>VOFG01000023.1_pt1 | contig 192000 bp, 200 predicted proteins | sample 5384171 | NCBI WGS metagenome assembly VOFG01 (sample SAMN12384726, study PRJNA508395) | human gut metagenome | isolation source: healthy gut F | host: Homo sapiens | reverse complement strand
TGGCTTCCGACCTCTAAGAAGCTGCCACACTGCCTTGTCTGATATTCAGAAGACATTTTCGGGCGTGAAATGGTTCGTAGAAGGTGATATTAAGGGATTTTTCGACAATATCAATCATGAGATACTGATAGGTATTCTGAAAGAACGTATCGCTGACGAAAGATTTATTCGCTTGATTAGAAAATTTCTGAATGCAGGATATATCGAAGACTGGAACTTTCATAACTCCTACAGCGGAACACCGCAAGGCGGAATTGTCAGCCCTATCTTGGCAAACATATACCTTGATAAGTTGGATAAATTCATGAAGGAATACACTGGAAAATTTGATAAGGGGAAAGAACGGAAAAGAACTAAACAGGTAGTATCACTTGAAGGCAAACGACACCGTATTCTGAAAAAAGTTGAAAGTGGTAAAAGACAAAAGTGAAAGGTCAGAATTGATAAGACAATATAAGGCTTATCAAAAAAAGAAGGTTTGCAGTATTCTGATGGTGACGAAATGGATATGAACTACAGAAAACTCAAATATGTGAGATATGCGGATGATTTTCTAATTGGAATTATTGGCAGTAAACAAGATGCTATCATCATCAAAGAGGACATAAAGAACTTCCTCTATGAAAAGTTAGCTCTTACACTGTCTGATGAGAAAACACTTATCACCCATGCTGAAAACGCTGCAAAATTTCTCGGATATGAGATTTTTGTAAGGAAATCCAATGACACCAAAAAAGAAGCAAATACGGAGTACTAAGACGTGTCTTCAATAAGAGGATACAATTGGCACTTGGAAAGGATACGTTTAAGAAAAAGTTGCTCGAATATCGTGTTTTAGAAATAAAGATACACAACGGCAAGGAGTATTGGAAAGCAAAATCCCGTCCCAAACTTTCAAACAACAATGACTTTGAGATACTTGACAGGTACAACAAGGAAATAAAGGGCATTTACAATTACTATTGTTTGGCTAATAATTGTAGTAGTCTGTCAAAACTTGGGTATATCATGAAATATAGTATGTACAAAACATTTGCGCAGAAATATCGGACAACGATGTCGCAAATCCGAAAAAAAAGTACACCAAGAATGGACTTTTTTCAGTTAGATACTATTTAAAGAACGGTACTGCCAAAGACTTGACCTTTTATCATGGTGGGTTCAAAAAGAAAAATCCAATGAACATTAAGGATTTAGACAACTTGCCCAAATTCACATATCATCCTACAAACACAAGTCTTATAGATAGGCTGAAAGCGGAAAAATGTGAATTATGTGGAGCAGTCGATAAGTTAGTGATGCACCATGTGAGAAAATTAAAAAATCTTCAAGGGAAAACTACCTGCGAAAAACAAATGATGGCTCGCAAACGAAAGACTATTGCCATATGTGGTAAGTGTTACAAAAAACTCAGTAACAATGAATAGATTGATATTATTAGTAGAAAGCCGGATACGCGGAGACGTGTACGTCCGGTTTGGGGGCGAGCTTCCGAAAACCCACCGTAGTAATACGGCAGGGCGTTGGATGCTTAGCCTACCTCTCAAATCGGTGAACAATCTCGTCAAGGACGCCCGCAAGGTGCAGCAGACCATCCTGATGGTAGGCGACATCACCGACATTTATGTAAACAGTTTCCAAAGGATGCTCCGTGATGGAAATTTCAGACCAGAAGAGCTGTCGGCAATCGCTTTCGGTTACACGAAACTGCTGGAAGAGAGCAACGAAGTATTGACGGAACTGAAGAATGTGGTGAACATCACCACGCTCTCCATGACCGACAAGGAGCGCATGGACGTGGTGGAACGCTGCCACTCGAAGATGAAGCGTTACCGCAACCTCGTAAGTTACTACACGAACAAGAACATCTCCGTGAGCTACCTGCGTGCGAAAAAGAAGAACGACCTCGACCGCATCATGGGGCTGTACGGAAACATGAACGAAAGATACTGGTAGCCTATGAATTTCGACAACCTTCACCAGATTCTACGTTCGCTTTACGAGCAGATGATGCCGTTGTGCGGAGACATGGCGGGTGTGGCGAAAGGCATCGCCGGACTGGGTGCGCTGTTCTACGTCGCCTACCGGGTATGGCAGTCGCTGGCGAGAGCCGAACCGATAGACGTATTCCCGATGCTCCGTCCTTTTGCCATCGGTCTGTGCATCATGTTCTTCCCGACTGTGGTGCTGGGCACGATAAACAGCATCCTGTCGCCCGTCGTACAGGGCACGGCAAAGATGCTGGAGGCGGAAACGCTGGACATGAACACCTACCGCCAGCAGAAGGACAAATTGGAATACGAGGCGATGATGCGCAACCCCGAAACCGCCTACCTCGTGTCCAACGAGGAGTTTGACAAGCAGCTGGAGGAACTCGGCTGGTCGCCCTCCGACATGGTGACGATGGCGGGGATGTATATCGACCGGGGAATGTACAACATGAAGAAAAACATCCGCGACTTCTTCCGCGAGATACTGGAATTGCTGTTCCAAGCCGCCGCCCTCGTGATAGACACCGTCCGAACCTTCTTCCTCGTGGTGCTGGCGATACTCGGTCCGATAGCCTTCGCCATATCGGTGTGGGACGGTTTCCAAAGCACGCTCACGCAGTGGATATGCCGCTACATACAGGTATATCTGTGGCTGCCGGTGTCGGACATGTTCAGCACCATACTGGCGAAGATACAGGTGCTGATGCTGCAAAGCGACATCGAGCGGATGCAGGCAGACCCGAACTTCTCGCTGGATTCGAGCGACGGGGTGTACATCGTGTTCCTCTGCATCGGCATCATCGGCTACTTCACCATTCCCACCGTTGCCGGCTGGATTATCCAAGCCGGAGGCATGGGCGGTTACGGTCGCAACGTGAACCAGATGGCGGGACGTGCCGGAGGAATGGCGGGCAGTGTTGCCGGAGCTGCGACAGGCAATATGATGGGACGTGCCGGCAAATTGCTGAAATAACAATCATGTAGAATCATTGAAACAGAATTAAGAATGGAATTTAAGTCACTCAGAAACATCGAATCATCGTTCAGGCAGCTACGCCTGTTCGGTATCGTCTTCCTCTCGCTGTGCGCTGTGGTGACGGTGTGGAGCGTGTGGAACTCCTACCGTTTCGCAGAGAAGCAACGGGAGAAAATCTATGTGCTGGACAACGGCAAGTCGCTGATGCTGGCTCTCTCTCAGGATTTATCGCAGAACCGCCCGGCGGAAGCACGGGAGCATGTGCGCCGCTTCCACGAGCTTTTCTTCACGCTGTCACCTGAAAAAAGCGCGATTGAACACAACGTAAAACGTGCCCTGCTGCTGGCGGACAAGAGCGTGTACCACTATTATTCGGACTTCGCGGAGAAGGGGTACTACAACCGCATCATCGCCGGGAACATCAACCAAGTGCTGAAAGTGGACAGCGTGGTGTGCGACTTCAACGCCTATCCCTACCGTGCCGTGACCTACGCCACGCAGAAAATCATCCGGCAAAGCAACGTCACCGAGCGCAGCCTCGTGACCACCTGCCGCCTGCTGAACGCATCGCGGTCGGACGACAACCCAAACGGTTTCACCATCGAGGGGTTCACCATCATCGAGAACAAGGATTTACAGACAATCAAACGGTAACAGGACATGAAAAGTATCAGAAAATCAATGTGGGGCATGTATTGGAAACTCCACGACAAACGGAAACGGCTGGTGGCAAGGCTCAAAGGGTATCTGGACGGTTTGCCGCCGGAAACACGCCGCCGCATCGTGCTGGGGATGCTCGCCGCCTTCGCGATGCTTGCCCTCTACACCTTCGGCAGAGCCGTCTATGACATCGGCAGAAACGACGGCTCACGTATGGATACGGGACATGCCGGACGGGTGGAACTACCGACCCCGGTGGAAACTGACAATCACTTAACACCTTATTTATATGGAACAGACGAAGAATGAATCAACGAAAGAGAACAAAGCCGCTCCCGACGCGGGAAAGCCGAAAAAGGAGCGCGAACCGCTGACAGAGGCGCAGCGGCTGAAACGGCAGAAGATGATAGTCCTGCCTGCTATGGTGCTGGTCTTCATCGGGGCGATGTGGTTGATATTCGCCCCTTCCTCCGGCAAGGAACAACCGCCGGGAACGGACGGCTACAACACCGAGATGCCAGACGCGGACAAGGCGAACCGGCAGATTATCGGCGACAAGCTGAAAGCCTACGAGCATGGGGAGATGGAAGAGCGGCTGGAGAGCCGCAACCGTGCCATCGGGCAGCTGGGCGACATGTTCGACCGCGAGATAGCGGGAACGGAGGACGGTACGGACTTCGACCTCGCCAATCCGGGCGGCAAGGAAGAAAGGGCAAAGCCTGCCACGCCGCAAACCATCCAGTCCTCCGCAGCCGCCTACCGTGACCTGAACGCCACCCTCGGCAACTTTTACGAACAGCCGAAGAATGACAATGCGGAGATGGATGTGCTATTGGAGCGCATCGCCTCGTTGGAATCGGAACTGGAAAGTGAAAAAGGCAGGACTTCATCTATAGACGAACAGGTGGCACTTATGGAGAAGTCCTATGAGCTGGCGGCAAAGTACATGGGCGGTCAGAACGGTGGGAAGCCGGAACAGGCGGCAGAGCCTGCCACCGTGCAGAAGGGAAAGAAGAACACGGCGACACCCGTAAGGCAAGTGACCCGCCAAGTCGTTTCCTCCCTTGCACAGCCCATGAGCAACGCGGAGTTTGTCGCCACTTTCTCACAGGAACGCAACCGGGGTTTCAACACGGCTGTCGGCACGGCGGAGGTATCGGACAGGAACACCATCCCGGCGTGTGTGCATGAGGCGCAGAGCGTGACGGACGGGCAGACGGTAAGGCTTCGCCTGCTGGAGCCTATGGCGGTGGCGGGCAGGACAATCCCACGGGGTGCGGTGGTGGTCGGCACGGGCAAGATACAGGGTGAACGACTCGACATCGGGATCACCTCGCTGGAATACGACGGCACGATTATCCCCGTGGAGCTTGCGGTCTATGACACGGACGGACAGCCCGGCATCTTCATCCCGAACTCGATGGAGATGAACGCCGTCCGAGAGGTCGCCGCCAACATGGGAGGTTCGTTGGGTAGCAGCATCAATATCTCCACCAATGCCGGGGCGCAGCTCGCCTCCGACTTGGGCAAGGGGCTGATACAAGGAACGAGCCAGTACATCGCGGGGAAGATGCGCACCGTCAAGGTGCATCTGAAAGCCGGGTACAGGGTCATGCTTTACCAAGAAAAAGATTGAAATCAATAAAAAAATTACCACTAAAATCCAAAAGTAATGAGAAAAGTAATCATCATGTTTGCCCTCGCTATGGGCATCGCAACTGCCAACGCGCAGGAGAATGTAACCGTTGAAACGACCAACGGAAGTGAACAGCCGACCTTGACGAAGGAGGTCTATCCGCAGAAGGAGGCGGACGGAGACCTGTATCACGGTCTGTCGCGCAAGCTGACCTTCGACCGCATGATACCGCCGCACGGTCTGGAAGTGACCTACGACAAGACCGTCCACGTCATTTTTCCGGCGGAGGTGCGCTATGTCGATTTAGGCTCGCCCGACCTGATTGCCGGGAAAGCCGACGGAGCGGAGAACATCATCCGTGTGAAGGCTACCGTAAGGAATTTTCCCAACGAAACGAATATGTCCGTCATCACGGAGGACGGCAGTTTCTACACCTTCAACGTGAAGTACGCCGCCGAACCGCTGTTGCTCAACGTGGAGATGTGCGACTTCATCCATGACGGCAGCACGGTGAACCGCCCGAACAACGCGCAGGAAATCTATCTGAAAGAGCTGGGCAGCGAAAGCCCGATGCTGGTGCGCCTTATCATGAAGTCCATCCACAAACAGAACAAGCGCGAGGTGAAGCATATCGGCTGCAAGCGTTTCGGCATCCAATACCTGTTGAAAGGCATCTACACGCACAACGGCTTGCTTTATTTCCACACGGAGATAAAGAACCAGAGCAACGTGCCTTTCGATGTGGACTACATCACTTGGAAAATCGTGGACAAGAAGGTTGCGAAGCGTACTGCCGTGCAGGAGCAGATTATTCTGCCGCTCCGCGCGCAGAAACTACGCCACCCTCGTGCCGGGCAAAAAGAGCCAGCGCACGGTCTTCACGATGGCGAAGTTCACCATCCCCGATGACAAGTGCCTCGTGGTGGAATTGAACGAGAAGAACGGCGGCCGTCACCAGTCCTTCGTGATTGAGAACGAGGATTTGGTACGCGCGGGTACCATCAACGAACTTCAAGTACGCTGACCATGAGAAAGTACATCGCAATAATCATCGCGTCGCTTGCCCTTTTTACAGGGCAGGCGCACGCCCAGCGGTGTCTGCCGAAGATGCAGGGCATCGAGGTGAGGGCGGACATGGCGGACGGCTTCAATCTCGGCGGCAAGGACGGCGGGTACAGCTTCGGGGCGGCTCTCTCCACCTACACGAAGAAGGGGAACAAGTGGGTGTTCGGTGGCGAATACCTGTTGAAGAACAATCCCTACAAGGACACCAAGATACCCGTGGCGCAGTTCACGGCGGAGGGCGGCTATTACTTCAAGATACTGTCGGACGCCCGAAAGATTGTTTTCGTCTATGCCGGGGCTTCGGCTCTCGCCGGATATGAGGCGGTAAATTGGGGGAAGAAGGTGCTGCATGACGGCTCCACGCTGCACGACCGGGACGCCTTCATCTACGGCGGTGCGCTGACGCTCGATGTGGAGTGTTACGTGGCAGACCGTATCGCCCTGCTTGCCAACCTGCGGGAGCGTTGCCTTTGGGGTGGCGACACACGGAAGTTCCACACGCAGTTCGGGGTCGGTATCAAGTTCATCATCAACTGACACGGGCATGGAAAGGACGGAAATAGATGCTGTCAGAAGGATGCCGCTTGCGGATTTTCTCGCACGGCTGGGGCATGAGCCTGTCAGAAGGAGCGGTAACGAGCTGTGGTATCTTGCCCCGTACAGGGGCGAGCGCACATCCTCTTTCCGTGTGAACGTGGCGAAACAGCTCTGGTACGACTTCGGGCTTGGCAAGGGCGGCGACATCTTCACGCTTGCCGGGGAGTTTCTGCAAAGCGATGACTTCATGAAGCAAGCGAAGTTCATAGCGGAAGCCGCCAATATGACGGTTGCCGGATGGGAAAAGCCCGTCTATCTCTCGAAGCCGACCGAATCCGTTTTTGAGGATGTGGAGGTCGCTCCGCTGCTCCGCTCACTGCTGACGGAGTATTTAGAGGAACGGGCATCCCTTACGCCATCGCATCCCGTCACTGCTGCCGCTTGAACTACGGTGTGCGTGGGAAACGGTATTTTGCCGTTGGCTTTCCGAACATGGCAGGTGGCTATGAAGTCAGAAGCCGATATTTCAAGGGTTGCATACCTCCGAAGTCTGTATCACTGGTAAAGGCGAATGACATCCCGGCTGACGAGTGCCTCGTGTTCGAGGGCTTCATGGACTTTCTCTCTGCCGTGACGCTTGGTGTAACCGGTAACGCTGACTGTCTTGTGCTGAACTCAGTCGCCAACGTGGAGAAGGCGGCGGGATTGCTGGACGGATACGGGCGCATCGGCTGCTTCCTCGACCGTGACGAAGCCGGACGGCGGACGCTTGCCGCACTTACCATGCGATACGGGGAACGTGTCACCGACCGTTCCTCCCTCTATGACGGTTGCAAGGACTTGAACGAGTACCTGCAACTGACAACGAAAAAACAGAAAAACAACCATCTAAAAATCGAAGAACAATGAACATACTGAACAACAGAAACAAGAGAACATCAATATTCAAGGCAGTGGCGTTATGCCTGATAGCCGCCATGTCATTCACCCTCGTGTCATGTGACGATGACATGGACATCCAGCAGTCCTATCCCTTCACGGTGGAGGTCATGCCCGTGCCGAACAAGGTAGTAAAGGGGCAGACAGTGGAAATCCGCTGTGAACTGAAAAAGGAGGGCGACTTTTCGGGTACGCTCTATACCATCCGCTATTTCCAGTTCGAGGGGGAAGGCTCGCTCAAAATGGATAACGGCATCACCTTCCTGCCTAACGACCGCTACCTGCTGGAGAACGAAAAATTCCGCCTGTACTACACGGCGGCGGGTGATGAGGCGCATAATTTCATCGTGGTGGTGGAGGATAACTTTAGCAACTCCTACGAACTGGAATTTGACTTCAACAACAGGAATGTAAAGGACGACGATCTTACCATCGTTCCCATCGGCAACTTCAGCCCCTTGTTGAAATGATGCGTGTATTCATGACAATGCTCTGTTCACTTCTGACGGTCTGTTCTGTGTCCGCGCAGATCAGCCGCCAAGAGGGAACGGACGGGCAGGCGTTGAACGTATCAAATCGTTGGGGGAAATGGAGACGAAGCAGAAATGTGTAGTTCAACGGTTCGAGATTATCATTCCCCTCCACCAAAAAATAACGACCCAATATATAGCCTCCGCAAGTTTTACTTGCGGATTTTTTAGTTATCGCAGATTGGACAAAGGTTTCTTTGCTACTTTCTTTGTCCGCCATCATGCTCACTGAAAGAAAGTAGGGCGGCTCTCGCCGCCCCGCCACTCAAAAGCGTGTGTAAAGTCCCGTCACCATCGTGAACATTTCCTCCAGCATATCAAAATAGATACCCTCGTGTACGGCAATGTCCTTTGTCTTGCACTCAAAGGTCTTTTTGCTGAACGTCCTGCGGTAGAAGCGCATATTGTAGAGGTCTGCCCCTTCGTCATAGATGATGTCAAGGCGGTTGCCCCTTCGTCATCCGTATGATGTCAAGTCATGCGGTTGGTTTTCCGCCTATCTTGTTTTGTTCCTTTTGTTTTTAAGGGCTCATCCGTAAAAATTTCGTTGCCCAAATGGGGTATCTATGAAATCCACGGCTACCTGTCATGGCGGTGAAGCGTTTTCCGCCTATCTGCTGTAATATCGTCTTGGCTATCATATCTTTTGTTTTTAGGGTTTTAAGTATTGGCGGTGCGGACACCGCCATCCCGTTCAAAATTCTCGCATTTCGGAAATGGGGGTCTGCCGTTGTAGCCACTCTTTCACACATTCCATATTGTACTCGCTCGTGATGACTGCCGTATGGCTGTCGGTGGCGGTGAAACGTGTGCTTTCGTAATCATCTATCCACCCCTTGAGGGTGTCCGTTCCCCACGCTCCGGTATCGTCAAAGATACCGTCCAATGCCGTGATAGGTTCGCTGAACTTGACTATCAGCGTTTGATAGGTCGTGTTCATAGTCTGTCCTCCTTTCCCTTCTTTGCGTTCAGCCACTTGTCCCGTGCGGCTCGGCACTCGTCCAACGTGGGTTTGACACAAGAGAACAATTCTCTGTCTATGGGGTGGCGGTAGTCGTACTGCACAAGTGTCCGCCTGCGTCTTCCGATACCCGATTGGAAACGCTCGTATTTCTCCGTACCTGCTTCCGCGCAGGTGCTTACTCCGTTGATGGTCATTCGTGTTGCCATAATGTTGCTTTTTAGATGGTTAAAAATGTACTGACAGAACTCTGTTCTTCATCACCATTTCGGGGTTGCTTGTGTAGCGTTGGTGCAGGTAGAAATGGTGTGAGCCGAAGCCGTAAAGGAAAAACTTGTCAAGTTCGTGCTTCTCGGCAAACTCCTTTACGCTCTTTCTCAATTCCCCCTCACTCGTTGTGAGAGTGAGGAGGTTCACAAATTCAAGGAACATCGTGGGGATTGCATCATCCCACACACAAATCATACTTTCAATTCTTACTTCCATATCAATGTTGTTTTAGGGGTTATGCTATGCCGCTTTCATCCGCTCACGGATAAGGTTGGCGTTCTTGTTCACAAGGTCTATGATGCGCTCGTGATATTCGGTGTCCTGGTTGTGCTTGCCGTGGCACTGCACCACTTCGAGGGTTCGCAAGTCCACCTCTACGGTTTCAATAATCTCATCGCCAATCCTTGCCGATAGTATGAGGGTGTCGGCTTTCTTGTAGTATCCACTGCCAAACACGCAGATGCCCTGCGTCTTGCCCTCGTTGTAATACTCGTCTATGCTTTCAAGCACCTTGACGATTATTTCCTCGTCCGTGATTACCAAGCCGAAGAATTTGGATTTGTTGGCGATGAAATCCTCCGCATCTTTCTTTCGTTGGAGTTGTCGCTGTTGCTCACGCTCACGCCTTTCAATCTCCCAACGGCGTTGCTCTGCGGCTCTTTCCTTCTCGTGTATGGCTTCAATTTTTCGGGTTGCGTTGTCGTGTGCCGCCATGAAATCTTCGGGACAGATGTTCTTCGGGTTACGGAGGTCTTGACCGAGTTTTTTGAGCATACGCAGATAGTCGCACCACATTGAGAGGTTGTCTATCTGATACTTGTGACGCTTGGCAATCAGATATGATGCCCAACATTCATCGGCAGTACGGGTATTGAAAAGAAAGTGTTTCATGACCTCAATCTCACCGCCTTTCATAAGGGTTTCAATTCTTGGGTCTGAAAGCAAGGCTTTGAAAAGACGCACGGGGGAGATGCCGTGGAAATCGCCCTTGAAGCCGTTACGTCTGAGTTGGGGCAATATCCTCATCTTTGGATATGCACAGCTTCTTGCCACCACATCATCGTATAGGCTGTTGTGCGGTCTTACCTCCATATCGCTGCCTAATGCCCACACATCGCAATAGCAGAAAAGGAAGCCACGGAGCAACGCCATGTCCGTAACCTTGCCGTCGGGTGAAATCCAACGCTGCACGACCTCGTGGCAGTAGAAACGCATCGGTTCGCCTTTCCTGCTCTCGCATCTGACCTGCGCCACGCGGATTACCTGATACCCTTTGCAGGTGGTTATCACGCTGAAATTCTGCGTTTCCTTGTAGATGCGTCTGCGTGTGTCCTGCACTTTGAGTTCGGCATGGCATTTGGGGCAGGTGCAGCCTTCAAGGGTGTCGCATAGTCCGCTGTCGCTGTGCCACTCGTGACCGCAGTCGGAACAGGTGATGTTCCCTTTCTTGGTGCGGTAGCCGATATGCTCAACGCAGTGGCGGTATGCCCAATCTATTTGTGTCGCTGATATGGGGCGAAGGTTGGCGGAAAGTCTTGCCACCTCTTTCTGTATCTTGGTCTTCGGTTTCATAAGCCTAAATCAAATAATGAGGGTTGGGGTTGGTTTTCTTTTCTCGCTGACGGTCTGTGGCGGTTCTGCAACTTGCGGAGTTCCTCCTCTTGGTATTTGCGGACAGCGTTCTGACGTGCCTCCGCCTTTTTTCCTGCCGTGAGTTTCACAACGTGGTTCACAACCACTTGGCAGTCCATCGGTTTGCCCACCTCTATCTCGTTTTCCTCATAGTAGTGGATGGCTTGCCCGAATATCTCTCCGTCCGTGAAACCGTTGCAACCGCTTTTCTGCACATAGTTCAGAATGTGGGTCACGCACTCGTCCATGTTCTTGGCAGGGTTGCGGTACTTCTTTGCAAATAGCGCATCTTCCTCCGCACGCTGTTCCAAGTACATATGTATCGTTCTCTTGAAATGGTCTGTTCCTTTCATATCGCTGTCATTTTTAGATTATCTGTTTCAGTATCTCTCTCCAATAGGTCGGCTCTACCTCGCTGAGAAGGAAGTCCATGAAATCCCTCCGTGCGTCCTTGTTCAGTTCGTGGTACAATCTTCGGGAAGTTTCAAAATTGCCGTTGATGTACGTTTCCACCATATACACGAAGATGTTGTCCACCTCGTAATATCTGCACTGCTGCGCTGCCGTCTTGCTGTTTCTTTTTGCCATGTCGGTAAGGGTTAAAGGGTGAATAACCAAAGGATGAAGCCAAAGAAGGCAATGGTGGAAAGGATAGCCACGATTACACCTATCGCCACTCGGAACACTCCGTTTACAATCTCTCTGATGATGCCCCAAAGGATGCCGAACACCCCGAAGGCGGTGCGCATCATCAAGCCGCATATCGCCAACCCGATGTGTTGCGCCATTTGTCTGAAATTTGCCGTTGCCGTCATATCTTCGCTGTTTTTGATTTTTTTGTTTTTAATGCGGATTCAAGAGCTGAGGGAGTTGAGTTTCAAACTATCTTATCTGCCTCTCGTTTATCCGACATTTTTTTTATGCGTCTTTCTGTCGCATCGGTCGTTTTCGTTTCGGGTGCTTGAAAAGGTAGGGATTAGGGAATGCAAGGTTTTTCGGTCAAAATACTACCCGCAGGGCTGGAGATTTTTACCGAAAACAGGAGGCTTGACCTTGCTTTCCCGTCCAATCCCGGAATTACCTTTGCGCCCAGAACGAAAATGACTGACTGATGCGGCTTACTGAAAGGCGCAAAATGGAGGTAAACGAAAACAGAGGCAGATTGTGTAGAAAAAAACTTCAGGGGAAAATCCGTAAAAAAAAGAATCACCAAAAGGAAAAAGACATCACCGGAAGCGTGAAAAGGGCAAACCACAACAAAGGAAGTATGATTGTTTCCGATCCGACGGAACTTGTTCAGCCGGGTGGCAACAATCATTCTTCCCGGTTTGTCCGGCTGTGTGTGGGCGCCTGTTTCATTCATGGGGCAGGCTGACACACTCTGCATTCACTTTCCGCTTCCGGCAAAAGAGACAGCGAAAAAAGAAAAATCATTTGAAAACCCGTAAAAGCACCTCTTGGCATAGGCGCAAAAGAAAGGGGCATTGCTTCATCTGTCTAAACATCGTTTAGGCGTGAGGCAATGCCCTTTTCTCCAGCTATGCGGTAGTCGGCACACGTTTGTTCCAAACTCGTTTTGGGCAATGGTGTGCCGACGGACAATACCGCTTTTACGGAAAATTCTTATGAATGAGGGGATAAAAAAAACGGGAGTTTATATCAAAATCTCGAATTAAATAGCTACTTTTGCATACGAAGAGTTCTTTGAAGGTTACGCAACGCGCAGAAGGATAATGCAGTAGATAACTAACTAAATCGTAACCTATTACTATCAAGAGCAATTAACCTACGCTCATTATGAGACATGGCTGCACGCTGAATGCCAATTGCTGCTGCAAACTGAGCCTGCGTCATCTTTTCTTGCTCCATAACTTGTATTATTCTTTCTCTCATAATTGCTTTCGTTAATATACAACTGACAACTTGTCGCAAAATATATAGAAATATCCATTTTTCTATACTTTCTGCAAAGATATACATTTGTTGTAAACAAAACAAGATACAGTTATAAATATATACAATAATAATTGTAAACATTAGAGATACAAATGTAATCACACTTGTGTATACACGTCCAAATCATATTAAAGTAAAGCTTTGAATATTTTTATCATTTACATGGTTTACAATATATTACACATATAAATACATGGCAATATATGATCATAAATATAGAATAGTATACAATAAATTCATCCCTTTTTAAGTATTACTTTGTATGTTTAATAGAAAAATATTGGTTATTTATTCAATACATCTATTCATTTAATCCTTGAAACATCGGTTGATTTTTCTATGTATATATTTGTTATATGATAGTTTTGTAAACAAATATATACAATAACATTTGTATATAATATTATAATCTACGTTTCTTTACCTTATATTCTGCGATGAGATATTTGTATACATGTATTTATCGTTTACATTTATATAAATCATTGCATATTTAAGAATGGATAATGACAGATTGGCATATTTTAGAAGAGTGATTAAAAACGTATAAATTTGCCTTCGGAAAAGAAAAAACCGCTTATCTCCTATTTTGCCGTTTTTCCGGCTCAAGGATACGTCTCTTTTGAAATAGTGGTTGTTTTTATGCCTAAAAATAATTCATAAATTATAGAGTATTAGATAAATATCCTATATTTAGAGGATAAAACCGGTTGGAAAAAGGCAGTATGACTGCATCTAATCAACTATTTTGACTCAGCACCTTAGTGAAGTATTTTATAAAGCAATTCTTTCATAATCTCCTCGTTGCTGTCCGATACATTTTCAACGCCTTTAGAACGTGCATCTGCCGTGCGGATATCTCCTATTAAATTGAAGACTTTCATAGGTGGATAATTCTTTAATCCTAACAGATAATCCTTTACTTGGAAAGCATTCCTAAGACTTAATGCTTGCATCAGCCCTTTCTCTGATCTATCCTTGCTGTAATAACATATCAGCAAGTTGGAAAAGTAATTAAACAAGACAGCTAATGTAACCTGCAAAGGGTTCTTTTTTAGGATTCTGTGCAAAGTGTTGGATAATCCGGTTTGACTTCAGAATGTCACGTTGGATAATAGCTTTGAGAAGTTCAAAATTATTGTATTCTTTGCTGATTCCGACATTCTTTTCAACTAATTCCGGAGTAATACGTTTCAAGCCGTTTTCAGCCATTATTATAGACAGCTTATCCAACTCTTTATCCAGACGGCTTAAATCGTTTCCTAAGCAATCGGAAAGCATTTGCGCGGCTTTTGGATCCACTTGTACACCTCTGTTTTTCAGCAATTCACCAATATAAGCAGCCATTTTATAGTCAGGAATTTTTTTTGACTCGAAAAGAATGCCATTTTTCTCCACCAAGGAAGCCAAAGTCTTTCTTCGATCCAAAGTCTTATATTTATAATTTAAGACCAATATTGTAGAGTTTAAAGGCATTTTTGCATAGTTGGAGAGTAATTCTATGTCCTTCATCAATTGAGCTTCCCTGACAACAACAAGTTGATAATCTGACATCATAGGGAAACGTCTGGCAGCATCGATGACTGTAGCAGCGTCAGTCTCCAATCCATAATAAACAAGTTGGTTGAAGTCTCGTTCGCTTTCTGTAAGGACCACATTCATAAGAAGTTCCGTAAGTTTGTCAATAAAGAAAGGTTCTTCCCCCATAAACACATAAACAGGCTGGAATTTCCTTTGCTTGATATCACGGAAAATCTCATCGAATGTATATTCTTTCTTTGCCATTGTCTTGTTTTTATCTGTCTGATTCTTTTCTCTTGCAAACATACGAAAAAGATTTTGCTTATCGCTCGGATAAGGCTACTTTTCCTCGCTTGGCCATCCTCCATATCACCTGTCTTCGTCAATGCGTCACCCAAAATCTTCATCAAAAAGTTTGGCTATTTTTAATGATGCGATTTTCTATTGCCTATATATTCCTGCAGGACTGAATGAACTAATAGTATGTTATCCTCAAAAAAGAGTCCTTTTCAACTAAATTACAGAAGAGCCAACTTATTTACAAAAAGACAACTATCCATAATAAACCGAGCAATTTTAGGGATAAACAAAAGCTTACTACCTTTTTTCAAAAAGCATACTACCTTTTTCTAAAAAGCTTACTACCTTTTTGAAAACTCCCTTAAATGCTGTTCTAACGTACTCAGATAATTCCTCGTTGGGCATACATGCCGACAGTTTCCTGATTCATGCCGAAGAGATGGGATTTAATCAGTTTTAGACGAACTTGCAAATTAAACGAATTGTCACTCCGGGATAAATCGGCTGTCATGAATCGTCATTAAAACACTGTTTAAATACTGTTTAAACGCCATTTAAACCCTGTTTTAACGTACCATACCATAATGTTCAACGTGTCCAAGTGCAAGACTTACCTCTTGTACTCCCCTCGCTTTTGATAACAAAAATGGGGTGTCCAGTCGTTCAAACCCCTTCCTCACCTTTGCAAGGGATGAAGAAACAAGGTCTTTCAGGCTGAGGTCTATTTGGTATTTCAACTTGTTATCCATATATTTGCGGTGTTATGGAAGATATAATATTTAATATATACATGTTCGTCTTTTGGGTCTTCTGGCTGCTTGTTTTGATAGCCATGTTTCAAGATTCCTACAGCTTTATCCGTCGCCGCCGCCTGACCGATAAGCAGCAGAAGGAACTCGATGAGCTTCACGACAAATGGGAAAGGGAAAGGCAAGAAGAGGAGGCGGGGAAACAAAAGGAGGAAAAGCCTTAAGCGTCCCCAAACCTCTCCAATATCCGTGCGGCATCTTCCTTTGTCGTCTTGGCCGTTGACCCCTTATGCTTTTCCTCTTTCTCCCAGTCGAACAGCACGACATCCGTGGCCTTCAGCCCTTTCTTCGAGTAAGGCATCAAGGCGCATAGGGCGATGAACCGGGCCTGTTCCCACGAGGTGCGGGTGTCATACGCTCTTTCCTGCTGCCAGGCCTCGAAGATCAGCGCAAACTCGTCCAGCGTCATGCTGCAAAGGTGATAACGCATCGCATCATTCAGACAGAACAAGGCTTAGACTCTTATTTAACAGTTCCATTAAAACATGTTCGCTTCCACGACCAAAATGAGCTCGGAGTCCATTAGGGAAAGCCAATACGACACCGGTTGCATTCAACATTCTCAAAAGTTGAATAACTTCCTGTAACTTCCGCGTCCTTTATAGATATAGGTGCTATAGGCAAATTCCCATCGTTGGATGTAATCTTATTATGCCAGTAGTTATAAGTCGAATAAGGAACTCCATGCGCTGCCAAAATTGACTTTAACTGTTTCCCTCCAGACAATACTTCTGATTGAATCTCTAAAAACTCTTCTTTTGTCATAAATAAAAAGGTTATAGTTGTTGCAATATTGCAATGGCAAAATTACATGACTGCTATAACCTTTAAAATATGTACTTCAGTTAATGCTTACTGACAATATACAAATACTAAAAAGTAAAGGCATAAAAAAATCCGTAACAGTATCGCCCGTTACGGATTTTCTTATAAATGAAGACGGATTTTTATCCACCGAAGTTATCAAAGTGAAGCATTTCCATCGGAACGCCCAAGCTATCCAACATGTTTTCGACAGCTTTTGACATTGGACCAGGACCACACATGTAGTATTCGATATCTTCTGGAGCTTCGTGATCTTTCAAGTATGTATTGTAAATTACTTGATGAACGAAACCTGCCGTGTACTTAACACCCGCAGCATCAGCAGCTGGGTCAGGACGGTCAAGCGCCAAATGGAAAGTAAAGTTCGGGAACTCTTTCTCCAATTCAAGGAAGTCATTCAAATAGAATACTTCATTCAAGGCACGTGCTCCATAGAAATATGACATCTTACGATCTGTGGTATGCAAAGTTTTCATCATGTGCATAATCTGTGCACGCAACGGAGCCATACCGGCACCACCGCCGACCCACATCATTTCACGTTTAGAATCAAAGATTGGATGGAAGTCACCATAAGGGCCACTCATGATAACCTTATCTCCCGGTTTCAACGTAAAGATGTAAGAAGAAGCGATACCTGGCATTACATCCTGGAAGCCAACTTGTGGTTTCGGCTTAAACGGAGGAGTCGCAATACGAACTGTCAACATAATACGGTCACCTTCTGCAGGATAGTTAGCCATAGAATATGCACGGACTGTCGGTTCTGTGTTCTTACACTTCAAGCCGAACAAACCGAATTTCTGCCAAGCCGGCAAATACTCTTCACCAATCAAGCTCTTGTCAATGTCTTTGTCATAATCCATCGAGTAAGCAGGAATCTTGATCTGAGCATAAGAACCCGGAATAAAGTCCATGTGTTCACCTTTAGGCAGCTGCACGATAAATTCCTTGATAAATGTAGCAACGTTTTTGTTGGAAATAACTTCGCATTCCCACTCTTTCACGCCCAATACTTCTTCAGGAACTTTCACTTGCATATCTTCTTTCACCTTAGTTTGGCAAGCCAAACGCCAATGTTCTTTCTGCTGTTTGCGAGAGAAGAATCCCTTTTCAGTAGGTAAGATTTCACCACCGCCTTCTAACACTTGAGCACGGCATTGACCACACTTACCACCGCCACCGCAGGCAGATGACAAGAATACACCGCCAGACTGAAGAGCACCCAGCAATGTTCCACCCATAGGAGTTTCTATTTCTTTCTCTCCATTAACCGTCAATTTGACATTTCCTGACGGAACCAATTTTGCTTTAGCGTACAACAACGCACCCACCAATATCATTGTCACCAATAAAAAGACAACGGCACTGGCTATGATTGTAAGTCCGCCCGACATTAATAAAGTCATATCTTTACTTAAATCTTTATGCGTTAATATTAAATCTTCAAACCTGAGAAGCACATGAATGCCATACCCATCAAGCCTGTGATGATGAATGTGATACCTAATCCTTTCAATGGTTTAGGAACGTCTGAATAGGCCAATTTCTCACGGATGGCAGCCATGCCGACAATTGCCAACATCCAACCGATACCAGAGCCTAATCCATAAATTGTTGCTACGCCTACATTTGAGAACGCTTTCTGTTGCATAAACAAAGAACCACCCAAAATAGCACAGTTTACAGCAATCAACGGCAAGAAAATACCTAATGACGAGTAAAGAGCCGGAGCAAACTTTTCAACAACCATTTCCACTAATTGCACAAAAGAAGCAATGATGGCGATAAAGAGGATAAAGGCCAAGAAGCTCAAATTGACATCTTGAAACTCTGCGCCCAACCAAGAAAGAGCACCCTCTTTCAAGACATAATTCTCAAGCATATAGTTGATTGGCAATGTACATACCAAAACGAATGTCACAGCCATTCCCAAACCCATAGCAGTCTTCACATTCTTTGAAACAGCCAAGAAAGAACACATACCCAAATAGTATGCGAACACCATGTTGTCTACAAAGATTGAGCGGACAAACGTACTTAATAATTCTTCCATTCTTTTTCTAATTTATAATGGTTATCATTAGTTTTCTTGCAGTTCTTTGTTCCGAGAACGATGAACCCAAATAATCACAGCGATGACAATCAAAGCCATCGGTGGCAAAATCATCAAACCGTTATTTACATAACCCCAGTCATAGAATACTTGCGGGATAACTTGTACTCCGAACAAAGTTCCTGAACCGAACAATTCACGGAAGAAACCTACTATAACAAGGATTACGGCATAACCCAGACCATTACCAACACCGTCCAAGAATGATTCCCATGGACCATTGCCTAATGCAAAGGCTTCCAATCGACCCATCAAGATACAGTTGGTAATAATCAAACCAACAAACACGGATAACTGCTTGTTCACATCGTAAGCGTATGCTTTCAGCACTTCACTCGCAATGGTAACCAAGGCTGCCACGACAACCAGCTGTACGATGATACGGATTCGGCTTGGAATCGTATTACGTAGCAAAGAAATAATCACATTTGCAAAAGCGACAACAGCAGTTACGGAAATACCCATAACCAAAGCTGGCTCTAATTTTGAAGTTACACCCAACGCAGAACAGATACCCAACATCTGCACGATGACTGGGTTGTTGATGCTCAATGGGCCAACTAATACTTCTTTATTCTTCTTTGATAATAATCCCATTTTCTTACTGCTTTGATGTTAAAAATTTCTCGTAGCTCTTCAAACTGTCATAAAGCATTTTACTGACACCTTGACTTGTGATAGTACCACCTGAAATACCATCTACATAGTCCTGACCTTCTGCCGATTTGCCTTTCTTTACTACAGCAATTGATTTGAACTCACCCCTTTGAACAATTGTTTGCCTGCAAACTGCTGACTAAAATCAGATTTCGTAATTTCAGCACCCAACCCCGGAGTTTCGCCTTGGTGGCTAAAGTCTGTTCCAAATACTGTGTTCTTGTCATTGTTGACTGAGATATATCCCCAAATCGGACCCCAAAGTCCTGCACCATTCAAAGACATGATGTATTTTGTCTGGCCGTCAACGTTTGCTTCGAAAACAGGATAACCCTTTTGATGCCATCAAATGCGTCTTTAGCATCTCCTACTTTGTTTCCGCTTTCGTCTAACAGGTAAGCGTCTTTAATCAGTTCACTAAATTTAGCTTCTGCCTGATTTGCCGGAACTGAGACATTGATAGAACGCAAAATCTGCTGACGTTTGTCATTGTCTTCAGTCTGTTTCTGCGCACTCTTCAACGATTGTGATGTGAACGCCAAAACCACAGCAACCAAAACAACCATTACGGCTGCATATATAATCGTATAACTATTACTATCTCTATTCATAATTTCTATGCTTTATTTAGTTATTTGATTGCTCTCTTCAGACGACGGTTGATGTTCGCTTCAACTACATAATAGTCAATCAGCGGAGCAAATACGTTCATTAATAAGATAGCGAGCATCATTCCTTCTGGATAACCAGGATTCAATACGCGGATAATAATAGCCATAGCTCCGACTAAGAAACCATAAATATATTTACCAGTTTCAGTACGAGCTGAAGTAACAGGGTCTGTTGCCATAAATACTGCACCAAATGCGAAACCTCCTAAGAACAAGTGGTCAGCTGGAGACACAGTCATAACAACCGTAGTTCCTATCAAGTTAAATATAGCAGCCATTACTGCGCCGCCAACAAATATAGAGCCCATAGTCTTCCAGCTTGCAATTCCTGTAAACAACAAGATAGCAGCACCGATAAGGATGGCGATTACTGAAGTTTCACCGATAGAACCCGGTATCAAGCCCACGAAGTAATCCATTGTGGAAATAACTTTTCCTGTCACATCCGTAACATGGAAATTGCCAATCAACTCTTTTCCCGTAACGGCAATCTGTCCTAATGGAGTAGCACCTGTGAAACCATCAACCACACCATTTGCTGCACCGATACCAAATGTGTCTGCTGTACGGACAAAAACGCGGTCGCCAGACATTGCTGCCGGATAAGCGAAGAACAAGAACACACGTGTTACCAACGCAACATTAAAAATATTGTAGCCTGTTCCACCAAATACTTCCTTGGCAAAAATCACAGCGAATGCTGTTGCAACAGCAATCATCCACAACGGAGTGTCAACTGGCACAATCATCGGGATTAACATACCAGAAACCAAGAAACCTTCTTGGATTTCTTCTTTCTTGTATTGTGCTACTGCAAACTCTATACCCAAACCGACTACGTATGATACGATAATCTTAGGTAATACGGCCAAAAAGCCATAAATAAATGTCATCCAGAATCCCGGATCAGTACCAACTGCCAAGTTATGTTGATAACCGACATTGTACATACCAAAAAGCAAAGCAGGCAGCAAAGCGATGATAACCACAGTCATGGTACGCTTTGAGTCGATACTATCGTGAATATGCACGCCCGATTTTGAAGTCTCATTCGGAACGAACAAAAATGTTTCGAATCCTTCAAATACAGAACGGAACATTGCCAGCTTTCCACCTTCCTCGAAGTTAGGTTTAATCTTGTCGAGATAATTCCTTAACGCTTTCAATGTTTTATGATTTTAATGTTATTAATTCATTTCCTTATACAACAAATTCAAACCGTTACGAACAATCTGCTGTAATTCGATTTTAGAAGTGTCAACAAATTCGCAAAGAGCGAAGTCCTCTGGAGCTACTTCATAGATTCCCAAATTCTCCATCTTATCGATATCGAACGAAATAATTGCTTTCAACAGATATTCTGGCATTATGTCCATCGGGAATACTTTGTCATATTCATTAGACATAATCATAGCACGTTTGCCTCCTTTGATTCGGGCATCCATTACATACTCTTTGCCTCGTCCAATTAACCATGTCAAATAAGAATGGCTTGTACTGTATTTGTTGAAACCAACTGCTGCCCAACCTAAGAATTCGTTCACTTCATCGCCTTCAGGAATTACTGTAATTTGGCAGTCGTATGCACCTAAGTAGCTTTCCATTGACACTTTTGTTCCTGTCAATACGTTGCCACTGATGATACGGATGTGTTTGCCGTCTTTAGCAGTCTTTCCTCCGACAAGGCTTTCAATGGTACAACCTGAAATGGCACTAACATAACCCTGTTCTGTTGTTTCTGAACCAGTGATAGCTACCAAGCGAGTGAAATCAGCTACGCCTTTATTGAAAAGACGCCCCATCAAAATCACATCTGTCGCATTAACAGTCCAAACCAACTCTCCTTTGTTCACCGGTTTGATGTGGTTAATCTGCACTCCGACATTACCTGCTGGGTGAGGACCTTCAAATTCGATTGTTTCAACATGGTTGACTTTCACGGAAGAGCCTTTTTTTACTCCAACATAAACTTTCCCATTTGTCAATTTAGCCAAGGCATCCAAACCAGCTTGCAAATCAGCCTCGTTGCCTTTAACTAAGAAATCAAAGTTAGGTGCTAAAGGTGCAGAATTGAATGCCGTAACAAATATGTCACGGGGTGAATCACTTGGTGAAGCGACGATGTCATATGGACGTTGTTTAATAAACGGCCACATTCCGGCGTTCAACAATTCAGCTTTCACCTCCTCTGCCTTTAGAGATGAAACATTCTTTTTGCCGAAGTTTTCGTACTCGATTTGCGCATCTGGTTTCACAACAATGCTTAACACCTTGCGTTTCTCTCCACGATTAACGGCAACGACTTCACCACTGACGGGTGAAACGAACTTGATTTCAGGGCGGTTCTTGTCTGTCATTAAAGCAGAACCTGCTTTGACCTTGTCTCCTGGACGCACAACTACCTTAGGAACAATGCCTGTATAATAATTCGGTACAATAGCATAAGTTGCACTTTTACCGGCTTTTAGCATTGATTCAGGAGCTTTGCCTTTCAGATTAATGTCTAAACCCTTTTTAATCGTAATCACATTTGCCATGATATAACTAAAATTGTTTAATGTAATTTTCTGCAAAAGTAAGAATTTTTCATGTTCTTCAGCAGTTTCTTCCCAATTAATTGCTGAAAAAATTCTTTAATCATGCGGTTTTCTTCCCTTCTGATTAGTCTGCTTGATTTATTCCTCGGAAATATGGGGAAATTAAAACCTCCGAAAATAGTATTTTTTCCCCTCACTTGACAAGATTAAACGATTATGGCTCTTTTTTCTACTGTGAAATCCCTCACAGTAGAGTCCCAGTCTGTGTATGGAAGAATCTTCTCTGAGAAAAGCTGCAATACCAATTTGTTCTTTTCATACGTATTGAATCCTTGTGAAGTCCGGTATGAACCAATTTTCCGATCATAAATCTGATACTGGAACAATGAAGTCTGGAAATTATACCATACAGTATCAACCTGGCTTATTTCGTTATCCGATTCTATACGTTCCAGTTGCCACTTGCCCTCCATCTCCGTCGTATAAGAGTCGCAAGAAGCCAACAAAAAGCCTATGAAAAGGCACATCAATACGTTTCTTACCATAATATATTTGTTTCTATGTTCAATTAAATAACTCCCTTGGTTGTTGGCAAGTTATAATGATAAATATCTCGCCTGACTGCCATCTTGATGGAATGAGCCAAGGCTTTGAATATTCCTTCAATCTTATGATGTTCGTTTGCGCCTTCCGCCTTAATATTCAAGTTCATGTGCGCTGCATCACTTAAGCTTTTAAAGAAATGCAAAAACATTTCTGTTGGCATATCTCCTATTTTCTCACGCTTGAATTCCACATCCCAGACTAACCAAGAGCGTCCGCCAAAATCCAATGACACTTGGCAAAGGCAATCATCCATCGGAAGCATGAATCCATAGCGTTCAATCCCACGTTTATCTCCTAATGCTTTCAAAAGAGCTTCGCCCAATGCAATCGCAGTATCTTCTATCGTATGGTGTTCATCCACATATAAATCGCCTTTCGTCCGAATTGCCAAATCCATATTGGCATGCTTCCCGATTTGCTCCAACATGTGGTCAAAAAAGCCCAAACCCGTAGAAATACTTGTCTGCCCTGTTCCATCAAGGTTCAAAGATACGAAAATATCCGTTTCCTTGGTTGTCCTTTTCACTTCCGCTTTTCTTTCTCCGGCAAATAGGAACTCGGCGATGCTATCCCAATCATCTGATATACAAACAGGTCTATTAGAAAGAGCTTTCAACATTTCTTTTGCACAATCATCATTTTTATGCAACCAAATCCCTTTTGCTCCTAAATTGTGTGCTAATTGCATATCCGACAATCGGTCTCCCACCACATAACTCTGCGATAAATCATACTCTCCAGACAGATATTTCTTCAACATTCCTGTGCCCGGTTTTCGGTTAGGTGATTTCTCTTCAGGGAAGGAACGGTCAATCAAAATATCGTCAAAAACAACTCCTTCTCCTTCCAGCGTCTTTAAAATCAGATTGTGCACCGGCCAAAAAGTATCTTCCGGGAAAGATGAAGTACCTAAACCGTCTTGGTTCGTGACCATTACAAATTCAAAGTCGAGCTTTTGACGGATAAAATAGAGATTCCGCATCACTTTGGGATAAAACTCAAGTTTATCATAGCTGTCCAGCTGGTAATCTACAGGAGGTTCAATAACGATTGTTCCATCTCTGTCAATAAACAAGGCCTTCTTCATGGTTGCATCTTTTTAAAGCATTCAACAATATATTGTCTTCTTCCGGTGTTCCGACAGTAATACGCAGGCAATTGGCACATAATGTCACTTTATTCCTGTTTCGGACAATAATGCCTTCTGCTGCCAACTGTTTATACACACCATTCGCATCGTCCACTTTTACTAATATAAAATTAGCGTCTGTCGGATAGACCGTCTTAATCAAAGGCAATGCTTCTAATTCTTTTTTGCAACCGGGTACGTTCTTTCAAGATTTCACTCAACTGCTCTTTCATTCTTCCTTGATTATCCAGAATCTCCAAGGCTTTCTCTTGCGTTAATTGGTTCACATTATAAGGATATTTAATCTTATTCAACATTGCTATGATTTCCTGCGATGCGAATGCCATTCCCAATCGGATTCCCGCAGCTCCCCATGCTTTGGAAAGTGTCTGCAAGACAACAAGATTAGCATATCTATCTAAATCTTTACTTAAAGAAGGCAAAGATGAAAAATCAATATAGGCTTCGTCCACTACGACAATGCCCGCAAAGCTATCTAATACTTTAAATATATCATCCCGCTTCAAACTATCGCCTGTCGGATTGTTAGGCGAACAGATATAAATTACTTTGACCGTTGAATCAATAGCCGCCAGCAATTCCGGAAGGTCCATTTGGAAATCGGCGGTTAGTTTTACCTTTTTACAACAGATATTATTTACTTCGGCTGCCACTTGATACATTCCATAAGTCGGTTCTATTGTGAGGATAGAATCTTTCCCGGGTTCACAGAATGCACGTATGATTAAATCTATCGGTTCGTCACTTCCGTTCCCTAACAATATAGATTCTTTAGGAATCGATTTTATTTCAGCAATCCGTTCTTTCAATCTCCATTGCATCGGATCAGGATAACGGTTATAAGGCTGGTTATAAGGATTCTCATTAGCATCCAAATAGACTGATGCTTCGCCTTTGAATTCATCACGGGCTGATGAATAAGGCTCTAAGGCACGGATATTTGGGCGAACCCATCCGTTTATATCAAATTGTTTCATCTTGTTTTAATGTTTCGAGTCTGACAATTACTGCATTTCTGTGTGCCTCCAAGCGTTCGTTTTCCGCCATAACACAAATAGTTTCTCCTAAATGGCGTATTCCGTCCGCACTGATTTCCTGAAATGTCATTTTTTTGATAAAGCTATCCAAATTCACACCGCTATAAGCATGTGCATATCCGTTAGTCGGCAAAGTATGATTTGTTCCTGAGGCATAATCTCCTGCGCTTTCCGGTGTATAAGCACCCATAAATACACTTCCTGCATTACGTATTTCCCTTGCAATCTCTGCATAATCAGCTGTTTGGATAATCAAATGTTCAGGAGCATAAAGATTCGTGAAATCAATAATTTCTTGTTTGTCTTTTAACACAATGATACGGCTATGGGAAAGGGCTTGCTCTGTTATTTCTTTGCGAGGAAGTACTTCTAATTGTTTCTCTATCGCATTGATAACTGGTTCTACGATAGAAGAATCAGCTGTTACCATAATGGCTTGACTATCTCTGCCGTGTTCTGCTTGTGACAAGAAATCCGCAGCAATAAAATCGGGATTTGCAGAAGCATCTGTTATCACTTCTACTTCAGACGGACCGGCAGGCATGTCGATAGCAACCTCTTTCAAGCTCACCCATTGTTTGGCTGCGGTTACATATTGATTGCCTGGACCAAATATCTTATATACTTTAGGGACTGATTCCGTTCCGTATGCCATTGCTGCAATCGCCTTGGCTTCCTCCTACTTTGCATATACAATCCACTCCAGCAGCTGCCGCAGCAAACAAAATAGCTGGATGGATTTTCCCGTCCGGAGAAGGCGGTGTACACAATACGACTTCTCCACATCCTGCTATTCGGGCAGGCACTGCCAACATCAGGACAGTAGAGAAAAGCGGAGCCGTTCCTCCAGGAACATACAATCCTACTTTATCAATAGGCACAGCCTTTTGCCAACAAACGACACCAGGCGCAGTCTCAATCTTTTTCCCTTCAAAACGTTGAGAAGCATGGAATGTCTCTATATTTTTTCTTCGCTGTTAGTATCGCTCTCTTCAAATCATCAGGAACCAACGATTCTGACTCTTTCATCTCTGCTTCTGTAACGCATATTTCATCCAAGTCTGCATTGTCAAACTGTTTTTCATATCTGCGAATCGCTGCATCACCGTTGGTTTTTATATCATCCAATACACTGCGAACGGTCTCAAAAAGGGTCGTCACATCCATCGTCGCACGTTTACACAGCTCTTTCCATTGGCTTTTGTCAGGATATTTAAGCACCTCCATGATATAAATCCTTTCTTTTTATATAGGAACTATTATAAAATCATCTTTTCTATCGGTAAATCCAAAATGCCTTCTGCGCCCAATGACTTCAATTTACCTATGATTTCCCAAAAATGCTTTTCCGAAATGACAGATTGGACAGAAACCCATTCCCCATTTGCCAAAGGAGTGACTGTCGGGCTTTTCATACCTGGCAACACTTCGATGATGTCATTCAATCTCTCTTTCGGGGCATTCAATAATACATATTTCTTTCCGTCTGCCAGCTGAATAGCCTCGATACGAAACAACAGTTCTTCTAAAATAGCTTGCTTGTCGGGCGATAACTGTGGCGCACTGATCAACAAGGCTTCACTCCTCATGACCATTTCCACTTCTTTCAACTGATTGCTGACCAATGTACTTCCTGAACTGACAATATCGAATATCGCATCTGCCAATCCGATTCCCGGTGCTATTTCGACTGAACCTGTAATGACATGTATATTTGCTTGTACATTTTGTTCTTTTAAATAAGCGTCTAAGATTACCGGATATGAAGTAGCAATAGTTTTTCCATTGAACCATTCTGAGCCTTCATATTTCTCATCTTTCGGGATTGCCAAGGAAAGACGACATTTACTGAATCCTAATCGTTTAACCAATTGCGCCTTAGAACCTTTCTCAACATATTCGTTCTCTCCTACGATTCCAACGTCAGCCACTCCATTTGCCACCGATTCGGGAATGTCATCGTCTCTCAAGAATAAAATTTCTACCGGGAAATCCTTCGCTGAGACCAGCAAAATTCTTTTTCCTCCGTTCAATTTGATGCCGGCTTCTTCCAACAGCATCATTGTTTCATCATACAAACGTCCTTTGGACTGTACAGCGATTCGTAACATATTCTTCTATTTTATAAATGTTCAACATAAAAAAAGAGGCTTGCCAAAATCCGGCAAGCCTCTTTCCTATTATAGTATTTACACATACCATCAAACTCCACCGAACTCATGCCCGTTGTTGTAATGATGATGATGTAAATTTTCTTGTTTCATGTCAATTATCTTTCTTTTACAGTCGCAAAGTTACAATAAATATTGAATAAACAAATAATTCTTACATTTTTATTTACAACACTTCGGTAAATTTTCACCGAAACTTTAAAAGTTAAACATTAGGACCGGCAAAAACAGGTTCGAAAGCACTAAAGAGGTCGGCTTCCAAATCGGTTGTGAATATACACAAACCTTTTGAAAAAGTGTTCATGATACTTGAATGATTAAAATTTACGATACTTCCAGAAGTAATACAGTAAAGCTTTCAAATGCACCCAGCTCATTTTTGAGAAAAGCCGTTTATTGGTTATTTTCTGATAATCATGCCAAAATGAAACATAAGGAATATAAAAGATTTTCCATCCTACCCAAAAAGCACGCTGGCAATAATCAGCATCTTCCGGACCATAAAAAATATGTTCATCCAATCTCCCGATTTGTTGTACCACCTCCTTTCGGATCAACTGACAGGCACCGATTAGATATTCCACTTCAAAACACTCCTGTCCAAGCATTTGCGCATGCTAAAACTGCGAAGCATTCAACTCTGCCAGTTTATCTTTCCACGAAGCAGACAATCTCAGCTTCGTAGCCATAGATTCGAATACATTCAGCATCTTATAACGCAAGGAAGGATATTTCCGACAGCTATCCTGAACCAGATTATTTGTATTCAGCAGTTTACATCCACATATACCACAGTCTGGATGAGCATCCATGAAAGAAAGCATTTCTCTAATAGCTTCAGGATTGACTTCGGTATCGATATCCAACAGCCAAATATATTCTCCACTAGAAGCCTGTATCCCGATATTCCTTGCTTTCGCAACACCTAAGTTTTCAGTCTGCGGGAAATAAGGCACATGAGCCTGCTGCGCATACTTTTCTAAAACAGAACGGGTTCCATCTGTTGAACCATTATCCACCAGTATTATTTCATGTTCTATATTTTCTAAAGACATCCATACCGAACGTAAACAGGTTTCAGCATAACGCTCCGAATTCCAGGTTATAATGACCACACTTAGTTTTTTCATGCTGCAACTATTTAAAACTACTCACCTCTACCATCAAATTAACATCTAACCGAAAAGTTTGACTTTCATAGCTTTTAACGCTATATAAAAATCAGAAAATGAAGAAAACTTCCGTATGTTTTCCCAAATAAAACCGGGAGATAAAAAGAAGCGCAAATTATTCTGGAATAACAGACGTTCCATTTGTCTGGATGAAAGGCTAGGATAATTTAATATTGAATTCCGTTGTACATCAGTCGGTACATATTCTCCTCCTTCAATCCAACCATTTGATTTTGCGATGTCATAAAACTCAGTAGCTGGAAAGGGAGATACAATATTAAACATAACCTGACTCACCTTCAATTTCTTAACCTTTCGGAAGGTATCTTTAATGGTTTCGACCGTTTCCAACGGACTGGTTCCTATCAGAATGTTTAACTTAACGGGAACTTTGTATTTCTGCAACAAGCTGATAGCCATATAAATCTGCTCTTCGGTTATTCCTTTCTTGATATATTTCAATATTTCATTGTTAAATGACTCTACGCCCAAATCAACATATTGACAGCCATATTCCTGCAACATAGCAGCAATCTCTTCGGTTATAGCATCCACACGAGCCTGACAACCCCATACAATATGATGATTCTTCAATGCCTCACCTATTATTTGCAGACGTTTTCTGGTAACAATAAAGTTATCGTCCATAAAGCCAATAGCCTTATAGCCCAAAGAAGCCAATTTTTCAATCTCTGCCACCACATTTTCCGGAGAGCGAAAACCAATAGGAGGCTTTTTTCCATTGTGATCTTTTTTGTATTCGATTTCACGGGCAAACGTCAAAGAACTGGGCACACAATAAATACAATGGAATGGACAATTTCTTGAAGTCACCATTGCCATGTAAGGAGAAACCTTTAGCTTCGGATTTGAAAATACAAATTTTTCCACAAAATGAATGGCAGGAAAAGGTAATTCGTCCAGATTCTTTATCAGCGGACGTGGAGCATTTTCTACCACCTGATTTTCATCCCAAAAAGAAATACCAACAATCGTTCTCCAATCTTTTCCTTCTGAAATATACCGTAACAGTTCTCTGACAGTATCTTCAGGTTCTCCTCGAACAACGACAGAAGCCGGATGTCCTAACAGGCTTTTGGCAAAATAAGTTGCCCCAGGACCTAAAAATATACAGATACTTTCCGGGCGTTTAGCATGTGTAAACCTTTCTACCTGGATGTCTGTTGGAATTGAAAGATTCACCGTCCATAAAAGATAAACATCACTATCATCGTTTTCTAAAAAAGAGAAAAACTGTTCAGAAGAAGCCTCTTCTAATACAAAGTTTCTATAAGCCACCTCATAGCCTTCTTGTTCCGCAAGTGCTGCGACTGTCAGTTCATAGATATTTATCATATTATAAACTACTCGCGTACAACCTGCCGTTCTCTCGGCCGGTTTAAATTTATCCAGTGAAGGAGGCGTAATAAATGATACTTTCATTTTCGCAATACTTCGGTAAAATTTTTTACCGAAACTTTAAAAGTTAAACATTAGAACCGGCAAAAGCTGGTTCGAAAGCACGAAAGAGGTCATGGAAAAGTTGTCAAAAACGAATGGTTAAGCATGAATCCTCTTGCATGTCTTTCTTACATAATGTTTATATGCTGATTTATTTTCATGTCCGGGATTAACCTAAGCCCACAAGTTATTGACAAACTTTTCAATGAACTCATTTCATTTACTGCCAGAGCCGCTTAAGCTTGGCTGATTTTTAACGAACTATTGATTTATTCTTTCTTCTCCATTTATTTAAATATCCGGTAGAACTCAGCTACTGATTCGATTCCCTTCAAGAAGAAATCCAGACGGCAACTTTCGTTTGGTGAATGGATTGCATTTTGCTCCAAACCAAATCCCATAAGGATGGTCTTGATTCCCAAAATCCGTTCAAAGGAAGAAATGATAGGAATACTTCCGCCTCTACGAACTGCCAATGGTTTTTTGCCGAAAGCTATGCCGATTGCCTCTTCTGCTGCCTTATAAGCAGGAAGGTCAATCGGACAAACATATCCTTCTCCTCCATGCTTCGGTGTAACTTTCACCTTGACATATTCCGGAGCTATTTGATTGATATATGCTTCAAACATCTTGGATATCTTTTCATGATTCTGGTGAGGAACCAATCGGCAGGATACTTTTGCATACGCCTTGGACGGCAAGACTGTTTTGCTGCCTTCTCCGATATAACCGCCCCATATTCCGCAAACATCGAAAGAGGGTCGGCAACTGTTGCGTTCCAATGTTGAATATCCTTTTTCTCCAAATACGGCTTTTACTCCAATCGCTTCTTTATATTTTGCCTCGTCAAACGGAATCTGCGCAATCATTTCCCGCTCTTCCTTAGACAACTCTTCTACATCGTCATAGAATCCTGGTATGGTTATCCTTCCATTCTCATCCGTGATGCCTGCAATCATCTTGCACAATACATTAATAGGATTGGCAACAGCACCACCGAAATGCCCGGAATGCAAATCCCGGTTCGGTCCCTCTACTTCAATCTCCCAGTAAGCCAAACCACGAAGTCCGGTCGTAAGCGACAAAGTCTCGGCACTAACCATGCTTGTGTCGGAAACTAGGATAATATCTGCTTTTAACAGCTCTTTATGTGTTTCGCAAAAAGATTCGATGCTTGGAGAGCCGATTTCTTCTTCTCCTTCGAATATGAACTTCACGTTGCATTGTAACAAACCTTCTTTCAAAGCCGTTTCAAAACCTTTGGCTTGAATCATGCCTTGTCCTTTATCATCGTCAGCTCCTCTTGCCCAAATCCGGCCGTCACGTATCTCTGGTTCAAATGGTTGGCTATCCCATAATTCCAAAGGCTCCACCGGCATCACGTCATAGTGTGAATAAACCAACACGGTCTTTGCTTCCGGATTGACCATCTTCTCGGCATACACAATAGGATTGCCCTCAGTCGGCATCACTTCTGCCTTGTCCACGCCCGATGAAAGCAGGATCTCCACCCAGCGGCGGGCACAAGCCTCCATGTCAGGTTTATGTTCTTGTTGTGCACTAACGGACGGAATACGTATCAAAGAAAATAATTCGTCCAGAAATCTATTTTCGTTTGTTTCAATATAGGATTTTATAGCCATTATCTCAAAATTTATAGGTTTCCATTTCTTTAATTCCTTTTTCAAAGTCTCGAATAATCTCATTGATTACCGCTTCTGCTGTCTGTTCTTCCCTGAAAAGAGAAGCAATCTGACCAATTTCCAATTCGCCTTCTTCCAAATTCCCCTCAAAAATGCCTTTTTTGGCTCTACCTTTTCCCAATAAAGCTCTTAAATCATCGGCTGAAGCCCCTTTCGCTTCTGCCTCTTCCACTTCCGTCGCAAAGGTGCTCTTTACCAAGCGGGTCGGTGAAACTTTCTTCAGCAGCAATTTCGTGTCACCTTCGTTCAGGGATAAACAAAGTTGTTTAAATGCTTCATGGGCAGAACTTTCCACAGTCAATGCAAAGCGGGTTCCAATCTGCACACCTTCTGCTCCCAATGCGAATGAGGCTAACATGCCTGCTCCCGTACCAATACCTCCGGCGGCAATCAATGGCAAACGGGTGGCACGACGAACATGCGGAATCAAGCACATCGTTGTCGTCTCTTCCCTTCCGTTGTGTCCTCCGGCTTCAAAACCTTCTGCCACGACAGCGTCCACTCCCGCCTCTTCGCATTTGGCTGCAAATTTGGAACTACTGACAACATGAACAACCGTAATGCCATTCTCCTTTAACTTCTTCGTCCATGTCTTAGGATTGCCCGCAGAAGTGAAGACCACGGGAACTTTCTCTGCTACCAGTATCTCCATGATTTTATCTATTTCCGGATACATCAACGGGACATTCACGCCAAAAGGCTTGTCCGTCGCTGCTTTACATTTCCGGATGTGCTCGGTCAACACTTCCGGATGCATGGATCCAGCACCAATCAATCCTAAACCTCCGGCATTGCTGACAGCAGATGCTAATTTCCACCCGCTACACCAAACCATTCCTCCTTGAATAATCGGATATTTGATATTCAATAATTTACAAATTCTATTTCCCATTATGGATAGACTTAATGTTTGAGATAATTAATAAAATAAATAGATATAGGACCGCAACACATAAGCAATACAAAAACAACCGTTATTTTCATCCAAAACACTACGATGTTTTCAAAAAAACATTGGACGTTTTTCAAAAAACATTGGACGTTTTTGAAAATTCATCGGATGTTTTTTGTCGATATGTGCCGCCCTATTCCTAAACAACCAATCAGGCATCTTTGTTCAACACCGGAATCATACATAACAGATAAAATACGCCTATCGCTAAAACAGCTATTGCTCCTATTTGCGAACCCATTGCATCAGAAACGTAACCCATCAGCATTGGGAAAATGGTTCCACCGAACAATCCCATAATCATCAAACCGGACACTTCATTCTTCCGTTCCGGCAAATGCAGCATGGCACGTGACAAAAGCATCGGGAAGATGTTCGAGTTTCCTAATCCAATCAAAGCAATACATACATATAGAGCCATTTGTGTTTGCAAAGTAAACAGTCCGGCGATTGCTGCCAACATCATCAACACACTGGCTGCAAAAACCCGTTTCGTAGGAATATAAGCCAAGAAGAAAGCTCCGCTAAAACAACCTATTGTCCTGAATAAGAAATAAACACTGGTTGCCAATCCGGCTCCTTCAAGAGTCATGTCCAAACGTTCCATCAATAATTTTGGAGCAGTCACATTGATGCCGACATCGATGCCGACATGGCAAATGATACCTAAAAATGAAAGCAGGACGACTTTGTCCGCCAATAAAGCGAAACAGCCTTTAAACGTCGATTTCTCAACATCTTTCGATACATTTTCTTGTATGGGAGTGGCACTCAAAGCAAAGAATGCTACAATGGCAACAGCTAAAAATATAGCCATAAAAATGCGCCAATTACCAAAAGCGACAGCTGCCCAACCGGCTAAAATCGGAGCGATAAAGGAAGCAATCGCTTTCACAAACTGTCCCAATGTCAAGGAACTTGCCAGTCGCCCTCCGCTTACGATGTTTGACAACAGAGGGTTCAATGCCACTTGCATCAACGCATTACCAATGCCCAAGAAGGCAAATGAAAGCAACATCATCGGGAATGAATAGCCGACAAAGGGTAATGCCAAGGCAATCATCGTCACAACCAAACTAATCAAAACCGTTTTACGCTGTCCTATCTTGTTCATCAAGATTCCTGTCGGAACGGCACATACCAAAAACCAAAAAAAGACCATGGACGGCAACAAATTGGCAGTTTTATCTGTCAATTCAAAATCCGCCTTTACATAATTCGTTGCTATACCTACCAAATCCACGAATCCCATTGCGAAGAACGAGAACATGACAGGAATCAACATCCAAACAAATTTCTTCTGTTGTGCACTCATAATATTGGATTATTTAGAATATTCAGGCCAAGCCCCTTCTTTTGAACAAACAAATGCTGCCGTGTTGACTGCTTTGCGGTGCGCCTCCTTCAAAGATTTGCCTGCCAAGATAGAATATACGAACGCACCGGAGAATGAATCACCCGCACCAACTGTATCTGCCACAGCCACTTTGGGTGTTCCTATAACCGAGTTTTCATCGGTAGAATAGATGGCGCTGAATTTACTGCCAGCTGTCAATATCACATATTTCAATCCATATTTCTCCAACAAGGCTTTGCAACAAACTTCATAGTCTCCTTCCAAGCCCATCATCGGACGCAACATCTCCAATTCTTCATCGTTTATCTTCAGGATATTGGCTTTTTCCAACAAATCCAATATCAACTCTTTGGAATAATAGTTCTGGCGGATATTGATGTCGAAAAACCTCAGAGCATCTTCAGGAGCATAAGACAACAATTCCGTCAATGCTTTCCGTGAATCCATGTTGCGTTGAGCCAAAGTCCCAAAACAGATGGCTTTCGCCTTTTTAACAATTTCGATGGCTTTTGATGAAACCGGGATATGATCCCATGCGACATTTTCTATGATGTTATAAGTAGGAATGCCCTTTTCCAACGTAACTTCTACCGTTCCAGTCGGATAATCAACTGATTCGATACAATGGGCAATATGGTTATTATCCAATTCCTGGACAATCTCCTCTCCCAACTCATCTTTTCCCACGGCACTGATAGCGTAACCTTCCGCTCCCAATTGCGTAGCATTATATACAAAGTTAATGGGTGCACCTCCTGCTTTTTTCCCTGTCGGCAAAACATCCCACAGCAATTCTCCTATCCCCACAACAATGGGTTTATTTCCTTCCATAATTCGTCTATTTTATAGCTTTTAATTTATAAACCATCATATCTTTCACATTGACTTTCCCTCCTTCTGCATGAAATTCAATTCCATTATAAGGCGCAGTCGGGAAGAACAAGTTTGTCATGGCTACTTACCCGCCGTCTACAAACATCTCAATCGAGCATTTGTCTATGAATAACCGGAATGTGTGTGCCTTCTGTTTTGACAAATCAGCCCATGTCGCCATAGCAAATTCCTTTTTGCTGAAATCTGTCACACCGCTATTTGTACGATCCATGTAAACTTTGTTTGCCTTTGTATCTATATAAATATCAACAAATTCGCCATCGTTATTCTTCAGCTTGAAGCCTGCAATGGAAGCCGTTCCCTGTTCCAATGTCAAATTAATCTCATAAACACCGGAATTGTCGTAGTCGCTTGCGTCCATGGAGCAGCCCTGTTCATAATCAAAGTCATCTATTTTAGCTGAATCAATCCGTAGCTTCTCCACTTCCTTTACCGGATTGACTGCTAAATAAACGTCATTCCCCTCTTTATACATAGTCAGTTCACGAGGAAGGCCATTGGCACTTCTGAACTGTTTCGTTGGCACAACATTCGCATATTGCCAGTTGCTCATCCAAGGAACCGCAATTACTCGCTCGCCAGTATTGGAGAAACATACGGTGGCATAATGGTCTTTACCCCAATCCAGCCATTTCACCACTTCTGGCTTAGTATCACAAATGAATTGTTTGCCGTCAAAATCTCCTACAAAATATTGAGTAGCCGAACCTCCGAATAAACATCCCGGATTGACATTCACTATCAATGCCCATTTTTTGTTCTGAGGATTTCCATCAACTGGCAACTCAAAGAAGTCCGGGCATTCAAACATGCTCGGTTTCACTCCGTAGCCGTCTCCAAAGGCACTCATATATGTCCATTCTTTCAAGTCCGTAGATGAATAAAAGCGCATCTCCTTAAAAGCAGAAACCAACATAACCCACTTCTGGTCCGGTTCATACCAAAATACTTTCGGGTCACGGAAATCTTTTATCCCATCTGCCGGAGTCAAGATAGGATTGTGTTCATATTTCGTAAAAGTCCTGCCATTGTCAGTACTGTAAGCCATGCATTGAATCTGGCCATTCTCATCGCTCGCAGATGTATAGAAAGAGATAATGCTTCCTTTACCAAAACCTGCACTGTTGTTGAAATCGACAACCGAACTGCCGGAAAAGATATGCCCCATCGTATCACGCTCGATTGCAACAGGAAGATGTTCCCAGTTTACCAAATCCCGGCTGACAGAATGTCCCCAGTGCATATTCCCCCACATGGATCCATACGGATTGTATTGATAAAACATGTGATATTCACCCTCTTTATAAACCAAGCCATTCGGGTCATTCATCCAGCCGTAAAGCGGAGTATGATGGAACAAAGGGCGGTATTTTTCCCTATTTGCCGTATCAAAAGTATCAGAGAGTTTCAAGCTGTCCAACCATAATTGTTGTAAATGTTGGCTTTGGATACGGACAGTTGCCTTTTGGGAAGTAGCAGGCAGGCACATAGGAACATAATAATCGATATGACTGTCCGCTATACGAATATCCATATCCGTATCCCCCGGACTGCCTGTCATTACACGCACTTTACATTCCGGGGCATCTTCTTGGACAGGTAAAAGCAAATATTTAGAAGTGCGATTGATATCCAAGACGGCAACCGAATCATTTTGTCGGTTAACGACTATTCCACTTTTATTATTTTGGCATGCGAGAAGTCCCATCATCAAGAAAGAACCACAAATCGCTCCTAATTTCAATACTTCATTCATGATAAAAGATATTAATAGTTTTATGCGGCAAGATAAAAAAAAAGAGGATAACGACAAAACGTTATCCCCTTTTTCTACATATTTTTCTTTCAATTATTCAGATACCACTGTGAAAGGAATTTCAACTGCAACTTCTTTGTGCAATTTAACTGTTGCTTTGTAATCGCCAACTTCCTTAACGGCTTCTTTGATGTAAATCATCTTGCGGTCGATTTCATAGCCCAATTTAGCCAATTCTTCTGCAATCTGAATATTGCTAACAGAACCAAAGATAGTTCCTGTTGAGCTTGTCTTTGCTCCGATAGTCAAGCTAACACCATTCATCTTAGCAGCCAATTCTTCTGCATCAGCTTTGATTTTAGCCAACTTGTGAGCACGTTGTTTCAAGTTTTCAGCCAACACTTTCTTAGCAGATTCTGATGCGATAACTGCTTTACCCGTGGGGATTAGAAAGTTACGACCGTAACCAGCTTTAACTGTTACGATATCGTCTTTGTAACCTAAATTGATTACGTCTTCTTTCAAAATAACTTCCATATTCTGTCTCCTCTTAAATTTATTATTTCATCAAATCTGTTACGAAAGGAAGCAACGCCAAGTGACGAGCACGCTTTACAGCCTGAGCTACACGACGTTGGAACTTCAAAGATGTACCTGTGATACGACGAGGCAAAATCTTACCTTGTTCGTTCAAGAATTTCTTCAAGAATTCAGGATCTTTGTAATCGATATACTTGATACCGTTCTTTTGAAACGGCAATATTTTTTCTTCTTAACGTCTACTGAAGGCGGAGTCAAATATCTAATTTCTGATTGAGTAGCTGCCATAATTAATTCTCCTTAACTGTTTCTTTTGATGATTTCAAATTTCTTCTCTTTGCTGCATATTCAGCTGCGTATTTATCCTGACGGAAAGTCAAGAAGCGGATTACGCGTTCGTCACGACGGAAGTTAACTTCCAATGTTGCGATTGTTTCCGGATTTGCCTTGAATTCGATCAGCTGATAGAAACCAGTAGATTTTTTCTCGATAGGATAAGCCAACTTGCGCAAGCCCCAATTTTCTTCATTCACGATTTCTGCACCTTGTTCTTTCAAGATACCTGTGAATTTGTCTACCGCTTCCTTCATCTGTGCATCAGACAAAACGGGAGTTAAAATGAAAACGGTTTCGTAATTATTCATACAAATACTGTTTTATGAGTTATTGTTATTAATTTTTTGCGGTGCAAAGGTACGTATTTTTTTCTATATACAAATATATAGCCTATTATTTTCTATTTCTTTCTCTTTTCTTCTTACACCTTGGTATTTATCAAGTGCAAAAATAGTTATAATCCTGCCTCAAACAAATACAATTCATGCTAAATAATAATCTTTTTCTTTCTTGTTTATGGATAATACAAACAAATGATGTAATTTTGGCACGGTCACATAAGTGAACAAATTTATAATTGATATGAGTGCATTAACTGTCTTATACGTAGTTTTACCGTTCCCTATCTTGTATTTATTGCACGATATGGAAGAGATTATCATGGCGAATCGCTGGTTGGAGCGGCATCGGGAAAAGTTACTAACCCAATTCCCGCAATTTCGTGTTATCATCCGTCACTTGTTAAAACTTGACACGCTGGCTTTTGCCATTGCTGCAGCAGAAGAAATCATCATATTGCTGCTTGCGGCTGCTGCCATTTTAGTGGACATCCCCTACTCTGTTTTGATTTGGAGCGGACTATTCATGGCTTTTGCTCTGCATTTGGTTCTACACCTCATAGAGCTCTTTTTAATACGGAATTATGTGCCAAGGGGACTGTAACGGCAATATTGTCTATTCCCTATGTCATCTATTCTGGCAACATGATTGTTCATGCTTTCCCATGTATGCACTTATTAATTGCCACGCTTTGTGGTGTCGCTTTCATGTTTGGCAACCTGTTGTTGGCCCAACATTTAGGCATAAAGATAAGCAATCTATTACACAGAAGATGAAAAGTGCGCCAACCTCTGGCTGGCAAGCAACGTATTGTAAAAGAAGAAGAGATGAAGCGTACATTGTATGTAAGTGATTTGGACGGGACTTTACTGAACAGGCAGTCCGTCTTATCTGAAACTACCATCGCAACACTAAACCGTATCTTACAGGAGAAAAAAGCTCTTTTCACCATTGCTACGGCAAGGACTCCCGCCACTGTTGTGGATCTTATGAAAGAGGTGAAATGCTCTTTGCCATTTGTTTTAATGGCTGGAGCGGTTTTATGGAACGACAGCAAGCAAAATTATGAACGGGTGCGTGCTATTCCTTCTGCAACCGTAGACAAATTGTTGGAAATATATGGTCATTACACCATCCGGCCGTTTATTTATCGTAGGCATGGCAATTGTCTTTTTGTCTACCACACATTTGAATTGACAGAGAGTGAACGTCAGTTCATAGAGCCGCGGATTCAATCTCCATTCAAACGCTTAGTAACAACAGAAAGCCTTACTGCACAAAATCCAGATGATTCCGTATTGGTCTATTCTATGGGAAGTTATGCGACATTGTTGAACATTGCTAATGAGATTCGGGCAAGCCAATTGCCTTGTACGCTTTCTTGTTATCAAGACATATTTGATTGTAGCCAAGGGATTTTAGAGATATATGCACCCAAGACTACCAAAGCTGAAGCGATTGATTATTTGGCGAAACAATGTCATGCGGAACGAGTCGTAGTGTTTGGAGATAATCTGAATGACTTGCCAATGATGGAAATAGCCGACCACAGTGTCGCTGTGGGCAATGCTTTCAAGGAAGTCAAAGAACAGGCCAATGAAATCATTGGATGCAACGACGAAGATGCCGTTGCCAAATGGATTGAACAGGACTGCCAATAAACAACAAGGCGGTGTGTCATAATTGCAAACTGCTGCATTACTTTCGGAATTCGACCTCAGAGCCTTGCATTTTGCTAATTCTGACACACCTTAAAGGGGCTGCATTAAAACTTTCGTTTTGACACAGCCCCTTGGTTTGATAAATTACAGGTATTAATTCCGTTGCAACTGCAATCCCATCTCTAACCGAGTTGTTGAATCAAGAATTGCGGATAAGTTTTCCAAGATTGGCTTTACATACGGAGCTATGTCAGCCGGTAAAATCGCAATGATTTTCTCTTGTATGAAATCTACCGTAAGGAGCTTCAACAAGGCTTTTGCATCTTCAGTCGCCAACCACAATTTAGCCGTTCCATCCGAATTTTGCTCATACTGCAAAGGAATGCCGCCAGCCATATATTCTACCATGCTGCTCAAAAGCTTGACCAATGTAGTAATATTAGTCGCTTTTTGTTGTTTGGGCAGCTGCCATAATTTGGGTAAAATTGAGTTGGAGATACAATTTCTCATTCTTTATGTAATAATGAGCCAAATTAATAGGCGATGTTGCCCAATCTGTCATTCCTTTCTTTTTATAAGTAATCGTCACGTTTCCATCATCCAAGAACGAGACTCCTTGGAATGAATTTGCCAAGAGCTGAGAAACAATTTGACCAGCCATTGGGGCAATTGTACTAATCGGAAGTTCCATACCATTCACCGGAATAGTTGCTTTGGAATCCCATTCCAAGAAGAAAACACCTTTGTTTGATGCTTTCCATGAACCGCTCCATACAGTAGAAGGCATCTTCACTTGAACACTCAATACCATTTTGTTGGCGGACACCTCTCCTTTGTATGTCAGTTCACGACCATTCTTCTGATCTGTTCCTTCAAAGGTATAGGAATTTCCATCAGCACTCAAGGTTAATGGTACATTCTTCAAATCCGTTTCCACTTCACCCGGAACAACGCCTGGAACCATCATTGCAACTGAAGGAATACCAGCAGAAGGGAAAAGAGTTGATAAATCCAACAATCCTGCCAAGCGGATTGTTGCTTTTTACCGTCTGAAGTATAAAATGTAGCCTGTTTCCCTTGCATCGGGACCCCGGAATAGGTCAATGCCAATTTATCACCACTGAACGAGCCATTGGCTCCTTTACCTAATCCTTCTAAATCGTCATTGTCACATGAGGTAAACAACCCCAACAACAAAATGAATCCCATCAAAAAGGGAATGCTCTTCTTCATCATTTTTTCCATCTCCACATAAAAGATGAAAAGGCTCACTCTCCCTTTCGGAAGAGTGCTCCTTTTCCTGTTTTCTTATTTTTTATTAATGAATAAACTTAACTGCTTGTTGGATACCATTTGCTTTCACAACAAAGATATATTTACCTCTTACCAGTGAAGAAGTCGGAATGACAACATCACCAGCGATTGTGCCGGCAGAAACAGTAGCACCAGTCATACTTACAATCTGATAAGTTGCTTTATCGATGTTCTGTACACGAATACCTTCACGGGCAGGGATGATTGTCCATGATGGAGCTTCAATCTTCTCGTTGTTAGTGGCTACACCATATACATTAGAAGAAATATATGCAGTCACCAAAGCAGGATTTGTTTCTTCATCCGGGATAATATCAACTTTAACCATCTCTTTCTTTTCTCCCATGAACGAAAGCTTCACATAAGTAATGTCATTGCCATCTTCATCATGTTCCGTCATTTTAATTTTAACGTATTGCACACCTTTATCACCCATAGCAGTAAACAAGTCTGCTTCAAATACTGGCTTCACTACTTCAGGCAATTTCTCTTTGTCATAATGAAAAATAGAAAGATTTCCTACAGGAAAATATTCTTGTGTAGACAACATTTGATTCGCTACATTAGCAACCAAACTTTGAGCTATATTCTTTGATAACAGAGTTGGCATCTTAGTAACCAGATTTTTAGTAGCAATAATAGCTGTTGAACATTGATAAGTAGAGTCTTTCATTTCAGCATCCTTGTACTTATATTTATGAACATCTAAACGTTCAATATTCTTGCTGTCAGTGTCTACCTTTGCCATCCACAATTTTATCCATTCATCAGCCTTGCCCTTTTCATATTTAGTAACTTCGACATAATTCAATGGGAAGCCACCTGTTAAATTCAAACCGATAACAGCATCACCTAATGGAAGTGTTATTTCCCTCGCTACTGCGAACAGCGAGCATGGAACTTTAGAATTAAGCAATAATTCTGTTAAATTCACCTTCAACAAGAAAGCGTCCGGAAGGTCCACTTTACTTCCTGCCATTTTCTCTAACATGCCTGCCAACATTTTCGAACCAGCTTCCAAGTTCAATTTTGCATTAATGTTAGCCTCTTTGTCCTGCTCCACTACAAGAGAAATCAAATCCATCTTTTTACCAAATAGACTCATGTCCACTTTCATGGTAAAAGGAAGAGTTTTCCCTTCTCCCAATTTTGAATCAAAATTCAATGTAAGCAACTCCTTTATCGTTGGAGATACGACTTTAATCTGCGCTGGCAGATTAAGCTCCATCATATAATTACCTACTGGTACAGGAATTTCTTTTTTATCGTAACCCGCAAAAGTAACTTTTACATAACCACCTAACATGGATGCTATTTCCTTAGGCAAAGTGACAATTATACTATCCGGCTGAAGGGTGATGGTTTTCGAACCGCCAGAACGCAACACATTTCCCGAGTCAAAGACAGGGAAACCAGAAATTGAAGCATCCGACAACTGTGGATTAGCCCAACCCAAAATATCAATGCCTGCTTGTTCTTTTATCTGTTCAAAAACAGCTGGCAAAACCTCATTTTTTATCGCATCTTGTTCTGCTTTGCTGAGTGATTGCTGAGCAGAAGCGAATCCGCCTGATACTACCAAAAGAGCACAAGCTACTAAAGAAGTAAAGAATTTTCTCATACGCTCTAATTTTAAAGTTATTTATTTTGTAAAAGTAATACTTTTATCTTCAAAATATCCATTTCTTTATACATTTAACTATAAATGTGGCTATTTTTGCCTTTTTATACGATACGGAATGTTCTATTTTTAAGATTTATGTGTCATTATTTCCAATACTAACTTATCCGTTGCTTCCATGCCTTTAGAACCGATTGAAGTCAAATTACGAATAGAGCGGTCTACATCGTCATCAATAATCCCTTCAACCTGTGTAACCACTTTGTCTTCCATTGCCATCAATGCGGACAACATTGCGGTAGAAACGCCACTTGCTACCTTCATGGCGCAACTCGGTTTTGCTCCGTCGCATATCATTCCGGTAATATTTCCAATCATATTCTTGATTGCAAACGTAATCTGCTGTTTAGTTCCTCCCATCAACCAAGTAATACCACAACTTGCTCCCGTCGCAGCCACTACACAACCACACAAAGCCGATAAACGACCTAAGCTTTGTTTAATATAAATCACCATCAAATGGCTCAGCATCAAAGCACGAATTAATTGCCCTTCTGTCGCTTTCATATCTTCAGCAAATGATACGACCGGCAATGTTGCTGCAATTCCTTGGTTTCCACTTCCCGAATTACTCATCACAGGAATCATGGCTCCGTCCATACGAGCGTCACAAGCCGATGCAGTCAAACGCAACATGTGAGTATAGAATGAATCACCTAAATATTTCTTTCCAAAAGCTCCGGAGATTGTCTTCCCGACAGCGTGGCCAAACTGTCCTTTGATTGATTCTTCAGCTGCCTTTTTATTCAATCGCGCTGTTTCTAAAATAAAACGGATTTCTTCTAACGGCATATTCATAGCGAAGTCATAAACCATGTCAAACGAAAGCTGTAAGTCTTCCTTTTCTTTCTGCTCTTTCTGCACTTCTTTTTGCTCATCCATAATGACTTCGCCGTTGTGTGCCAAATAAACGAAACCGGTATGTTCATGCGCAATAACCGCAGTTGCACTCTCCTCTCCCGCATGGCAAACCACTTCGATATAAAGTTTGTCTACCTGTTCTTTCAAGCCAATGCGAATCCGCTGTTCCTCTATCATCCGCTTGCCCTCCTCTAATGCAGACGGTGTCAAATCACGCAACACTTCCAATCCATATTCGGACTTCCCAATTAACGAACCTAAAGCAATCGCAATTGGCAAACCCACCATGCCTGTTCCTGGAATACCAACGCCCATTGCGTTTTTCAAGATATTAGCACTTAGAAAGACATCTATTCGATCTGCTTTCTTGTTTAGAATCTCAGCAGCCTTAGCGGAAGCCAAAGCAACAGCAACCGGTTCCGTACAACCAATTGCAGGAATTACTTCCCTATGAATCAAGTCCAATATTTGGACTTTAGTTTTTCCATCCATACTTTCCATTTTATAGTGATTTTTATTTATCATTGAGTAAGTCGCGCGCATTTGCCAAAGAAGCATCTGTCAAGGAAGATCCACTCAGCATGCGAGCAATTTCTTTTACCCGCTCGTCTTCCGTCAGACGTTTAATGCGTGCAACTGTCTTATCCTCCAAATCTTGCTTATATACATAATAATGGGCAACTCCTTTGGAGGCAATTTGAGGCAAATGGGTAATGGCAAATACTTGCATTTTATCCCCCAACCGCTGCATGATACCGCCCATTTTATCAGCGATATCTCCTGAAACACCAGTATCTACTTCATCAAAGATTATGGCAGGAAGAGCAGTAAAGCCGGCAATCATTGCTTTGATGCACAACATCAATCGTGATATTTCACCTCCGGATGCCGTTTGTTCAACCGGTTGCAAATCCCCATTCTTATTGGCAGAGAACATGAAACGGATCCAATCCAATCCGTCTGCGTCCGGCTCTTCTTTAGGTAAAACATCCACTTTGAAACGGACATTGGGCATGCCCAAAGGTGCCACCATTTGAACCAACTCTTCTGATATACGTTGGGAAGCTATCTGACGTTGTGTGCTCAAAACCGCAGCTTGTTGCAATAACTCTTGATAGGAAGCGGATATAAGTTGGTTCAATTCCGCAATCTGTTCGTCAAACGAGTTAATCTCTTCCAACTGCTTCTGATACGCATCCCGAATTGCAATCAGATCTTCGATGGTTGACACATGATGCTTTTGCTCCAAAGTATAGAGTAAATTCAGGCGTTCGTTCACCCAATTGAGTCTTTCAGGATTAAATTCGACATCCTCTTTTTGAGAATCAGTTTCGGAAGCCAAATCGTTCATATCCAAATATGCTGAGCGGATGCGCTCCGCTATTTCCTTCGCTTTGGGATAGTAACGGTCTAAGTTCTCCGCCAACGAAAGGGATTCCTTCAATAATTGTACGCATCCCGTTTCTTCCCCATCCAATAGTTGTGACATCTTATACAATGCCCCTTTTATCTCTTCGGCATGCGCCAAAGTCTCCTGCTCTTGCTCCAGTTCCTCTTGTTCCCCGGCATCCAAACCTGCTTCTTCCAATTGATCCAACTGGAAACGGATGTAATCCTCCTCTTGCTTGGTTTTAGCCGCTTTCGCTTCGATTTCTTTCAGTTCCCGTTTCAGTTCCACATATCGGGAATACTCCTTCTTATACATTATTAAAAGGATTTCATTCTCCGCCATCACGTCAACCACCTTCAGTTGGAAATGCATGTTTCCTAACAAGAGATTTTGATGTTGGGAATGGATATCAATGAGGCGAGTGCCCAATTCTTTCAAGATAGCCAATCCCACCGGGGAATCATTCACAAATGCACGGGATTTCCCGGAAGCAAACAATTCTCTCCTTAAGATACAAGCATCGGAATCGTATTCCAAATCATTCTCGATAAAGAAAGGCTCCAGTTGGTATTTCGACACATCAAAGGTCGCTTCTATCACACATTTATCACATCCTTTCTGGATGCTTTTCCCGTCAGCCCGTTGACCAAGTACCAATCCCAACGCACCTAATATAATAGACTTTCCAGCTCCGGTCTCACCTGTAATGACAGAAAAGCCGTTTTCAAACTGAATATCTAAGCTGTCGATTAGGACAAAATTCTGGATATATAAAGACTTCAACATCGCAATGCTATTTTTGTAATGGTTCGAGGCGTCTTGTCTCTGTCGGATACAATTCGTACAACAGTTTATATCCAGCCTGTTTCTCTTGTGTCGTCGCCTTGGAATATATGGAAACGATTTCATCCAATTTGGCATCGGACAAAAGACGCAGGACAACAGATGTAGGACGCATACTTTTGATTTCTTTCAAACTCGGCAACGCTTGGATGATGGTTGTGCGTCCCCTGTCCGGATTACCAGCCATTTCATCCAATCCTTTCCGGTGATAAGTGTACCAAAAATTACGGAAAATCTCAGAAGTATTGTCCGTCAACGCCGTAATCAAGCCGTGACGGTTATCATCTTTGTCGAAAGCTTTCCAGCCATTCCATGTAGATTGCGATTGCGCCATGGAAACGATTTGTTGCGCACGGTCAAAATAGGCCTTTCCTCCCAAAGGGGAAAAGCTATCAAAATCCAACCCCAATATTACATATATATAATATACAATCGTAGCTGTCAAATTGCTCGTCAATGAATTCTCCGCATATTCCAATTGTTCAAACTGGACATAATCAAAGTTCAATTCCGTATCTCTATAATTCAACAAAGTGGTTGTGTATGAAGAGTTATAGACCGGGCGGCGTGCTTGGACTTGGATTTCCGATTTGAAACTGTTGTCTGCATATTCTCGCACAATAATCGTCATGGTGCAATCAATACGTTCATTAATCGCAAAAGTCGCATCTGTCCAACGTCGGTTGTTCACGAACTCATTCAAAGCCTCCTGCAAAGTCGTGAAAATTTGCTTGTCCGATCCTTGAATCTTATCACTGTTTATCGTGATTCGAGCGTTCAATTCCCCCGTTGTTGTTTGCGCATAACTGCCTAAAGCTCCTAAACAGAATGCAATAAGAACCATTATTATCCTCTTCATCATACGTTTCCCTTTTGATTATTTAAGCAAAGTCGATAATTTATCAATTATGTCTGATGCCACCTCTTCTTTGCGTTTCAATGGAAATGTCCGGGATTCTCCCTGCTTGTCCAATATTGTCACTTTATTTGTATCACATTGGAAGCCTGCCCCTTTATCCTCCAAAGAGTTGAGCACGATGAAATCCAAGTTCTTACGGTTCAACTTACCCAATGCATGCTGTAAACCGTCATGCGTTTCCAAAGCAAAACCGACCAACCGCTGTCTTTCACCTTTCATCTTTCCTAATGCGGCTGCAATATCTTTATTCGGTACCAAATGCAAGGTCATTTCCCCCGTACTTTCTCGCTTGATTTTCTCTGTCGCACGGACTTCTGGACGATAGTCGGCAACTGCCGCGCAAAGGATGGCAGCATCCATTTCCGGGAATTGGGAAACTGTCGCTTGGTACATATCTTCTGCCGATTCGACAGAGATACGACGGATGGCTTGATGTTTCGTCTGCAACGAGACCGGACCGCTCACCAACACCACGTCAGCTCCTCGTTGAGCACAAACTTCCGCCAAGGCAAAGCCCATCTTTCCAGAAGAATAATTACCAATAAAACGCACCGGGTCTATTTTTTCGTATGTTGGACCGGCTGTAATTAATATTTTCTTCCCTTTAAGTTCAAGTTTTTGAGAAAAGAAACCTTCGAGGACTTCCACAATTTTGTCCGGCTCTTCCATTCTCCCTTTCCCGACTAAATGGCTAGCCAATTCACCTTCGGCTGGTTCAATAACATGATTGCCAAAAGAACGCAACTTTTCCAAGTTCTGTTGGGTAGTCGGATGGGCAAACATATCCAAATCCATTGCCGGTGCGACAAAAACAGGAGCTTTGCACGAAAGATAAGTGGTAATTAGCATATTATCGGCTATTCCATTTGCCATCTTCCCGATTGTAGAAGCCGTAGCCGGAGCAATCAACATGGCATCCGCCCACAATCCCAAGTCCACATGGCTGTTCCACGTGCCGTCCCGATTAGAAAAGAACTCGCTGATAACCGGATGAGAACTAAGCGTCGAAAGAGTCAATGGTGTGATGAACTCTTTCCCGGCAGGCGTAATAACCACCTGCACTTCAGCCCCCTTTTTCACCAAAGCCCTTATGATATACGCCGCTTTATAGGCAGCAATGCTTCCCGTTATTCCTAAAATGATATGTTTGCCTTTCAACATCTCTTCTGATTATTTATTTCTTATTGAAATTACGCAGTTTGATTTCTGTCAGTTTCTGTTTTGTGTTGAGCGGAAAATCACTGTTCATCATCCAAGCATAATAACCTGGCTCGTTTTTCAAAACATCTTCCACCAAACGCCCTTTGAATTTGCCGAAATTAAAAACCTCCTCTTTCTTGTCGTTATAAATCATCCTTCCGGCAAAATCCACATTGTTATTATAGCTTGAGAAGTCGGATAAGAAAGCAATGTCGTTCTGCAATTCCGGATATCTATCCAACTGAGCCTGTAACACTTCGTAGGTTGCCATCGTGTCCGCCGCAGCAGTATGGGCATTTTCCAATGTCTTGTTGCAATAGAACTTATAGGCAGCCGACAAAGTCCGTTGCTCCATTTTGTGGAAGATGGTTTGCACATCCACGAACTTCCGGCGGTTTAAGTCAATGTTCACGTCGGCACGCAAAAACTCCTCTGCCAATAACGGGATGTCAAAACGGTTTGAATTATATCCAGCCAAGTCACAGCCTTCTATTTGAGCCGCCAATGTTTTGGCAACAGCCTTGAATGTCGGGCAATCCTTCACGTCATCATCTGTAATGCCATGAATAGCTGTTGATTCAGGAGGAATAGGTCTCTCCGGGTTAATGCGCATGGTTTTCGACTCCTCTTTGCCGTTAGGGAAAACCTTCACATAAGATATCTCGACAATCCTATCTTTGGTAATGTCTATTCCGGTCGTTTCCAAATCAAAAAAGACCAAAGGATTCTTTAAATTCAACCGCATCAGTTTAATGTTTTACAGAGTTAATCATTCAGCATCATTGGCATCAACAATGTCAATAAATCTTCATTCTCTTCATTTTCAGCCGGCACAATCACACCAGCGCGTGTCCTGTCTGCCAATTCCAATATAACATCATCCGAACCGATGTTGCTTAATATTTCTATCAAATATACAGCATTGAATCCTATGGCTGTTTCAGGTCCGTCCAGACTACACGGAATATGTTCTTCTGCTGCTATGGAAAAGTCAATATCTTGTCCGAAAATAATTATCTCATCCGAGTTCAATTGCAATTTAACCAAACTGGTGGCTTGTGAGAAAACTGACACACGTTTCAAGGCGGTCAGGAACGAAATCCTGTCAACTGTCACTTTATAAGGATTCTCTTTAGGAATGACGCCGTTGTAATTCGGATAGCGTCCTTCAATCAAACGACAAACCATTTCAAAACTTTCGCATAACACATGCGCACTGTTTTCATCGAATCGGATCTGCACATTCCCCTCTTCTTTTGCCAAAAGCGTTTTCAACAGATTGGCAGGCTTTTGAGGCAAGATGAAAGATGCACGCTCTGATGATTTGACAGAATCATTGCGCAAACGGATTAGCTTTCTGCCGTCCGTAGCCACAAAAGTTAAACTATCTGGTTGGATATCAAAGAAAACACCGTTCATCACCGGACGCAATTCGTCATCGGCAGTTGCAAAAAGAGAACGGTTGATGCCGCCCAATAGAATCTTTGCATTCAAATTGAGTGTGACAGTATTGGAAGACAAAGGACGTTGCTGTGGATATGTGTCACCTCTTGTTCCGATGAAATTATATTTTCCATTCTGGAAATAGATATAAATATCCAAATTGCTGTCGTTTATGTCAAAAGTCAATGGCTGCTCTGGAAGTTCCTTCAATGGATCCAGGATGTTCTTGGCAGATAATGCGAACACGCCTGATCCTTGGGCATTCATAACCGGGACGGTCGCCGTCAAACGAGTTTCAGAATCTGCGGCTGTTATGGTCAATGTGTCTCCTTCCAAATTGAATAAAAAATTATCCAGGATAGGTAACGAATTTTAGATGCAATCACTTTGCTAATGGATTGCAAGCGCGAAGACAACGCTGAACAAGATACATCAAATCTCATGTTTTATTCTATTTTTGTTTATTTCATTTCTACTATAAAGCCGGTTTTCCCGGCTTACTCAAGTTACAAAATTAATGTTTTTATTTGTATTTCAAAAATAGAATCCCGCAAAATAAATTCAGTTTAACCTGGCTGTGCTCAATGGGGTTGGATTCTTATTCCAACTTAATAATAAAGGGGCTGCATCAAGACAATTTCTTGAATACAGCCCCTTTAAGGTGTGTCAGAATTAATAAATATCACGCCCCAATGAATGAAAAAATAAGATGGCGAATATTGGTAAAACAGGATAAAATGTTTTCTTTCAACGTCCTCCTGCCGGAAGATTCTTCAACCAATAGTCAGTCATGGACTTACGAAGATGCAATGTGGTGCCTTCGCCTTCATAAATTCCGTGAGAGCGCATCGGATAAGACAACTGATAGAATATCTTACCGTGGCGGATCAGTTCATTTACCAACATTTCACAGCTCTGATAATGTACATTGTCGTCGCCTGTTCCATGTATCAACAACAAGTTTCCTTTCAATCCTGCCGCATAAGTTATAGGAGAACCCTTGCGATAGCCTTCCGGATTGTTTTGTGGAGTGTTCATATATCGTTCCTGGTAAATAGTATCATACAAACGTTGGTCGGATACGAAAGCAACTGCAATACCTGTGCTGAACACGTCCGGATAGCGGAACATACAGTTCAATGTCTGGCTACCACCGCCGCTCCATCCGGTGATTCCAATTCGTGTTCCATCAAGGAACGGATATTTTTCACCAATGCCTGAATACCTTGAGCTTGGTCGCGGCTTGCCAACGTTCCAACTTCTCCATAAATACATTTACGCCATTCGCGTCCTCTCGGAGTATTTGCGCCACGATTTTCGATACTCATTACAATATATCCTTGTTCAGCCAAATAGTGGTGCCACAAACTTCCACCTTGCCAAACATCCTGTACAGTAGAACTTGCCGGTTCTCCATAAACATCAATAATCACCGGATACTTCTTGTTAGCATCAAAGTTAGACGGTTTAATCATCCAAGCGTCCAAAATCCATCCGTCAGACTCTGTTTTCACAAATTCTTTCGGCTGCAATCCCAATGCATCATATTGTGCTTTTGCCTTTGCATTGTCAGCAATCAAAGAAACACGCTTGTGGGAAGGCAATGATATCATCTCGATGACAGGAGGGTTCTCTGAATTGCTAAATGAATGCACTGCCCACTTGCCAGACGGGGAGATAGAGTAACGATGCTGTCCAGACTGGTCAGCCGGGCTGATTCGTTTCACTTCACCATTACCAAAGAACTTAGCCTCATAAAGATAGCGCTGGTTGTAATTATCCGGAGAAGCCATGAAGTAAACAACACCTTTAGCCACGTCTGCACCGACTTCTTCAATATAATCAAAGTCTCCTTTTGTCACTAAACGAATATCTTTGCCATCACGACTGATGCAATAAAGATGTCTCCAGCCGTCACGTTCGCTTTCCCAAGTAAAATAGGTGTTGTTCTTCAACCAACGGACATTGTTGTTTGTGTTCAACCAAGCGTCATCCTTATCTGTGAAGATATTGACAGGCTTGCTCTCTCCTATTTTAGCAATCCAAACATGATTCGTGTTCTGTGCACGGTTCATTTGCTGGATAAACAATTCGTTGCTTTCAGGAATAAAATTCATGCGAGGAATATAATTCTCACGAGCATCGACCGGCAGGTCAATCCAAGTAGTTGTTCCTCCAGCAGCTGGGACATAACCAACTTTCACGGCTGAGTTCAGTGTTCCTGCTTTCGGATATGGGAAACGGATGATTTTAGGATAAAGTGAATCCACATTGTCAATCATGTCAAACCATCCTGTTCCTTTTGTATCACTTTGCCAATAAGCAATATATCGGCTGTCCGGGCTCCAACGGAAACCATCGCGGCAAGCAAATTCCTCTTCATAAACCCAATCAAATGTTCCATTCACGATTTCGTCTGTTCCGTCATGAGTCAACTGGACAACAGAATTACCAGTCAAATCCTCTACATATATATTATTGCCAAAAACATAAGCGACATGTGAACCATCCGGGGAGAACTTGGCAAACATCAGGCTTGACTCAGGAAGATTCTTTCCCAATTTGTGAGGTTTTTTATCTGATAATGAAACCAACCAATAGTCGCCCCGAGTATCATAACGCCACACTCTTTTGGTATTAGTATAAATCAATGCATAAGAATGATCTTTGTTAAAAAAGAAATCGCGAACTGAAATCGTTTTCCCTGTCTGAGGATTTACCAATGCTTCAGCAGGAATCAGCACTTGCCTGTCTCCGCCTTTCGCTTTACAAGCGATCACTTGCCATTGTCCGTTACTATTTTTTTCAATTTGGGAATAGCTGTCGCCATCCTCCAACCAATCGACGCTGCTCCGACCTTCTGTTTGAATCAAAGTAGCATTCACTACATCTTCAATGTTTAACGCCTTTTGAGCTTGCACCCAAGGGGAAAAACAAAATAGACAAACTACCGCTTTTATAAAAGAGTTTTTCATGATTATATAAATATTAAAATTTGATGCAAAGGAAACAAAAAAGCGGCAGAAATCCTTATCCCTTCCGCTTTTTTTTATTCTTAATCCAACTCTACCTTATTTGGGTAAATTAAAAGCCCTGCTCAACTCTGCCATTTGTTCGTCCGACATTCCTTCAGGAACAAATCCCATATTCATGGATGCTTCGTAAATAAGAGCGGCTTTGTTCATCACATCTATTTGGTCAAAAGCAGACATGATATCGGTGTCAACAGCAAAAACTCCATGTTTTTCCCACATTGCCACATCATAATCCTCCAATTCACGGATAGTCGCTTCTGCCAGAATCGTCGAACCTGGCAAAAGCATACGGAATCATGCCCAATCCACGAGGGCAGAATGCTTTTGATTCAGGCAACATGCTCCACAATATCCTTGTCACGACATCCTTTTTCAACATTTCAGGATTATGTGTCATTGCAATCAACTCAATTGGATGCGTGTGCAAAGAAGCCCTATAAGGAGAACCCTTTTCTATCAATCGGTTATGCACGGACAAATGGGCTGGAAGCTCGGAAGTGGGACGGACAGGAGCGTCTGCGATAATCACATAATGTTCACAATCATCCAAAATACGAATCACCGAACCATTTTCCATCGGCCAACGCGCCAAATCCCTCATTCGGCGATTGGTGCCTTTGCAATAGAAATAACAACCCTTTATATAGGATTTACCGGACGACTTTATGTTACGTTGGACGGGAACTATGCGCTGAAGAAAGTGACACTGAATGTTCCTTCGCACATCAACTTGAACTTTGTAGACAAACTCCGTATCGACCAAGAGTTCAGGCAGATGCCTGATAGCACTTGGGTCAAAGAATCAGAGAACACCTTTATTAATTTTTATATTATTAATGGGACACAGCAATTCTATGCCCACAACACCCGCAGCTTCAACAACTATAAATTTGACATAGCAAAAAAGGATTCAATCTTCGGTTTGCTTGGGGAAAACCATCTTTCCCTTTCTGCCACGACCCAACCGGATTCATTTTGGGTCAATCACCGGCATATTCCTCTGAAAGAAAAAGAGAGTGCGCTGGACGAACTGCTGGCGCAAATGAGGAAAGTTCCTGTATTCAATGTGATTATCAAAACGGCAGAGATTCTTATTTCGGGTTATATTTCTACAAACGACGACAAAAAGAAGAGCAAGTTTGATTTCGGACCGATGAACACGACTTTCAGTTCAAATGAATTGGAAGGATTCAGAATGCGCTTGGGTGGAATGACGACCGCCAACTTGAATCCTCATTTGTTCGCCAATGGCTATGTGGCATACGGAGTAAGCGACAGAAAGTTCAAATACAATGGAACACTCACCTACTCTTTCACGAAGAAGGATTATCATGCAGGAGAATTCCCGCGCAACAATTTGTCAGCCATCCATGAATATGATGTTTATACACCAGGACAAGACTTCTTGTTCACAAGCAAGGATAATATGTTCGTTGCCATCAAAGCAGGAACTCCTGTGACGAATATGCAATACATTCGGAAAACGCAATTGCAATACGACAAAGAGTGGTTGAACAACTTAAGCATCATGACTTGGGTTCGCCATGAGAATAATAAAGCAGCTGGGACACTGCGTTATGACAAGATGAACGAAGACGGGACATTGACCAATTGGTCAAGCTTTGATAAGACCGAATTGGGCTTACAACTCCGCTTTGCGCCAAACGAACGAGCTTACAACGGTCGTGCCGGAAGAGAGTCCGTCTTTAACCTCTCCAAAGACGCTCCGGTTTTCAAACTCTCCCATCAATTAGGACTGAAGGCTTTAGGAGGCGATTTCAAATACAATCATACCGAGCTTAGTGCGGAAAAGCGAATATGGCTTTCCTCTTTCGGGCATATTGATGCGATGGTTAAAGCAGGGAAAGTTTGGGACAAAGTTCCGTTCCCGCTGTTGATTTTGCCTAACACCAACCAGTCATTGACGATTCAGCCGGAGGCTTTTAATATGATGAACGCCATGGAGTTTGTGACAGACCAATATGTTTCATTTTACATGACTTACTACCTAAAAGGATGGATTTTGAATCGAATCCCATTAATCAAATGGTTGCGCCTGCGCGAAGTCGTCTCTTTCAGTGGTGTCTTCGGAGATTTGACTGACAAGAACAACCCGATGTTGACTCCTGGTTTGTTTAAATTGCCAGAAGGAACGATGCCGATGGGAAAACAACCCTATTTGGAAGCCAGTGTCGGTCTGGAGAATATCCTGAAGATATTGCGAATTGACTATTATAGACGACTGACATACTTAGATAATCCAGGAATTAAAAAAGGAGGCGTCCGCATTGCTTTGCGCTTCTCCTTCTAATAAAAGTATTATATTATAAAGAATGAACAACCCTATTCAACCAACAAAAAAAATTGAACATACTCCTAACGCCTGGGCACTGCTCCCGTTAGGAGTATTTTTGCTTTCTTATCTGACAGTCTCTTGCATTGCCGGCGATTTCTATAAAATGCCGATAACTGTCGCTTTCCTTATCTCTTCGATGGTGGCAATCGCTATGTCCAAAGGTGGAAAGCTGAACAAACGCATCGAACAGTTTTGCCAAGGAACCGCCAACAGCAACATCATGATGATGGTTATTATCTTTATCCTCGCAGGAGCTTTCGCAAATACGGCAAAGTCGATGGGTGCTGTTGATGCCACCGTCAACCTGACAATGTATATTCTTCCCGGCAATTTGCTTGCCGCAGGAGTATTTATTGCAGCCTGCTTTATTTCCATATCCGTCGGGACATCAGTAGGGACAATTGTAGCTTTGTCGCCTGTTGCTGTCGGCATTGCCAGCAAAACTGGAATGCCAGATGCGCTGATGTTGGGCGTGGTCGTCAGCGGAGCGATGTTCGGAGACAATCTATCGTTTATATCTGACACCACAATTGTTGCCACAAGAACACAAGGTTGCAAAATGTCAGACAAATTCAAGGTGAATTTCAGGATTACTTTGCCTATTGCCATTATAACTGCTCTCCTTTACATCCTACTCGGATTAGGAATCACGGAGTCTTACCACTCTGAAACGATTGAATGGATTAAAGTTATTCCCTATTTGATTGTCTTGGCAGCGGCGATTGCCGGAGTAAATGTGATGTTGGTGTTATTTATCGGCATTCTGCTATCCGGAATTACTGGATTGCTAACGGGAACATTCGGGATTTGGGACTGGACAGCCGCCATGGGCAATGGCATCACTGGAATGGGAGAACTCATTATTGTCACCTTATTGGCAGGAGGAATGTTGGAAATGATAAGATATAACGGAGGCATTGAATGGATCATCCAAAAATTGACAAGGCGCATCAACTCTGGAAGAGGTGCGGAAGGAAGCATTGCCGCACTTGTCAGTTTCGCCAACTTATGCACGGCTAACAATACGATTGCCTTGATCATGTCTGGACCGATTGCCAAGGACATTGCCACCCGTTTCCATGTCGATCCACGGCGCAGTGCCAGTATTTTGGATATTTTCTCCTGTTTTGTGCAAGGAATCATCCCTTATGGTGCCCAAATGTTGATGGCTTCCGGATTGGGACATGTTTCTCCCATTGAGATTATGCAATACCTTTATTATCCTTACTTGTTGGGATTAGGAGGAATCATGGCTATCTTGTTCCGATATCCAACGAAATATACATAAAATATGAATGGAGCATCCTTGGAAGACGAACAATCCCCAACCTGTTTGTAAGTTTTTCAAAGGCGCACTACAACAGTCATAATTCAAAATCCGACTTCGATGCCTGCTGTTTTGCTGATTCTGACAAACGTTTATTCTATTCTTTCATATCCCTATCGACCATGGCACATACGCAGGAGTCTGACCAAACATTCTCTGCCGTCTCTATCATGTCAATAATGGTATAAATAGGCAGAATGATACCCATGATACCGATAGGTGCATTCACTCCCGACATCAAAGAAAGGGTCAGGAAGTAGCAACCCATTGGCACTCCGGCATTACCCACGGCAGAGAGGACGGAGATAAAGAGCCACAGTATCATTGTAGTCCAAGGTAACGGGAAACCGCCATTCTGCATCAAGAACAAGGAAGTGACAAGGATAAACGCAGCACAGCCATTCATATTGATAGTAGTGCAAATGGGCAGCACAAAGCGTGATACTTTGTTTGATACACCCAATCTCCCCTCTGCTGTCTGCATAGTAACAGGCAAAGTAGCTGCAGAACTCTTGGTGAAGAGTGCCATCAACACTGCTGGCATCATTCTTCCCAACGTATGAACCGGGTTTAGTCCTCTTGCTAAAAGGAAAAGTGGAAGGACGACAAAAAACTGGATCATGTTACCTCCTAAGATGACCGCCACATATTTGCCAAGCGATGCCATCACGATGCCTGCCGAGAACTGGGCGGAAAGTTGGGCAGCAAAGGCTACGATACCCAAAGGCAATGCCCAAATCAAACCATGAATCAGCATAAAGAGCAGGTCTTGCAGGCCAAACAAACCCTTCATCACCACCTCTTTCTTGTCATCTTGTGGCATCTTCGCCAAGGCAATACCCACGGCTGCTGCCAACAACAGGATAGAGAGTACATTGCCCTCAGAAAATGGTTTAATAATATTATTGGGAATCACACCCAGAATATGGTCATAATAAGATGTCTCTCCCAAGTTCTGCGGCACATCAGCCATGCCACTCTGCACCATAGCTGCAGGCAAATTGCCAGGAGCAATAATGTTGTACAGAACCAAACCTACAGCTGCAGCAGCAAACGTGGTGAGCAAAGTATAAGTCAAAGCATGACGGAAAATTTTGCCCGTATCGGCTTGGTTTCCCAACGAAGCCAAGGTGGTCATCACAGCCAAAGCGATAGTCGGCACCGCCATGAGTTGGAACAAACGGGTGTAAACCGTTGCGATAAAGTTCATCAACCCATTAAGCCATCCGATGCCGAGCATACCCAATATGGCACCAATCGCCAAAGCGATTATCCAAAGTATCAATTGTTTTGTCTGTTTCTTACCACCACTTTTGCTTTCCATCAACTTTTCCATTATAGCAATACAGTTATTAATAATGTAAACAGCTGTAAAAATACAAAAAAGATTTATAAGAAAGCCAAATCATAGACAAAATTAAAATTGCTCCAATATCTCAATCCGCTTTTCAATCGGAGGATGCGTTGCGAAGACACCTTTTATCGGGGCAGCGATAAAAAGCTGGGCAACATCCGACCGCTCGATGGATTTCACTTCAGCGCTCTTGGAAATCTTACGCAGCGCGCTTGCCAAAGCCAACGGATTTTTCGTCATCTCTGCCGAACCGGCATCTGCCATATATTCTCGTTTGCGGGAAATAGCAAAGCGCATCAACAGCGAGAACAGATAACCTATTGCAGCAATAATCATAACCAAAAAGATAGCGATACCTGCACTGCCTTTGTTGTCACCATCATCCGAAGAGGAAGAAGAATTGCAAAACCATTGCACGCAGATTTGGGCAATCAAGGAAAAGATGCCGACAAACACGATGGATATGATCAACACCTGCACATCATGGTTGCGGATATGAGTAAGTTCGTGGGCTATCACTCCTTCCAATTCTTCATCATTCAGCTTCTCAATGATTCCCCTGGTCAATGTAACCGTATAAGTACGTTCATTAATGCCACTGGCAAAAGCATTCAACGATTTGTCGTTTATTATATGTATTTTCGGGGTTTTCATGCCTTGGGTCATACATAAGTTCTCCACCAAGTTATACACCCGCTTGTTATCCTTTCTTTGCAACGGGACAGACCCAGTCGCAGAATCAATCATCTTAGCATTAATGAAATAGGCAATCAAAAACCAAATCAGCACAGCCCCAAGGACATAAGGGATGATATCGACGAACATGATAGTTGAATCGCCGAGTACATCTACATACGTCATCTCGTCATCATCTTCCAAGAAAAATATCAAGTAATCGAACAGGAAACAGAACAAATATGTCAATCCTGCCACCAAAGTTGGAAACATAAAGAGCAAGAAGACGGAGCGGAAATTATTCCTGCTCTGCTGGGTTTGTATACCTACATATTCCATTTATCAAAAGCTGATTTTCGGAGCCTCTTCCAACGTGCTACGCTGTTCGCCCAGATCAAACATAATCTCTTTCTTAAAACCGAACATTCCGGCTATGATATTAGAAGGGAAAGTTTCCACCGCATTATTCAATTCACGAGTAGCAGAATTGAAATAACGGCGCACAGCAGCCAATTTGTTTTCCAAATCAGAGACCTCTTCCTGCACTTGGATGAAATTTTGATTGGCTTTCAAATCCGGATAAGCTTCAACTGTCACCTTCAATCCTGCCAATGCAGAGGTCAACGCATTCTCTGCCTTGATTTTGTCATCAATCGTCTGGGCAGCGACAGCTCCATTCCGGGCAGCAACGACCCGATCCAATGTTTCTCTTTCATGTTTGGCATAACCTTTTACGATAGAGACCAATTGAGGCACCAAATCATGTCTTTGTTTCAATTGAACATCAATATCAGCGAAAGCGTTTTCACGATTATTTCTTAATTTCACCAAGCGGTTATACAATGAGACAACTCCCAAGATTAACACGACAACGACAGCAATAACATTAACATAGTCATAATTTCTTCATTTTATTGATTGAACCGCTCAAATATAAAAAAGAAATTACGAAAAATGAAATAGTTATGCTGTAAATTTCAAAAAGGAAGCAGATGGCTGCTTAATCTTCTCCTTTCAAGACTGGCAAACAGATATGATACCGGACAGAAACGACTCTCGCAATGAATACGGAAATGGCAGAAATGGACTGGGTGATATGCAATGGCAAACCTAACTTGTCACATACATAATAGACGAACCCTCCAAAGACACACGCCAATGCATAAATGTCTTTACGGAAAATCAAAGGCAGTTCATTAATCAGAATATCACGCATCATTCCCCCGAATGCTCCCGTGACCGTTCCCATGATAATGGCAGTCCAGAAAGGAAGTCCACATTCGAGCGTCTTTGCAATACCGACAACGGCAAACAAGCCCAAACCGACGGCATCGAAAATAAAGAAAGTATTGTTCAAACGGATGACATATTTACGGAAGAGCAATACGAAGAGAAGTGCCAAACCCGATATAACCAAATAGGAAGCCTGCGTCATCCAGAAAGGCGTGACATTCAAAAGGACATCACGCAATGTTCCACCGCCGACAGCTGTCACACCACCGACTACATAAGCTCCAAACCAGTCAAATTTTTTAGCTGATGCCAACCGGATACCACTAATGGCAAATGCAAACGTTCCGGAATAATCACAAAATGTTATAAAGTCTATCATCCTATTTAATTTGGCGATTAAAGTATACAATACTCTTGTAATTTTCATCTAAACCCATTCCGACCAATGGTTACAAGCCGCTCCCGATTTCATGCCGAAGAATCTTCCAAAAACATCCGATGTTTTTTTGAAAACGTCCAATGTTTTTCCAAAAACGTCCAATGTTTTTTTAAAAACAACGGTTGCTTTTTTGATATATCATATCTTGCAAACAAGTTGCGGCATCAAAGCGATTTTAGCAGTCCTGATGTTTAATTGTAAAGTCTCGATAAATATTTACCAAAGTATTATGTTAATAATGAATTTATTAGAGAAAGGCGAGCCAAAATCTATTTCTGACCCGCCTTTACATTTGTTGTCAAATCAATTAAATCCGCTTTTCCCACTCAGCCAATGCTTTGGAAGAGACATTAGTTGCGACGATTATTCCTTTGTCATCAATCAAGAAATTCCGCAACCCTCTTTCCAATCTGTATTTTTTAAATACATCCGACTGGCTGCCTTTTTTTTCGTGTAATTGTCTGGTCATGTCCAGTTTATCCGCTTTCACAGTTTCCTCAAAAACTGAATTCCATTCATCTAATGAAATTGAATACATGGACACTTTTCCCGAAGAGCCATTCAGTTTTTTTACCTCATTCCACAACGATACGTTCTTCGCTCTCGACTCAGCGTCATAAGCCGCCCAAAAGTTCACCAACGTAAAACGTCCGTCGGGATTCTGAAAATGAATCTCAGACTCATTTCCATCCAGTACTATTCTCGGAGCAAAGTCTCCCGGATTCACACCCTCTACAGGCTTTGCGTCTTTAGTGTCCGCCGCTATGCCAAGCAATAGCACAGACGCCACGAGAAAATAAGCTTTTAGCTTCATTCAACAATATTTTAAGTTAAACATAACCGACAGAGCAAGTTTCCTTTTCTCTTTTTACCTCTTTTATCACTAAAGAAGGCAGTCGGCTCCTGATTCTCAGGAATGGACAACCAATCGTCTTTCTCTAAAGGCCGGCATTGGTTGCCATAAAACATTTCGGTTGCAAATTTACATTATTTCTTCCTATTTTGACTTGTTCTATATCAATTTCGATTATTTTTATTACTTTTTAGAACTGGAAATAGATAAACGGTTGCACGCCTGCGCTTCGGAACTGGATGACGATGAAAATGGCAACAGCCAACATAAACGCCTGCACGACCAATGGCGAACGGGTCACCACGTCTTGCAAACGGTTTTCCACTCGCTTGGGAATAAAATGGAAAAGATAGCCCATTAGCATTAAGACACAGACTGTTTTATATCCAGAGACAAACTGTGTAAATATTTCCGGATGGAAATTAGTTGTTATTTGGGTTAAAATCTCTCCCACTTTCTGCATGGAATCGGCACGGAACAGAATCCAGCCGAAACAAACCAAATGAAAAGTCACGAAAGTCTCCATGACACGGCGGGTCAATCCCATTTCAACCCCGGTCTTTTTAAAGCCGGGAAACGCAGCCATGAGTGCTTTATGGATAGCTAATGAAACACCGTGCAAAGCTCCCCAGAGGATGAAGCGGACAGAAGCTCCATGCCACAATCCGCCTAAAAGCATGGTCAAGAAGAGATTGATATATGTGCGGATTCTTCCTTTCCGGTTTCCGCCCAAAGAGATATAGAGATAATCCTTCAGCCAACTGGACAAGGAGATGTGCCAACGCCTCCAGAACTCCGTGATAGTTGCCGATTGATAAGGTGAATCAAAATTGATATTGAAACGGAATCCTAAAAGCAAAGCTATTCCTATTGCCATATCCGAATATCCGGAAAAGTCACAATATATCTGCAAAGTATAGCCATAAACGCCTATCAAGTTCTCAAGCCCCGTATAAAGCGTTGGCGCATCGAATACACGGTCCACGAAATTCATGCTGATATAATCCGAAATGACACATTTCTTTATCAGTCCGCATAAAATAAGGAACAGCCCTTCACCGAACTCGGCACGGGAAACCATCGGTTCGCGGTAGATTTGAGGGATGAAGTCGCGTGCGCGCACAATCGGACCTGCCACCAATTGCGGGAAAAAGGAAACATAAAAGAGATAATCAATCCATCTTCCAAGAGGCTTTATTTTTCCCCGATAGACATCAATCACATAACTGATGCTTTGGAAGGTGAAAAAGGAGATGCCGACCGGCAAGAATATATTCAGATGCTCGACTTCCAAGGATTGCCAAGGCGCATAATGGAACCAAACACCTATTTCCTGCAAGAGAGATGCTCCCAATTCACGCAGGAAATTGAAGTATTTAAAATAACCCAACATACCCAAATTGATGCAGAGGCTCAACACCACCAACCATTTCTTACGGTTGACGCCTTCTGTCCGGCTCATGACTTGGGCAATGAGGAAATCGGAAGTTGCCGTGAACACCAACAACCCGAACCAAACGCCACTGCTTTTGTAATAAAAATAGAGGGAAAACAGTGTCACATAAATCAATCGAGCCAATGTATGCTTACGGAAAGCGATATAAAACAGGCTAAAAAGAAGAAAAAGGATAAAGAAAAGCCCGCTGCTGAACAACATTGGCGCAGTTGGCTGGTAAGAAAGAATCTCACCTAATTTGTCAAATGATAAATTACTCAAGAAATCCATTCCTGTTTCTTTTCCAAATACAATCAAACTCACTAACATCATCAATTCTCCTTTAGTTTCAAATGCATATTGTAACTATTCATCAACGCCCTATAAAGCAATAATCCCTGCTCTTCATAACCACGCTGGGCAAAATGAATCCGGTCTCCCGCCATCAAATGTTGTGTCTGCCATTTCCGGCAAGAGTTAGAACCTCCCGTGGCAGCGAACAAATCCCAACAAATCACATTCTCTTCCTTCGCCACCTGCTTCAATATGGCTGCCGCTTTTTCCGTATTAGCATTCCGCACATATATCCTCTTTTTATTCTTATACGTGCGCTTATAACATTCAGGAGGAGTGGTAATCAGGATTTCCACAGCAGGCATTTCCTGCTTTACCATGGAAAGGAAATGTTTTATTTGGTGTTCAAACTCAAGATTGGAATAACGACGGCCGAATGTTTCGTTTGTCCCCAATGAGATAATCAACAACTGCGGATGAAGCAAAGCCAATTGTTTCACATAATTCGAGTCTGTATAATGTACATACATCGCCCCGTTCACACCAATGGAATGATAAAGGATTCCCGGCTTTCCGTTCGACAGGCTAAAGCCATAATAGGTGTTATTGAAAGAAGATGCGGGCAATAATTGGTCTGTCCCCTGCTTGCGTCTTGTGCTGTGCAAGAGCAAAGTGTCGGCAAGGCAACTCAGCCGGAATGTGTCCGCAACGATTCCATTGGCAAAAGTAGTGTCGGCAAGGGAAGTCGTCGCAATCCGTTTGCTCCCATCCGTGGGGAGCATCGGCATGGAATTGGGCTTCCGATATAAAATAGCCTGGTTGAAGGAATAACCAGCCCCATTCTTCGGTGCGATCATCACATTGAGATTGATGGACGAAGAGAGGCTGCGGATTCCTATTCCTCCAATGCCAAGTGTCGTTTTGGGTGAATGTTGGATGCAGCGTCCTGCCGTCCATTCACGCAAAGAGGAGGTGATGAAATAATCGTCCGGCTCATTTGTCCGGCTCAACTTCAGAGGAGAAATCCATCCTCGCCCAGCATTGCCGAATTCTTTTTGGAGCAACCGCATCACCTGCCCACTATATTTGCCGGCTTGGATGTGCGAATCTCCTAAATGGACGATGGTCAATACCGTATCCTTGCCGCTTCTTAGGGAATCAAGCAACTCGAAGAAGTTGGAGAAAGCTTGTGATTCTCCGGAAACAGTTACCGAATCAGGGAAAGTGAGGGTGTCTGCGCCATGGACCAACATTCCGGGAAGCGGCAATGGCAACGAAACCGTGTCACAACCGGTGATTTCCTTTTTTAAGGGTGTCTGCTGGTGAAGCTGCCATAAAGATTGGGAGAAAACGCCCAATGTCAACAGCAAACAGACAACACTAATACATATTATTCTTTGCGTATTCTTATTTTGTTTCTGCTTCATCATAAAATTCTTTTTCTTTCATCAATGCCTCTTTCAATATGCGTGCGAGCTCACGACCTCCACCAAAGCTCAAATGCGTATAATCTTTACTTGCCCAATTTTTCTCCACATAAGCAACCATGCTATTATATCCGCCCATCGCCCCGAAGGTGTTCCAAAAAGGCAAACCGCTCCGCTTTGCCATCTGGCGTTGGGTATAAAGCAAGGATAAAACGGAAGGCATTGTATACAACGTGCCATTCTCTTGTGTGCTCCGGTCGGAAACGCCTAATATCAAGATGTCGGCTGTCGGGAAACAGCACTTGATATGATGAGCCACCGCTTCCATCCGTTTTCCATACCAGCCATATTGCATGACACTGTCGTTTGCAACATTCAACCCATATTGCAAAATAATCATATCATACGGACGAATCTGGTTGAACTGGCGGCAACGGACTGAATCCAAACGTTCCAAAGCCAATCCGGAGTTTCCACGCACCGAGAAGTTGTCTACGACGACTCCATTGTCATTTTCCAAAGCCACGCCCAAAGCCTTCAATCCTTTGGCTTGCGAGAAGTGCAGCACCGCCTTATGAATCTCCGAGGGAGAAGTATAAGCATATTGCACCAAACTGTCGGTCGGAGGCAACATGACGAACAACGAATCTTCCCGGTTGTTGCAGGAAAGGGCGAGCCGGGTCTCTTGGTTCTCCTCGTAAATAAATTTAAGCGACGACCCTTTCTGAAGTTCAGGATATTTGCTTCCCACCTCCATTTGAAGGAAGGCATCTGATTGTTCCGCCTCAAAAAGCATACACGACAGGGTGTAACGTTGGGAGTGGTCGTTCAATATCGACCAGTTTTTCCATCCTGCCGAAGTCTCTCTGATGGTGGGACGATAAGGTGCTGCAACGGAAGAAATGGGAACAAAACCGACCCCACTCCCGCCAAATTCCCGTTGCATTTCTGACCTGAAATCCGCCACCAATATGTCTCCTTCTATGAAAGAGTCACCCATGAAGCCAATCCTGACCGGGCGATTGAGGGACTCCCTGTTCTTCAGGGCTTGGAAAAAGTGGCTCAAACCTACATGACCCACTGAATAATCTTCTATGCGGAGTCCTAACGAATCGGCATCTTCCGAGGCATAAAGTGCCCGATAAAGGGAATCCCTTTGGGCGAGCGCTATCGAATCAATGCCAACCTTTTCAACTGCCAATTGTTGCAGCTTTACGGAATCCACGGCTACGGTGTCTTCATCGGCTAAAATAAGAGAATCCAACGGAATCGATGGAGGTTCAACTCGTAAGTCCGACAACAAATCCACCCGTTTTAATTTGACTGCACCAATATGGTCCGGCAAATAATAAAACAAACAGCCTATTATAAATGTCAGCACCAATAATGCCAACAGTCTGCTCAAATGATTATCTTTTGTCATTCTTGTTTATTCTAAAATGAAATTGCAAATGTACAACTTCTTCTTCATTATCTTGTTTTCCACCTGGCCAAATAGCATAATACAGTCTCTATTTACTTTCAGAAAGAACCGTTTCAGTCGAATCTTTACGGATGATTGCCTCCTTCGGCTGGAGCGAATTCCTCGATGAGGGTTGGAGGACTCGGTAATTGCGATGGAACAATTCATTTATCCGCGTAAAATCTTTCTTAAACAAGATTCCCACTCCTTGCGTCGTCAACGCCTGCTTCAGATATTGATATAAATCGTTCATGTGGTTATAAGCCTTCAATCGGATTTCCCCACTCCTGTTCAATTTATATTCCAAATCAAACTCGCCGATGAACGCATTCTTCTGCGTCGGGTTGTTCTTATATCCGAAGTTACCATTAAACAGCAAACGGTTATTCAGCAATTGGCTGGAGAGCAACATCTCCACTTCTGTATCTTTCATTCCCCAATCTTCTCCCGCACGGATATTCGTGCCGATTTGCACTTTGTCCGTTATCGTGCTCAGCAAACTTGAAATCTGGGAAGAGAGCGCAGAGGAAGCCACGGCTGTGAAATCATTGCTGTTCTGCCCCGTGTATTCGGGTGTGTAGAATTTGTTCAACACCAACAGATAAATAATCTGCCTCGTCATCATGTCATCCGTGTCTATCAAACTCTTCATTTGGCGTTCCAACTCCTCGTTGGACCTGGCAATTCAAATCAAACGAGATATTCGGCTGGCGTAGCATTCCGTCCAAAAGCAGCACGCAATTTACCGGGACATTCGTCCGGGGACTTTCCAACGCCAAGCTTTGGTCCAAGTCACTCAGATTTGCCGTCAAATTATAAATGGCATTTATGTCCATATTGGCATTGAACGGGTCTCCGTTGAAACTAATCAAACTGCCTTCCCTGATTTTAAAGTCCTTATGGATCAATTGTTGCAGGCTGAAATTATAGATACCATCTTGGATGGCATAATTCCCATACATTCGCAAATCGCTCTTCGTCCCATATTGAATCTGCATACTTCCACTTCCGCTGCCCTTTATTTTATCTCCGGCATGAGGATCCATTATCAATTCAATCTCTGCATCCGGAGTAATGTCCAACAAAAAGTTCATGCGCATTTCCGCACCTTCGTCCACAGACTGAAGAGGTTTAGGTAGCGAATCTTGCTGCATCGTTTCCGTCAGGCTCCTATTTTTCAACTGCCCTTTATCTACAAATGTGATGAAGTCATAATCGGCTGCCGTGGAATTGCCCATGAAATTCAGGAATATGTGCGTCTTGGGCTGGCTCTGCATATTGATGTCGAAATTTATCAGCTGCTCATTTCCGTTGATGCCGACACTTCCCGAAGCGAAGATCGTCCCATAGATTAATGGATTATGCTTTTGCGCCACATCGTATGCCAATATATTATTCGCTTGTACGTTGACATGGAAATCTATGTTGCGGAAATGGGTGTGATTCACCGTCAAATCCACTTTGCCCGAATTGTTATACTTGTCATAAACCGTCAAATCCTTCAGCTTGATGGAAGTTGAGTCCATGTGTATTGAATCCGAGAAAGTATAATAGGTATCCAAGAAGTCGATTCCCAATCCTCCATCTTTTACATAAGCATCGCCTTCGACCGCCAATTCATGGAAAGGACCATATAAATGAACATTCCCATATCCGCGTCCTTTGATGTCTTTTGCCACTTTCTCCATGAACGGATGCAGAAACGCCACATTTATATCCGTGGCATCGAAGAATAGGGAGAGACCCGCTTCACGCAAAGGGGAACGAACCGGATAAATATATCCACTGACATCAGTCCATGCCGTATCACTCGTGTAAATCGTCCCAAGCATCAATATTCCCTTTTGGGCATCGTCCCACTCGCTGAACAGGTTCAGTTTGCCCAACCCCACTTGGTTGAATGAGAAGTTTTGGATTTCAAGGTCGGTGTTTATCATCCGGCTGCCCATCAAGTCGCAAACATTGAACTTCCCAGTCGCTTTCCCTGCGAACTGGAGGACTGGTATGTTCAAGATATCGAATATATAACTGAGTTCTATATTGTTCAATTCCAAATTAAGCGTGTCCGACACTTCATTGGAAATGACCCCGTCAATCGCCAAAAACTCCTTGTTACGGGAAATGCTGAAATGATCCACTGCCACCTTGCCCTTTTCGATGGTTATCTTAGAAGGGTTGATGTTCCATATCGTGTCATTGATGACCAATGCGGTCGGATTTATTTTAATCTCTGTGTTCAAATCGCTCTTCCCGTTTTCATCCATCTGCTCGATAAACCGGGTCGTCGCCATCAAGTCCGCCTTGAAAGTCCTCGACTTGTTGTTCGCCCACTGGACGTGCGTGTTGACTTTGTTATCTTTCGCATCGAACGAAACGTCCATATAATTGCGCAATCCTTTGGCATTGTACTGTGTCGCCTTGAATGAAAAGTCAAATTGGTTATTGGAATTGGAACAATGCATGAAGCCGCTTTCAAACTGAGACTTACCGATACTGAATTGGGGAAGATAAGCCTCGAACCGGAATTTGTTGTAGATGTTGTTATACGAGCCCAATATCCGTCCCGGTTTCCTCATTGCGAACGGCAACTTCAGCGTCCTCGACACCTCTTCCGTGTTGTTCAACGTAAGCAGCATAGTGAAATTATTTTCCTCCACCTCTTTTTTCCGCTCCCCTGTTTTCACCAATGCGGGAATATACTCTTTGACGGTATTCAAGAAGTTCGGCACGATGGTGGCAAACGAATAAGCCCCCTTGATTTCTCCATTCAAGATGTCGGATGTTATCTTCAAATCACGATTGGATGAGAGACCGGAGGCTGCCACGACAAATTGCTTGATAAAGAAACTGTCCGGTTTTGTACGGAAATCAATGCTGTCCAAAGATATTTCACCTTCGATATTATCAATGTTGTTACCAACAAAATCAGCATTCAACGACAACGAGATGTCAGGGTCTTCATATTTGTCGGACAAGTTCAAGCGGTCGGGACGGAAATGCTTCAGGTCTGCCGTGAAGTTGAATACGGAGTTTTCACCCCGGTGCTCGAAGATGCCATTGGCAAACAATGAACCGTTGGGGTCTTTTATTTGCACGGTGCCGTCAAAAGCATTCCTCCGGAAATTACCGGAAAGCAACATATTCTCATAAGAGTAGCCTTTGTAGTCGAAACGATTCACATTCATATTGATATGCCCTGCAAAATGCCCCCCGACAGGACGGTTGGCATCGATATCCAAACCACATTGCGCAATGCCCAACGGCGTATCGTTTCCAAAAAGTTGTGCGACATCAATCTCTCCCGTTTGCACATGCCCTTTCAAGAACGCGGCAATCTCCTTTTCCTTATCATTACCGATAAGCACGTCCATCTGCAAAGAACCGATGGCGGTCGAGAGTTTCCCGTATGCGACCAAGTGGTTGAACAAGCCGGAGATTTCACCTGTGAAATTGATTGTGCCTAACTTCTGCAAAGGCAAGGGAAGGTTTGCCGGTTCTTTTCTGAAGTTATTGACCAACTTTTCCAAACCATTGGAAGTGATGTACATCTTACTCACCCTGCCCAATAGGAACGCCTCCTGCGGACGGGTCACGCCCCGCAATTCCATCTGCCCGACCAACAGCATCTTATTACTATACTTCAACGTCAGGTTTTCCAAATCTATATGGTTGATTGTCCCCTTTGCCTTGGCAGATAGCTCTACGGAATCATTAAAGTTCTGGAAAGCCGGTACGAATGCCGAAATATCCTTCAAGCAGATGTGGGACGGGGTGATTTTCAGCCGTAGCAACGCACTGTCCACCACGGAGGCATTGAGCGAATCCACCTGCGTCAAGTCTATCCGGGCATCGGCAATACGTAGATTGCTATGAGGCAGCTTGACCTCGAACTTTTGCAGGAAGAGGCTGTCGGGATTCCCGATTACGGACAATGCCAACTTCTCCAACGAGAACCCGGATGATTCCTTCAAAGTGAACTTCTTTATCTGGGCATGGATGCTGTCCCGCCTAAGAGCTTTCAACGATATCTTCGCACTCAAGTCATGGACATCCACATGCTTGGCATTGAATTTGCCCGGAGTCAACGGGGCATCTTCAACATCATAGCGGAAACGGCCTTGGCGGATGAGCACAGTGTTGAAGCGCAAATCTATGTTCGGATTCTTCGGAGTCGTGTCTTTGGGGGCAAAGGCGTCTATGACGAATTGCAAATTGAGAGGGTCTGCCATGCTCTTACGGCTGAGATGGACATCGGGACCAAACAGACGGACGGTATTGAACGCCAAACGACCGTTGAACAGAGGCAGGATGTCGAAACTCGCTGCCACATGGTTGGCTTTGAACATGACACGCCCTTCCTGGTCCTCCAGATAGAGTTCCTCCACGACCAAGCGGTTGAGCCATTCGATATCCACCTGCCCTATCTTAACCGGCACGCCCAATTTGTCGGACAGGACAGCGGTGGTGGTCTGCGCTATTTGCCGTTGGAAAAACGGGATTTTCACCAACAGAGCAGGTACAGCATAGGCTATCCATACAACCGATAACAAGATAACTATTATGTATTTTAATATTCTGATAGCTTTACGAATTAAAAATATTCGACAAAAATAAGACTTTATTGCGATAGATTTCGTTATTTTGCAGGAAAAATTATTAGGATATGAGTGTAACAATTTTAGGAATAGAGTCATCATGCGACGATACATCCGCTGCTATCATCCGTGATGGGGTCTTATTGTCCAATGTAATCGCCAGCCAAGCGGTGCATGAAGCTTACGGGGGTGTCGTCCCTGAATTGGCTTCCCGCGCGCATCAACAAAATATCATCCCTGTCGTTTCCGAAGCCATCAAAAGGGCGGGCATCGACAAATCCGAATTGAGTGCCATCGCTTTCACAAGAGGTCCCGGATTGATGGGATCCTTATTGGTGGGGACTTCATTTGCCAAAGGTTTGGCAGCCTCTTTGGATATTCCCATGGTGGAAATCAACCATTTGCAGGCACACGTCCTCGCCCATTTCATCAAGGAATCCCCGGAAGACGACCATGCTCCCTCTTTCCCGTTCCTCTGCCTTTTGGTTTCGGGTGGCAATTCACAAATCATCCAGGTCAATGCCTATAACGACATGAAGGTAATCGGCCAGACGATTGACGATGCTGCCGGGGAAGCTTTTGACAAATGCGCCAAAGTGATGGGCTTGGGCTATCCAGGCGGACCGGTGGTCAACCGACTTGCCAACGAAGGAAACCCGAAGGCTTTCTCTTTCAGCAAGCCGCACATCGCAGGATATGACTACAGTTTCAGCGGCTTGAAGACCTCGTTCCTCTACACGTTGCGTGACGAGCTGAAGAAAGATGCGGACTTCATCGAGAAAAACAAGAAGGACTTGTGCGCCTCCCTGCAAGCTACCGTCATCGACATTTTAATGAACAAACTACGCATGGCAGCAAAGGATTTGCATATCAAGGAGGTGGCTGTCGCTGGTGGTGTCTCTGCCAACTCAGGATTAAGGGATGCTTTCATCGAACATGGAAAAAAATATGGATGGAAAGTGCATATTCCTAAGTTCTCCTTCACGACCGACAACGCTGCAATGGTTGCCATCACGGGGTATTACAAATATTTGGACAAGCTGTTCTGCCCGATGGACGCTGCTCCTTTCTCAAGGGTTCAACTATGATGGATACAATCGAGGAGTTAATCCAACTATTGCTACAAAAGCATTTGACGATGGGCACGGCGGAGAGCTGCACGGGTGGCAGGATTGCCAACATTATCACCTCTCATGCGGGAAGTTCCGCCTATTTCAAAGGGGGCATTGTCTCCTATTGCAACGAGGTGAAGCATCAAGTGCTGGGCGTCTCCGAAGCAGATTTGAAACAGTTCGGTGCAGTTAGCCAGACGGTAGTCGAACAGATGGCAAAAGGGGCAATCCGTGTTTTGGGTTGCGATTGCGCTGTAGCGACTTCCGGCATTGCGGGCCCAGGCAGGGGCAACACCAGGAAAACCAGTCGGCACTGTCTGGATAGCTGCTGCCTTCCAAGATAATATCCTTTCAAAGTGCTACCATTTCTCCGATAACCGCATCGGAAACATAGAGAAAGCAGCCCATCAAGCATTAGCCTTGTTGGTTGATGCCGTAAAAAGTCACGATATGCAGTAAATAACATATAATCAGACTATTTTAAAAGTTTATGATATAAAAACAATCAACATGGATGATTCTGAATCGATCGTCTCAAAAGCCGCTTTCTGTTGATTCATTATGTTTGTCGGCAGGAGCATGATAGTTCTCCCGGATTGAGTGTATTTTTAATGTTGCGCTGACATCAATTCCTCCTTCAGCTTCTCCACTCCGAGAAAACTCATCTTCTGATAAGTTATCTTTCCTTCGGTGTTGACAACGAAATAGGTCGGTATGCCGGAGAACTTATAGTATAAACAAAAACCACATCCGTGAGTTGTTCCTTCAACGGATGGATTGCCGACATGGCAGCCCTGCATGGTGCACACCAAGTATTCCCAAAATCAACAAGTATGCGTTTGCCCTTATAGTTGCCAATTATCGTAGGCAATATCTGCTCAGCAGACATCTTTGGATCAATGTCTATAATGCTGTATGTAGAGCTGGCATCGGCGGACATCTTTCTCTCGGCAAGAACATTGTCAGCTGAAGTGAGTTGCGACTTCAAGTCATCATTGTTGGCAAGAAGTAACAGTCGCACCTTATCGTTCGAAATGCTGTCATAAGCCATTGCTATCTGTTGATCGGTGAGCAGACGCTTACGATTAAGCGACTGGCAGAGACGCTTGCCAACTGCCATATCATCCAACAATGGGTCGGCAGCTATGTATTGACGATTGAAGCCAGAAGCAAAATCCGCAAGAAAGCCATAATAACGTTGTTCCTTGGAATGAAGGACAGGAAGTTGTTCCAATGGCTTGAAATACGACACAGTGTCAATGGTTAGGTCGGCAATTCTGTGTCGATAGCACTTCGTTTGCCTTCAAACCACACAAGGTTATTGACGTTTGCATCATTGGCAAAAAGATGTGTGCTGGCAAGAGTGAGTGCATTGAGGTCGATGGTGACAGACGTGATGTCGTGAGGTACGGCAAGAAACAGTATCTCCATACGATTCACTCGAATCTTGGCTATAGTCGGCACCACCGCATTGGCACTGACACTGCATGTGCCGTCGGCAGAGATGGAGTCGTGGTCGAATGGCATACGCTGTAACGAGAACCAATTGTTCACGATGATGTCAAGCGTGGTATTGTATTCTGGTTTGTAACCAATCAAACGAACATTCACTACACATTTGCCGAAGCCGAGCTTTCTTTAGATTTATTGTTCCAATTATTATATTTTTTAGTAGCGCATTTTCCCTTCTATTTTTCCATCAAAAATACAGTCAAAAATATCCGATGTTTTTCCGAAAATGTCCAATATTTTTTCAAAAACGTCCGATGTTTTTTTAAAAACAACGGTTGTATTTTGCAAAGAAATGGCCACCTTCTTGTGAATATTTGTAAATTGAAATAAATAATATAAACCACAAAAACTTTATGAAGTGCAGAAATAAGCAGAAAAAGGCAAAAAAGGGCTGCATCAAAATATCCATTTGACGCAGCCCATATCTTAAACACCTCTTATCGGACAGCCTTCAGCTTGATTTTAGCTGGCTTCACTCCCGGAGCCGATGCTTCGAAAACGATTTCACCAGCCTCTTCACCGGTCTGCACAATGGCTGTAAGCTGGCCACTGAACAATTTCATTTCCGGTTTCTGGAACGACTCAAGACTGACACTATTTCCATTAGCAACCGCACGGAATGTCCCCGCTCCTTTCACTTTGAATTTCACCAAACGAGTCTCTTCCGGACAGAAATTGCCATCTTTGTCCACCACTTTCACATTGATGAATGACAAGTCTTTTCCATCAGCTTTCAGTTCGCTGCGGTCTGCCGTCAACACCAAATGATCCGGCTTGCCCGCCGTATGGACTTCCTCTTCTGCCACAGCTTTTCCCGATTCGTCATACGCCACCACTTTGATGGTTCCCGGCTCATACTTCGCATCCATCCACATCAAACGATAACGTTTCTGACGTTCAAAATTGCGCTGCGCCTCTTCGGTGTAGCTTCCTTCCAATGGAACAGACAAATCCTTGCTCTTCCGTCCTAAACTCTTGCCATTGATGAACAATTCAGCTGACGGATAGCTGGTATAAACAAAGACCGGTGTAATCTCCCCTTCACGCCCTTTCCAATTCCAATGAGGCAAGATATGCAAAGTGTTCTCCTTTGTATTCCAATTCGAACGGTAGAGATAATAACGATCCTTCGGTATGCCTGCCAAATCTATGATACCAAACAACGAACTATGGCTTGGCCAATCGGTATAATACGGGGTCGGTTCACCCAAATAATCAAATCCTGTCCATACAAATTCACCCATATCATAAGGAAGGTCGTCATACTGGATAAAGTTATCTTCCGGAAGATCAGACCATCCACAATGCTCTACATCGTAAGAGGAACTCTGGTTATCACTGTATTTCGCCATTGATTTCCGCACCACCGGGAATTTATATACACCACGGGAGCTGACCGTAGATGCCGTTTCGCTTCCCAATATCACACGTTGCGGCAACTTGTCATAATTAATCTGATACTTAAACGGTCTGTAATTGAATCCAGGCACGTCCATCACAGAAGCGTAATTGTTATTGACAACTGCATCCGGTTATCCATTCCCTGTGTCACCGGACGGGTCGGGTCCTCACGATGACAAATATCCTGCAAGAATTTAGAGATTTTACCTCCGCCTGCCATGCCTTGGTTCGGAACTTCATTGCCGATACACCACATCACCACGCTCGGATTGTTGCGATAATGGTGCAACAGATTCACCATGTCCTTTTCTGCCCATTCGTTAAACAACAGATTATATCCATTTTGGCATTTAGGCACATCCCATTCGTCAAAACTTTCCGCCATAAGCATCATGCCCATCTCATCACAGGCGCGGACCAGCTCAGGTGCAGGCATATTGTGGGAAGTGCGGATAGCGTTACAACCCATATCTTTCAAGATGCGCACTTGGCGGCGAATGGCAGCATCGTTGACCGCAGCACCCAAAGGTCCCAAATCATGATGATTGCAGACGCCCTTGAAAATAGTCCTTTGCCCGTTCAAGAAAAACCCTTTGTCCGGGATGATTTCAATCGAACGGATGCCGAAACGGGTCTTATATTCATCTTTCAGCTGTTCTCCTCCCTTATAAAGGCTGCTCTTGGCCGTGTAAAGCGCAGGAGTGTCCGTGCTCCACAAATCGGGACTCTCCACGATGAACTCTTGCACCAACACGCTGTCGTTATAGATGATGGAGGAAAGCGATTCCTCTTTCTCAAGGATGTCTTTTCCATCAGGGGCAGACAATGTAGTATGGAGCTTGTAATCGTTGACAGACGCCCCTTTCGGCAAAACCACTTTGGTCTCGACCTTCACCTTCGCAAACTTCTCATTCACTTGCGGAGTCGTGATGTACGTTCCCCACACCGGGATGTAAGCATCTTCCGTGACTATCAAATGCACATTGCGGTAAAGCCCGGCTCCGGGATACCAACGAGAGGATTCCGGGAGGTTTTCCAAGCGCACGGCAATCGTATTCTTCTCGCCCTCTTTCAAATAGGAAGAGATATCAAACCAAAAAGAGTTGTAGCCATAAGGCCAATACCCCACTTTTTCCCCATTAATATAGACTTGTGCGTGGCTCATGGCTCCATCGAACAGGATAAAAGCCTTTTTGCCGGACTTGTATTGGGGAATGTCCAATGTATTCCGATACCAACCTACTCCCACAAAAGGAAGTCCGCCTGTCCTGCCGGCATGTTCCATCGCCTCCTTTTGTCCATCCTGCGTGATTGCCACATTCTGCTTGTCATTTTGGGCACTAAAAGGACCGTAAATAGCCCAGTCGTGAGGGACAACGACTGATTGCCAACGGCTGTCGTCATACGAAGCCTGAATTGACTGCGGGTTATCTTCCCGGGTGAATTTCCACCCTTTTTCCAACAGCAATTCAGTGCGTACTTGTGCAGACAACGCCGAACATAAGCAAGCTGCCCCCATCCATGTCAAAATTTGTTTTCTCATTTTCTTTATGGGATTCGTTTGTAATAGGTAGCAAAGATAAGATTTTTTCGCATTATTCATATTAAATATTTTAACAAATCGCACATTTTGCGAAGGACACACATAACAAAAAAGTTAAAATATAAAAGAAAGATGCCCGAAACGCATGTTGTATAACATAAATCCTATATATTTGCATCGTGTTTTTCATGGTATTAGATTTAAGGTTAACAATGGAGATTGGTTGTCGTGATGACAACCTTTTTCTTTTTAATAAAGTCCCTCCTTTTTCAGATAATAGAAAGTCAAGAAGCAAAAAGGCTTTATTTATCGCTTGTCTATCAACCTCACAACTTCTCTACAAAAGGTGCAGCGTGGATAGCTTCCAAATCTTTAACCAGTTGCTCAACCGAACTGACACCCACTAACACACTGGTGATTCCTTTCTGATTCAGCACCCATGCCAATGCCATTTCTGCAAGTGTTTCATGACGTCCTTTAGCTTGTTCATTCAAACAGCGGAGATAAGCAAGGCGTTCGGGGGTCAGGTCGCTATGCTTCAAGGAACGTTCTTTATTCATCCGGCTGTCAGACGGGATGCCATCCAAATAACGGTCGGAAAGAAGCCCTTGAGCCAATGGGGAAAACGAAATGAATCCTATGCCATGTTCGGAACAATAGTCCAACACGCCATCTTCTTGCGGCTCACGATCCAACAGGTTCAGCCGTCCTTGGTAAATCAACAGCGGGACATCGCGCTCACGAAGATATTGGTCGGCAAACTTCAATGCTTCCAACGGCCAACGGCTGATACCGACATAAAGAGCTTTCCCGCTCTTCACCACATCGACCAATGCTTGCAGTGTCTCTTCCAAAGGAGTATCCGGGTCGTAACGATGGCTGTAAAATAGATCCACATAGTCGAGGTGCATCCGCTTCAAACTTTGATTCAAGCTTGCCATCAGATATTTGCGGGAGCCCCAATTTCCATAAGGTCCTTCCCACATGTCATAACCTGCTTTGGTCGAGATGAACAGTTCATCCCGATAAGGACGGAAATCGTCATCCATCAATCTTCCCATGGTCTCTTCTGCACTTCCGTAAGGAGGACCATAATTGTTAGCCAAGTCGAAATGGGTAATGCCGTGGTCAAAAGCATAATGCGTGATAGCACGACTCCGCTCATAAGGATCCACTCCTCCGAAGTTATGCCAAAAGCCCAAGCTAACCTTAGGCAACAATATTCCGCTATTGCCACATCTGCGGTACATCTCATCCGCACCTTCATAGCGATGGGCATCTGCCCTATAAAATCCTTTCAAATCCATCTTAAATCAATTATGTTTCTCATTAACCTACCAGTCCGCTTGCATTCACAATCATATTCACAGCGAATGTAAGGGCAATGGTGGCGTATAATATCTTTATATTAATCTTGCGGGACATCTGGTAGATAACCGCAAAGAGCATCAACCAAGTGAGAACCAACAGAATGCTTGTGCGCATCGAGAATTCCATGACCGGCAGGAAGCCCCAATCAACCGGGAACATCCATAGCATCAAGCCGACCAGCACCAACAAAGAATAAACAGCTGCGAACAGGCGGGTACAAAGTGTCCGGTATTCCGTGATGTAAAGTGCGTATCGAGCCAAGAAAATGGTAATGAACGGATAAACCGGCAACAGGTAACTCGCCCTCTTGACCGGCATGATGGCATAAGCTAACAACATCACGACAAGCGACACCAAGCTGAACAGTTTCACACCGGAGCATCCTTTAAACGCCACCGACTCCTTTTTCACACCGAATAGAGAAAAGAAGAAAAAGAAAATCCAAGGCATGAAGCCTATCGCCAAGAGCGGGATAATGTAAAAGAAGTTATGTTCATCCCCTTCCAATCCCCAGAAGTTGCTAAATTCAATCGCAAGCACATCTTGCAACAAACCCATGCCTCCCTCCTTCCATATTGCCACATACCACAAGACCGGAAGGAACAACGAGGAGACCGCCATGTAAAACATCGACTTGGCAATGGTCAAATAGGAATGTTTATGCGTGTAAAGCAAGTAAATGGTGAATGTCGCTATCGGCAGAATCATTCCCATCAATCCTTTCGTCAGGATGGCGCAACTCAGAAGCAGGGCAATATCCACCGGGATGCCTTTCAATTCCCACTCCTCTTCCCATCGGTAGAGCTGTGTCATAGCCACGAAAATGAATGTCGCAAATAACAAGTCGCCCGAACTGGCAGCCGACAAGTTCTGCATCCCGAATGAGGTTATCAGGAACAGGGTGGAAATAAATGCCTCTTGGAACTGGACTCGCCGCCCAAAGAAAATCAAGGAGGTGACCATCATCACGATAAATGCCAATGCTCCCGGCAGTTGCAAGGTAAACTTCGACACATATCCTTGCGCATAGGAAAAAAGCACTATCAATCCATGCAACATCGGGTGGTCATAGTTGACCGAACCGGAAGGCATGACCGGCAACACCCACTCACCGGTTTTCAACATCGTGTCCGCTACTGCTGCGTCGGGCGAAGTGGCCGGCGCATTCAATTCACTCAATCCAAGCCAAGGGAGTACAGAAATGATGCAGATGAACAAAATCATCGTAACAGGTTTCTGTAAATACAAATACTGTAACGTAGGAGTTCTCATACTTTTTCTTTCTCTTTTTAATCTGTCACGTTGCAAAGGAACGATTTTTTCATGAAATATTCAATTAAATCGCCACAAGGTTTTCCTCTTTTTCTTTCCGTTACCACAAAAAATAGTATCTTTGACTGCTATTAAAATAGATTACGGAACATGGATTTTTCAAACAAATTAGAAATCAAATACACTTTCAATGAGAAGTCGAACTATTTGGACGCCTTCATCCGCAATCGTTGTGAGAAAGAGATATTGACAATGGTTCGTTCCTTGGCAGATATGTTTGATGTACGCCTTATGGTCTATACCGAGCCCACCGAAATGGCAGACGGTTATCGTGAAATTTGGTCCATAGCCGGGGAAGATGCACGTTGTATTTCGGTTATCATCAATATGACAATGCAAATATTGACCCGGCCGACTCTCTCCATTGGCGGACAAAACAGGATGCAACGCACGGAAGAGGATGAAAGGGAAATGCAACGCGAAGTGGCATTGTTCCGCCGTGAGCTGAAGTTGAAGGCGCATGGCGTTCCTACACGCTTGGTCTCCTTGCTCTGCAGCTCCCCACGATTCTGCAAATACAAATCAAATTTCTTTGAAAGCATCAAAGGATGCCTGAAAGTGCGCAAAATGACGCTGAGGGAACTCAACGACCGCAACAGAAGCCGATCCGGGCAGTTGGAAGTCAAACGGGAACAGTTCGACCAATTCATCCTCCGATCGGACGAACTTCCTCCTTTGAAGGACCAGAATGCCATCATAGAAATCATTTCCCCGGTGCTGACCGATGCACGCTATCGCTGGAAGGGAATCTATAACAAGAGCGGGGCAATGATTGACTTCTATATGCAGGACGATGAGTTCAAGAAGCAGATGGTTGACGATAAAATAGCCTTCTCCAGCGGAATGTGCATAGAATGCGTGTTGGAAATCTCCCCGCAAGCTCTCCGAGTTGGGCGAAATCATCCATGCCGGCTATGTGGTGACAACCGTTGTCAAGACCCGTTTCGGAAAGATTGAAGTCATCACGCCGCAAGGGAAAAAGCATCTGCGCAAACAGCAGGCAGAGCGGGAACAACTCACATTGGATTTATTCATGTAACAAAGCATAAATAATATAAAGTATATGAACAGAAAAGAATTTTTACAAGCCTCTGCCGCTCTTATCCCGATGAGCATGTTTGGCTTCACGAAGGCAGAGGCAAGAACCCAGAATACAACAGCTGTTCCATTTGCCAAAAGTGAACAGCAGCCCGACGGGACATTGAAGTTCCATTCCAATGGCAAATTCAAAATCGTCCAATTCACGGATGTGCACTGGGTTCCGGGCAATAAAGAATCATTGGCTGCCAAAGAACGGATGGAAGAGGTGTTGGATGCGGAGAAGCCAGATTTGGTCATCTTCACAGGAGATGTCATCTACGGCAAGCCGGCACTTCCTGCTTTGGAAGAGGCATTCGCTCCGGTCGTCGCACGCAAAATACCATTTAGCTATACTTTTGGCAACCATGATGATGAACAGGGAATGAGCCGACAAGAGATATATGAATACACTAAAAATGGGAAAACAACTTGAGCGGGACAACCGAAGGTCTGAGCGGAGTCTCTAATTTCATTCTCACCGTCTGTAGTTCCGATGGACAGAGAGACGCTTTTGTGCTTTACCACTTCGACAGCCTCTCCTATTCGCCGATTAAAGGTGTCGGCACTTATGACTGGATAAAAGACAACCAGATTACTTGGTACCGCCAGAATGCGGCTGCTTTCAAAGCCAAGAACAACAACGAGCCTGTGCCAGCCTTGGCATTCTTCCATATTCCTTTCCCTGAATACAACCAAGCGGCCCAATCAGAAAGGGCATTGCTGGTGGGCATCCGCAAAGAACCGGCTTGCGCTCCTGCCGTTAATTCAGGATTATACACTGCCATGCTGGAATCGGGCGACATCATGGGCACCTTTGTGGGGCATGACCATGTGAACGATTATCTGACCACTTGGAACGGGATTTTATTGGGTTATGGACGTTACACGGGAGGAAAAACCGTCTATTGCGACATTCCTGGAGGCAACGGAGCCAGAGTGATTGAGTTAACCGAAGGGAAAAGGGAATTGGAGACGTGGATACATTTGAAAGGTGGACGAATCACAGAGCGCATCTCTTATCCGAAAGATTTCTCTAAAGATCCTTGGTAATAACCAGACACAACAATATAAAACTAATTCTGTAAACGTCATGAACAACAAAGTTAAAATTTGGAGTGCCGCAGTTGCTTCGGCTTTTCTTTTGGCAGCTTGTTCGCCATCGGACAACACGCAGCTTGCGCAGCTTTCTCCAATCGAATATGTAAACCCTTATATCGGCAACATCAGCCATTTGCTGGTTCCAACTTACCCGACTATCCATCTGCCGAACAGCATGATGCGTGTCTATCCGGAGCGTGCGGATTTCACGGGTGACCGTTTGGGAGGCTTGCCGCTGATTGTCACCGGCCATAGACGCAGTTCCTCGTTCAACCTAAGCCCTTTCCAGGGGAATGAAAAGGAACTCCAACCTATTATCCCATTGAGCTATGACCAAGAGAACTTAAAGCCTTACCGCTATCAAGTCTACTTGGACGAACAGCATGTCTCTGTCGATTTTGCTCCGGCAAAGCAGAGCGCTCTCTATAACTTGTCCTTTGAAAAAGGTGATGCTCCTGCCTTTATCGTATTCAACTCCCGCAACGGAGAATTGAAATGGGATGGCAAAAGTATCAGCGGTTATCAGCATGTGGAAGCTGAAGAGAGTGACACAAAAGTCTATCTTTATGCTGAAGTGGATAAAGCCCCGGAAAAAGTTGGTGCTCTGTCCGAAGGGACAATCCAAACCGGAAAGTCGGAAGTTGACGGGATCAATGCTGCCATTGCCCTGCAATTCCCTTCCCAAGTGGGCAATGTGGGCATACGTTATGGCGTCTCTTTCATTGACGAAGAACAAGCCCGAAAGAACTTGGAGCGTGAGATAAAGGGATTCGACGTGGATGCCATAGCGAAAGTTGCCCGTGATGCTTGGAATGAGGCTTTGGGCAAAATCGAAATCAAAGGCGGGACGGACGATGACAAGCAAGTATTCTACACCTCTCTCTATCGCTGCTTTGAGCGTCCTGTCTGCATCAGCGAAGATGGACGTTATTACAGTGCATACGATGGGAAAGTACATGACGACGAAGGAAGCCCGTTCTATGTGGATGACTGGATTTGGGATACTTACAGAGGCGCACACCCGTTGCGCTCGCTGTTAGCTGCCGACAAAGAGGGCTATATACTTAACTCTTACCTGCTAATGGCAGAGCAGATGGGCACGAATTGGATGCCGACATTCCCGGAAGTGACGGGCGATTCGAGACGCATGAACTCCAACCACGGAGTGGCTGCCATCATCGATGCTTACCGGAAAGGCGTCACCCTTTTCGACTTGGCAAAGGCTTACGATGCTTGCCGCAAAGCCATTGAAGAAAAGACTCTTATTCCTTGGTCGGGCAAGCCTGCCGGATGGTTGGATGATTTCTATAAAGAACATGGCTACATCCCGGCCCTCCGTTCAGGCGAAAAGGAGACGGTCGCTAATGTCTCGATTTGGGAAAAACGCCAACCAGTCGCTGTGACATTGGGCACGGCTTATGACCAATGGTGCTTGAGCCAGATTGCACTAGAGCTGGGAAAGGAAGAGGAAGCCAACCATTATCTGAAGTGTTCGTACAATTACCGCAACCTGTTCAATCCTGAAACCCACTTCTTCCATCCGAAAGACAAAGAGGGCAAGTTCATCTATCCTTTGGATTACCGCTATGACGGAGGATTGGGCGCACGCGATTATTACGATGAGAACAATGGTTATGTGTACCGTTGGGATGTCCAGCATAACATTGGCGATTTGGTCAAACTGGTGGGAGGCAACGAGGCATTTTCCGCTGCGCTTGACTCGATGTTCAACACGCCGATGGGCATGTCCAAATGGCAATTCTATTCCTTCTTGCCAGACCATACAGGCAACGTGGGCATGTTCTCCATGGCGAATGAGCCCAGTATGCATGTTCCTTATTTATATAACTATGCTGGCAAACCTTGGCTCACACAAAAGCGTGTACGCCAACTGCTAAACCAGTGGTTCCGTAACGACTTGATGGGTGTTCCGGGTGATGAAGATGGCGGAGGATTGGCATCTTTCGTCGTATTCAGCCAATTGGGATTCTATCCGGTCACTCCTGGAATGCCTTGTTATAATATCGGCAGCCCTGTATTCAGCCATATTAAGATAAAACTAAGCAACGGGTCTGTATTTGAGATTAAAGCGAACAATGCTTCTACGGAAAACAAATATATCCAGTCTGCCAAGCTGAATGGCAAAGAGCTGAATCAGCCTTGGTTCAACCATGACGACATGGCAAACGGTGGCTTGTTGGAATTGGAAATGGGACCGAAAGCAAATAAGAGCTGGGGAACGGCAACTCCTCCACCTTCTGCTGAGGCAATGCCGGAATAATTAGCAACTAAAAAGGCTGTGTAATGGATTCATAACCGACACACAGCCTTTTTTATAAAACATATTTGACCTCATTTCCTCCTCTTCTTCCACAACTGATAGCTGTTGATGATGTTTTGCCACAACACATAAGAACCCGGAGCGACTGAAGAAACCGGATCCAGATAAGTATAAGCCATCCAAATGGCGAGGACCGTGTTTTTCTGCCCCAAGGCTTGACCGACACTGATGCGGTCATGATAATGAGACCCGATCCGTTTCCCCAAATAGAATTGGATGCAGCAGGTAACCAATCCGGCTAATGCTATCATGATTTCTATGCCCACGGAAACTTCACTTTGCACCAACGAGCGGACGGTTTGTGCTGTCACAATCGCCAACGCCACTGCCCATAAATAGAAAGCGGCATCTTTCATGTTCAATAACAATTGGTGCAGGCGTGGCAAATAGAGCCGGATGAGCCATGCCACAAAGAATGGGCAAAGGAGCAAGGGGAACACTTTGCTTAATATCTTTAAGAATGCTGCCACAAAAGAAAGCCCTTCGTGCGGCTCGACCAACGGGAACAACAACGGAACGGCAATGGCTGCCAAAAGGTTGGACAACAGCGTATAAGTGGTCAGAGCCGGGACACTTCCTCCCAGTTTCCCCGTAATCACCGCTGCTGCTGTAGCCGTCGGGCAAATAAAGCAAACCATCGCCCCTTCGAACACTTCCCGGTAAGACAATGGCAAATCGCCCAACAACAGGAGTGCCAACATGGAAAAACAGAAGAACAGCTGGAGAAGCAACAACCATCCATGCCAATGAGCCGGCAACAAATCATGCGGATTGACTTTGCAGAATGTCAATAACAGCTGCGCAAAAATAAGTGAAGGCGTGAGCACTGTCACCAATTGATTCACATAGGGCTTGGCCGGCTCTAAGAAAGGAACGGTGGCAAACATGAAATAGCCCAATGCTCCTGCCAACATAGCAATAGGCAAAGTCCAGTTCTTTATAAAAGTAAGCATGTGTATTTCGATTAAAAACGGTACAAAGTAAATACTTTCCTGACAAATAATCCCCCTTTCTCCAGGGGAAACGTTTCATTTAAGACTAATTCTTTCAATAAATCGCCAAAAAACGTTGATATGTGAAAATATAATCTTACTTTCGTAAACAGATTATTCATTCAACTATTATAAATGCTATGCAAAACAGACGTGATTTTCTGAAAAAAGCATCTTTATTGCTTGCAGGCGGCTTTGTTGCCCCTCAAATATTATCTTCTTGTGGTGGTAAAACCAGTACAGCAGCGACTGCGGAAGAAGCAGCAACAGCTGCCGCTAAGAACATCGGCTTACAACTCTATTCATTGAGAGAGATGGTAAGCAAAGAAGGAATCCAAAAAGTATTGGAATTGGTTTCCAAGATGGGTTATAAGAATTTGGAATCTGCCAACTACAATGAAGGCAAGATTTATGACTTGGATCCTGTTGAATTCAAGAAACGTGTGGAAGATTTGGGCATGAAATTTGTCAGCGCACACTTGGGACAGCCTTATTCAAAAGAAAAAGAGGCAGAAACAATGGCTTGGTGGGATTTGGCTATCGAAACTCACCAGAAAGCGGGTGCTAAGTTCATGATCCAGCCTTGGATGCCGGTTGACGAAAAGACTACTTTGGATGACTTGAAGGCTTATTGCGATTACTTTAGTGCAGTTGGCGAAAAGGCTAAAGCTGCCGGCATTATCTTCGGTTATCACAACCATAGTTTTGAGTTCAAGAAGGTTGAAGACAAAATGATTTACGACTTCATGTTGGACAATGTCAACAAAGAAGCTGTCACATTTGAATTAGACGTTTATTGGGCACAAAAAGGTGGAGTTGACCCAATCGCTTATTTAAAGAACCGTCCTGGACAATTCAAGGCAATCCATATCAAGGATGAAACTGAAATCGGTGCAAGCGGAGAAATCAACTTCGAAGCAATCTTCAATCAAATGTATGCCAACGGCGTAAACGATTGGTTTGTGGAAGTTGAGCGTTACACAAACGACGACCCGGTTGCCAGCGTTCAACAGAGCTTTGATTTCTTGAACACAGCTGCGTTCGTTAAATAATAATCCATAAAAAAAGGCGGTGCGTCTACATAATCATTGACGCACCGCCTTTTTTGTTTTATATAATCCACCGATTGGATAATAAAATCCTATTAATCAGGCAAATACCACTCTTATCAGAATAGATATGGACATTGAAAAAAACATACCGTTGTTTTTTCAAAAACGTCCGAAGAATTTTTGAAAACGTCCAATGTTTTTTCTAAAACGTCCAATGTTTTTTTAAAAACAACGGTATGTTTAAATGAACCATAAAAAGCAAACAAAAAACCTCTATTCCTCATTCATTGGATGCCTCTTTTTGTACCATTCACGGAATCGATAATCAATCCATAAAAGGAAAAAAGCAGCACCGCCGACTGCGATATAAATAGAGTAAATGCTTTTCGTCTGGGGAGTCATGGACAAGTCCAATTGGAATGCAGACTTCAAGTCATAAACCCCAAAAGCGGACTTCAAGTCATAAACCCAAAAACAGGAAACAATCGTTCCAATCACGAGCAAAGAAGCGGTTATCAATGCCACATAAGTCCAAACCAACTGCCTGTGTGATTTCCGTTCCGCCTCTTTCTCAATCCGCAGCATCATCCGCTGACGGAATCCTTCCGGCAAACGTTCCTCTTTCAAGTTGCCAAACAACATTTTCAGTTGCTCGTCCCTTTTCTGTATATTTTGATTCTCCATATTCATCCTTCCTTATCTGTTTTTGTCTCTTTCTTCATTAACCATTTCTCCCAGTTTTTTCCGGATGCGGTGCAGCTTCACCTTTGTGTTTGAAACACTTAGTCCGGAAATAGAGGCTATTTCCTCGATATTTTTCTCTTCTTTATAGAAAAGCAACACCAAGGCTCGCTCGTCAACGGGCAATGCGCCCAACGCTTTTTCCAACCATTCCAATTGTTGATGTCGCTCTGCCGTGTCTTCTGCCGATTCATCCAAAAAATCAGAAGAGGCATTGGTCAGTTGAAAATCGTCAATCGCCAAAAGTTCCACCTTCTTTTTCCGGACAGCCGTGATAGACATATTATAGGCTATCTTATAAAGCCAATTGGAGAAATCGCCACGCCCTTCAAAAGACTCCAATTGTTGGAATGCCTTCATGAATACATCTTCCGTCAGCTCCTCCGCATCCTCCTTGTTTCCCACGATGCGGTAAATCAAGTTGAAAAGCGGATGGCTGTATTTATCCAACAAACAAGCGAAACAAGAAGTGTTTCCTTCCAGTATCCTGTGTATATAATATGTATCTGACAAATTCTCCATGATGTCTTATTGACGCTGGTCCGGCAAGAAGGTTACACTTTCCAACACAAAAATACATTTTATTTTTACATTTTTCTTCCGGCAAAATATTTTATTTTTTTCTTCTCTAAAGTTGTAACCTTATCACACGAATCACGTCAATTCATTGAAAGCTTTCAAAAGCAAGTATTAACAATTTAAAATATAACAATTATGGATATAACACCGATATTTATTACAGGGATTGTATTCTACGCTACTTACAAAGTATTCGAATTATTCGTAGGGAAAAGAGAACGTATCTTGATGATTGAGAAATTAAGTGACTTGAATCTGAGTTTGTCGGGAAAAGAGTTGCCGGATATTGGTAAATTATTTCACAAAAGTTCACCCTTCAGCGCACTAAAAGTAGGATTGCTGCTCATGGGAATGGGCATAGGACTCTTGACCACTTATTTTCTGAATCTTGTAAACTATGATGTTCTCTCAGGGGATTATGGTTTAAGAAACCTCGTTTATACAGCTCCTCTCTTGATAGGCGGAGGTCTTGGACTGTTGATTGCCTTTATTATTGAAACTAAGATGGGCGACAAAAAAGGGAAATAATAATTAAAAGGGGCTGCCTCAAAAACAATTGTCTTGAAGCAGCCCCTTTTAGCTATGTCAGAATTAGTATATTATCACTTCACCGGAATCTTATCAATTCTTCTTTGATGGCGACCGCCTTCAAACGGAGTATTCAAAAAAGCATCCAAAACCTTCACCGCTTCTTCTTTAGCAATAAAGCGTCCCGGCATCACCAAGATATTCGCATCGTTGTGGGCACGAGCCAACGCTGAAATCTCTTCTACCCAGCAAAGGGCAGCACGAATATTTTGATGCTTGTTCAATGTCATGCTGATTCCGTTACCCGTTCCGCAAATAGCGATGCCCGGATAAACTTCACCCGCTTCAACAGCAAGTGCCAATGGGTGAGCAAAATCAGGATAGTCGCAACTGTCTGTGGAATAAGTCCCGAAGTCCTTGGTCGGAATATTGCGTTCAGCCAAGACTTGCTTGATATATTCCTTTAATTCGAATCCTGCATGATCACTACACAAACCTATTGTCTTCATATCTTTTACTCTGCTAACAATTCTTTTACTTGTTTGTAAACATTCTCTGCATTAAAGCCCAATTTCTCATCCAACACTTTGTATGGAGCAGAGAAACCAAATGAACCCATTCCCCAAACTTTACCGTTTGAACCGACCAAGCCTTCCATGTTCACTGGCAAACCAGCTGTCAAACCGAATACTTTGCTGCCCGGCTTGATAATAGATTCTTGATACTCTTTGCTTTGGCTGCGGAACAAGCCTTCAGATGGAGCAGAAACAATACGAACCTTGATACCTTCTTTACGCAATAGAGCAGCGCCATCCACCAAAGTAGAAACTTCGGATCCGGAAGCAACCAAAGTAACGTCTGGATTAGCATCTTCGTTCACAATATAAGCTCCCATTTCAGCTTGCAAAGCCTCTTCATAACGGTTGCTAACTGCTGGTAAATCGTTGATATTCTGACGAGAGAAAATCAAAGCAGTCGGCGTAGCTGTATTTTCCATTGCCATCTTCCAAGCCACAGTCGCTTCTGTAACGTCAGCCGGACGAAGTACCAACATGGAATTCTGTCCTTTATGGTTCTTCACTTTTTCCAACAAACGGACTTGTGCTTCTTGCTCAATCGGCTGATGAGTCGGTCCGTCTTCACCTACACGGAATGCATCGTGTGTCCAGATGAATTTAACCGGCAACTGCATCAAAGCTGCCATTCGCATAGCTGGTTTCATATAATCTGAGAAAACAAAGAATGTTCCACAAGCAGCGATGACACCACCATGCAATGCCATTCCGATGCAAACACAAGCCATTGTCAGCTCAGCCACACCTGCTTGGAAGAATGCACCAGAAAAATCACCTCTTGTCAAAGCGTGTGTTTTCTTCAAGAAGCCGTCAGTCTTATCGGAATTGGACAGGTCAGCAGAAGCACAAATCATGTTTTCTACTTGTTCTGCCAAAACACCTAAAACTTTAGCGGAAGCTGCACGAGTCGCTTGATTGGCTTTCTGTTCGATAGCAGCCCAGTCAATAGCCGGGAGTTTGCCTGCAAACCAGTTTTCCATCTTGGCTGCCAATTCCGGATGAGCTTTTGCCCAAGCCTCTTTGATGGCTTTCTTTTCAGCCATGATTGCCTTCAACTCCTCTTTGCGGTTAGCATATAATTGAGCCACTTCCGGGAAGATAACAAAAGGTTGAGCCGGATCACCGCCCAAGTTCTTAATTGTTTCTTCCATGCTGGCACCTGCAGCAGACAAAGGCTGTCCATGAGTAGACACTTTGTTTTCATAGTTGCTCTGATCGGCACCTTTCGCTCCTTTACCCATGATTGTATTACCGATAATCAGAGTAGGACGCTTCTCTTCAGCTTTAGCTTCAACCAAAGCCTGACGAATCTGAGCGACATCATTGCCATCGATTGTCAAGACTTTCCAGCCCCAAGCCTCATATTTCATTGCGACATTTTCATTGTCAACCTCTTCTACTGTTGTAGAAAGCTGGACATTGTTCGCATCATAAAACATAATCAAGTTATTCAAGCCTAATGTTCCTGCGACACGACCTGCCCCTTGTGAAATCTCTTCTTGAATTCCACCATCAGAAATATAGGCATAAATCGTTTGATTCATCACCTCTTCGCCCAAACGAGCCTGAAGGAACTTAGCAGCAATAGCAGCTCCCACAGCATAAGTGTGACCTTGTCCCAACGGGCCGGAAGTGTTTTCGACACCGCGTTCGAAGTTTACTTCAGGATGTCCTGGAGTCACACTGCCCCACTGACGGAATTGCATCAATTCTTCAATTGAAAACTTGCCTGCCAATGCCAATACAGAATACAGCATCGGAGACATGTGTCCCGGGTCAAGGAAAAAGCGGTCGCGACCTTCCCATAATGGATTTTCCGGATCATAGATTAAAAATTCGGAGAACAATACATTCACAAAGTCCGCTCCACCCATTGCACCGCCGGGGTGACCAGATTTCGCCTTTTCCACCATTGATGCAGCCAAGATACGAATGTTATCAGCTGCTCTGTTCATTAATTTGATATCGTTCATATCGCCATTTATTCGTTTATATGCCACAAATGTAGACATAATTAATCAGCAAAACAATTTTTTAATGTTTAACTCGTCTATCCTCACAAAAAATTCGCAAACCAAAGCTAAAAGATGCCCTGATTTGCGAATTTGGATAAGATATTAAATAAATAATATAAATTATTATTATTCAGCTCTTCTTGCACCGTCGCTGATTACGACATTGTACAATTTCGGTTCATGTCCGAATTTCTTAGCATATTCAGCGAATGCCTTTTTAACGAAAGCATCGTATTTGTCTGCCTTTACCAAGTTGATGGTGCAACCGCCAAAGCCACCGCCCATCACGCGTGAACCGGTCACACCGCATTCTTTAGCAATGTCGTTCAAGAAGTCCAACTCTTCGCAGCTTACTTCATACAATTTGCTCATGCCGTGGTGCGTGCCATACATCTTTTCACCTACTGTTTCGTAGTCGCCTTTTTCCAAAGCATCACAAACATCCAACACACGCTGGATTTCTTCGATGACATATTCAGCACGCATGTAATCTTCAGCAGTAACGTCTGCTTTCACTTCGTTCAACATCTCCATTGTTGCATCACGCAAGAAATCAACTTCAGGATGATTGCGCTTAATAGCAACTACAACGCGCTCGCAAGACTGGCGACGTTTGTTGTAAGCAGAAGAAGCCAATTCATGCTTAACCACTGAATCCAACAATACCAGTTTATAACCTGCTGATTCCGGATCGAACGGGAAATATTTATATTCCAATGAACGGCAGTCCAAACGAATCAAATGGCCTTTCTGACCGAAAACAGATGCGAATTGGTCCATGATACCGCAATTAACACCGCAATAGTTATGTTCTGTAGACTGACCAATCTTTGCCAATTCAAACTTGTCGATGTTCAAGTCGAACAACTCGTTCAAAGCAAAAGCATAAGTGCTTTCCAAAGCAGCAGAAGAAGACATGCCTGCTCCCAATGGAACATCACCTGCGAATGCTGTATCAAATCCTTGGATTTCTCCGCCACGTTTGATAATCTCACGGCAAACACCAAAGATATAACGTGCCCAACTTGCCTTTGGAGCATCCTCTTCTGTCAAACCAAATTCTGCATAATCATCCAAGTCGATGGAGAATGCGCGAACTTTACCTGTTCCGTTCGGTTTGATTTCTGCCAACATACCTTTGTCAATTGCACCCGGGAATACAAAACCACCGTTATAGTCTGTATGTTCACCAATCAAATTGATACGTCCAGGAGATGTATAGAATGAGCCTGTTGTGTTAAACAGCTCCTGAAATTTCTTGCTAATTTTTTCTTTCATGTCTATAGATTTTATTTTGATTATACATATATATAATGTATAAAGCAGCTTTATACAGAGAATCCTCCATACAAAGCCACTTTATCCTTTATGCTTTATTATTTAGCTTTCTGAGAAACCCGGCTTCCTACCAATGCATAGAACAAGATGTAAGCAGCACAAAGCAGAGGAACGATATAGCTAATCAAATAGTTGCCAGTAACGTCTGCAACGAATGCCTGTAGAGCAACCATGACAGCGCAACCGAATACCATTGTCATAAAGATACCGGAAGCGGCTGCTGTATATTTGCCCAAACCTTCAACTGCCATATTGAAGATACCACCCCACATGACAGAAGTACAAAGACCTACACAGATAAAGGCTGCAACTCCGACAGGGACGCTCACCCAAATCAAAGAAAGATTTGCCCAGTCAACACCCGAACAGCTACTTTCCATGTGCTTGGTGCCAACATACCGAAAGCCAACAATACAACGGCTGCAGCAGCTACAGTACTAACCATCGCACGGCTGGAAACTTTACCACCAATTGAACCACCGACTGTACGGCCGATAAACATAGCGAACCAATATACAGCTGCAATCAATGAAGCAACACCGGCAGTTACATCAGCATCAGAAATCAAATATTTAATCATATAAGTCGGAGTACCTACTTCAACGCTCATATACAAGAAGATAGCCAAAGCACCCAAAGAGAAGTGGCGATAGCTCAAAGCACCCTTCACCAATTCCATCTTAACGGGTTCCTGAGCTGGCTCTTCAATCTTAGTAAACATCAAAACGATGAATGCAACAACGAAGATAGCCAATGCGATATACATTGCCGGAGCTGCGTCTACGATAGCTGTATCTTTTGTAACCTCACCAATCAATGCACCCAAAATGATATATACGGCAACAGCAGAAGCACTATTGAATGCTCCACCAATCTGAATCAGCTGGTTACCAGTGTTACCACCACCGCCTAATACGTTCAACAATGGATTAACTACAGTATTCAACATACACATACAGAAACCGCTGATGAAAGCACCCAACAAGTAAATCCACATGCTTTCCATTGTTCCTGAGAGCAATTCTAATACCATACCAATAATACCAACTACCAATGCCATCAAGGCTGTTTTCTTGTAACCAAACTTAACAATCAACATACCACTTGGAATACCCATTACCAAATATGCGATAAAGTTAGCATAGTTACCAATTTGAGATTGAAGTTCAGATGCGCCAAACTGGTTCTGAACAATGACTGCCATAGGAGAACAAAGGTTTGTTACGAAAGCAATCATAGCGAAGAGAGCGATCATCATGATAATCGCTGCCCATTGTTTAGATTTTTGTGCCATTAATTATTGTTTTTTATGATTATAATTTTAATAGTTTTCATTCATTTATTACTTAACCACACTGAATTTGTAAATAGTCTGGCTCTTGAACTCTTCCCCAGGACGCAATACCACACTTGGATATTCAGGTTTGTTCGGACTGTCAGGGAAATGTTGTGTTTCCAAACAGAAAGAGCAACGTTCCGGATAAGGATGACCGTTCTTTCCAATGATTGACTCATTCAACCAATTAGCCGTATATAATTGTACGCCCGGTTCCGTTGTATAAGTATCCATCTTGATGCCTGTCTGGGGAGAAACAGCGGATGCTGCAAAACTCAAGCTCAAATCATCTTTGTTCAATACATAACAGTGGTCATAACCTTTGCCAAAAATCAATTGTTGGAAGTCGTCATTGATTCTTTCACCAATCAAATGGGCAGAAGTGAAATCCATAGGTGTTCCCTTCACTGCTTCTTTCGGTCCATAAGGAATGGCAGTCTCATCGGTAGGCAAATAATAATCTGCATTGATAACCAATTCATGGTCGCCAATGTAACGGTCACCTTCGCCAGTAAGATTGAAGTAAGAATGGTTGGTCAAATTCACCACTGTCGGTTTAGTCGTGGTTGCTTTATAATCCAACACCACGCTATTATCTTCAGTCAATGTATAAACAAGTGTAGCTTTCAATTCTCCAGGATAGCCTTCTTCACCATCGGCTGCTACATATTCCAACTGAACAGACTGTTCGTTTAATTGTTCCATTTTCCATACTCTGAAATGGAAACCCCTCAAACCGCCATGCAAACTGTTAGGTCCGTTGTTAATGGCCAATTTGTCGTAAACAATATCATCCAAGACGAAACGTCCTTTGGCAATACGATTGGCATATCTACCACAAGTGGCGCCAAATGTAGGCTCGCCAGACACCAAATAATCATCAATAGAAGCATGTCCAAGAACGACATCCACCAAGTTGCCGTTTTTATCGGGAACCATTAATGATACTATTTTAGCACCGTAATTTGTAATCACTACTTCTGCTCCGGCTTTATTTGTCAGTACACAAAAAGATGTATCTTTACCGTCTACTTGTTTGCAAAAGTCAGATAAATGCAAACCAGACTTTGTCATTTTGTCTTCCATGCGTATTTCGTTTTTAATAAATCGAGTGTAAAGTTAAAACTTCTACTGATATTTTGTACCACTATCAAATATGTTTTACAACACAATATAAAATTTTGTTTTTCGGCAAAAACAATATAGCATTGAGCAATAACTGCTTTTATTCTCTGTCAGTATTGCAAAAAAGCAAGAAGAAAATCTTTTCCCGCGACTTCGTCACCATACATTATAAATAATTATTCATTATTATTTGCGCTCCGCATACTCCATTTTCCAAACGAGATTGGAAATCTTGGGAAAGTATGCTTTTGAAAAGGTGGTAAGCTTTTTGGAAAAAGGTAGTAAGCTTTTTGGAAAAGGGTGGTAAGCTTTTTGAAAAAAGGTAGTAAGCTTTTTGGAAAAGGGTGGTAAGCTTTTTGAAAAAAGGTAGTAAGCCATCCATTGGAATGAATTTACATGAATAAATACCAAGGTGTTGAATAAATAATAATATCAAATGTATGATAAAATAAAAAATAAATATAGAAACAAACCAACTTATTAGAAAATTTTACTATCTTTGGGCATTAAGAATAATGTTTGGGAAAAATTGATGGAAGCAATCCCCGACAAATGAGTCTCATATTAAATCAATAAGATATGGCAAAATTCAGAGGCACTGTCGTAGTTAATGCAGAACGCTGCAAAGGATGTAACCTTTGTGTGGTCGCCTGCCCTGCCGATGTATTAGAATTGCATCCAAGGGAGGTAAATAACAGAGGTTACCATTATGTGTATATGAAATCGCCCGACAATTGTATCGGGTGCGCGAGTTGTGGTTTAGTGTGTCCGGATGGATGTTTAACTATTTATAAAGCTAAGATCGATTGATATGGTTGAAGATATTAAACTCATGAAAGGTAACGAAGCGATAGCCCTTGCTGCGATTCGTTATGGGGTGGACGGATATTTTGGCTATCCTATTACTCCCCAATCAGAAGTCTTAGAGACATTGATGGCTGAAAAGCCTTGGGAACAAACCGGAATGGTCGTATTGCAAGCTGAAAGTGAAGTGGCAGCTATTAATATGGTATATGGTGGTGCAGGCACTGGTAAAAGAGTAATGACATCATCGTCCAGCCCGGGAGTGAGCTTAAAACAAGAAGGGGTTTCCTACTTGGCAGGTTGTGAATTGCCTTGCCTCATCGTCAATGTGATGCGTGGTGGTCCCGGACTTGGTACGATTCAGCCTAGTCAAGCCGATTATTTCCAGACCGTGAAAGGTGGCGGACATGGCGATTACCGATTGATAGCATTGGCTCCTGCTTCTGTACAGGAAATGGCAGATTTCGTAGGATTGGGTTTTGAATTAGCTTTCAAATACCGCAACCCAGCCATTATTTTGGCTGACGGAATTATCGGGCAAATGATGGAGAAGGTCGTTCTTCCTCCTTTCCACCCACGCCGGACAGACGAGCAAGTCGAAGCTGAATGTCCTTGGGCTGCAAGAGGAAAGAAGCAAGGTAGAAAGCCCAACGTCATCACCTCTTTGGAGTTGGATCCAGCGAAGATGGAGGAAAACAATTTGCGCTTCCAGGCCAAATACAAACTGATAGAAGAACACGAAGTCCGTTATGAAGAGTACCTTTGCGAAGATGCAGAATATTTATTGGTTGCATTTGGTTCTTCTGCCCGTATTTGTCAAAAGACTGTAGAAAATGCCCGTGCGGAAGGTATCAAATTAGGACTGTTGCGCCCAATTACTTTGTGGCCGTTCCCAACGAACATCATTGCACAATATGCCAACCAAGTAAAAGGTATGCTTTCTGTCGAATTGAATGCGGGGCAGATGGTGGAAGATATCCGTTTGGCTGTAAACGGAAAGGTCAAAGTAGAGCACTTTGGTCGTTTGGGTGGAATCGTATTTACACCTGATGAAGTTCTGAATGCTTTGAAAGATAAAATAATCAAATAAACAGCATGAAGAAAGGAAGCAAATACGATGACATCATAACGTTGGTGTTTATGATTTTAGCTATTATAACTGTCATCTGCCTTTTTATGCCATCAGTCAGCCATAGCGTTGCTATGACAGTTGGAGGAATAGCTGTAATCTTGCGCATCGTACAATATATATTAAGGTATTTTAATTGATTGGAATCATGGAACAAAATGAAATCATAAAGCCTGAGAACTTGGTGTATGAAAAGCCCAAGTTGATGAATGAAAACCCGATGCACTATTGTCCTGGATGCAGCCATGGAGTTATCCATAAGCTTATCGCCGAGGTTGTAGCGGAAATGGGCATGGAAGAGGAAACAATTGGTGTTTCTCCCGTAGGTTGTGCCGTTTTCGCCTATAACTACATTGACATAGACTGGGAAGAGGCGGCTCATGGCCGTGCGCCTGCTATTGCGACAGCAATCAAACGTCTGAATCCTTCTAAAATGGTATTCACTTACCAAGGAGACGGAGATTTGGCGGCTATAGGTACAGCTGAAACTATTCATGCTGCCAACCGAGGAGAGAATATTGTCATCATATTCGTGAACAATGCCATTTATGGAATGACAGGAGGGCAAATGGCTCCTACTACATTAGTCGGAATGAAAACAGCCACATGTCCTTATGGACGTGATGTCTCCCTCAATGGCTACCCCCTTAAGATAACTAACTTGTTGGCACAATTGGACGGTACTTGTTTGGTCACAAGGCAAAGTGTACAGAATGCAGCCGCTGTGAGAAAAGCTAAGAAGATGTTGCGGAAAGCATTTGAGAACTCAATGGCAGGTAAAGGAACTTCTGTAGTGGAATTTGTATCAACTTGTTCTTCTGGATGGAAGATGACTCCTGAGAAAGCCAACAAATGGATGGAGGAAAACATGTTTCCATTCTATCCGCTGGGTGACTTAAAGAATGTGTAACGTTAAAAGGAACAGAAATGAAGCATGAGATTATTATAGCCGGTTTCGGAGGACAAGGCGTTTTATCGATGGGTAAAATCTTGGCATATTCTGGATTGATGGAGGGCAAAGAGGTTACTTGGATGCCGTCATACGGTCCGGAACAACGAGGTGGAACTGCCAATGTCACAGTAATATTGAGTGATGAGCCAATTAGTTCCCCTATATTGAATGAATATGACATTGCCATCATTCTAAATCAGCCTTCACTGGAGAAGTTTGAGAACAAAGTAAAACCGGGAGGCGTTCTTATTTATGATGGTTATGGAATCCATACCCCTATTGCAAGGAAAGATATTCGAGTCTACCGAGTTGATGCCATGGATGCAGCGACGGAAATGGAAAATCCAAAGGCTTTCAATATGTTGATTTTAGGTGGTTTGCTGAAAATAGAGCCAATGGTGCAGATGGAAAATGTAATCAAAGGCTTAAAGAAATCCCTTCCTGAAAGGCATCATAAATTGATTCCTATGAATGAAGCTGCCATTCTCAAAGGCATGGAAATTATAAAGGAAGTATAATTCGAATCATACTCTAACACACCTTAAGGGGAGGCTGTGTCACACCGCCTCCCCTATTTTTATCTATGATAAAGATTCTCCATACGAGTGACTGGCATTTGGGTCACACACTTTACAATTATGACAGAACGGAAGAACAAGTTTCCATGCTTAAGCAAATGGCAGATATTGTGCATGAGCAAAAGCCGGATTTGTTCCTGCTCTGTGGCGATGTATATCATACAGCTCAACCTTCTGCTTCCGTTCAAACCCTGTTTACCAATGCTTTAATGGAAATACACAATGCCAACCCGGTCATGACAATCATCATTACTGCCGGCAATCATGATAGCGGGACAAAGCATGATATTTTCAAAACCCCATGGAAGGCATTGAACGTACACACGATTGGGAATGTCAATGCAAACAGCTTAGAAGATCTGATTATTGAGATTCCAGACAGAGCTTTTGTCATAGCTGTACCATATATCAATGAGAGAAATATGCCAAAAGGACTCTACCAGCAATTGCTCGACCGGGTCATGGAAGAGAATAAAAAGCAGCTGCCTGTCATTATGATGGCTCATACGACAGTCGGAGGATGCGATTTTTCCGGTCATGACAATACTTCCGATTATACGGTTGGCGGCATTGACTCATACGAATTGAACGACATGGGAACAGGTTACGACTATCTTGCCCTCGGACACATCCATCATGCCCAATTCGTCCAAGGAGGACATCGTCGTGCCAGGTATTCAGGAACTCCCCTTCCGATAAGTTTTGACGAGAGTTATCCGCATTCTGTCAGTATTGTGGAAATCAATTCGCATGGAGAGACACCACAAGTAAATGAAACAGAGATGAATACATGCCGGCCATTGGTCACACTTCCGACAGAGGGCACAACGACTTGGGAAAAAGCCAAAGAGCTATTGGTAAACTTCCCGAATGACATTGAAGCCTACATCAGGTTGAATGTCCAAGTAGAGGATTTTCTTCCAGTTGAAGCAAATGCGGAGGCCATGCTCCTCACGAAAGAGAAGAAATGCCGCTTTTGCATAATCCACGCCCATCGGTTGAAAAATGAGCGTGGAGAGGCAAAGATGATGTCCGTACAAGAGTTTAAAACAGAAAAGCCGATAGACATTGCACAACGGTACGCTGACGACTTAGGCTTCGTTTTCGACGATAACATGAAAGAGCTTTTCCAAGAGACTCTTGACTCGATTGAAGAAGAGAACAGAAAATAGACAGACTAAATGATATTCCTATGAAGTTACAAAAACTGACCATACATAATATAGCCTCTATCGAAGATGCCGTTATCGACTTTGATGCTGAGCCATTAGCTAACAGCGAAGTATTTCTGATTACGGGTAAAACCGGAGCAGGCAAATCAACTATTCTTGACGCAATCTGCTTGGCATTGTATGCAGACACTCCTCGCCTTTACAATACGAAAATGCAAGGGGCAACTTATGATGCGAACAAAGAGGTGAAAATAGACGATCCCAGACAATTATTAAGAAGAAACACGGCTGAAGCTTTTGTCTCGCTCACGTTCATAGGAAGCAATGCCATAAATTATGAAGCGACTTGGTCTGTCGCTCGTTCCTATAAGAAATTAAGTGGTTCGATTAAGAATAAATCTTGGCAACTTACGAACCTCGACACCCAGAAAGTTTTAACAAAGGATATTGATATAAAGGCAGAAATAAAAGAGGCTATTGGGCTTGATTTTAACCAGTTCTGCCGAACCACCCTGCTAGCCCAAGGTGAGTTTACTCGTTTCTTGAACAGCAAAGATGATGAAAAAGCAGAAATATTGGAGAAAATAACCGGAGTTGACATCTATTCCAAAATCGGTGCAAAGGTATTTGAATTAACCTCTCAGAGGAAACAGGAATGGGAAAATGCCCAACAGGTTATAAAGAGCATTCCTTCTCTTTCTGAAGAGGAAATTAAAGATAAAAACGCAGCAATTATTGTTTTGGAAGAAAAGAGTTCCGAACTCAGACAATCAACGGGAAAACTTGACGAAAAGCGTCAATGGCTGAAGAGCGAAACGGATTTGAAGAAAAGAGTAGATGAAGCTACAGAGGAACTACATTTGGCTAACGAAACCGTCAATTGTGAAGAGTTCAAGCAGAAAGAGATTTTGATTAAGGATTGGAATGCGACCATTGAAGCACGCGGATTCTTAACCGAGATGAAAAAGGCTAAAAGTGACGCAGCTAATGCAGAACAAACTTTGAATGAATTAAAAGGAGAGTTTGCCAATTTGCTTGGTGGACAATTATGGCTTGAACAAGAGAAAAAGCGCATCGAGGATGAACTGACATCAATAGATGCGTACATTGAGAATGAGAAAGAGAAAATCCCTGTCTATGAAAAAAAGCACAAACCTTAGCGGGTTACTTGACGGCTCTTTCAGATTGCCGACAAACAATCCAAAAGAGCCAGGATAAGATAAATAAAGATAGTAAAACTTTGGAAGAGGCATTAAAGCCAGCCTTTGAAGAAGCGAAGCAGGCAGTCGATTCTGCCCAAAAGGTTATTGAAGGAAAGGAGAACGAAATCAAGCAATCCGAAGAGGAAGTCGCCCAGCTAAATTTGCCCAATTTGCGCTCGCAACGAGATGACATCAAAGATTTGCTGAATAAAATCAAAACAGCAAAGGAGCGAATCGAGACATTCCAACAAGAAAAAATCCGTAAAGAAAATATTCGCACTCGTCTTGATAGCAAACAGAATATCTTGAAACAGAAGATAAAATCGTCCTCGGATTTGGACTCTCCTATCCATGATGCCAAGCTGAAAATGGATGTATGCAAGGAGAATTTTGACAAACAAAAGGACACAATAGATAAATTTGCAAAGACGCTCCGGTCGAAACTTCATATTGGCGAAATGTGCCCGGTCTGCTTACAAAAAGTTGAAACAGAATTGCCGCATGAAGAGGAGTTGTCCGCTCTCGTATTAGGTTTGCAAAAGGCATACGATGATGCAGAGAAAGAGTATAAAAAGCTTAACGATACAAAAATCAAGTTGGAGGCTGAAATCAAATCGGAAACCCAATCGTACAACCAAGAAAAGAAGGCTTACGATGAGGACGATTCTGTTATTCTCGCAGAGAAAAAGGCTAACAAAGCTTGTGTGGAGTGCGGTTTGGAGAAGATGGAAAGCTCTTCCTTATCTTCTTTAGAGAGCCTTGAGGTTAATAAACTGTCAGCAAAAGGAGATTTAGATACACAAATAAAAGAAGGGGAAAAGATGGAATCCTTCGTCAAGACAAAGCGTTCGGAACTTGACTCCTTACGTAAAAAGATCAATCTCCTCATTCAGAAAACCCAAAAAGAAGAAACATTGCTCAACGAGTGTAAAAACAAGATTGCAACAGCACAAGTGCTTATCAATACCAAAAGCGAAGAGGCAAAATCTGCGACGGAGAAAGTGCAAAAAAGCATTATTCCCTGCAAATGGGAAATTGATTGGAATACAAGCCCCAACACTTTTGCTCAAAAACTCTTGACATCAGCAAAGGCTTATCATGAAATGACACAAAAGAGGCAGACGGGAATATCTTTGCTTGATAATACAAAGATAATCTATAAGAGTGTGGCTAAGACCGTGGATGCTATCCTTCATCTTATGCTGACATGGAACAACGTAAGCCATTCTGCCGTCTCTAAAGCCAGCGACCTCCTGTCTTGGGCTAATGAAATCAATAGCAAAGTGGCAACTGCCATTACAAAAAAGGGGGATGCAGAAGAGAAGTACAATAATAACAAAGGCTCTTTGGATGCTTTCTTTGCCAAACACATAACACTCGACATGGAACGCCTCGCCTTCTTAAGCGGCTACTCTCTTAACATGATTCAAAACGAAGAGCTTCTTCTTGACAAAGAAAGGGAAAATGTCATTGCCAAGAACACTCTTCTCTCATCTGCTACTTTACAATATGAAAAGCATCAGCAAAAGAAGCCGCAGCTTGCAGAAGATGAAACATTGGAAACTCTTGACAACCGACTAACGGAAATTGACAAAGAGTTGACGGAAATAGGGGAAAAGAAGGGAGCAATCAATCAAGAACTTAAGAATGATGCGGAAAACAAGCAAAAATTAGGGACACTCCTTGAAAAAGCTGAAGAAAAGGAGGCTCTCTATTTGAAATGGTCACGGCTTAACCAGCTTATCGGCAATGCGACCGGAAGCACTTTCCGGAAGATTGCACAAAGCTACATCCTGACGAGTTTGGTCCATGCCGCCAACCATTACATGAAGACTTTAACAGATAGATATACGTTGAAGGTCAACCCTGTAAGCACTTTTGTCATTTCATTGGAAGATGCCTACCAAGGATTTGCCAGCCGTGCGACCAGCACAATATCCGGCGGCGAGAGCTTCCTCGTTTCTTTATCGTTGGCTCTTGCATTAAGCGATATCGGACAACAATGGCAAGTAGACACTCTATTCATTGATGAAGGTTTCGGGACACTCAGCGGTGAACCTTTGCAAAAAGCCATTGAGACATTACGGTCACTTCATTCCAAATCGGGACGACACGTAGGCATTATTAGCCATGTGGAAGAGTTGCAAGAACGCATTCCTGTACAAATACAAGTGAAGCAGGAAGGGAACAGTTCAAGTAGCCAAATTGTAATAAAGCACTAAACCGTCTCACTCCACGAGCTTCAGTCCCATCTTTGCCGCACGTTCCAACAAAAAGTCACGTGCCGCTTCATATTCGTTCGGGATAATGCCATCCAATATGGCATTCTTTATCGCCTCTTTCAGCACACCCACTTCACGGGACGGGGGCAAACCGAACATTGCCATGATTTCTTCTCCAGTCACCGGAGGCTGGAAATTACGGACACGGTCTTTCTCTTCTATTTCTGCCAATTTAGAACGCACCAACTGGAAGTTTTCCAAAAAGCGTTTTACTTTATCTGGATTCTTGCTGGTAATATCCGCCTCGCAAAGCAACATCAAGTCGTCAATGTCATCGCCCGCATCAAAGAGCAAACGGCGAATAGCAGAATCCGTAACCTCTTCATCCGCCAATACAATCGGACGCATGTGCAAATTGACCATCTTTTGCACATACTTCATTTTCTCGTTCATCGGGAGCTTCATCTTACGGAAGATATTTGGAATCATTTTCTCCCCTATGTAGTTATGATTATGGAAAGTCCAACCCAAACGGTTATCAAAACGTTTAGTTGCCGGTTTCCCTATGTCATGAAACAAGGCACTCCAACGCAACCACAACTTATCTGTCGTTTTGCTAAGCCGGTCAAGTACCATCAATGTATGAGCGAAGTTATCTTTATGTCCAATCCCCTCTTTGGTTTCCACACCTTTCAAGGCACAGAGTTCAGGGAAGATAAACGGAAGCAAGCCACTTTTGTCCAGCAAATCGAAACCGATTGAAGGTTTAGGAGAAAGAACAATCTTATTCAGTTCGTCAGCAATACGTTCTTTTGATATGATTTCAATGCGTTCTCTATTTCGTATGATGGCATCAAACGTATCCGGGTCTATGAAGAATCCCAACTGTGTGGCAAAGCGAATTGCCCGCATCATGCGCAAGGGGTCATCACTGAACGTAATGTCCGGATCCAATGGCGTGCGAATCGTCAAATCCTCCATATCCTCCAATCCGCCGAAAGGATCCACTAATTCCCCATAGCGATTTTGTTAAGGCAAAGAGCCAATGCGTTGATTGTAAAGTCCCTTCTATTTTGGTCATCCTCCAATGTGCCGTCTTCCACCACCGGTTTGCGGCTGTCATGGCTGTATGATTCCCGTCTCGCTCCGACAAACTCCAATTCCAAATCGCCACATTTGACCTGAGCCGTCCCAAAGTTTTTGAACACAGACAAAAACGCACGCTTACCCAATTTGGAAGCCACACGTTTTGCCAATTCTATTCCACTGCCAACCGCTACTATATCAATATCTTTTGAATGACGATTCAAAAAGATGTCTCGCACATAACCACCAATCACATACGCTTCAACTCCCATCTCATCAGCTGCTTCTGAGACCAAATGAAAAGGTTTAGCAGAGATGTGACTCAACAATTCTTCTTCACTTATATACATAGACTCGCTTTAAAAACGCTGGCAAAAGTACAGATTCTTCACCATATTGGCAAATCTACAAGATAAAACCATTATCTTTGTATCCATCAAACGGAGTAAAACAATGAACAAATCTATTATTTGCATACTATTCGCCGCTGCCCTATGTAGCTGTGGCGCAGCGGAAAAAAGAGGCGAAAGCACAATTGGAACAAGCTCGTGCTTTCATGGAACGTAATGAGTTTTTTGCTGCGCGGTCAGAGATAGACAGCCTAAGAGCCAACTATCCCAAAGAATTGGGTGTCCTGAAAGAAGCATTGGCTTTGATGAGGGAAGTGGACATAAAAGAAGCGACACGCAACATTGCTTATTGCGACAGCCTCATGCCTATCCGACTGCATGAATCATATTCATTGAAAGCTGGATTTACTTTCGAAAAAGATACGCTTTACGAAGAAATCGGAAATTATATCTGGAGACAGCAGACCATTGAAAGGAATGTCCAACGCTGTTATGTGAGATGCGGCGTAAATGAAAATGGGGAGATGTACTTGGCGAGTGTCTATTTCGGAGGGAAACCCATTGACCATACCAGCATCAAGATAAGCACGCCAGACGGTCTTTTCGCCGAGACAGCGACAATTCCATACGATGGAGGGCTCAATTACCATTTCAAGGATTTGGGAAATACAACTGAGGTCGTGACGTATAAAGCCGAGAATGGGATGGATGCCATCAAGTTCATCAACGACAATGCGGACAAACGGCTGAAAGTGGAATATAAAGGAGGAAAGCCTTATATCATCTATATGGCAGAAAACGACAAAAAAGCATTGGTTGCCACTTATCAGCTTGCCTCTACATTGAGCGACATTTACCAAATGACACGCGAAAAAAAGAAAGCTCTTAAACGAATTGCCTATCTGAACGGTAAAATGGAGGCTGTGTCAAAATAATGTCTTTGACATAATCATTCTCCTGACTTCGTCTCCATAAAAATATCATTTTCATAATTAACTGATTGATATATAATTATTAAATTTTTATGCGCCTCGATTTCGGGGTACGCATTGACGAAGTCAGGCGAATTGGTTATCTGAACGGCAAAAACTTCCCAAGAGTTACAAATCTTCTGATGTGAAAACAAACGGGAGCAAAGAGGTTATTCCTTCCATAACCTTTACTTTCTCTTTTCCACACAGCAATATTTCCATCGGAACCCGCGAACGTTGTTCCACTTCAAGTATCACCTGCCGGCATGCCCCGCAAGGCGATATGGAATCTCTCACCTCTCCTTTCGACTGAGCTATAATAGCCAAACGGAGTACAGGCACATCCGGATAGGCAGCACACGCAGCGAAAAGAGCCACTCGTTCCGCACACAAACCGGAAGGATACGCAGCATTTTCTTGGTTGCTTCCTGTTACGATTTCCCCATTCCCCAAAAGAGCAGCAGCCCCCACCTGAAAGTGAGAGTAAGGAGCATAGGCACGTTCCGAAGCAGCCAAAGCCGCATCATACAAACTTTTCCTCACCGAATCCAATTCTGCACAATCAAATTCGTGGTACGTTATTTCAATATGTTTACTATTCATTGTTCCAAATATATATATTAGTGGGGTAAAGGTAAGAAAAAATAGGTATTTTCCATGTTTTTATGTATGTTTGCACAAAAATAAACAAGAATGAAGCAAAAATTGCATATTGGAGCCATTGTGGTTGCTTTGTTTTTCGCATTTACACAATGGTGTAGGGCGAATGACGCCTCAGCGTTGTCATCGTACCACCGTTACATCCATAAATATAAAGACCTTGCCATTGAACAACAACATAAATACAAAATCCCGGCAAGTATTACCTTGGCGCAAGGGCTATTGGAATCCGGAGCAGGGATGAGCGACTTGGCAAAACGGTCAAATAACCATTTCGGTATAAAATGCCACGACTGGAAAGGCAAACGAGTCTACCATAATGACGATTTGCGAGGAGAATGTTTCCGCAAGTATGATGCTGTAAAAGATTCATACGAAGATCATTCCAAATTCATTGCCTTACGTCCGAGGTACGCCTCTCTTTTCCAACTCAACATACGGGACTATCGAGGATGGGCTAAGGGGTTGCAAAAATGCGGATATGCGACCGATAAAAAATATGCAAACAAGCTCATAAAGGTCATCGAAGAGTATGAACTTTATGAATATGATTCGGCAAAGAGAAAAAAAGCTCCTACAAAGGATAACACATCCACTCCAACTATACGCTATACCATCTACAGAAGCAACGGACTTCTTTATGTACATGCCCGCAGGGGAGATAGTTTGGAAGAAATTGCCCGCAATACAGGCATAAGCGTCCGTAAGCTGAGCAAATTCAATGAAATACCTAAAGACTTCCCGCTTCAGGCTAATGACATCGTCTATTTGGAGAAAAAGAAGAAGCGTGCGAACAAGCCTCATTTTGACTATGTGGTACGCATCGGTGATTCAATGCACAGCATTTCCCAGCAGTTCGGAATCCAGATGAAAAGTCTTTATAAGCTTAATAAAAAAGATAAAGATTATATTCCTGAAGAAGGAGATGTCTTAAAACTTAGATAATAAGAGAAAAAAGAGTATATTTGCAGTCCTAACAATATAAACAATGAGCGATCAACGTTATAATCTGCGCGGCGTGTCCGCATCGAAAGAAGATGTTCACAATGCTATCAAGAACATCGACAAGGGTATCTTCCCTAACGCTTTCTGTAAAATCATCCCGGATATATTAGGGGGTGATCCAAACTATTGCAATATCATGCATGCTGATGGTGCCGGGACAAAATCCTCTTTGGCATATATGTATTGGAAAGAGACTGGCGACCTCTCTGTATGGAAAGGTATCGCACAAGACGCTCTTATCATGAATATAGACGATTTGTTATGTGTAGGAGCCGTGGACAATATTTTAGTTTCTTCCACTATCGGACGTAATAAACTATTGATTCCAGGCGAAGTCATTTCCGCTATCATCAATGGGACGGATGAGTTGTTGGCTGAATTGCGCTCCATGGGAGTAGGTTGCTATGCTACAGGCGGTGAAACTGCTGATGTCGGAGACTTAGTCCGCACGATTATTGTAGACAGTACGGTTACATGCCGCATGAAACGGGCTGATGTCATTGACAATAAGAATATCCAAGGAGGAGATGTCATCGTTGGTCTTGCCTCTTTCGGCCAAGCAACATACGAAAAAAGAATATAATGGCGGAACAGGAAGCAATGGCCTGACTTCTGCGCGGCACGATGTCTTTGCCAAATATTTGGCAGAAAAATATCCGGAGAGTTACGATGCAGCCGTTCCAGATGAATTGGTTTACTCAGGCGGGCTGAAACTTACAGACGCTATTGAAGAGCTGGGCATTGATGCTGGTAAGTTGGTACTCTCTCCTACCCGTACTTATGCGCCAATCATCAAGAAATTGTTAGACCAGCTTCGTCCTCAAATCCATGGCATGGTTCATTGTTCAGGTGGGGCACAAACCAAAGTAATGCATTTCGTACATAACAAGCACGTCATCAAAGACAACTTATTCCCTGTGCCTCCATTGTTCCGTATCATTCAGCAACAGAGCAGTACAGACTGGAGTGAGATGTACAAAGTATTCAATATGGGACACCGTATGGAAATCTATATTGCCCCTGAGTATGCAGAAGAGGTGATGGAAATTTCCAAGAGCTTTAATATTGATGCTCGTATTGTCGGAAGGGTTGAAGAATCGGATAGCAACAAGCTGACCATCGAAAGCGAAAACGGAACTTATACATATTAATATATAGATGGCAGAAAAGAACACGCTGTTAGAAAAATTAGACGGATTAGTCAGCCGATTTGAAGAAATCGGTACGTTGATAACCGACCCGGCTGTCATTGCAGACATGAAACGATTCGTTAAACTCAACAAAGAGTATAGCGATTTGGAGAAAATCATGCAAAAGCGTACCGAATATGTTCAAGTATTGGAGGGGATAGCCGAAGCAAAGGGAGCTGTTGGAAACCGAGCAAGATTCGGAAATGAGAGAAATCGCCCGTGAAGAGCTGGACAGCTGCAATGAGCGTGTTCCGCAATTGGAAGAGGGACATAAAGCTGCTATTGGTACCAAGTGACCCGGAAGATGACAAAAACGCAATTGTCGAAATCAGAGGTGGTACCGGAGGTGACGAAGCGGCTATCTTTGCCGGAGATTTATACCGGATGTATGTAAAGTATTGCGAGTCCAAAGGGTGGAAAATAGCCGTTTCCAGTTTCAATGAAGGAGCAGCGGGTGGCTATAAAGAAATCATTTTCACAGTGACCGGAGAAAAAGTGTACGGCACTTTGAAATATGAATCCGAGTACACCGTGTGCAACGTGTTCCAGCTACTGAAACGCAAGGGCGAGTACATACGTCTGCTGCAACAGTCGCTGTCCTTCCCGAAGCCGATGAGTTTGACGTGGAAATCAACGAAGGTGAAATCAAATGGGATACTTTCCGTTCCGGAGGTGCGGGTGGACAAAATGTAAACAAGGTGGAATCGGGAGTAAGATTGCGCTATGTCTGGAAGAATCCAATCACTGGAACCAGCGAGGAGATACTGATTGAGTGTACAGAAACGAGAGACCAGCCCAAGAACAAAGAGAGGGCTTTGACTCGACTACGTTCATTCATCTACGACAAAGAACATCAGAAATATGTTGATGACATTGCAAGCAGACGCAAGACAATAGTTTCTACCGGTGACCGTTCCGCAAAAATCAGGACATATAACTATCCTCAGGGACGAATAACTGACCATCGCATCAACTATACAATATATAACCTTTCAGCGTTCATGGATGGCAATATACAAGATTGCATTGACCATTTAATAGTAGCGGAGAATGCGGAGCGAATGAAAGAGTCTGAACTATAAAAAAGGAGACATAAAATATGAACAAACAGCAATTATTTGAAAATATCAAGAAAAAACATTCATTCTTGTGCGTAGGCTTGGATACAGACATTAAGAAAATCCCGGCTCACTTGTTGAATGAAGAAGATCCTATATATGCCTTCAACAAGGCGATTATCGATGCTACTGCTGATTACTGCGTCGCATACAAACCTAACATGGCATTTTACGAAAGTTTAGGTGTAAAAGGCATCATGGCTTTCGAGAAAACGGTTCACTACTTGAAAGAACATTATCCCGACCAATTCATCATTGCGGACGCAAAACGTGGAGATATCGGTAACACATCCGAAATGTATGCCCGCTCTTTCTTCGACTACATGCATGTTGATGCCGTAACAGTAGCTCCTTACATGGGTGAAGATAGCGTTAAACCATTCTTGATTTATCCTGATGCTTGGGTAATCCTGCTGGCTTTGACTTCCAATAAGGGTTCACATGACTTCCAGCTCACTGAAGATGCAAACGGAGAACGCCTGTTTGAAAAGGTATTGAAGAAATCTCAAGAATGGGCTTCAGATGACCAAATGATGTATGTTGTGGGAGCTACACAAGGCAAAATGTTCTTAGACATCCGTAAGTTTGCTCCTCACCATTTCCTTCTTGTCCCTGGAGTCGGAGCACAAGGTGGCAGCTTAAAAGAGGTAGCCGAATATGGAATGAACGAACAGTGCGGCTTGCTTGTCAACTCATCAAGAGCGATTATCTATGTAGATAAAACAGAGAAATTCGCTGAGGCTTCTCGCATGAAGCAGCTAAAGCAGTGCAACAGGAAATGGCAGGTTACTTGAGAGATAAAGGTCTTATTTAATCAGTTCTTGATAAATTAAGATGAGAGGGATGCAGCAAATCGTTCCTTATTTTCATCAATAATTATATCACTAATAAAATAAAAGAAAAGTAATGGAGTTTTCAGCCATACAAATTGCCTCCTTTTTAAATGGAACTGTTGAAGGCAATCCGGATGTGAAAGTAAGCAATTTTTCAAAAATAGAAGATGGCAAGCCGGGAACATTGACATTCTTGGCAAATGCCAAATACGAACATTATATCTATCATACGAAAGCAAGCATCGTATTAGTAAATAACGACTTTGCACCGATAGAACGTGTCCCGGCTACTATGGTAAGAGTAGAAAATGCTTATGCCTCATTAGCGGTTTTGTTAAATATAGTAGAACAACATAAACAAAAAAACGCATCTGGCATTGACTCGACCGCCTTCATTGCTAAAACAGCGACCATAGGGGAAGGATGTTATATTGGCAATTTCGCTTACGTGGGTGAAAATGCCCGCATAGGTAAGAATTGCCGTATATTCCCTCAAACATACATAGGTGATAATGTTACCATTGCGGACAACTGCATCATCTATCCACACGTTACTATCTATGAAGGTTGCGCCATCGGTAATAATTGTATCCTTCATGCGGGTTCTGTCATCGGAGCGGACGGATTTGGATTTGCACCGGAAGGTGATGTTTACAAAAAGATTCCTCAACTGGGGAATGTAGTTATCGAAGATGATGTGGAAATCGGAGCTAACACAACTATCGACCGTGCTGTAATGGAATCGACCATCATCCGCAAAGGAGTTAAATTAGACAACTTGGTACAGATTGCCCATAATGTTGAAGTGGGAGAAAACACCGTCATGGCTGCACAAGTTGGCATTGCTGGTTCAACCAAGATAGGTAAACATTGTATGTTTGGCGGACAAGTTGGATTGGCTGGACATATCAAAATAGCTGACAACGTTAATTTCGGTGCTCAATCAGGAGTCATCAGTGATATCAAAGCACCGACAACCGTATTAGGAGCACCAGCTATTCAGGCAAAATCATTCATGCGTTCAAGCGCAATATTCGGCCGCCTTCCAGACATGTACCGGACAATGGGGCAATTGCAACGTGAATTAGAAGAATTAAAGAAGTTAATAAATAAAGAATAAAACTATGCAAAAGCAAAATACATTAGCTGATAGCTTCAGTCTGGAGGGTAAAGGCTTACATACTGGATTAAATATCCATATCACATTCAACCCTGCCCCCGAGAATCATGGGTATAAAATCAAACGTACGGATCTGCCAGAACAACCTATTATCGATGCTGTGGCTGAAAATGTAATCAATACGCAAAGAGGAACTGTTATTGGTAAAAAAGATATCCAAATCAGTACCATCGAACATGTGATGGCTGCCCTCTACGCTGCCGGGATTGACAACTGTTTGATTGAGGTCGATGCTCCTGAATTCCCAATCTTGGACGGAAGCTCACGTTTCTATACAGAGGGAATCAGCAAAGTCGGATTGAAAAAGCAGACTGCCAATAAACAATATTATATTGTCAAGCATAAAATTGAAGTTAAAGACGAGGAAACGGGTGCTTCTATCATGATTCTTCCTGAAGATAACTTCAGTGTGAATGTTTTGGTTTCATATAACTCTCCGGTTTTGACTAACCAGTATGCCGTAATGGATGACCTTAGCCAGTTCCCATCCGAAATTTCCGCATCACGCACATTTGTATTCGTTCGTGAAATAGAAATGTTAATTCAGAACAATTTAATTAAAGGTGGAGACTTGGACAATGCTATCGTTATTTATGACCAAAAGGTTTCCCAGGATTCTTTGGATAAATTGGCAGACATGATGAACCAGCCTCGCAAGAGTGCAGGGGAATTAGGCTACATCAGTAATAATCCATTGGTATTTGACAATGAACCGGCAAGACATAAGTTGTTGGATGTAATCGGTGACATCGCCCTTATCGGACGCACATTGAAGGGCCGCATCATCGCAACACATCCGGGACACAGCATCAATAACAAATTGGCTCGCATGATTCGCAAGGAAATAAAGCTGAAAGAAGTGCAAGCTCCGGTTTATGATCCCAACAAAGCTCCAGTAATGGATATCAACCGTATCCGTGAATTACTGCCTCACCGCTATCCATTCCTGTTAGTAGACAAAATCATAGAAATTGGAGACAACTATATTGTCGGTATAAAAAATATCACAGCCAACGAACCATTCTTCCAAGGACATTTCCCGCAAGAGCCTGTTATGCCAGGCGTTTTGCAAGTTGAAGCCATGGCGCAAACAGGAGGTCTCTTGGTCTTGAATTCTGTAGAAGAGCCGGAACGTTATTCTGCTTACTTCATGAAGATTGACGGAGTCAAGTTCCGCCAAAAAGTTGTTCCTGGCAACACCTTGATCTTGCGTTTGGAATTGTTGGCTCCGATACGCCGCGGCATCTCCACCATGAAAGGATTAGTGTTCGTAGGTGACACCTTGGTTAGTGAAGCTGAGTTTATGGCTCAAATAATAAAGAACAAATAAAAAAGCAATTCGATATGAATATCTCACCATTAGCAGTCGTACATCCCAATGCTAAGATTGGGGAAGACGTCACGATTGACCCGTTTGCAGTCATCGAAGAGGATGTTGTTATCGGTGACAATTGTCATATTTTCCCTCACGCTGTCATCCTTGATGGCGCACGTTTAGGCAAGAACTGCCAAGTATTCCCAGGAGCTGTGGTAGCAGGAATCCCTCAAGATTTGAAATTCAAAGGAGAAATAACCACAGCGGAAATCGGAGACAACACCACGTTGCGTGAATGCGTTACCATCAACCGAGGAACAGCCTCAAAAGGAAAGACTGTTGTCGGGAAGAACTGCTTGATTATGGCTTATTCCCATATAGCACACGATTGTATCGTGAAAGACAATGTCATCATCGGCAATGCCTCACAGATAGCAGGCGAAGTGGAAATAGATGATTTTGCCATTGTCAGCGGAGGATCACTTGTCCATCAATTCACCCGCATCTCAAAACATGTCATGATACAAGGAGGTTCCCGAATAGGAAAAGATATTCCTCCATATACCCTTATCGGACGAGACCCGATTGTTTATTGCGGAATCAATATTGTTGGTTTACGCCGTCGTGGATTCAGCAATCAACAGGTATATCTAATCCAAGATATCTACAGGACATTATATACCCGTGGGCTTAATAATACAGATGCTTTGAAAGCGATTGAAACGGAATATGAACCAAGTGAAGAGCGTGATTTGATTCTCAGTTTCATCAAATCATCCAAGCGAGGTATCGTACGAGGTTCTATCGACGAATTATAATAATATGGGGCTGTGTTGAAATGGAAGTTTTGGTACAGCCCCTTTTATATGTGTCAGAGTTTGGGGTTATGACACACCACCGTCATGTGGTTTATGGTTTCCGCTGTTGTATTTCCACAGGATTCTTCCCGTCATAATACAAATCATATAAAATGCCAGCAACTCCTTCTTCCCTATTTTTACTGACAATAAAACGTTTGCCGTCACTGTAACGTTGACGGATATAGAATATGGAAGAACTATCTTTTAATACAATCATGTTTTTCCCAATGAAGCAAACATCCTCTCCTCCGGCAATCTCTCCGCGTCGATAAGGTATGCTGCCACTCAAACGATAGTCAAACGGAAAATGCAAATCGCCGTCCTTTTGGAATAGCATGAATCCTATCCTTACCAACTTGGGCTTTTGTTCAAAGCAGACTTTGCTTTCAAGGTCAACATAATACTCTTTGCCGTCATTCTGGATATACAGATAGGCTTCATCCTGCAATTCCGCAAAATCAAACTTCGGATCTTCTTCCGTGCTGAATTTCTCAAAATAAGATGTACGCAACAAATACTTGCCTTCCCAATTCCTTACGACACGAATGCCGTATGCCGGGGGAATATTTCCGTGTACGACCCTTTTGATTTCCAACGATGGGACAACATATCAAAGGCAAAGGTATTGTAGGCTTTCTGACCGTTGCGGGTGATGCGGATATCTGTGACTTCATTGTAGTCGGACAACTTATAACCATGATTAATCTCCACCTTTATGTGATATGGGAATATCCTTCTCTCTCCACATCTCTTCACCTGATCCTCAAAGTCCTTTATCCTATCTGTCCAGCGAATCTTCTCCTCTTTCCATTCATCCAACGAGACAGGGTGCAATCCCGGTTCCAATCCATTCCTGAAATAAAGCAATCCGTCCGCACTCTCAAACAATGCGTAACTGTCCATCTTATCCTTGAAAGTATAAATCTGTGGTTCATCCATGGAAGGCGGTATGTAGAAATTACGGAACCGCAACCCATCATCTATTCCATGTGACAATGCAGCAGGCGTGACAAAGCAAGTTTCATCCATCAACTTCGTCCGCACTCTCGGGTAAAATCGCAAGCCGTCCGTTGTACAAAACCCTAAGAAACCATACCTTTCTATTTTGGGTTGGCATCGGAATCTTATCCCATTCTGCAAGTCTATCCACGGACTCTCCCGGTCTACTTTCCTTCGTGAGTAGAGTTTGGCTATTCCATATAGTTTCAGTTCCACCTTATTATAGATGCACGGCAGCACCTCTTTGCCATCTTTGTCAACCACCCCGGTCAAACCTTCCGCATTGCGCAAGATTCTATATTTATAGGCAGCCTCCAAGTCATTGCGCTGTCCGTCATGCGCCATCACAATGATTAAATCTGTCCGCTCATCGGCAGTAATCTCATCTAGAGTGTCATGGCAGATAGAATAAGCGGCAAGCACCCTCTCTTCTACCCTCTTCAAGTTTCCCTTTCCTGCCTCCGAACCCTCAAACATGGCAAGCCAATCCCTGTCATCCGACGGCAACCCGAACAGCCTGTACAACCCAACATTGTCCAATATCAGGCAATACTTCTTACCGTCAAACACACGCATTCCACGTCCCACCTGCTGCAAGTATTTCGCAAGAGACAGTGTAGGCCGCGCCAACTGTATGAACTCCACATCGGGACAATCAAAGCCTTCGCCGAACAGGTCTACATTCACCAAGACCTGAATGCTCTCCATTGCCATGTTTGTCCTATCCGACCCATTCGCCTTATCTTTCAAGATAACACTCTCTTTAAACCGTCCAATAAGCATTTGTCTCTCATCAGGAGGTGTCTTCGAACTAATCACCACGGCATTGATTCCATGCTCCCTATAGTATTCCGTAATATGCTCCGCATGCTGAATATCTATGGCATACACAATCCCCTTCTTGTCCCGTGCATACCTCAACACAGTATCACAAAGTCTTTCGATACTTGGTCGCACATCCAACGTCTCACTCATCTCCCTCAACGAGAAATCCCCGTCCGCTCCTCGCTTCTTCAACGAGTTTACCATACGCCACTCCTCGCTATCAGCCCTCACCGACATATAGTCATACAACGACAACCATCCCTCGGCAATAAACTTGTTATGCGACCACGATTGCAACAGGACATCAAACAAGTCCGTAAACCCATGCTTATTCAACCGGCAAGGAGTAGCCGTCAATCCCAAGAACTTCGCCCCCTGCCATTGTTGCCACATCACTTTATAGGTCTTGGCAAGGGCATGATGCGCCTCATCAATAATGACTAAAGAGGGAACAAAATCAACACAATCAATTCTCCGACTCAACCATTGTATGGAATGTACTCGTATAGAATTTGAAATAAGGGAAGGGAAACACTGTTGCTTCAGAGTCTCACGAATTTGCTCCACCAGTTCCTTACGGTGTGCCACAATGAGCACAGTCTGAGTACTGTTACCACGCAGGAACATCTCCACTATCGAAGCAAGCACCACAGTCTTACCTGTTCCTGTCGGCATCTGCACCATCACGGAGCGATACTTCTCAAAAGCATCCACTACATGATTGCGTATCTCTTCCTGATACTCTCTCAGCATAAGTTATGCAAAGCGGTGTCACAAATGATATCATCAAAATATTCCCAATGCCTATCTGTTATAGGGAGAGGTCAACACCCTCCCCCCCTTCCCTTTAGGGGAGGGCTGGGGAGAGACCTTACCCCACATACTTTCCATCCTTCGCCTCAAATATCACACTCGGCTCTATCACCTCCACCGTGTGCCACGCACCTTTCGGAACCTGACAGCCATATTGGGCTTGGGCAGGACAAAGGTGAATGCGCTCTATTTCCCGGAAACGACTTCCCGTTAAAGAAGGCAACTGGGAATCCACCTCCTCATAAATAACCTCATCCAACTTGCCACATAAACAGATAACAGTCTCCGCTGTATCCTCATGCCGATGAATAGGCACAACCGTTCCCGGCAACAAAGCATTCAACATACGCTGACTCGTATCGGACGAAGAAGTACGCAAGTCTAAGTTTTGGCGTAAACGAGGGTTCTCCTTGGCTTGCTCGAAGAGTTGATTCAAAAAGTCTTTATTCATCTCTATCATTGCATCTAAGTTTTACAGGCCTTTGTAGCCAATGTTTCACAAATATCATTTAACAATCGCCTCCTTGATGCTCTCTACAATATAGTGAACATCATCATCTGTCACCCAAGGACCTGCAGGCAGACAAAAACCAACCTTGAAGATTTCTTCTTCAATGCCATTAGTATAAACTGGAGTGCCCTTATACACTGGTTGCTTGTGCATCGGCTTCCAAACCGGACGACACTCCACCTTCTTTCCAAGCATGAACACACGCAAGGCTTCCACATTATCATTCGGCTGACAATCCGTTACCGCAGAATCAACAGCATGGATAACGCCAGCGGCACCACCCACTGCTGTCTTAATCACCTCCTTGTAAGCATTCTCCTGACCTTGAATCTTCACATCCGCATCCAAAGTAGCAGCACAAAGCCAGAAGTTGGCATCGTAGCGAGGATCTGCCGGCTGTTTGTGGATATGCACGCCCGGAACCTCCTTCAGCAATTCTTCATACAACGACTGGACATGTTTATGATGGGCAATATGGTCATTCAATACCGTCATCTGACCACGACCAATACCAGCGCACACATTAGACATACGATAGTTATAGCCAATAGCGCTGTGCTGATAGTAAGGATAAGCATCACGAGCCTGTGTAGCATACCACATCACCTCGTTGGCATCCTCCGCATTACGGCAAATCAGCGCACCTCCACCAGAAGTAGTAATCATCTTGTTGCCATTGAACGACAGCACACCATACTTACCGAATGTACCCAATACTTGACCATTAAAACGAGAACCCATTCCCTCAGCAGCATCCTCTATTACAGGAATGCCATACTTATCAGCTATTGCCATGATTTCATCAATACGGTAAGGCATACCATAAAGAGCCACAGGCACAATCGCTTTAGGATATTTGCCGGTCTTTTCCTTGCGGTCAATAATCGCCTTCTCCAACAAAGCAGGATCCATATTCCAAGTCTCGCCTTCCGAACCAATAAATATAGGCTTGGCTCCAAGGTATGTGATAGGATGTGAAGAAGCACAGAACGTAAAGCTCTGCACCAACACCTCATCACCCGACTTCACACCACAGCCAATCAAAGCCAAGTGAACAGCTGCTGTTCCTGCAGAAAGGCAAACAACTTTGCGAGCCAACTCTAAATCTCCACCAGCCTCCTCTAAATCTCCCCTTAAAGGGAGAGACTGGGCTGCCTGGATGATTTCTTTGATGACGTTATCAATATCGCACAACACCTGTTCATTTGTAAAGCGTAATTCTGTATATCCCAACTCTTGAAGACGAGCCGTACGCTCCTCATCTTTCTTCATCTGTTCAGGAACACGATGATAACCACCATCCAATTCAATAGTAAGTTTCTTCTCGTTACAGAAGAAATCAACTATAAAATCCTCGATGATATGCTGTCTGCGAAACTTCAGTCCAACACCTTTAGCCTTCAATGTATTCCACAGTACGCTCTCTGCCTCAGTAGGATTCTTGCGATTCTCTTCCGCAAATTCCTTAAGCACACCATACAACCTCGGATCCGCCGTATGCACCCCCAAATCGTCCTCCTTCCCTTTAGGGGAGGGTTGGGTGAGGCCTACAGGGGAGGATTGGGGTGAGACCACAAACGCCTCCAAATCTTTCTCGAAAGCATTCACATTAGGACCCATCGGTACCACCCAATTCGTATCAAATGCCTCCTTCACATATTTTTGTTCCCAACCCGCCTCACTCATGTGGGCAAGGCAGAGATAAATCGTTTTTCTTTCTTCTGACATATTCTATATATTATGATTGTTTTTTACGTATAACTGCACGCCCTTCTCCCTTTAAGAAGGGTGGTCAGTGGTAAGCTTCTTGGCTATCATCAAACAAGCGTAAAGCGGAATGTTCACAAGCCAGTCTTGCCGCTGTTCCAAACTGAAGAATGCCACCTTTTCATACTCCTCACGCCCGAATTCCTGCAACAAATACGTCTTGCTAACTTGACGTTCACCGATGAGTATCAATGGTTTCCCATCACTCTTATCTTTCTATTGTAACAGCTGTTCATACAAAGTTCTCTTTATGACTTACACTTTTTCTAACGAATAAAAGTGAAGCATTAATAACGTTTCCTGTTTTTTGCACAAATTCGATGACTTACTACTAATGTCATCAAATATTCTCTTGCAGGGACATTTTTCGCCTCTCGATATAACTAATTATTTCTTTTTGATCCTCTTTTGTTCGAAAAATTTTGAAGTCACATAGATTAAAAAGACGCTGGCGATTAATACCCATCTCAAAAATACGTCTTAATATAGCGATGCGTGATTCTTCATCATAAGTAAATATTATAATTTTCGGATGGCACTGACCATCAACAATATCTTGTCTAAGGATATATTCAAAGTATGGACGAAAATACTCCTCATCCACCTTTCCAAACGAATGACCAAAAACAATCACTTCTTCAGCTAATGCCATAGAAGCTATAATATTAGTCGATTTGTAATGAATATTTATGGTTTTCTGTAAAAAAACATAGTTATCAGGCACTTTACTATCGTCTACACCAAGAATAAGGTCTTTATTTTTCAAGGAGCCATGAACATGTATATAATCCACATTCTCAGATAATTTTATTTTTAACTTTTGACAGATTCCATAAAGGTCTGTATAATTAAATGAATATATTAATTCAATTTTACTATCTTCAGACAATAACTGTTTCAATAAGAGAGCAGCGCACGATCCTGATTTAATTTTATTTTCCTGTTCTTTCTCAAGATATTTTCCCAATTCCACCTGCAGCTCATTAAAAAAGTGTTTATTCTCTCTTTCATATTCGTCCTTATGATATACATCTTCCCGTTGTAACTCATTACAAAAATCCAACAAATATTGCTCTAAGTCAAACCAATCTGCAGTATGTTTCTTCCTATTTAGAAACTGTAGCAACGACCCAGAGCAATCTACAGATTCCTTAGGCCAAAAATCACTGTTAGTAAAATCAGAATATCGAGTTTTCCAACCTAAATCCAAATCGAATCCGTTTCCTAATATCAATACAGTTCCCATATCTAATTAAATTATATACTGAAAATGCTATATAATACCAAATCTTCACACTTCTTACCCGACAAACCTAACCTTGAGTCCAAATTACATCGCAAAAAGTATATATCTTTTCAAAAATAACAACCGTTGTTTTTGAAAAAACATTGGACGTTTTAGAATTTTCTTCGGCATGTATTGGAAAGCTTGTCGTTTCACGGGCGGAATTTCCAAATGAGGCATTTTCCTTGAAAGGATGCGACTGTTAAAACGGTGTTTAAACAGTGTTTTAATGGCGTTTTAATGGCGTTTTAACACTGTTTATTTGCTGTTCAAATACTGATAACAGCAAGATTCGACTGATGCCGACCTCTTTCCAAAAAGGTGGTATGCTTTCCGAGAAAAGGTAGTATGCTTTTGGGAAAAAGGTAGTAACCTCTGGTTGGATAGCTTGCTTTACTTTATTTCCATCAGATAATCATTCTTAGCAAACATTTTGCCATATTGAGGCTGTAACATAGAAGCATCCACCTCGTTGCCTCTCACCCATTCAATGATAGCCTTGGGAAAATTCACTCCTGCCTCGTAACTGAATGGGAAACCACCACCGAAACGCGGGTTAAGCTCCAACACACAATACTCGCCCTTTTCATTCTGCATCACGTCAACATCAAGATTGCCGATGTGCTTCAAGGCTGTACCAATCTTATGGCCAATCTCACGCACTTCAGGCAAGTCTACAGTAACAGCCTTGTCTGTCTCACCAGCACGCATAGCCAATTTCTGCTTAACGCTTACAGCCACATTGTTGCCATCAAGGTCGTTCATCACGTCCAGTCCAAACTCTTTGCCCGTAAGCTTCTCCTGTATCATGATATACTCATTACCAACCGAAGCCGTTGCAAGAATCGTCTTCTTCACTTGCTTCATCAGCAAGTGGTAATAGATATCAAGCTCCTCCATATCGGCAATCGAAGCCAAACCAATAGAACCAGAACCCCAACGTGGCTTCATGAACAATGGGAAGTGAAGATCGCCAGTCTGCAAGGCACGCTTGGTGTCCTCAAGACGAACAAAAGTCTTGGGCGATTTCAACCCCAACGACTCCACCCACTGTGCCGTTTTATACTTATCAAAAGCAATGTCGATAACAGAAGAATCACTTACAATCACCTTCACACCAATAGCCTCGAAACGTACCTTGTTCTCAGCCAATATTGGTAGTTCCAAATCGTTGAGCGACAAGAGAGCATCTATCTTGTGCTCCTTACAAATCTGAAACGTGATATTTACATACTCTGGGTCGTACACCGCTGGCACCTGAAGTTTCACGTCTGCCACTTGAAGTGCAGGAGCCGACAACTGCATGTCTGTTGCCACTACCTTATCACCCTCATTCATGTTCTCCTTGAAATATTTCAGCAGATACGTGCGTCTGCCAGCGCATGTAAAAAGTATGTTCATATTGATTATTGTTTATTCATCTTTCCCCATATTCTTTATATACGAACTTACAGTTCCTTAATAATAGATACAAGGTAATCCATCTCTTTTTTTCCATATCGTTGGTCAATTGTAATAGGGATAATATTACTTGCTATCCAATATTCAAAACTACCAATGGGAAGTTCATCAGTAATATAACTCCACCAACGACCTTGGAAATGTTTAGCAGCAAACAATCGCTTAATCACCTCATCATCTTCCACTACTAAAGGATAAACCATAGGAATTGTTTCATTATCATAATACATTAAAGGATTTATCAGATTTACACAACCCAATTGTTTATGAAAATACGAAAAATTCTCACGTCTAATGTATCGACATTTATTATAATCTGCTCCATCTAAAACTGTGCGTGTCAACTTTGACATTCGTTTCACTGGCTCATGATCAAGACGTTCCTCATTAATAGAACGCGCTTGATAAGCCTTTTACCCTCACAACCATATTCTATTCGAAGCAATAAGAAATTAGCAGTATCCGAACTATATCCTTGAGAATATTCGTCCGTATATATATGTGCATCTTTTCCCACAACATAAGCTCCATCAGGCACCCCTATAAACTTACGACAAGAGTACACATTCAATGCACCTTCTATTTGTGGACAGAAAAACGCCTGACAGTTATCAATAATAGGATGCCTTACCTGTTGGGCAAGTTGTACCATACGTTTATGAGACATTATGCCATAATAATTCACCAATAATACCGCTTCATCATCAGCAGCCTCCAAATCAATAGGATTCCATTTACTATCTATATGATAATATTTAACCTTCACACCATGTGCAGTCATCGTTTCACGAATCGTATCGCATTGATAATATGGTATCCATATAGCCTTACATCCCGAGATGCGATATGCATGCCAAATGGCCGACCTACCCGTATTTAAACGAGCTATATCTTTTTCTCCTTTATACCACTCTAATCCTTTACGAAATTGGAGTTCTATGAATGAACCTATTTCCATAATATTGTTATTTTTTTAAATAATAAACAACCCAACCATGCTCCTACTGTATTATGAACTATGTCATCTATTTCACATAGTCCTCTATGGGTAAGTGCCTGTAATATTTCAATTACAAATGATAATAAAAACGCAAATATTACTATTCCAACCATACTTTTCGGTTTTAGTATAACATTTAACAAAAGGCCGAAAGGAATGAACAATATTACATTCAGTAAGCATTGTAACAATAATATATACTGGTTTTTCGTTATTGCTTCATAATAACTTCTAAAAGGAAGCATTTCGTATCGTCTTACCCAGTTTAAGCTCAAATACCAGCTATCTCTATAAACTATAGTCGAGCCAGCAAGAAGATACATATAAATAACAAATAATAACATCAATAATTGGCCTTATAAATTTGCCCATTCCTGATATAACAAGCACAAAATATCACAAATATTATAAGCAACACAAAAAAAGAAAATGTTCTATAGGAATGCCTAAATCAAACACACCCAACACTTCATTCATACTACTTATCATTAGTGTCCAATAAAAATGGACGAGTTAAAAAATTAATCAAATAGTTCTTCAAAAAGGGGAGAATCGAGTTCTTTGACATCATTAAATTTACTCTTATCGAACGGTCACATATGTGGGTTTTGTCCGTTAGAGAGATGCTTAGAATCTGCAAAATTTCATAAGTTGAGCGTTTTAATTGCATATCGTGTTGGACAATAGCCACGAGACAGTAAGTGATGATTGCCACACTGATTTGAATGCGGACAGCGTTTGCGTTTGCCTCAGAATCTTTTTATTTCAAGGTGCAGCTTGAGCCATTTGAAGAATAGCTCGACCAACCATCTTTTCTTATAGAGACTGGCAATATCCAATGCAAAACAGGTGTTGGGTTCGTTAGGAAAGTGAACTCACGGTCATCCTCTTCATCGTAGTAACGAATGAGTTGGAATGACTCGGGATATTTCTTCTCTGAAAGATACCTAGTCAGTTTCACTTCAGCATCGGTCAGTACTTTCTTAGGCTTCCTATGCTTCCACTTGACCATTGTGCATTTTAAATCGTTTTAGCTCTGACTATGAAAAAGGGACCTGTCAGATGTATCCTATATAGTTTCTTAAAAGAGTCATAAGCCCTGCCAAATATATAATAAGCATTTGGTTCATAATGGATTGAACACATCGCTGTAGAGTCGCACTTCAATGGAAGGCATGAACTTGTGCTTCAATGTCATATAAGAGATGAGCTTTGACGCCTTCCTTTCTTTCTTCGGAACTTTTCCCATGGAAATGTAGCTAGACACAACGAATTTGTTGTTGAATCAAATGCATACTTCTTTCCTGAAATTTCCATGATATCGGTTGCTTGCTTTTCGCAAGCTTTCTTCATTATATAGAATGCGAAGTCTTTAAAGATTCTGTATTAGCATAAGCGAGAATGGCTTTGGATTGCGAATAGCATAAAAAATCATGCCCACTATAGCTTGCTTTTTTGCCTTTTGATGTAGTTCTTTCCATTCATCTGTCGTAGGAACTTTGGTTAGAAAACTCCTGTTTTTAACAAACATTTGAATTAACTCAAAGAATAATTTATCTAAAATATTATTTATTATCTACAAACATTAAGCCACTTACGTCATATGTAATAACAAAACTGCAAGCTAAAAATAATGAAATGCTTTCTCATAATTCAATATTTTTCTATAATTATCGAATTATTTCACGAATAAGCATAAAAGCCTCTGCTGCTTTCATATGCATCAACGCCCGCGATATTTTGCTAAATGTTCAATTGATTCTATAGAACGAGCATCAGGGAACTCTCCTATTTGAGTTTCGTAGAATTTCAATGCTTCCAACTTAGCAGGAAGTTCGGCACTAATATCTACATAAACATTTGGAATAAACTCATTTTGAACATTAGGTACATTCCAGGCCGTTTCTGACATCGTTTCATAGGCATAAATATGTTGGAACTGATGACCATATTTAGGCCGGAGAGCTACCATACAAGCGTCTGCAATAATTTGATGATCTTTTTGCATATCTCCATAATGGGGTATGTACACATCATCTGGCTTCACCTCCTTGACAATAGCTAATATTTCATCATTAATCTTGTATCTATCTTCCTTATCAATTAGCACTGCTGGAAAATCCAAGAAAAACGTTTTCTCCACACCTAGATGGGTATGACACTTTATTGTTTCCTGATGATTACGATTTGTGCCTTCTGGAGAAAACAAAGGAGGAGTACCATGGGTGGCTATACATACATACACCTTATTACCACTATTGATATGCTTGATAATAGTTCCTCCTACACCTAACAATTCATCATCATTATGAGGTGCTATTACTAATATTTTTTTCATTACAATTACTTTATCCTATTTTATAACACATTCTTTACTGCTTTCACAACAAAGTCAAAATCATAACCACAATTAAAAATATAATCAAGAATTGACATACATGGAATAAACTCTCCACGAATTTGTGGATAAACAATTGGTTTATAATCCAAATATTTCAACTCAATTCCATGGTCAACAAAATGAGCCTCTATTTGATATGCTCTTGCTCCATTTCCACTAATATAACAAGTACCTCCGACAGCCAATGTCAAATCAATCACTCTCTCCTCTCGCTTGGTATGGATATTTAATTCTGACGAACGTACAAACTTAGGTTTAATACCAAACTTGCCAGCAATAAACTCATTGAGAGCAATATTTAAATCTGCTACATTTGCAAACTGAGTCATTAAAAGTTCCTTTATCTCAGGAAAAGTTTCCTTAAAGAAAGGAGCCTTTGTATAGTTCATCTCTATAGTTTTCAGATGTTTCTCGTTCCACTTTAACTCATATTTCGGACGTACCGTATTAATCAAGTCACCCATGTGTTGCTCAACGGGGAATTTCAAAGCATAAACACCTTGTGGAGTTTTTATCTTATTGACATTGTGGTCACCTTGATTTGAATACTGTGCATCATCCAGATGAATAAATACATCACTCAGATACATTTTATAAAACAATCCCAACCATGGGATATAATCGGGTTGATGAATACCTACATTCATAGTTGTTTTATTTTGTTCGTTCAACATCTAAACTATTTCTTTCTGTACTACCATATTCTGTTTCATTTCTTCTAATAAGTATTTGAAAAACCTTTATCAGTATTTTCAAATCAGTAAAGAAACAAACATTTCTACCATATTCGCCCTCGTACCCAAGTTGCTCATCCCATGTTGGGTTTGGGTTTCCATAAAGCGTTTCTGGTGGTATTAACCCTCCTCTAACACAAAATCTATCCAATTCTTTTTCCGTAAAAAAAGGATTATATCTTTCATACAAAGGTCGCGGTCCTATTATAGACATATCTCCTTTGAAAATGTTCACAATCTCTGGCAACTCATCTAAACTAGAATTACGTAACCATGCGCCAAACCTTGAAAGGCGTTTATTATCAGGCAATAGGTTACCATCAGCATCGCGAGCATCTGTCATCGTACGAAACTTCATTAAATAAAATTTCTTTTTATTTTTTCCAACTCGTTCTTGTTTGAAAATGACAGGACTTCCCATGTAGTGTCTTACCAATATATATAGAACCATATATACAGGAGATAATACAATCAAAGCAATACTAGAAAGCATCAAATCAAACAATCTTTTAAAAAAGCATTTATACATAATACTAACTATTTTAAATAATTATCAATTTGGGTTTTAATCTTTTCATATGCACAAGAAGGTTTCATCTCGTTTTCGTAAATTCTTTTTTCATTTTCAGACATCCTTAAACAAAGCTTAGAATTTTGAAACATTTTTATAAGCAAGCTTTTCAACTCTTCTGTTCTTCCGCTCATTGTGCCTAAGCCTGTATTGTCTTCCTTTAAAACATCCAATAAATCGGTTACAGGGTCAACAGAGGCTAAAACTGGTATTCCATACGCATAATATGAAACAAGTTTGCTTGGTATATTAGGGGTTCCAACATTTTCATTTAAAATGATGAGCCCGACATTACATACAGACAGTAAACGATTATACTCCTGTTGGGGTAGAAAATTTTGAAATCTAATATTTTTATTCCCATAACCTCACTTTGCTGTTTCATGTCCAATAGATAATCTCCCTTCCTACGAGCAAGAATAATATATCTTCATAATCTTGTAGTGACTTTGCCAAATCTAAAAAGTAATCACCTTTCTGCATAAGGCCAACGCTTCCACCATAAATAACTACAAACTTATCTTCTAACCGATACTGTTTACGTACTTGCTCTTTGTGTTCATGACAGATAGAAGCATCTTCCCACCATCTCAAAATCTCACATTTATTCTCATCAAAATTTTTATAATATTTCTTTGAAAAATCAATGGTTACCTTTGAAGGTGCTGCAAACAAATCGGCATGTCGAAACATAATATTCTCCATTAATTTATAATATAGACATATCGGTTTCGTTCACCAAACATCCCCAAAGAAACTCCGTCTTGCCATAAAAAATCACTAAGAATAAGATAATGCAGACAGTGAAACTTTTTTTTCAACCACCAAGACGCAAATCCTATCTCTGGTGGTAATGTATGAGATATAATTACTTCAAACTTTTCACCTTTGAAATATTTAGGAACAAGCAATGCAAATTGCATTGCTATATGTTGATAATTAAGTGCTTTTTTTACCCCACTCAACTGTGTCGTTTTGCGTGCAGGTATTCTTAGCACTCTCACCCCATTCTCGTTCAAAACTAGCACCTTTTCATTATCTCCAATCGAGGCAGCACAAACATGATGCCCAAATCTAACAAACTGATTGACAAGGTCACTATATAAATTACCACCTTTATCTAGGTTCGGCAAATTTACAAATAGAAATAAAACATTCATTTTTTCTTTATTACTTTAGCAGGCAAACCTGCAACGACAGTCTGCTTTAATACATTCTTATCTACATATGAGTTAGCTCCAACAGTACAACCATCTTCCAACACTACCCCACCGCAGATAACGGCACCAGTACAAATCGTTACGTCATTTCCTATTATGGGAACCATGTCCTTTGCATATCGTTTGCCACAGGTTACATTTTGAAAGACGGTAAAATTGTCACCAATACTTCTAACGTTCAAAAAAATGCCCCCCCGATGAACAATTTGCATACCTTGACCAATAGAAATATTTGTTGGTATGTTAATATCATATCTGATTTCGCGAATTAAAAATGCAATATGACTAGGTATACCTATAAAAAGTCGGCAGAACATATTACTGCGTTTAGCAGCTTGCAAAATACGCAAATTAACCAGGGTATCTGAAACAAACAGAATGAGGGTTAATATAAGTCTTTACAAAATTAACCAACGTAGGGGGTCGTTATGCGTGCTAAATCAGACTTGATAAGTTCCACAAACTTAAACTTCATCATTTACTATCTTTTTAAAACTGTGAATATACTTAGCTTTAACACCCAACATATCAACCTTTTCTACAATATAGTTAATGCATGCATCTTGAAGCGTTTGATACTCTTGCTGATTCATCAATGCAAGTTTCTCAATAGCTGCAACGAAAGATTCCATATCAGTTAATGGGATTGACCATCCTGCACCTACATTATTTACATCAGTCCAAGGCACTTGATCACTCGTTATAATTGGACAACCAGACAACATAGCTTCAACCATTACGTGTCCATAATTTTCACTTAACGTCGGAAATAAGAAAGCATGGTACTTAGAAAAGGCTCTTAAAACCTCATCATGTTGCAACATTCCTTTATATTCTACGTTTATATTCTCAGGCAAATTATTAATAATGCCTTGACACTTATCCCAGTATTTTAAACTTTCTAAAGGGCCATAAATTGAAAAGCTAACCTTCGACTTCACTTTTGCAAGGCATTGAAGGGCAAACGATAGGTTCTTTTTTTCTTGAATACGAGAAACAAACACAAGATTACAAGAACCCTTTTGCTTACTTTTAGATAAATTCATTGTATTGGGAACTGTAGCCACATTTGTCAAACGTAAAATCTTATTAGGATTAACACGAATGGTTTTCGCTATTTGTATATCTTCCTCTTCAGAGGTAGATTGATACCAAACATTTTTTGCACGCAAATACCTACTTAGAAGTATTAAATAAGGTATCTTCTTGTATTTTTTGTCAAAACTGTTTACACACAGTTCTCCTCTAGGAGCAAGTAATATAGGAATATTGTTTCTTTTTGCAATTCTTAGGAATGGCACTGTTTTAGAGGCACTGAATAAACTATTTATATAAATAAAGTCAGGCCTTAGTTGTGCTACCACCTGTGCATATTTCTTAGAATTCTCTTCATCCTTTCTCAAGTACATCACCTTACAATTCTGTCGCACATTCCATCCATCAGATATACCATTCAATCTATCTGTCTTATTCAATTCGTGATCAGATGTAAGTATGTAGAATTCTATTTCGCTGCAAAGAAGCGAACAAAGGTTATCAATACTAATTGTAGGTCCTCCATACGTTTGCGCAGGGAAAAAACCTCCTAATACGATTAATGCTTTCATATTATTTTACCATTTACGCAAATTGCTAATCCAAACTGATGGTTTCCTTAGGTAATAGAAAATCAGGAACTTTTTACGATACTTTGTTAAATGGGAACTTTTAACACAAACCCTTTCATAAGTTTAAGTTTGTCAACAATCTCCCGAGAGAAATCTCTAACTGCATTTTTATCTTCTAACGAACCGTTCACAACATAATAATAAGATAATAATTCACGACAGTATGCTGCTTTAGCAATGTCAGTTAAATATTTCTCGCCATTTTCCTCAAAATAGTGCCAACGATGTTCAAATGCATCCAATATATCTCTTATATTTTTAGGGCGAACCTTCACCGTCATTATACTTCCTTCACGACTTTGTACATAATAGTAAAGACATTGTGGTATTACACTTACTCGCTTTGCTTTGTAAAAAGCCTTATATTTAAACCACCCATCTTCATGCAATCGGCCTTCTTCAAATCGGATAGTTTTAAATATATCCTTATGATACAACGAATCACACGCCACAGGCTTTAGATGGGTGTTACCTGTTAGAAAGAGTTCAACGGCCTCCTTTCCTGAACATCGCAACAAGGTTCTATTCTCTTCTACTTCTGCCCTTGATCCATATGTTTTTATCATTCCACATTCCACTAAGTCGCTTCCCGAGTCAATAGCCTCCGAAATAAGACTCTCACACATATTGGGAGAAATGTAATCATCAGAGTCAATAAACATCAAATAATCACCATGAGCCGCTTCTATTCCTGCATTTCGAGCAGAGCTTAATCCTCCATTTTTCTTATGAATAACTTGAATACGTGTATCACTCTTTGCTAACTCTTCAGCTATTTCTCCACTCTTATCTTTTGCCCCATCGTCAACTATAATTATTTCTAAGCATTTATACGTCTGCTTCACTATTGAATGAACACACTTTTCTAAATACTTTTCTACATTATATACAGGTACAATTATACTTATTAAATGTTCCATATTAATCTCTCCTTTCAATTAAGTATTTCTCACTCGTACTTGCTGCAAGTAATAACATGGCAATACACATATCGGTTTCGTCGCCTATTATAATATTTGAGCTTGCTCCCAAAAAAAAGGGATTATCCATATATATTCGAATAGTTTTGTTTGACGACGTTTACGAAATATCATATACATCATTATTATCCAGGCTATCATCCCATATACCAATATCAAATAAAAATGTATATTATGCGGCTTTATCGGTTTTCCATTTATCAACGTTCTAACACCATGCCCTAAAAAAATATATTCCTCAAAATTTGCATTTTCTATAATATATGTATATATTTTTTTCGAGTATCTTCTCTACTGTCTAGTCGCTCCATTGATGCTTGGCTCACATCAGTCTGAAGATAACTAGGACATAACTGAAAAGGAAAATAACAATACCAACAAAAAGTATATATCCCAAGCATTTCTTTTTATTGCGAATGGTTCGCCTAATTCCATTTCCTGAGATTTTTAAGAATACAATCAGTGCAGCCCCAATAAAAAAAGTTAACATACCACCTCGGCTCATACTTGCAATTAAGACAAATATATTGCAAACAATAATAAATAATTTTTCAGCTAACGATGTTCGTTCATTACATAATAAAAACATCACGACACTATTTAACATATATGCTATATTGTTCTCGTCCATCCAAATAAATCCAAAACGTCCTATCATTTCAAAATCTTCATTCGTGGAAATAAGACCTACTGACTGTACTGGACTCCAAATACCCCTAAGAGTATAATAAACGTCACGTCTAAAATTAAAAGCAACTGCAAAGGCAACAACAAAGACAACAAACCAAATTAAATAGGGCTTCAAATTGATTGAATAGCGGTCAAAATAATACTTAAAAACATAAAAGTGCATAAAGGCTGCAATATACTGTAAGCAGTATACTGCATTATCTTTAAAAAGAGCTTCCATCTAATATTACTCCCACCAGAGAACTCATAATCATCAAAAGACACAAGAATCTAAATATCCCATAATCCCTATTATCATGTTTAATTTCGATTCTATGCTTTAAATACCACCATATAACTAATAAAAATGTATAGGTTATGGTAACAACGAAGAAATAGGGTAAGAAGAGAACATCAATTAATGTAAGAATCATCATCCAATGGTCTATTCTTGGAGCTTTAATCACATAATTTTTCATAGATTGTTTTCTTTTAAAAAATTCACTATTCTTTCTGATTGCATTTGCCAATTTTTCTTATCAACCACCAACCTATATGCATTGTACGCTTTTTGACGCAATTGTTCTGGCGTTTGTGACAAAACCATTTTTATACCATTAATAAGTTCATTAACAGTATTGTCTTCCACAAAATACATAGTATCATAATATTCAGGATGGAAACCATTTAATCGTGTTGTAATAACAGGTGTACCACTCAGCATATATTCAAAAATCTTGGACGGGAAAGTAACCTGAGAAATATAATTACTAACAGGTCTTGGATTAATTAAAGCAAAAGCTTCTTTTTGTATGAGAAGTATCTCATCATTGCTTCGCTGACCACAATAATGTATATTGGGATAATGTTTGCTCGCTTCAATAACATAATCAGTATATTCGCCACGACCATAAATATCTAATTCTACATCCTCATCCTTTAATAGTTTAAAAGCATCTACAACCTCAACAATTCCATTATGTTTTTGCAAAGATCCTGTAAAAACAATATTTCGGCGGGCAGGAACAACGTATCTGAAATCATCAATCTGATCAACATCTACCGCCCCCTCCATAACAATATGTGGTACATTAGGCGCATATAGTTCAGCAGCTCTTTCGTTCAAAGCAATAATTTTATCCATCTTTTTAATCGCCTTTTTGGTGTATAGATCCATCCTGGCACGCAGATATTTCATCAATCCTTTTGTCTTAACGCTATCATCTATTGGCAAGTCTGCCAATAAACATGTTATCTCACATCCATATTTTTTTGAAGACGAAGAGCAGCATAGGCAGTAGAAGGAAAAGCATTGAATATTAAAACTTTATGAATATCATTTTGCTGTATTATTTTTTTTGCCTCTCTGTATGTAGAATACATCTCAAATAAATTCTTAATTACAGGTAAATTTAGCATAAATGGTATTTTCGACATTATGTTATCCGTACCACTGGTAATGCTAACGTTGCGAGACTTTATCACTAACTCACGATCCTTAGGATACGCAGCATTAGGGTATATTGATATAACATTAAGAGAATCTACTTGTTTATATAGTTTCTTAAGCATATTTATCTGCATCTTATTTCCTGCAACAGAAATACCATGAAGTTTATTCTCCAACTCCCTATTTACGGCAAAGCCGATATATAATAAATTCATTAATTTAATATATTAAAAAGTTCAACATGTTTTTGAGCCATTGTTTCGATAGTATATTCTCTCGCTTTATTTAAAGCATCAAGAGCCATATTATCCATATTATCTAATTGAGCCATCTTATTAATTGCATTGGCTAAATGTTCACTATTTTCCACTTCAACTAAATATCCATTTTTGCCATTTTCAACCATCTCGATTCCTGCCATACAACGCGTTGTGGTAATTACCGGCAATGCACAAGCCATGGCCTCATTCACAACAAGCCCCCAAACATCTTCTCTAGTTGGAAGAACAAAAAAATCTGCCGCTTGATACCATAATTTCAGTTGTTCAGGCCTCATAAATTCAATAAAATGCACATTAACAAGATTATGTTTCTTACAATAATCTATATAACTTTGTGTAGGTTTATTGCCTATGATATACGTATGCACGTCTGTATCTACCTGACATAACGCCTCTAACAATACGTCAAACCCCTTACGGTAAACAAATTGTCCAACACTTGCAATAATCTTCTTCCCTACTATGCTTAAGTTCTTGCGCAATTCTTTTTTTTCTGTCTTTGTTAGAGGCTTCGTTGTCAAGTAAAAGTTCGGCACAGAAGAAAATGGGTATATATATATTCTCCCTTTTAACACTATACTTCAAAAAATAATCTACCCCAAGTTTTGAAGTAGTAAACACGCCTTTGCCTTTGAATACAGTCGTTTCTTCAGCCACTCTTTCAATGATTGAGAATTAGAAGGAAAAGCTCCGTCACTTTCAACGACATAAGGAATGTTACGCATCTGCATGTACAGTATCGCTAACAAACCTGTAGGTGTAGCTGGATTTCCTACTACTATTATATCATCTTTGTAGCTGTTTATGTATTTAGCAAACTGTAAAGAAATGGCAGTGTTTACAGACGTTGCTATACCTTTCAGTATTATGCCTTCAAACGTATCGAAAGAATAATTTTTCCAATCATCATCTCTAACATCAGAAGAAGCCTTTTCAAAAAGTACCATCAAAGAGCATTGTTTTCCTAATTCATTAAAAAAGCCACTCTATATGGAGATGGTATGTTAGTTAGCCATAATATTTTTTTCATTTTCTCACTCCTAATATTAATTTTACAATTGCATTAACACCCAATGGTCTTGATAGCCTCAACAGAAGCCATACCACAGAGGTGACAACAAACAACACAATGAAGGGAGCTAATATCTGTAAAGATACTACACCTATATTTTTTGTTAACTTTGATACGATACCAGCCATAGGCATATGGATAAGGTAAATCGTGAACGAAACCGAACCTATATAACACAAAATCCGCTTCACTATAGAAATAGACCGATTGAGATAATAAGCAAGCCCCATAAACACGCCTATAGCAGCAAGTCCAAATATTACATTTCCATTTCCCCAATACTTAATAGATTGACAATCCCACACAATCAAAACAATATAGTATAAGAACAACATACTGGTATATGGAAAACTCATTGCACTGACATGTATTATCTTATCCATAAGTTTATATTTTCCTACAATTAATCCGATAACAAAAAAGACAGCCCAATTAAATGGATTGATATATATGTATATAAAGTCAAGAAGCCCTTTAGTTGTTAAGAAACAAGACAATAATGAAAGAAGAAATATTACATACAAAACCCTAATATGATTTCTGAAATAGTATAATGAAAAAAACAAAATCATCAAAACAGTCAGAAAATAATAATGGCTATGAACGAAAACCGAATCGCACCACGATTCAATATTTATATTTCCTTTCCGCAATACAACATATAGCCAATCTAACGTACCACAAACCATCCATGGAAGAAAAATATTTTTAAATTTTGATACAGTAAATGTCTTTATGCCTTTTTTATCAAAAAGAGAAGAAATATCCAGAGAGAAACAAAAACAATCCTACACCATAGGTACCCATATTTCCAATAAGGATATTAAAATATCCCCCCCAGAAGTAGAAACATGAGCACATACAACACTAAAGATTGCTATTGCTCTCAAAATATTAATATAAGATCTGAAATCAAAAAGCATACTAATTTCTTATCAGTTATTTAAAACGGTAAACGTTGATGCATTTTAGAAATCAACACTTTAAGCACATTTCTATTTGTTAGATAATACATTAGGAGGCCTACTGAATAAATTACTATACACATATAAATTTTCGACTGCAATGCTGCCAAATAAACAATCGTTATTATCAGAATTTGCGTAAACATATATAATGAACTCTCAAATTTGACCATTTTTGATGAAAAAATAATTCTTGATATCATATTTAACATATGCGAGAAGCAAATAGCCAAGCATGCACCTAAAAGTCCTACATAAGGTATCAGCAAGAAGTTGAGCACTACAGCGGCAACACCTCCTACACATACTGAATAGAATATATATTTTGTCTTTCTATAGGCACTAAATATCGTGCCACAAAAAGCAGATGTATTAGATAATAATACAGATAACGACAACAATGGTATATATCGCCATGCATCATAATACGCCTCACTTGTCATTATTGTTACAAACAATTTAGATACGATCGTAAGAATGATACACATCAACGATTGAACAGCCATTATCACTCTAAACACTCTGTTATAATAATCTGAAAAATCTGGTTTCTGATATTCCTCGACCACCGTAACAACCCAAGCCTTTTGAAAAAAACCAAATACAAGATTGATAAGTGATGGAAGTTTATTGGCTACAGCAAAAAGACCAATGGCAAACATTCCTGTATACTGCTCCATCAAAGGTCTATTAAGACTTGACACAAGCCACCACATAATTGATGTTGGAACCAATGGGATAGAATAAGTCAACATCTCTTTCAAGAAAGGGTAACTGAAAGCTGTTAACGAAAGATAATTATATGATTTTGAATAGACAAATGCAAACACGCCAGACAATAAATAAGATATCATGCATGCCACAACAAAACCAGCAACACCCCAAAACGGAATTAAAAAGCAAGACATTATTGCTAAACCGAAAGCTTGTATTATTCCAGTCCAACTAAACACAGACATTTTTTTTATACCTCTACAGAAATCTTGAGTATATTTTTGAAACAGGTTTGACACCAAAATTCCATATATCAGCCAAATATTCTTGAAGAATTCGTTTTGAAAGTTGAATAGTGATATAAAGTAGAAGATAATCGCACACGCACAGCAACAAGCAAGAGAGAAAATCATCCCCGTTGAGAAATATTTAGTTATGTCTCCTTTAGATGCACCGACGGGGAAAATAAATATGGCATCACTTATATCTAAAGCTACGATAAACAGCAGCAAACCTGCATAAGTGTCTATTATATCAGTAACTCCATAGTCCTCTGGAGACAGCCAAGATGTATAAAGAGGCAACATGAGGAAAGCGACAAGTTTTGCACCAATACTGCCAATTACCACATACGAGGTATTCTTGACTAATTCTTTATTTCTACTCATTCTTCCTCATTTTTAGAACACGTTGCATCTTATTCCAAACTCTAACTATAAACTTTACGAGTAATGGTAAATTTTCTTTTTTATAATGATTTATAGCTAATTCTTTTATTGATTGTTCAAAATTTCCCTTACTTCGTTTTATCTTCAAATTAAATTTTATTGCTTCTGAAGTTCTATGTGTGGGAAAAAGAAGTCTTTTATTTCCAATAAATGCTTCGTCTAATGGTCTTCTTTCAATATATATTTTCTTCTCTAAAGCAATTGTTTTGAAAAATGTTTCTCCTTTAGAAGTAATTATTAATACACATGACACATCTTGCGAACTATAATCACATGGTTTTATTCTCCCCAGTCCCCAAAAATCGCTTAAAACGATATCACCAGTTCGTTTAGGAGTTGCAAATGTACACAAATAACAATTAGGCCGGTATGTAACACCACTATGATACCCATACTGATAAGAGTCTCCTTCATTTACTTTTTTTGAATAAAAGCATTTTTGTGTGTCTTCATATAAAGAAAATGCAAAATTGTGAGTTCCAACGATGGGGTCTCTAAAGTACATGTAAGATGTCTTTTTACCAGTCTCAGACTCTATGTGTGATATATGTTGTCTCAGATACGCTAAAGGAGTGACTCCATGACATAATATCTCAACTAGTAAGAGATTCTCATGGTTCCTAAATGTTTTTTTAACAGCTGCCACTTGGCATGGCAAACCTATAAATAATACCTTATTGGACTGTAACACATCGGAAATAGCTTGATAAGTTGAATATAATTCACTGAATACATATTTGGAATTTCTGAATTTTTCAATGTCTTCTTTTTTTTCAGCAATCTTCAACTTAACAGACATATCTGTCTCTTGTACAGCACCAATGACTTTATAACCATGATTAAAAGCATAATGATAGAATTCATAAGCGACACCACCTGAAGCCGAATTACATCTATTTTTTGAATTATTACTCCATGCAGCATATGCTATTTGTGGCTCAGTGCTATTTGGAGGATTTAAAACAGGACAGTTCCTTTCACATTTATGACATTTAACACACTTACTTTCATCTATGTTAGGATACATACACCCTATAGAATCTTCATTAAAGCTGATTGCATTTTTGGGACAGTTATAGCCACATGATCCACAACCAGTACATAATTCATTTTTAGGAAGATTTATCATTCTTAAGTTTCTCTACACTATTAGTTATAAACCTTAAAGACTCTTCAACAGTCTTTTTTAATTAAAGACTTATTAAATTTTATGTTATCTACGTTCTCTATATTCAATGTTTCTACATTATGTATTATGCATCTTTGTAAATCAAACTTTTCTAAAAGTTCTATCATTCTACTACCCCTCGTCTTATGAGGAATAACAAGAAATTTCTTTGAAAAAATTATTGAGAATGCTGTGCCATGAAATGAATCAGTTACAACATATGATGCTTTGTCTATAGCATAAATAAATTCACGTGGTCCTGCAGTCGCAATTTTTGTATGTTTATGTGTATCCAACCAATCAATATTTCTACCAAGAATTTCAATAATAGGTAGCCCTTTTTCTTTACTTATTATCTCAGCAGTTCTATACGTTTCTTCATACCCGAGAAGAGAATATACTAAAACATATTTTTGGGGAAGACCGGTTATCTCTTTTTCGTGATGTCTCCATTCTGAACACGGTATCAATAAAGTTGGGTCAAGAACCACTTCTATTTCATTTTTACCCCCGCATCTATTAAAATTTCTTTGGCTTTTACCTCTCGAACACCAATAGAATTCATTTTCGACACAACATCTTTATAAACATTTTTCTCTGCTTCAGAGACCTTATCGTTTCCTATACTTGCTGCATAGGCAATTGTTGGGTAATGTTCATCATTAATAATACCAAAATATGTAAGATCGTCAAATCCAACAATATCAATATTCCATATTTGATCACTACCTAAAACAACACAATCCGTTTTAATACTAATATCGTTAGCATTGTAAAAAGTCTTTGGACTTAAATTTACCTCTTGCTTTAGATATTTTGAAAAACGTCTATATTTAATTAAATTAGTGGGTACATTTAATAGTGAAGCGACAAAGCCTCTTAATCTCTTCCAATAAATGTAGTTATAATTTTTTGTTATCTTTTTAGGTCTATAATCCAATAGTTCAACCTGGTCAAAATATTGGCTAAACAATTTGAACATTGCTACACACTGGAGTGTAGCTCCATAATTTGGTGTACAATGAAATGTTATAATTGTAGCTTTCACAATAACTTCTTGAATATTTATTTATTAATGTTGAAAATAAAGAAGACGTGCTTCTCTTAGATTGAATTATATGTGCGGAGTAAGCATTGAACCAAAGATTCACACATTTTATGTGAATGGCTAATCCCTCCTAAAAATATCGCGTGTATATACTTTTCCTTCCACATCCTTCAAGCAATCGTCAAAGCGGTTGGCTATGATTGCCTTGCTTTGCGCTTTGAACGCTTCGAGGTTGTTGACTACCTTGCTACCAAAGAAGGTTGTACCATTTTCCAAGGTCGGCTCATAGATAATGACTTCCGCACCTTTTGCCTTGATACGCTTCATGATTCCTTGGATGGCTGACTGGCGGAAGTTGTCGGAGTTCGATTTCATGGTCAAACGATAGACTCCGATGATGGGAGTCTCACCCTTGCCCTCCCCGGAAGGGAAGGGATAACCAAACTGGTTGTTATTGGTGTAATCATACCAACCTGCTTTGCGCAACACGGCATCCGCTATGTAATCCTTTCTTGTGCGGTTGCTCTCCACGATTGCTTCTATCAGGTTTTCAGGAACATCTTGGTAATTGGCAAGCAACTGTTTCGTGTCTTTGGGCAAACAATAGCCACCGTAACCGAAACTTGGATTGTTATAATGTGTTCCGATTCGAGGGTCAAGACCCACGCCTTCTATGATTGCCTTGCTGTCCAATCCTTTCATCTCTGCATAAGTGTCCAATTCATTGAAGTAGCTGACACGAAGGGCAAGATAGGTGTTGGCAAAGAGTTTCACGGCTTCGGCTTCTTTTACCCCCATGAACAAGACCCTCTCACCGCTCTCCTTTAAAGGCAGAGTGCCGGATGGATTGAGTTCATCAGGAATGGCTGAACCTTCAATCAATAATGAGGCAAACACCTTGGCTGCTTCTTTAAGCATTTCCACATCGGTGATGGATTCAATCGCCTTGTTTTCTTCCTCAAATTCGGGATTATGGATAATCTTCGGATAACCTACGATAATGCGGCTCGGATAGAGGTTGTCGTAGAGAGCCTTGCTTTCCCGCAAAAACTCCGGAGAGAAGAGGAGGTTGAACTTCTTGACTCCTTTCCGGGCATATTTCAAATAGAGGTTGCGGGTGTAGCCTACGGGAATGGTTGATTTGATGACCATGATGGCATCCGGATTCACCTCCAACACCAAGTCTATCACCTCTTCCACATGGCTCGTGTCGAAGTAGTTCTTTACCGGATCATAGTTGGTAGGAGCGGCGATTACTACAAAGTCAGCATCTTTATATGCTTCCTTGCCATCCATAGTAGCGACAAGGTTTAACGGCTTTTCTGCCAAATACTTTTCTATGTAATCATCCTGGATTGGCGAAATCTTATTATTCAGTTTCTCTACCTTTTCAGGGATTACATCCACTGCCGTCACATGATGATGCTGCGACAATAGTGTAGCAATGCTCAGTCCCACGTAGCCGGTTCCAGCTACTGCAACTTTGATATTTTTGAAATCTCGCATATTAATTTGATTTTTCGTGGTTCTTGGTGGCAGCGAACCATATTATATTATATAACGCTATTTATCAATGGTTTAACTCAACATTTAAGACCTTCCAATCCCTTCTCAAAAACATACCGTTGTTTTGAAAAAAAACATTGGACGTTTTTTGAAAAACATTGGACGTTTTTGAAAATTCCTCGTGATGTTTTTGAAAAAACAACGGTATGTTTTTTACTATCTTTAAATAATTGTATTTCAACAACATATAGAATCTGTTTCTATTCTCTAAACACGGAATCAAAACTTCCTCCAAACCATCTTATTGACAATCCCGACATAGCTTTGTACTATCTTCACGACTTTGGTGCTGACATTCTCATCCACATAATCGGGAACGGGGATTCCATGTTGTCCGTCACGGCAGAGTTCCACGGCTGTGTCTACTGCCTGAAGCAAAGATTTCTCATCGATACCAGCAATGATAAAGTCCCCTTTGTCGATGGCTTCCGGACGCTCGGTAGAGGTGCGGATGCAGATGGCTGGGAAAGGATGACCTACGGAGGTGAAGAAGCTTGATTCTTCTGGGAGTGTACCACTATCGCTGACTACTACAAAGGCATTCATTTGAAGGCAGTTGTAATCGTGAAAACCGAGTGGTTCGTGCTGGATGACCCGTTTGTCGAGTTGGAATCCGGAGGCTGCTAAACGGTTGCGTGAACGTGGATGGCAGCTGTAGAGAATCGGCATGTCGTACTTCTCCGCCATTTTGTTGATGGCTGTGAACAGGGAGAAGAAGTTCTTTTCGGTGTCGATATTCTCTTCACGATGGGCAGACAACAGGATGTATTTGCCTTTCTCCAAACCAAGGCGTTGGTGGACATCACTTGCCTCTATCTCAGCCAAGTTGTTATGGAGCACTTCTGCCATAGGTGAGCCGGTCACATAAGTGCGCTCTTTGGGCAGACCGCAATCGGCAAGATAGCGACGGGCATGTTCACTGTATGCCATGTTCACATCGGAGATGATGTCAACGATACGGCGGTTGGTCTCTTCCGGCAGGCATTCGTCCTTGCAGCGGTTTCCCGCCTCCATGTGGAAAATAGGGATGTGCAGACGTTTGGCTCCAATGACGCTAAGGCATGAATTGGTATCGCCCAACACCAACACGGCATCCGGCTTCGTTTGCACAAAGAGTTTATACGAACAGTTGATGATGTTGCCACAAGTAGCACCGAGGTCATCGCCCACGGCATCCATATAAACCTCTGGATCTGCCAGTTTCAAATCCTTGAAGAAGATGCCATTGAGGTTGTAGTCGTAGTTCTGGCCGGTATGAGCCAAAATAACATCAAAGTATTTACGGCATTTATTGATGACTGCGGCAAGGCGGATAATCTCCGGGCGTGTGCCGACAACAATTATCAGCTTCAATTTGCCGTTGTCCTTAAATTTTATATCTGAATAATCAAATTTGGGTTGCTTTTCCATAAAACACTAATTTTATTCGTTACGAACACAGATAGAACATATAATACAGATTTATACTTATAATAAAACATCTGTTCAATCTGTCAGATTTGTGTTCGTTTTTCAACTTTATCGAAATAGGTATCGGGTCTATTCGGGTCGAAAATCTCGTTGCAATACATCACGGTCACCAAATCTTCCGTATCAGAGAGATTAATGACATTGTGAGTGTAACCGGGAAGCATGATGACCGACTGAATCTTATCACCACTTACCTCATAGCTTAGCACTTCATCCGTCCCTTCTTTGCGGAGCTGTATCAATCCGTGACCGCTGACCACAATGAACTGTTCCCACTTGGTGTTGTGCCAATGTTCGCCTTTGGTGACACCCGGCTTGGAGATATTGATGCTTACCTGTCCGCAGTTCAGCGTATGAACCAATTCGGTGAAGGAACCGCGCGAATCCACATTCATCTTCAAATCGAAGATAGCCTTCTCCTTTGGCAGATAGCTTAGGAAGGTGCTATAGAGTCGCTTGGCAAATGAGTCGGCTGGGATTTCGGGAATCATCAGTGTCTTGGGCATCTCGGCAAACTTGTGAAGCAAGTCCACAATTTCACCAAGCTTCACGTGATGAGTGATTGGGCAATAACAGTAGCGTCCCTTTTCCCGAACACAGATCTAACAGATTGAACAGATTTTTCATTATCCGTGTTATCCGTGCAATCCGTGTTCGTTCCATTCATCGGGATAACGTCCAAACCATCAAACTCACAATGATGCTCCTCTCCTTTCAATGCGTGAATCATCTCCTCAACAAGGTCATCAATGTAGAGAAGTTCCAATTCCACATTCGGATCATTGACCGTGATAGGCAAATCGTTGGCGATATTATTGCAGAAAGTGGCAACAGCCGAGTTATAGTTCGGACGACACCATTTGCCATAGAGGTTCGGGAAACGATACACAAGCACTTTGGCTCCCGTCTCTTTCCCATATTCCAAGAACAAATCCTCACCGGCTTTCTTGCTACGTCCGTACTCGCTATTTCCGAAACGCCCCGTCAAGGACGCCTGCTGCGAACTGGAAAGCATGACCGGGCAAACATTTCCATGCTTCTTTAATGTATCAAGCAAGGTAGAAGCAAAGCCGAAGTTGCCCTTCATGAACTCATCGTTATCCTTGGGGCGGTTGACTCCCGCAAGATTGAACACGAAGTCGCACTCCTTGCACCAAGCATCCAATTGTTCCGGTGTGGAATCAAGGTCGTACTCAAATACCTCCTCTATCTTCAAATCGCCATAGCAACGAGCCTTGCCGTCTTTGATATTATTGAGTTGCGCACAAAGGTTCTTGCCCACAAAACCTTTGGCTCCTGTGACTAATATACGCATATTATTGATTTTTGAACACAGATGTCACAGATTACACAGATTAAAATATCTGTCAGGCCGGTTTTTATCTGTGTTCGTAAAATTCGTGATGTCGGTGTTCGTTACAATTACTGCACGAAGTTTCCCTCGCCGCTCAACTCCTTCTTTATATACTCCAGCGCGCCAATCTTCTCCGTCGTCTCTTCAAGGCTCAGGCGGTAAGTGTTATTCGAGTTGAACTCCTCTATCTCTGCACGCTTGGTATCTCCTTCCTTGAAGAACTTATCATAGTTCAAACCACGGTTGTCTGCCGGGACACGATAGAAGTTGCCCATGTCCTCTGCCTTGGCACACTCCTCTTTGGTCAGCAATGTCTCGTACATCTTCTCTCCATGACGAATGCCAATCACCTTGATTTCAGGCTCTTCCAAATTCTCTCCTGAAGAAGAAGACTTACTATCACAATACTGACGATATTGGTGTTTGAACAACTTACAAACAGCTTCCGCCTGTGTCTGGATAGTGCAAGCCGGAGCTTTCTGCACGAGGATATCGCCATTGTGTCCATGTTCGAATGCAAAGAGGACAAGGTCTACCGCCTCTTCCAACGACATGATGAAACGGGTCATCTTCGGCTCTGTCAATGTCACAGGGTTGCCATTGCGAATCTGGTCAATCCAAAGAGGGATAACCGAACCACGAGAGCACATCACATTTCCATAACGGGTGCAGCAAATCTTGGTCTTGCCGGAATAACGGCTCTTTGCCACGGCAATCTTCTCCTCGATGGCTTTCGTGATACCCATCGCATTGATTGGATAAGCCGCCTTGTCCGTGGAGAGACAGATAACCGCACCAACACCTGCTTCAATGGCAGCAGTCAGCACATTGTCCGTACCAATCACATTCGTCTGCACGGCTTCCATCGGGAAGAACTCACAGGAAGGAACCTGCTTCAACGCTGCCGCATGAAAGATATAATCCACTCCCGGCATTGCGTTCTTGCATGACTGAAGGTTGCGGACATCCCCGATATAGAACTTGATTTTATGTGCCACATCCGGATATTTCATCTGGTACTCATGGCGCATATCATCCTGCTTCTTTTCATCTCGTGAGAATATGCGAATCTCACCTATATCTGTACGAAGGAAACGATTCAATACAGCGTTACCGAAGGAACCTGTTCCACCAGTAATCATAAGGGTCTTACCTGCAAAAATGCTCATAACTATTTCTTGATTATATGATTCTTTATGATTCGTGTATTTGATTATTCGATGACCTCAAGGACATCCGGTTCCACTTCTGCGGAGATGGCAAGGGCATCGGGAATAAGCACTACAATTTGTTTGCTGCGTTTGTGCGCAACCTTCACGAATAAGCCTTCCAGTTTATCCATGGCGCCGTTGCAATGCACCCTGACTCTCACACCTTTCTTGACATCAATCTCGTCCGGACGGTAGAAGCTCACTTTCTTATCCTTCTGTTCGTATAGCTGGATGAAGTTTCCCATCTCCTTGTCCCCAACAGTGAGATAATGCATTTCACTGCCGTCATGCTTTTTCCAGACGACAAACTGCAAATCGTTATAGACTGTTTTCTTAAAGTTGACGATATTTTTTTGTGAGGCGTGGACGAAGATAAGACTGGGAATGACCGGCACCATGCTGATAATCTTCTTGCCATTGCGAGTACGGATAGCTTGTTCCTTTGGAATGAAAAACTCCAGTTTCTCATAGTTACGAAGCATTTCTTCCGCTTTTTTCTCGTTCTTATACGAGTGCATAATGTACCATTTTATCTCTTCAACACTTGCTTCATTAGCCATATCTAACAAGAAGGAGTATTTAATAAGTTATACTGTTTAGTTTTTTCGCCATATTTATTGCAAGCATACAATCGTAGTTCATCTTACCTTGTGTAGTAATATGTAAATCAATATATTATAACCCAAACTATTGCAAAAGGCCTGCTTGCAATCTATATATACCATTCCTTTCGAAAGTCTAACTTTGTTCCCTCTCTTGTGTAGAGAGAGAACAAGAGGTTATTCAGTTGAGAATTGGGAGCATGGAAGAGGAGAAAACGCTATGGAAATGTTTCACCAATATAATGTCTTTGTTTGTTTATTCATTTTGGGGGCAAACACAAGAAAACAATCTATTGTTTCTTGGTCATCTCAAATAAGTTTTATACTTTTTTGTAGTGTTCCATTCTCTCTCTACACAAGAGAGGGACCAACCATTCAAACCCTTTTTCTCAACGAATCCAAAATGCTCCGGTTTGCATTGTCTATATCCGAAGTGTCCAGCGAGGCAAGATATATCTTTGTGGTTTTCTCGGAATCATGTCCCATAGCTTCACTAATCACCGACATGGAGACTTTCTGCTCCTTTGCCATCGTTGCCCATGTGTGACGAGCCACATAACTGGTCAAAGGCGTACTCAGTCCAGCCATCTCTTCAATGGTTTTTAACTTCTTGTTCATCAGACGTAAGGCACTCTTGTACTGACGGCGGGAATCTGTTTCCAGGTTTCGTATAATGGGTAATAAATAAGGCGAATCCTTGGTGTCGTACTTATCGACAATCTCCTGCATCATGTCTTCCCATTTTATGGTCAACTGTCTGCCTGTCTTCTTTCTTGTATAACTCACCATGCCACCACGCAAATCAGTTTTCTTCAGATATGCCATATCCACAAAAGACATGCCTCGCATAAATACGGAAAAGAGAAAGAGATCGCGTGCATAATCGAGTTGCGGCGACTGAGCCAAATCAAGTAACCGAATGCGCCTGATGGCATCCTTCGTTATGGCTCGTTTGCAGGTCTTGGCAACACCTGTATATACATGTTTGAAGGGCACAGCATCCTTTGTCAAACCTTTCTCCATCGCTCTTTGGTATATCGCCCTCAGATTGCGCATATAATAAGATGTGGTATTGCAACACAACTGCTGTCGTTTCAGATAACTCTCAAATTCCAACATCAAGTAGCCCGTCAGCTCTATCCATGTTACTTCCCTGTTCTCCCGGAATTGCACGAAGCGGTTCATCACATAACGGTAGCGTTCCGCCATGGCACTCTTGCCCATCGTCTCCAATTGGCTAATCAGTTTCAGTCCGAAAGCTATCAAGCCTTGGTCTCCCTGATTATCTACATATTCGTTCACCACATCCGCCACGCTATAACTTGTCTTCCCATTGCGTTCCAACCGCTTCACTATCTTCTCCAGTTTGCCAAGCTCCTTCTCCAACGCCTCCTTCACCTCCAGCAAATAGTCAAGACGCTTAACTTCTGTGACTTTCGACATCGCTACAGTTTCATGATCCGCATCCCATTCCGATGCACGAAGCGAGAATCCTGAATGAATCAGCCTCGTGGTACGACAATGTTTCACCTGATAATATAATGTTCCCGTTCCGTCCTTGCGTATAGACATTCTCATCTTAATCTTAATTGTTGCCATTTTCAAAGTGTATATCAAATTCAAATATCTACATATAAAAGTCGGACGGAACACAATGTCTCTGGCACAACTAAAAAAGGAGCTGCATCAAAACAAGCGTTTTGACACAACCCCTTTTTTATCCTAAGAAATAAAATTCTTACTTAACTTTAGCAACGATAGCCTTGAAAGCTTCAGGATGATTAACAGCTAAGTCAGCTAAGACTTTACGGTTAATTTCAATACCAGCAGCGTGCAAAGCACCCATCAAACGAGAGTATGACATACCTTCCATGCGAGCGGCAGCGTTGATACGCTGGATCCACAAAGCGCGGAAGTTACGTTTCTTGTTACGACGGTCACGGAATGCATAAGTCAAACCTTTTTCCCAGGTATTTTTAGCAACGGTCCACACGTTCTTACGTGCACCATAATAACCACGGGTAAGTTTCAAAATCCGTTTTCTTTTTGCTCTTGAAGCAACATGATTTACTGATCTAGGCATAATACTAATTTGTTTTGAATGTTAGCGTCATCCCTTCATGGATGAACTTTTGTGCTAAAACTCGGTTAATAAAAATCTAAAAAAAATCGCTTAATAAAAATTACTTCATGCAAAGCATCTTCTTAACGCTGTTCACGTCAACACTGGCTACGATACCAGTATGAGTAAGATTTCTCTTTTGCTTTTTAGTCTTCTTTGTCAGAATGTGACTTTTAAAAGCGTGTTTTCTCTTGATTTTACCTGTTCCGGTAAGAGCGAATCTTTTTTTGGCACCGGAATTAGTCTTCATCTTAGGCATTTTCCAATATATTTAATTAATTAAACCATGCTATCTCCTTTCGGAAATAGTTATTTCATTATTCTTATTTTTCGGAGTTAGATTCTGAAGCAGCAGCTCCTTCCTCGTTTGATTTTTTAGCTGCTTTAGCTGAACCGCCGCTTTTTTTAGGAGTCAGCATAATAATCATGCGTTTACCCTCCAATACCGGCATCTGTTCAACCTTTCCATAATCTTCCAAATCGTTTGCAAAGCGAAGCAACAACACCTCTCCTTGTTCTTTGAAAAGAATAGAACGTCCTTTGAAGAACACATAAGCCTTAACTTTTGCCCCTTCTTCCAAAAAGCCCTTGGCATGCTTCAGCTTGAAAGCATAATCATGGTCATCTGTCTGAGGTCCGAAACGAATTTCCTTCACCACGACCTTGACAGACTTTGCCTTTTGCTCTTTCTGACGTTTCTTCTGTTGATAGAGGAATTTCTGATAATCTATCACTCTGCATACAGGAGGTGCAGCATTGGGTGAAATCTCAACCAAGTCTAATCCCTGATCTTCGGCTATTTTTAAGGCTTGAGATGTGGGATAAACTCCCTGCTCAACATTGTCACCGACTAAACGAACCTCTCGCACACGGATCCGTTCGTTGATTCTGTACTGCTCTTTTGTCAGATTGTCTATCTTCATTCAGAAACGATTTATTTCTCCTCTTTTTATTATTTTTTTACTTTTTATAATCACCAGCGGTTGATCATTTCTTCAACCTCTTGTTGCAATTGCGCTGCAAAGGTAGTAATTTTCATTGAACCTTTATCACCTTCGCCCTGTTTTCTTACAGAAACTTCACCATTTTCTGCTTCTTTTTCACCTACAATCAGCATATATGGGATTCGTTTCATCTCGTTGTCACGGATTTTACGGCCTATTTTCTCATTTCGGTCATCCACCAACACGCGAAGTTCATGTTTCTTCAATTCACGGGCTACTTCTTTAGCATATTCATTGAAACGTTCACTGATAGGTAAAACGCATACCTGATCCGGAGCCAACCAGAACGGGAATTTACCTGCTGTATGCAATCAATACGGCAACGAAGCGTTCCATTGAACCGAATGGAGCACGATGGACCATTACAGGACGATGTTTTTGATTGTCCTCTCCTGTATATTCCAACTCGAAACGTTCCGGCAAGTTATAGTCTACTTGGATAGTACCCAACTGCCAACGACGGCCAATGGCATCCTTCACCATGAAGTCCAGTTTAGGTCCATAGAAAGCTGCTTCGCCATACTCAATCTTAGCAGGCAAACCTTTTTCACGGCATGCTTCGATAATTGCGTTTTCAGCCTTTTCCCAATTCTCATCGCTTCCGATATATTTGTCACGGTTCACTTTGTCACGCAAAGAAATCTGTGCTTCAAAGTTTTCGAAGTTCATGGAACGGAAAACAATAGAAATAATATCCATCACACGCAAGAATTCATCTTTCACCTGGTCTGGACGGCAGAAAATATGCGCATCATCTTGTGTAAAGCTACGCACACGAGTCAATCCGTGCAACTCTCCACTTTGTTCATAACGGCACACCGTACCAAATTCAGCAATACGCAAAGGCAAATCCTTATACGAACGAGGAGAATTCTTGAAAATCATACAGTGGTGAGGGCAGTTCATCGGTTTCAAGAAGTACTCTTCTCCCTCTTCCGGTGTATGGATTGGCTGGAATGAATCCTTGCCGTATTTAGCGTAATGGTCTGAAGTTATATATAACAATTTATTACCAATAGGCGGACAAATTACTTCTTGGTAGTCGTAACGAGCTTGGATACGACGCAAGAATTCTTGCAAGCGCAAACGCAAAGCTGTACCTTTAGGCAACCATATTGGAAGACCCTTGCCCACTGTATCAGAGAACATGAACAAGTCCAACTCCTTACCTATTTTACGGTGGTCACGTTTTTTAGCCTCTTCCAACATTGTCAGATATTCATCCAACATCTTCTTTTTCGGGAAAGAGATGGCGTACAGACGAACCAACTGTTTACGTTTTTCGTCTCCTCTCCAATAAGCACCCGCTACGCTTAATATTTTAACGGCTTTGATGTAAGATGTGTTCGGGATATGAGGACCACGGCACAAATCTGTAAATGCGCCTTGGGTATAGGTGGAAATTGTTCCATCTGCCAACTCGCTGATGAGTTCCACTTTATACTCTTCACCTCTGTCTCCAAACATTTTCAAAGCATCTGCCTTGGATATGTCATGACGTACAATAGACTCTTTCTTTGCAACCAATTCAAGCATTTTCTTTTCTATTGCCGCAAAGTCGCTGTCTTTAATAACAGTCTCACCCGGATCCACGTCATAATAGAATCCGTTTTCAATAGCCGGACCGATACCGAATTTAATTCCAGGGTACAACTCCTGCAAAGCTTCAGCCATCAGGTGGGCACTTGAATGCCAGAAAGCATGTTTGCCTTCTTCATCTTCCCACTTGAACAGTTTTACACTTGCATCCTCGTTGATAGGACGAGTCAAATCCCAGACTTCACCGTTTACACTCGCTGCCAAAACATCTTGGGCAAGGCGAGAACTGATACTTTCAGCAATCTGCATAGCGGTTGTCCCCTCTGCATATTCTCTTACGGAATGATCCGGAAATGTAATCTTAATCATAATCTGTTCATTTATTATTGATTCAGCCACAAAGATAATATCTTTTTTTTAAGAATCAATCTTTTTTCTTTACATTTAAACACTTCTGTAAGTTTTTCATCTAAACTCATCCTGCCAATAGTTACGACCTTATACCGGGCTTCGTCATCGCCTCTCCTTAAAACCTTCATCAAAAAGTTGGGATTTTTGAGACCTCGACTTCAACAGAGAGAGCTTGGATCGTACATTTTAGGTTTAAGTGCTGGCATCCAACATCCTTTGTTTTTCACCTAGGTGATAAGTGCTTTTCACTTAGGTGATAAATGTTTTTCACCTAGGTGATAAATGCTTTTCATCTAGGTGAAAAACTAAAAATGTCATTACACAATTTCTTCTTGAGATAAAGTATTGAGAATCAATCTTTTCTTCACATTTGCTTTAAAATGTCATTCTCCAAACCAAACTATTGTATATTGGTCATGCACTTGGAATTTCAGTCGGAAAGATTGTTCCGTTTCCGTTCGTGTTTCATACACTTCGATTTCTCCTTTTTCCGCATAAGGGAACGGGCGGATATGCAAATGACGGATGAAATCCACTTCCGGCAAGTCTATTACCTTATATAATGTCTCTTTGGCACACCAACAGATTAGTAGATGGGACACTTCGTTCATCGGGTCGATAAATGCCACCTCTTCTGAGGACAAGAACCGGTGGCGTATGCCATAAACCCGGTCGGAGCGGTATTCGATATCCACAGCCACCCGCCCTTTACCCGAAGACAATACCACGGCAGCAAATCCTTTGGTGTGGGAGATGCTGATTTCATGCGATTCATTAGGCAAATAAGGAGCACCGGATTCCTTATGCAAAAGGATAGCATCGTGTCCCAACATCTTATTCAGCAGGACATACGTCGTCAACTTCTCTTTGCGCCGGGCTTCGGACCTGAAGCCTTGCAATTCTTCTTCATAAAGGGATGCCTCATCCAACAAAGCCGCCAACTCTTCAGGCGACTCATCCATTTTCCAAACACAAAGTTCAGGAGTGTTTATCTGTAATACGATAGGCATTTTTCACTTTTATTTTTTCCACCGGAATGTTTCGATTAACTTCTCAACATCTTTCAAAAGATACTCTGTGACAGGAGCTATGGAATCAGCGGATGGTTGGAAATTATAATATAACGCTCCCCGGAAAAGCTGGCTTATACTATCCGTCAGCACAAATTGGATTGGAGAGACACAATCCCCTTTTAAGACATATAATGAAGCATACAAATGGGAATCAACATCTTCATATTGCCTCTCTTCTATAGAAACCACTTTTTGCTGTTTAGTAAGCAAATAGCGAACCTCTTCCAATGATTTCTCCAATTGGTCCAAGGTATGAAGCCGCACATATCCACAATAGAGCGATGCATTCAATTCCGGATAGAGAATCGTTAATGATCCCACCTCGTGATCTGCCAAAGAATCGATGCTTACCGATTCGGGGCAATCAAATGTGTACGGCAAACTTTCAACTGGCAATGCACAATAAACAGCCGGCGTTGGCTCGATACGGAAATATCCTTTCGGTTTAGGCATATAATTCTGGCATGAGAACAAAAAGGAGGAGAGCAATCCTACCATTACAAGAGCCAACTTCTCATTCACGAACCTTCCCATGTGCCCCGTTTGCAGATGAAACGTCTTTACGATTGAACTTTACCTTCAATATGCGGCGATTGTCTATCTCGAGGATTTGGAAACGATAGTTGGCATACTCCAACACCTCCAATCTTCTCGGGAAATCACCTTTTATTTCAAGCAACATTCCTGCCAGTGTTTCCACCTCCTCCGTTACTTTTTCAAACACATCAGGGTCGATGTCGGTAACACGGAAGAAGTCTGTCAGTAAGATTTTAGCTTCGAAGATGTAACTTCCATCAGCCATTCGGATATACAACTTTTCATCTTCGTCATATTCATCTGAAATTTCGCCGACAATCTCTTCCAAAATATCTTCCATCGTCACAATACCGGATGTTCCTCCAAATTCATCAACCACAATCGCCATGTGTATTTTATTAGTTCGGAACTCTTCCAAAAGGTCATCAATTTTCTTGGTTTCCGGGACAAAATAGGCCGGGCGAATCAAACTCTGCCAATGGAATGTGTCAGGTTTCTCCAAATAAGGAAGCAAATCTTTAATGTACAAGATACCTTTAATATTGTCCTCGCTGTCCGCATAAACAGGAATACGGGAATAACCCGAATTAACGATTTTGTCCAACACCTCTTTGAATGAAGAACGAATGTCCAAATCTTCCATATCCAGACGGGGAGTCATCACCTCATCGGCTGTCTTATTATAAAATTTGATGATTTCAGCAAGCATTTCTTTCTCCTCCGGGATAGATTTGGAAGTCAACTCCAAAGCCTTGCTCAGCTCATCCACAGAGAGGTCGTATTTCTTTTTAGACAACAATTTATTGATAAAAGAGGTCGAATGAACCAATACGGAAGAGAGCGGTTTGCATATTTTCTGTAAAGAGTCCAATGTTGGTGCAGACCTTCTCACAAAGCTCAACGTTTTTTGTTGCGCATAAATCTTAGGCATAATCTCTCCAAACAAAAGGAGCAAGAAGGTCAAGACTACTGTTTCAAGGATAAAGCCCAGCACAGGCACGGCTGAAAAGTCAAGCCAAGAATGAATACCATACGTACACAACATGACTATCGCCACATTCACAAAATTGTTTGTAATCAAGATTGTAGCGAGAAGGTATTCCGTCTTCTCAAGTAATGTCAAAATCAACGAGTCTACCGGATTATTCTCCTCTTTCACCTCATTGATATCATTAGGAGACAAGGAGAAGAATGCCACTTCAGAGGCAGATATAAAACCCGATACTAACAATAGTAACATTGCCAGGATTAAGGCCACTGCAGAACCTATTGTCATACTCTGCACGCCAACCTGGCTAAATAATTCCGAAAAATAATCTGAGTCCAAGGATTCAAGTATTAATTAAACATTAAAACGGCAAATCATCCGCATCGTTCGTTTCCACTGGCGGATTCACGGGCGATGCTGAAGTCATTGGTTGTTGGGTCGGCACTACGGGTTGAGCCGTCGCACCTGTCGTCTGTGTTATCTGAGGATTTGTTTCTACATTTGGACGGGAGCCCATACTATAAAACTCAACACGGTCAGCATGTATTTCAGTCACATAACGTTTCACACCGCTTGGGTCATCGTAATTGCGAGTACGGATTTTACCTTCCACATACAAGCCAGAACCTTTCTTGACCCATTTCTCTACAAAGGTAACCAAATCGCTGCGGCGTACCACGATATTGTGCCATTCCGTCCGCTCCGGTATGACTGTTCCATTCGACAATGTGTATCCTCTTTCCGATGTCGCTAATGGAAAGCTCACCACACCTGCCCCGCTATCGAAATAGCGGACATCCGGATCCTTGCCCACATTGCCAATTAAAAGTACTTTATTCAGTGACATTTTGTATTTATTATTAAGAAGGTGGTGTGTCGAAACAGTTGTTCTGGCACACCGCCCTCCTTGATTTTGTTTATTTTAATGATGCAGCTATCGCATCGACTAATTTCTTAGCATTTTCATTTGCCGGGTTCAAAGCCAAAGCCTTATCCAAATACTCTTTTGCACTCTTCAATTGAGTATCAGCCTTACCCTTTTCTGCTTTGTATTTGTCAGGTTCTGAAGTTGCCAATGGATTAATCTTCACCAATGTTGTAGCACCTTGATTGTACAACATAGCTCCCAAGCTATACAAAGCATTTTCTTGATATTTCTTATTAGAGACACCTAAAACCTTCTTATAAAGTTCTTCAGCTGTTTTGATATCCCCTTTCTTTTGAGCAGCCTGTCCCAACTTGATGCTCTGCGTATATAATAATTTCTCCAAATTGGCATTGCCTGGCAACTCTTTCAATCCTGCATCCACTGTTGCAAAGAACTCTTCATTCTTACCTAAGTTACGATATGCCATCGCTTCACCCACATAAGAATCATCCAAATTATATTTATACTTCACAGCCATATCAAAGAATTTGGCAGCCTCAGCATATTGTTTTGCCTGATTTGCACTAAATCCACAGTTGAATATTCTGACTGTATCTTTATATTCATTTAATTTCAAGTACTCGCTGTACTTAGCGACTGCTTCCGTATAATTCTTAGCTTTTAATGCAGCATCACCTTCATCACGTAATTTATCAACATCTTGCGCGAACGCATTTCCAATACCCAAGCATAAAGCTACTAATAATACAATTTTTCTCATGGTCTGTATTTACTTTTATAATTAAACGGGGCTAATTTAGCATATATATCCATCACGAGCAAGTTTTTTTTCCAAAACTTATCAATTTTATCACGGAATGTATCGTTCGGCTTACTTGCAGACGAGCATAATCTGGCTGCATCGCATCCGACAAAGAAACCGGAGCAGGATGTATCGGAAAGGTTGCCAACAGTGGATTTTCCTCCATTTTCCCTGATTGTTCTGCACAGTTTCCTGTTATGGCGACCACTGGGACATGATATTTGCCAGCCGATTCCAATATTCCCCATAAGAGCTTCCCCTGTTCTGTTTGGACATCCATCTTCCCCTCTCCTGTTATAATCAAATCCGCATCTTGAATGGTTTCGTCAAAATGCAAAATACGTTTCAACATGGAAATGCCGGACAACAGTGGAGCATGTAAAAACAGATAACAGCCACCGCCTAATCCGCCTGCTGCCCCGGAGCCTGGGCAATCCTGTAAATCCACGCCATACTGTTTTTGTATTTTGTCTGCCAAATGGCGCAAGCCTTCATCTAACAAGGCTACCTGTTCCTCCGAAGCTCCCTTCTGTCGGGCAAACACATAAGCTGCCCCCTCTTTCCCATAAAAAGGATTGCGAACATCGGTTGCCACCTCTATCCTACACGAAGAGAGCAAAGGATTCGCCATCGAATCATCCATCTCGGCAATCTCTTTCAGATATACGCCTCCCTCTTTTATCTCTTGCCCTTCCTTGTCCCGGAAATGAAATCCCAAAGCTTGCAGCATGCCGATACCGGCATCGTTAGTGGCACTACCTCCTATACCTAACCAAATCCTTTTGCATCCACGTTCCAAGGCATCGGCAATCAGTTCGCCAGTGCCTTTTGTCGTGGTATAGATTACATTCCCCTCTTTCCAAGGTATCAATGATATTCCACTTGCCGCCGCCATCTCTATCACTGCAGTTTTCGTTTCTTCCACCCAAGCGTATGATGCTTGGACTGGATTTCCCAAAGGGTCTTCCACCCAACAGGTTATCCGTTCTCCACCCAAAACCGGCATCAAGGCATCCACCCATCCTTCACCACCATCGGCCACAGGAATCTTCACCACTTCAGCTGTCGGCAATATGTCATGAATGGCATCAGATATCACCTGATTTAACTCCATAGAGGAGATACAACCTTTAAAGGAATCAATAGCTACAACAATCTTCATCTTACTCTTCCAAGAGGGCGGTGTGTCATAATTTGCAAACTGCTGTATTGTTATTTACATCAAGTTTGCCATTCCGACACTCCGTTTTATTTATTGAATACTTTAGTCTTCAGGATAATAACATCTTCCAGTGGACGATCATTTTCATCTGTTGGGACCAAAGACATCTTCTCTACGATATCAAAACCTTCAACGACTTCACCCCAGATGGAAACAGAACCATCCAAGTGAGGAGAACCTCCCCAATTCTTATACACTTCACGGTGTTCTGCCGGGATAGTCATAGGAGGCAAAACAGCCAATGTATCTTCTGTCAATTTCAAAGCAGCGGCTTCCAACTCTTCTGCCTTGTCCTTCAATTCAGGTTGCTCCTTGACCAAACGGTGCTTAAAGACAGAGACAAGCCAATTCTTACGGATCTGGTTGATGCGTACTTCCATGCTGTCCAATCCGGCATCAGTCCAACGTTTCCCTTGGATATAACAGAACTGGGTACCGGCAGAGGCACGTTCCGGATTCACATCATCTATCTCTTTTGCATCAATCAATGCTCCTCTTTTGTTGAAATGGTTAGGGAGAATCTCGGCAGGTACTGTATAACCTCCGTCGCCATCACCATATAACACTCCAGGTTCATGAGCTACACTGGTCGGGTCTCCGCCCTGCACCACAAAGTCCTTGATGATGCGGTGGAACAACACACCTTCGTATGCGTTTTCCTGGCACAATTTGATAAAATTATCCCGATGCAAAGGTGTGTCATCATACAATTTGACCGTAACATCACCCAAAGTGGATGTAATAGTTACATAAACCGGTTCTCCAGGTTTCAATGCCGGGTTGCTACATGCGGAAACTAACAACCAAGCAGCTAACAATGCAAATACTTTTTCATGTACTGATTCATTTATTAAGATTAATATTAAGACGATTTCAAGACCAACATCCGACAGTTCTTACAGTCAAACTGCAGAAGCAGGCGGGTATCTTTATATTGTAAATAATAAGGCTCCCTAAAAGGGGACTTCCCCTTCTGATGGTTCGGGCACCAACCCATACTGTACCGCAAGCAATGTTTTGAAAACATCAATGGCACATTGTCCACCGGATCAAGTTCAAAAGCAGGATCTATCTTTTCCACTCCATGTTCTTGGTAAAAAGAACGAGCCAACGAATTGGCGACATTCCCCAAATATGTCAGACTGGAAGCCGGGAATGGATTCTCTCCTTTTTGGTCTCTTCGTTTTGACAATTCTCGACGATAACAAATCCGCCGCGCTGCCAATAATTTATCCACAGCATCCCGCCTCATTTCTGCCAAAAGAGAAGAAGGGACGAACCACTCTTGCGCCATCGAGACGACCACCTCTTTTGCTTCAAATGGAGTATTGCCCAACTTGGCCAATTGTGTTTTGATATTCTCGGTTTGTGACCGCTTGGCAAGTTCTTTTCCGAACGGACGGACAATAGCGATGCGGCAACCGCTTTCGTCTTTCATTTCAACTGTAAATCCTATCTTATTCTCTTCGAATGATATGCTTACACCTATCTTTCGTTCAGCCGACACTTTTGCGAGCAACTTCTCAAACTGCTGGTCATAGTTGCGATATAATCCTGTTTTCGGAGCTATTGCTGGCATCTCTTGCGGGAAAAGGCGGTTCGCTTCTACCCGATTGACCCGGAAGCCTTCCAACTCACCTTGCTTATTGAAAAATGCTAAACCATCACCATTGTTCAATGGAGTCACTCCTGCCACGGTGAAACTATTTCCTTTTATCTCTTTGACAGTCCCGACAAATTCACCTTTAGACTTGGGCGAATCAAACGATGTGATATCTTTCACCCTGCCATTTAAGAAGAAAGAAGTAAATCCCCGATTGAAGCTTTTGTCAGCTTGAGGTGTAAATGAAACATGGCTGGTTCCTATCGAAGCACGGGAATATTCCGAACGACGGGCAAATATCTTATCCAGTTTCTGCCGATAAAGGGCAGTTATGTTTTTAACATAAGAGACATCTTTCAATCGCCCTTCTATTTTCAAAGAAGAGACTCCGGCATCCAACAATGCCTCCAAGTCATCCACCCGGTTCATATCCCGCAATGAAAGCAGATATTTGCTTGTGGCTATTACCTTTCCATCCGAATCCAACATCGTATAGGGCAACCTGCAATATTGGGCGCATTCTCCACGGTTCGCACTACGTCCGCACATTGCCGCACTCAGATAACACTGCCCGCTGTAACTGACACATAACGCTCCATGGACAAAGACTTCCAACGGCACATCTGTGGAATCGGCTATCTTACGAATCTCTGCCAATGACAATTCACGAGCCAAGACAATTTGGGTAAAACCTGCCTTCTGCAAGAAGCAGACTTTCTCGACACTTCGGTTATCAGTCTGTGTACTGGCATGTAACGGGATGGGTGGCAAATCCATCTTCATCAATGCCATATCTTGGACAATCAAAGCATCCACTCCCGCTTCATATAGTTTCCATACTAAATCCCTTGCCTCCTCCAGCTCCTCCTCTTTCAGGATGGTGTTTAAAGTCACATAGATCCGGGCGCCATAAAGATGGGCATATTCACACAACGTATGAATATCTTCCAACGTATTCCCAGCCGCAGCCCTGGCTCCGAATTTAGGCGCACCAATATACACGGCATCCGCTCCATGGTTGATCGCTTCTATCCCACACTGCAAATCCTTTGCAGGAGAAAGCAATTCTATCTTTCTAACCTTGTTCATCAAAGCTCGTTATTTGTATAAATCATTCAACAATCCGATATCTTCCCGTCGGGAAGGGGCAACTTGGAAAAGATAGTAGTTCAACCAATTTGAGAAAAGCAAATTGGCATGTGCCCGCCAACGAATAACGGGTCCCTCTTCGGGATGGTCATTCCGGTAATAATGTTTCGGCATATCAATAGGCAATCCCTTGTTCAAGTCCCTTATATATTCATCATGCAAAGCATTCGGGGCATACTCGGAATGTCCCGTGATAAAAACTCACGTCCTCCCTCGCCATCGCCATATAAACTCCAGACTCTTCGCTTTCTGAAAGCAAGGTCAATTCAGGCACACGAAGGATATCTTCCCGGCGCACTTCCGTATGCCGACTATGAGGCACATAAAATTCATCATCAAATCCCCGGAATATAGGGAGGAAAGGATGCAGTAGGTGGTGAGGGAATATACCGAACATCTTATGATCCAAATCATACTTCGGGACATCAAAGAAGTGGTACAAGCCTGCTTGGGCAGCCCAACATATATAAAGGGTAGATGTCACATGTGTACGCGCCCAATCAAATATCCCCGTTATCTCATTCCAATAGGTAACTTCCTCAAATGGCATCTGTTCAACCGGAGCGCCTGTGATAATCATGCCATCGTAGTACCCCATTTTCAAATCATCAAAATCCTTATAAAAAGCTTTGATATGTTCGGCTGGCGTGTTCTTATGAGTATGTCCTTTTATCTTCATCCAGTCTATCTCCACTTGAAGGGAAGTATTGCTCAACAAACGGACCAAGTCTGTTTCAGTCGTAATCTTCAAGGGCATCAAATTCAACACGACAATATGGAGCGGGCGAAAACCATCCGATGCAGCACGCATCGTGTCGATTACAGAAATATGTTCATTCTTCAGCAATTCAACAGCCGGAAGATTCTTTTGCACATTCAATGGCATAATCTTATTCTTTTTATCTTTTCAGACGGCAAAGATACAAAGAACTCTCTGAATAACGGGCTGATTACATCTTGAAAAAGATTCGCAGGGGAATCCTATATCATAAAAAGCGGGCGGAGCGTCACAATTGCAAATTGCCGTGTTGCTTTCGGAATTCGACCTCTGTCATTTACATCAGTAAACTCCTGTCGGTCTCATCCCCTGCATCTGACATTTTACTAATTCTGACGCTCCGCCTATTTCAAATTATCACCAACTTATCTTCTCGGAATATTTACCGATTGTTCTTGCTCTCCTTTCAAATAACGAGAGAAATAATCCACCAATCTCCAATAGAAATATTCGTCCATGTCACCAAAGCTATGTCTTTGCTGAGGCAACATCAACATATCAAAACGCTTGCCAGCACGAATCAAAGCGTCTACGACACGAAGGGTATTACCCGGATGGACGTTGTTGTCAATATCTCCATGAACCAACAACAGATGGCCTTTCAATTGATGGGCAATCTCTTCGTTTGTCTTGATACTGTACATAAACGTAGTATCGCCCTTCTCCGTCATCTGTTCTTTTACACCATGGTGCGTTTCGCTCCACCAACGGTTGTAAATGCGATTATCATGGTTTCCGGCACATGAAACAGCAGCCTTGAAGAAATCCGGATATTGAAGGATTGCCGCAGTAGACATAAACCCACCACCAGAATGTCCATGGATTCCTACACGATTGATGTCAATAAATGAATAGCGGTCTGCCAACTGCTCAATGGCAGCTTTCTGGTCTGCCAAGCCATAATCACGCAGATTGCCATAGCCATAGTTATGATACCATTTAGAACGACTCGGATGACCACCTCTGTTACCAACTGTGATAACAATAAAGCCAGCTTGCGCCAAACGGTCAGTACGAACACTCATGCGAGCAAACGGATAGACAGTAGCTTCCACCTGTGGTCCCGGATAAACATAATCCACAATTGGATAGACCTTAGTCGAATCAAAATTAAACGGCTTGTACATCACTCCGTATAAATCCGTCACTCCATCAGCGGCCTTTACCTTGAACGGCTGAGGGAACTGGTATCCAGCAGCAAAAAGCTGAGAGAAATCGCTCTCTTCCAAAGTCATAATCTTACGTCCCATATTGTCCAACAAATCTGTCTTAGGGACGCTGTTTACCCTTGAATAGTTATTCACCACAAAACGAGATTTATCATCAATCCTTGCCGTATGGAAGAAATCACCTTTCGTCACGATTTGCAAATTGCTTCCATCCAAGTTGGCACGATAGAGATGTTCGTAATATGGATTTTCACCTTTCTCCTTCCCATTTGCCAAGAAATAAACGACACGGGCAGCCTCGTCTATTTTCACTATCTGGTCTACATGCCAAGGACCTTTCGTAATACGGTTTTTCAACTTTCCGTTTCCGTCATAAAGATAAAGGTGAGCCCAGCCATCCCTTTCACTCCATTGCACCAACTCTTTGCCACCGTTCAATATTGCCAACGGGCGCACCTCCTGGTAAGTATTCATGCGTTCCTGGATCAGCGGACGGATAGAATCTTCGCCTATGGTATAAGAACAGATATCAATCCGATACAAGTCACGGCTGGAACGGGTCAAATAGAAATGGTTACTATCACCCAGCCATTTGCTGGACTTCTCGCGCATATCACGCTCTTTCTCCAAACGGGGCTGATAAGCTATGCTGAGGGTCTGATCCTTATATGCCTTCGTAGAAATCTCCTTATAAGTGTTGTTCTGCATATCGAAAAGATACAAATGCTCTTCCGGTGCCTCTTTCTCTCCCGGCATCTGATATTTGTAAGTTTCCAAAGTAGGACGAGGAGAAGCCATTGCATTGATGACCCACAACTCCTTCACCTTACGTTCATCCGTAGCGGTAACAGCAAAATAACGGGAATCGGGAGACCACAAAATACCGTATGCAGCTTTGCGCTTCCCATTGCATAATGTATCAGTGTTCAACGAGGAGTAGGGTTGTCCAAATCCGAAATACTTCTCGCCGAAAGTAGTCAACTGGACATCCACCACTGTGCTGTCGTTTTCATTCTCTTTCAATTTCTCATAATCCGCACGACTCATCCGATAAAGGTTCAAATCCTTGGCATACACCACTGTCTTACCATCTGGAGAGATAGAAGCCCATTCCGGATATTTAACCTCTTTCTTCTTATCCTCTAACCAAGTGAGCTTGCGTGTCGGGTAATCGTATGAGAAATAAAAAACTTGTTTCTTTTTACCGTTTTTATTGTCAACAGAATCTTTAGGAGCATCCTTGGACGATGTGATATGGAAAGTAAAAGTGCGACCATCGGCTTGCGCTTCCAATTTCTGTATAGGCAAATGTTGTGCCGTAAACGGATCCTTTACTATTTCCGTGATTTGCGAAGCGATGTCGTCCAAATCGAACAGGCTTTTCTTTGTCTTTGCTATCGGATCAACCACATACCAAGGCTTTACCCTCACTGGTTTTATATTCATACCAAAAGCTGTCACCCTGCTGGAACCAGTGCGGGTCAACTGTAGTAGAGAACAACATAGTGGACAACTTGTCTTTTGTAAATCTTTCCGCTTGTAGATAACCGGGGAGGCGATCTCCATTCTCAGCCTTTGCCATGCCACAAGTAAACAATCCTACACAGCAAAGAAACGTACATAAATGTTGTTTCATGTTTTTCAGAATTAAGTAATTCATAAATAAGAAAGCGGTTTGTCAGAATTAGCAAACGGCTGCGTTATTTCCGGTATTCACCCTCTGCATCTAACTTTTCACTAATTCTAACATAACCATAAAGGGGCTGCATCAAAACAACCATTTTGACACAGCCCCTAAATTTATTAAATAAGATTCTTAGATCAAGAATGTTGCTACCAAAGCCAAGATAGCATAGAATTCAGGAAGTGCTGCATAAATCATTGTGTTTGTCTGAACATCATGTCCTTGAGACATACCAACGATACCATTAGCACACAGCTGACCTTGACGGATGGCAGAAATAAGGAATACGATTCCAACGCAAGCACCCATGATGAATTTAGAAATTGCATTGTCCGGAGTGATTGCACCAGCAGTCATAAATGCCACAAAACCATAAAGACCTTGAGAAGCGGGCATCGCAGAAAGAATCATGTAACCAGCAGATTTAGAAGGATCCTTCTTCAATGCGCCTTCTGCTGCATTAGCTGCAATTGTTGTACCATAGCAACTGCCAATTCCCGCAAGGCCAACATAAGTCCTAAGCCCAAATAACCTAATAATAGAGTTATGTCCATAATGATAAAAATTTAAATTGTTATTAATTTATTTCTTTGTTTCTGTTTTTTGGAGCGATGAGAAAGGTTTGTAAGTGACACCTCTGCCATCGTAACCAGAGTTTTTAAAATATTCGACAAATGTCAAACGTATTGAATGCACATAAGCACTTAAGCAAGACAATGCGATATTCAGTGTGTGACCGCATATAAATATCAAACCTCCTGCAATCCAACCAGGAATACCCCACAAAAAGTCCGACAAACCGCCTTGTGCCTGCATTGCCAAATCGTTAAACACACCACCTAACAAGCCTCCTGCCAATCCCAAGGCATAGAGACGGAGGTAGGACAGCAAATCGCCTAACAGACCGGTTGCCATGTTGTATGTAGCCCAAAGACCTGCTCCCACATTCATGAACACATTGCGGTGCAAGTCGTTCAGTAAGAAGATTCCTACCGCAGACACGCCGCCCAATGCGTAATACGTCATGGTAGCAACCTCTGTCGGGATTACCTGTAAAAAGTTCAACGTGGCAACGCTGACAGATCCACCGACCAACAACAACCAACCCCAATCAGCAAGAGAGTTCTTAAAGCCATAACGGGCTGTAGAACAAATAGCCTTGACAGTCATGGCGAAACAGATATGGAGCATTCCGACAATCAATGCAAGAATCATTGTCTTATAATACATCTTGCCATCTATTTCAACTTTTCCGCTAATCATGAAATCCTTCCATTCTTGAGGAATATCAATGCTAAGCAGATCTACTCCGAAGAATGTTCCTAAAACCGCACCTACCACCGTAGCAGCAACGCCCAATGTAATAAGCAGGTTCATGATGCCATACATGGATTTGTTGACCTTTGTCTTTAAGAAGAAACCAAAGAGAACCAAAAACAATCCATATCCGGCATCTCCCAAACATAAGCCAAAAAACAAAGCATAAAATGGAGCCAAAAGCGGTGTCGGGTCAAATTCGCCATAGTCTGGCAAACCATACATGCGAGTCAATGTCTCGAACAAACCTGTTATACGATTGTTCTTAAGTTTGATTGGAGCATTGTCCTCTTTCTCTGCAGGACGCATTTCAAAATAAACATCGCTCTGTTCAAACATCGTTTGGACTGCTTGGCTGTTCTCCAAAGGAACCCATCCTTCCAGCAACACCAATGAACCATCCGCTTTCTGTTCACCGCCCAATCTCACCTTCATCAAATCTATCTCGTCTTGCAAAGCGACAATGGCAGACTCGACGGTCGAAATAGCAGCAGCACAATATTCGGACAATGAGTGACGGTCATCACCCAACTGTTTTTCTTTTTCCTCCTTTTGTGCCAGTAAATCCGAATAGTTCTTATGTGGCAAGTTCACCGTTTCCGCATCAATCGCTACCAGCTGTTGGTTGACTGTGACAAAATAACAGAGCCCGTCCCTCTTACTGATGACAATCGCATTGTAGTCGTCCTGCCATGCCGCATCGAAATTTCTCTCCGGGCATGAAAAGAACTGTACCTTCCATCCATTCTTCTGCAAAGCATCCAACTTGCCCCATTCAAAACCTCCCCAAGGATCAAAAGCCTTCATCTCTTTGTCCAACAAAGAGAGTTCTGCCACTTGGGCTTGAATCTGCTCGCAGCGCGTATCATATTCCGCATTTACTTTTTCTATCGAAGTAGCGTCAAGAGCCCGTATATCCGTACATGGGCATTGTGCAGCGTAAGAAGCCATCTCTTTAAGCAAGTTCTTGTATGCAACATATTTCTGCATAATCGGCTGCACGGATTCATCCATTTCGCCACTCTGCCGAACTTCCACATGTACTACGCCAAGGTCGCGGAGTTTTTCCAAGAACGTCTCGTAGTCCTTATGGTAAATAAGGAACGTGAACTTGTTCATCTTTACAATCATAATTCAACCTCCTCTTCTTCCTTAACTTTTCGTTTCTCTTGCTTTGCCCTCATAATCTTCTGGGAAGACTTTGACAGGCTCTCTTCGTCCTCCATAAAGCGTTTCACTTTACGGATTGCATCTTTATAGCCGGGAATCTGTACTTTCTCAAACAGGTTCACCTTCTGAGTTGTCTTTTTCCTGGCATGTTCCAACAGTTCCAACTTCATTCCTGAAAATTCAGCTTCAATCCCGGTTCTTGCCAATTTTTTCAGCAAACCGATGCCGTCTGTAAACCAAGCCGGCGTATTTAATAAGCTATATTGCCCTATCGAGAACTCTATTTCGTCCAATGTCGGGACCACCACTCCCGCAATCTTTCGGGTAGAAAGGGATACGTCCTTGACCTCGATCAACTCCGGATTGAATTCGTTCCAAAGGGCAACCATGCTCTCATAGCTCTGGATTTCCTGTTCTAACTGAAGTTCCAACTGTGTCACCTCATCTTTCGTGCGCTTCACCTCGATACGCAAGGCACTTTCCTTACTTTTAATCGTAGGAAGAGAGCGTTCACGCATCTTCAGTTGCTTCTCCAATTGTTGAAGAGATGTCTTATTATATTGAAACTTGATAGCCATATTTCATTATTTATTAATTACAGCAAGCCGGATTATTCCGCTCATGCTGTCATTTCTTCCAATATTTGTCAATCAATCCCTGCTTGATATTTACTTCAGCCGGCTGGAAATATTTGCCAAACAAGCCCCATGCCACATCAAGCATTTCTGTTGTATCCAAGTTTACATCAATTGCCAAAAGCTTGGAAGAATAATCTTTTGCGAATGCCAATGCACGATTGTCGTAGTCTGTAAGGTCGAAACCATTCTCCATTTTGGTCTTGGCATTGGCAGCATCGGCGTACAAACGTACTGCCGCATTCATCACCTGCGGATGGTCTTCACGCGTTTTCTTACCCGTTACCAACTGTTTCAAACGGGACAAGCTTCGGAATGGGTCTACGATTACTTTACCCACGTCGCTATCACGTCTCAAATACAACTGGCCTTCTGTGATATAACCCGTGTTATCCGGAACGGCATGTGTGATATCGCCACCTGACAAAGTGGTAACGGCAATGATGGTAATGGAACCACCATCCGGGAACTGCACTGCCTTTTCATAAATCTTCGCCAAATCGGAATACAAAGAACCCGGCATGGAGTCCTTGGATGGAATCTGATCCATACGGTTAGACACGATAGCCAAAGCATCGGCATAGTTGGTCATATCTGTCAACAGCACCAATACCTTCTCGTGTTTCTCCACTGCAAAGTATTCAGCTGCACACAATGCCATGTCAGGAATCAAAATACGCTCTACTGAAGGGTCTTCCGTCGTATTGATGAAGCTGACGATACGGTCAAGTGTTCCTGCATTGCTAAATGTATTCTTAAAGAAGAGGTAATCGTCGTTGGTCATACCCATTCCGCCCAAGATAATCTTATCTGATTTTGCACGCATGGCTACCATTGCCATAACTTGGTTGAACGGTTGGTCGGGGTCGGCGAAGAATGGAATCTTCTGGCCTGTCACCAAAGTGTTGTTCAAGTCGATACCTGCGATACCTGTCGCAATCAATTCTGATGGCTGCTGGCGACGAACCGGATTCACAGACGGACCACCGATTTCCACCTCTTTTCCTTCAGGAACAGGACCGCCATCAATAGGTTCACCGTATGCGTTGAAAAAGCGACCGGCCAATTGATCTCCCACCTTCAACGATGGAGCCTTACCCATAAAGACAACTTCGGCGTTTGTACGGATACCTTCGGTACCGGAAAAGACCTGCAATGTCACTTCGTCACCTGCAATCTTCACAATCTGCGCCAACTTTCCATCTACAGAAGCCAATTCGTCATAGCCAACGCCTGTCGCTTTCAACGAACAAGTAGCTTTTGTAATTTGGGTGATTTTTGTATATATTTTCTGAAATGCTTTTGTTGCCATATTACTATCCTATTATTTCGTTCTTTCCTTTAACAAAGCATCCAGTTCCGCACTGAACTTATAGAACTGTTCGCTTTCATACTCAGAATAGTTCATCTGCTTGAAGACGTTTATCATCTTCTTAAAATAATCCATTACATCCAAGAAGCTGTCGAATGTGAAATCTGTGCGGCAGATGGAGACCACCTTGTCCAACATGAACTCTTGTCGTGCCAATGGAGTAACTGCATCAATCGCATCGAATGCATCTTGCTGCAAGATAACAAAGTCAATCAACTCGGATTTCCAAAAAGTCACATGGTAATCAACTGGGACACCGTCGTCACCCAAAATATTAATTTGTTCCGCAATTTCCTTACCACGCAACATTCTTGTCTTTATCTCATTGACTTTATCAATCCAATTTGGAGATATATGCTCAGCGATATATTCCTGGAATTCCGGATATTCCAAATATTTAGAATAACTTTCAATCGGATTGACAGCCGGATAACGTTTACGGTCTGCACGCTCCTGCTCCAATGCGTAGAAACAACGTGCTACCTTCTTCGTGTTCTCTGTCACCGGCTCCTTCAAGTTACCACCAGCTGGTGAAACTGTTCCGATAAATGTAACAGAACCAGTCACACCGTTATTCAACTCAACGAATCCTGCACGGGCGTAGAAGTTGGCGATGATTGCGGACAAGTCCATAGGGAACGCATCCGGACCAGGAAGCTCTTCCAAACGGTTGGACATTTCACGCAACGCCTGGGCCCAACGGGAAGTAGAGTCTGCCATCAACAAAACTTTCAATCCCATGCTCCTATAATACTCGGCAATGGTCATGGCAGTATAAACAGAGGCTTCACGGGCAGCAACCGGCATGTTGGAAGTATTGGCGATGATGATGGTTCTTTCCATCAACTTTCTTCCCGTATGAGGGTCTACCAGTTCAGGGAACTCGGTAAAGACTTCCACAACCTCATTGGCACGCTCACCGCACGCTGCAATAATCACGATATCAGCTTCTGCCTGTTTAGAGATGGCATGCTGCAACACTGTCTTGCCTGTACCGAACGGGCCTGGGATAAATCCTGTACCACCTTCCACAATCGGATTAACCGTGTCTATCGTTCTTACACCTGTTTCAAGCAATTTGAATGGACGAGGCTTGACCTTGTAGCAAGTAATAGCCTTTTTAACCGGCCATTTCTGTACCATTGTCACCTTCACTTCATTTCCTGAAGCGTCAGTCAATACTGCTATTGTATCATTAATGGAATACTCGCCTGCCGCAGCCACACTCTTGATTGCATATGTGCCTTGAAGTGTAAACGGCACCATTATCTTATGTGGTTGCGAATTTTCGTCCACTTCACCCAACCATGAACCAGCCTGCACTTCATCACCAGCCTTTGCCAATGGATGGAAAGACCACTTCTTCTCGGCATCCAACGGGAATGTATATTCCCCTCTCTTCAAGAAAACGCCTTGCATCTTGTCCAAGTCGTTCTGCAAACCATCATAATTTCGAGACAACATACCCGGACCCAATGTCACTTCCAACATGTGCCCTTCAAATTCGGCTGTGTCTCCCACCCGCATACCGCGTGTGCTTTCGAATACCTGAACATAGGCATTCTTACCTATTACCTTGATTACCTCAGCCATCAGCTTGACACCTCCGACCGAAATGTAACAGATTTCATTTTGAGAAACCGGTCCGTCCACCTCAACAGTGACCAGATTGGATACGATTCCTCTCACACTTCCTTTCGTAGCCATAATTTATTTTTCGTTATTTCTTTTAAACTCTTCCAAGGCATTTTCGCTGCCCTTCTTCATAGCCCCTACTATTTCCCGGAAAGTTTTTTCGCCAGCGGCTTTGTCTAAAGTTGCCCAACGCTCAACCATTTCCAATTCCAATAGGTAAGCATATACACTTTCAATGTCGAATATTTTGAAGAATGTCTTCTCTTCCAACCATTTCCATTTCAGCGAATCCACCTTCTTTTCCCTTACCATCAAGTCATTCTCTTCGGTGATGCGTTGCAACTCTGGAAGGTAGTCAACCTTGTCACCCAATCCGAAATCACGGGATACGGACTTGCGCAATGTGTTCGCCACATCATTGTCACCAACTATGTATTTTGCTTTATCCAAGCCGTATTTACGACAGGTTAGAGCTGTCAGCACATTGTTTATGTTCAGATTCAACTCAAACCAATCTGCCACGAACTTGTTCCTGCACTTCATGGCATGTGCAAAATACAATGCAGCCAAACGGTCTTCCCAAGAAATATCCTCTTGTTCTTCTTTTGCCTGACCTGCCACGTATGCTGTCAAAAAATCTATCAAATAAGACGGGAGGCGGGTACCTTTGGGGGCACGCTTTCTCTTTAAAGGCAGTTATCACATCTTGAAACTCCTTCAGCGCAAAGTTGCCTCTTTCATCTGCCGTATAATCTGGATTTTTTAGGTATTCAAGTAGATTCTTATTGTCATACTTTAAAAAAAACAAATCAATAAGCTTTTGATCGCCCCTGGTCAATATAGATCCTATCTCCTCTTTGAACGAAGCTACCGTATAAAACGGCTTGCTGTCATCCAGAGCAATTTGTGGAAGTCCTGCTATCAAGCAATAATATTTACTCATAGCATTCAGTTTTTAGAAGAGGGCTTCAACGAGTTGCGGGCGCAAGAACTCTTTAAAGAATTCTACAAACTCATCCTCACCGAATGTAATCTTATAGGAACCGTCAGCAGGAACGACAGAAAAAGAGGTTTTCTTCCCATTGACTTGTTCTATTTTCACGCCTTTGTCCAACAAACTCTTGGCATTTGATAAAAAATACTGTTTAAGAGAATCTGCATCAGCTGACTGGATTGTCAAGTTTTCTTTTTTCAGGCCAGCTTTCTACTAATGTAAGGATTACTTTCTGCATGAACTTAGGATCAGCCATGACTGCTTTGATATTGGATGTAACAACTTCTCCATTAATCAAGTTAGTCACTTCTGTTTTCAATGCCTCCACAGACCGAGAAGCAAATAATTTCAACTCAGACTCGGTGTTATTCTTCAATTCCGATGCTTGTTTTTCAGCAGCAGCCACAATTTCCTTGGCCTTCGCTTCTGCTTCTTCTATCAAAGCCGTTTTACGGGCTTCAGCCTCTGCAATGATACGGGCAGCTTCCTGATTGCCTTTTTCTACCCCATCTTTGAAGATTCTGTCTGTTAATTCTTGAATTTTTGTGTCCATATCTATTTATATAATATGTATAATACTATTTCATGGTTTGATGATGCCAAAGATAGTACTTATTTTGAAAGCAAGCATATTATTCTTTATTTTTTTTTTACTTAAGAGCAAATATTTTTTGACAAAAATCTTTCAAAATGTATATGATACTACATTTACCCATGATTTGTAATAGCAAATTCACATATTTGTTACAAAAAAGCATACACAAGTATATTTTAGCCATCAAAGGAGGATTACCTATGCCTGCAATGTTGAATGCATTGGTCTTACCCAAGAAGTGCGGTTCCCATGTGATTGAAATATTGACGAATCGAAGTATTAAAACGCCGTTAAAACGCTGTTTAAACAGCGTTTTAACGGCGTTTTATACACACAGGGTGGGCAAATAGCTACATCCGTTAACATGCCTACAAATTCAAATAGGATTTAAGCACATTAACATACTCTTCCATTGCCTGCTTCCCTTTTTCTGTCATACGGCAAGAGGTACGTGTCTTTTTTCCTACAAACTCTTTGGTTATTTGAATATATCCTGCATTACTCAATTTGTCCAACTGCACGCTGATATTTCCAGACGTTGCATTAGTCTGTTCCTTTAGATAGCTGAAATCAGCCTCTTCCACCAAAACCAGCAAGGTCATAATAGCCAACCTTAGTTGAGAGTGGATTATTGGATTCAGTTCTTTCAGCATAACTCTTTCATTTTACAATTCAAGACATGGCCTGGAATAATCATCATGATAAGAGACGAAAGACCGAATAACAAATTCCACCAATAGGCAACAACAACCACGGTGCCTGTTACCATTAAAGCCAACATGTAAATAGCTACCGCAAATGCCACCAACGGAGTATAAACCATTAGTTTGAACTCCGTGATAACTCCCATGATTGCAACACCGATGCCCGCATACAATAAGGACAAAGGCAACATCAATGCAAAACAAGAATTACCTGTAAAATAAACAAATACGGTTATGCCTATCACTGTAAGGAAGAATAGCCACCCTAAAATATTCCAAGTATTGCCGATGGCCTTATCCATGTGGGTAATAATACGAGCTTTACTTCCCTTTTTTTGGAGACCTATCCAAATGGAAGGCATAAACATCAGGAACCAAAGAGCAGACCAAACAGGATTATCGGTCCAGCAGAGAAGCAGGTAGACAACCACGGAAAGCATGAGAGCCATGTAGCCATAGTACAACAATATATTCCCGTTCCCCACTTTCATATTCTTTTTTGCTCTGCTGAATCATTTGGGCAATCAGTTCTAAACTATCATGCCCGGTAAATTTATTCTCTTCCATATTATCTGTTTTTTAGCGGATTATTTACTTTTAGATTTCGTCTCTCTTACATCAACCAATTCAATCTTAAACAGCTGATTCTCTTCCGTGACTTCTATTTTCTGGATAGCGCAATACTCAATCGGCATATTATCATCCGCCCTGTCCAATTTATAATTGCCATTTGCATCATGAAATACAGAAACAGTATGTTCTCCATAAGATAAGTCCGTCAGAGTGATTGTAACAACAGAAGCCGTAACATCCGCCATTCCATATTTTCCATCTTCCGTAGAAAGCAGAATCTTCCCCTGTTTAGTAGGTATGTTCCCTATTTGGAAAGATACAGATTTCCCATTCTGGGCAAAAACAGCCTGTAATTCCACAAGGGAAAACAACATAAATAACATAGAAATAATCGTCTTCATAATCCTTAAAAATTAATCGGTTTATAATATAAACTATCTAACGAATAAAAAATGAAGATTATCTCCTCATCCTCCTTCGCAAATATAAATAGGTTTATTTTATAAACCAAAAGTTTTGACAATTATTTTCACCAGAAAATAAAAAAAAGTGCACAAAAGGGCAATCGGACATAACCCAACAAGGAGCGTCGGAATCTACAAGAAGCAAAATAATGAGGAGTGAGAATAACAGGAATTCAAAAGTAAATAATAGAGGTCTAATTCCTAAAGCAATAAGCAGGTTACTTTTGTGCCGCTTTAGTGACTCGTATAGGATTCAAACCTATAACCTTCTGATCCGTAGTCAGATGCTCTATTCAGTTGAGCTAACGAGCCGTATTTACCTTCCAATGTGTGACTCGTATAGGATTCAAACCTATAACCTTCTGATCCGTAGTCAGATGCTCTATTCAGTTGAGCTAACGAGCCGTATTTACTTTCCAACGTGTGACTCGTATAGGATTCAAACCTATAACCTTCTGATCCGTAGTCAGATGCTCTATTCAGTTGAGCTAACGAGCCGTATTTACCTTCCAACGTGTGACTCGTATAGGATTCAAACCTATAACCTTCTGATCCGTAGTCAGATGCTCTATTCAGTTGAGCTAACGAGCCGTATTTACCTTCCAACGTGTGACTCGTATAGGATTCAAACCTATAACCTTCTGATCCGTAGTCAGATGCTCTATTCAGTTGAGCTAACGAGCCGTTGTTTATTTCGACTGCAAAGGTAGTAAACTATTTTAAATCTACAAATTTTTCGGTCTTATATTTTTCTTATTTTTTAATTACTGATTTCCGTTCCGTCATTAGCATTTGATACTCAAAGACCTTAGCACTTCTCTTATTTTTTCGTAAGTGACAATACGGGTTGGGACAAGAGGTAAACGGAGCTTGTTCTGCATGAATCCCATCATGCTTAACAGACTCTTCACACCTGCCGGGTTTCCATCGACAAACAACAAATTGAACAATTCCGTAAAGCGGTGATGGATTGTCCGTGCGCTGTCATAATCTCCTGCCAAAGCCAAACGCACCATTTTACCGAACTCACGAGGGAAAGCGTTTCCAATCACAGAAATCACACCAATCGCCCCTAAAGTTATCAAGGGGAATGTAATGCCATCGTCACCCGAAATAACATTAAAGTTGGCAGGCTTGTTCTTGATAATGTCATCCATTTGCGTGATGTTACCAGAAGCCTCTTTAACAGCAATGACATTCTTGAATTCCCTTGCAATACGCAATGTGGTCTCAGCAGTCATGTTCACTCCTGTCCTGCCCGGCACGTTATATAGAATGATAGGCAAATGTGTTGCCTGGGCAATAGCTTTGTAATGCTGGTATATTCCCTCTTGGGAAGGTTTGTTATAATAAGGTACGACAGAAAGTATGGCATCAATACCTTCCATGTCATCGTTTTTCAGTTTTTCAACCAATAAGCGAGTGCAATTACCGCCTACTCCCAACACGATAGGAATACGGCGGCGCACTTTTGTAACGACCAAATCTATTATTTTCTTTTTTCTTCTTCTGTCAGTGTAGGAGTTTCAGCTGTTGTTCCCAATACGACCAAGTAGTCTGCCCCGTTTTGTACCAGATAATCGACCAATCGGCTCAATGCCTCATAGTCTACACTCTCATCTTCTTTAAACGGAGTAACCAACGCTACTCCTAATCCTTTCAAATTTATTTCAGCCATAATATTTTCAAATATCATTCTTTTATTACCGCAAAGATAAAACAAATTTATTAACTATGGCAATAAAAGAGACAGAGATGCCAATATTAAACATATTTATACTATTAACGAGCAATGGTCAGTCAAAGGGTGTTCTGCAAATAACATACTGATTGATAAGAGATAAATTTGCTTACTTTTCGGCATGACCATCTTCTATCAAATCCACTGTTGATGAAGTCTCATTTCCCAAACTGTTTTCCATAAAGAATCACGCAATCCAACATGGAAGATGCGTCTTTCCCTTTTGGCAAATCTATGGTAAAGTCATATTCGGATTCATCGCTCCATTTAGGTCCTACTTTCAACAAGGAAGGATTCAAAAGTTCCACATATATCAAGGGTAAACTACGGGCAGATGACAAGTCAATCAATATATCTGCTTTTAAGGCAGATGCTGCACGCAACGAGGCTCCATTGGGGAATCCCCATGCGTCCAAGCCTTTCTTGGTAATGTAAACAATTTGGGGATTGGGTTGCAAGTCCACCTTCGCCTCTTCGACAAAGACCAATTGCATCACTTTTTTCCCCATCGACTTCAAACGTCCAATGCAAGGTTCAATGGCTGCTTTGTCTTTATAAAGATATGCAATCACCACGCTTTTCGCCTTCTCGAAAGAGGTGAAAGTAGTTTTTCTACCTACACGTGATGCAAGCAACGCTTTTATTTTCCTATGTAAAAAATAGTTTGATACAATCATGCCATCTCTATCATTTTCAAAAATTCTTCTTCGTTTATTATCTTTACGCCTAACTTGGCTGCCTTTTCCAATTTAGCCGGTCCCATGTTGTCGCCAGCCAAAATAAAGTCCGTTTTTCCAGAGACAGAGCCGCTGTTTTTCCCGCCATTGCGTTCAATCATCACCTTATATTCATCTCTTGAATGTTTGGCAAATGTCCCACTGATAACAATCGTCAACCCTTTCAACTTGTCATTCCCCCGTTAGTGTCCTCTTCGGGCAATTCCATTTGCAAGCCATGTGATTTCAGCCGGTCAACCACCTCCCTGTTCCGTTCGTTGGAAAAGTAATCTATTACACTTTCAGCTATCCGTTCGCCTATGTCATCAACAGCCAAGAGCTCCTCTGCCGTTGCCTTTTCAAGCCTTTCCATCGAACGGAAAGCCTTCGCCAAACGCCTTGCGACCGTCTCTCCCACATACCGGATTCCCAACGCATAAAGGACACGCTCAAAAGAGACATTTTTAGAATTCCGGAGGCTCTCCATCAAATTCCTCGCACTTTTCTCAGCCCAACGCTCCAAGTGCATCAAATCTGCCATTTTCAACTCATACAAATCTGCCACATTTGTCACCAAACCAGCTTCATATAAATCTTCAACGGTCTCCGGTCCCATGTTGATATTCATGGCACGACGAGTCACAAAATGCTCGATTCTGCCTTTTATCTGCGGTGGACAACCCATATCATTCGGGCAATAATAGGCAGCTTCTCCCTCTATGCGTACCAACGGTGTTCCGCAAACAGGGCATCGCTTGACAAAGCGGACCTCATCTCCTATCATGAAGCTGCGAGCCTCCTTGTTCACACCTACTATCTTTGGGATAATTTCTCCTCCTTTCTCCACATATACTTGGTCGCCAATGTGCAAGTCCAGGCCTTTTATGATATCGGCATTGTGCAATGATGCACGTTTGACGACTGTCCCCGCCAACAATACCGGCTCTAAATTAGCGACAGGTGTTATGGCTCCCGTCCTACCCACTTGGAAAGAAACAGAATTCAAACGCGTTTCAGCCTGCTCTGCCTGGAATTTGTAAGCGATAGCCCAACGGGGATTCTTTGCCGTAAAGCCAAGATTACGCTGTTGGGTCAAGGAGTTTACCTTCAGCACGATTCCATCCGTGGCGACAGGAAGGTTCTTCCGTTCCGTATCCCAATAATTGATAAAGTCGATTATCTCATCCATGCTATGGCATAACTTCATCGCCTTGGAAATCTTGAAACCCCAACGGCGAGCCTGCTCCAAATTGCCCCAATGCGTATCCGATGGTAAGTTTTCACCTAATACATAATAAAAGTAGGCATCCAATTTACGGGCTGCCACAACAGCCGGATTTTGCTGTTTGATTGTACCGGACGCAGCATTCCGGGGATTGGCAAACAGAGGGTCCTCCTGCTCTTCACGTTCCGCATTAAGACGGTCAAACTCCGCCCAGGGCAGAAGGATTTCACCCCTCACCTCCAATTCATCCGGATAATTATCTCCCAACAAGCGTAAAGGAACAGAACGGATAGTCTTGACGTTTGCCGTCACATCATCCCCTTTTGTTCCATCTCCGCGTGTCACCGCACGTGCCAACCGTCCATGTTCGTATGTGACAGATATGGAAGTCCCGTCAAATTTCAATTCAGCCACTATTTCGAAAGGCTCATTCAGCGAACGAGCCACGCGTTCATAGAAATCCCGCACATCACTTTCCGAATAAGTATTGCCCAACGACAACATGGGGTATTTGTGTACCACCTGCTGGAACTCTTTGGACAAGTCACTACCGACCCTTTGTGTCGGAGAATCGGGGTCGGCATATTGCGGATATGCCATCTCCAAATCCTGAAGATGTTTCATCTTCTCGTCAAACTCCCGGTCGCTGATGGTCGGGGCTGATAAGACATAATAGTTGTAATTATGCTGATTCAGCTCTGCACGCAATGCCTCTATTTCTTCCTTTATCGCCATTTCTTTTGTTTTGAGTTACCGAATCTCAATATACTAATTTCACATTATCCAGCCAAAAGGTGTTTCCCGGTGATCCAATATATGCACCGCCGTGGCTTGACACGAACTGAAGAACCATGTGGGTAGGCTTTTCATCTTCATCAGCCCAGCCTATTTCTTGGATAGGGACACTCACGCCTTTGCTGTTCATGGTGTAACGCTCTTCTACTTGGATGCGCATATAAGACTTATATTCCGGTCTTTTGGTGATATTCCCATACAGGATAGGGAACGACTGGGCATTGACCCAGCCATTGCTTGAATGGGAGAAACGATGCACCATTGTTCCTACACGTTTGGAGTAGACGTTACCTAACTTGTCTTCCCATCGTTTTTGAAGGAGCAGGACCACAGCCACGGAATCCTGGCCTGGCACCGTCCCTTTACGGCTGAAACCCGTACTGCGCACCCTTGTATGCTGGGGCATCACCTTCACTTTGTAGTCAAATTGCAAAGCTTTCGGCCGTTTCGTGAATGGTACACCGCTCAGCAACATACTCTGAGGATTCTTAGTCCCTTTAATCGGCTCATGCACCGAACCCAAAAAGACAGATCCGGCAGCCACAACCTCAATGTCAACCAAACCTAACACCTTCACCTTTTCCATGCGCGTTTCCATACGGGCACACCAACCATTTCCACGCTTTTCAGGAAAAACGGAAACATTCGTCTTGACAATGCCTGCCACTTTTGCCATCACGTTGGAGTTTGCCCAAGGTGAATTACCTCGGTTTTTATAGGCAATATTCCCCACGACAGTATCCGTCGGACCCACTTCATACAAATATTTAGTCTGCCCGCCGATGATGGCAGATTCATGGATCTCCCGGACTACCCAGCAATCCATGTCACCAAACAAAAAAGAGACTGTCTCTTGTGCCGACAATGAACCAAAGGTACAATACAGCACACACAGTGTATATCTCAACCACTTCATATTATTGTTTTTTCGCATCACAACGAATAGCCCCACTGTTGCAGAGCCATTCCCCAATTTTCCTCTACAGTCTTGATTGTAGATTCTTCATACCTATATTGGTTCTTCTTATAGCCTTTCTTCTTCCCCAAATAGGCTTGTATACTCTCTTTTGACGATTCAAAGCCCTCTAAGTTTAATCGGCGATAGATATCTTCGGTCATGCCAAACGCATCTTTCTCGAATTCCTCAAATTTCAGTTCGACTAAATTCCCTTCCGGAATCAGGTGCTTCTCCTCTTCAAATTTATAAAACAGACGTTTGTAAACCTCCACGAAGTTCCGAATCAGCTCTTCATCTGAAATTGGCTGCAACATCAATGGCTTAATTGTATTGGTGAAAAAGCTACGCGTACTTTCAAACACCGTATAAGGGTTGCGTTTGAGATAGATGAACTTCGCATTCGGGAACATCTCCACCAACGTCTTTACTCGTCCGGTGTGAGGCGGGTTCTTGCTCAAATATTGCGTTCCACTCGTATTGAGGAGCGAAATTCGTATCAGTTTGCGGAAAGCATCCATAAACGCCTTCCTCTCCTCTTCCGTAATCTTGTCAAAAATCAAGTACTTGTCGCAATACTCCATCATCTGCTGTGGATAAAACCAGAAGTTATAATAGGTATAAGGCATCATATTCGACAATGCAAACTCCTCTTCCTGAGGCAAATCCACCTTCAGCTCCATATTGTCCGTGGGGCGATGGTCTGGCATCAGGAAAGACATGTTCTTCTTAAAGAACGACTGCCCCCAAAGCATCAAATTGGGGAATACTGTTTGATAGGTTGTCGTATAACCGAAATGCTTGTCACATGCGAACACATTATGCACAAATGTAGTTCCACTACGCCAATGACCCAAAATAAACAATGGATCCGTTTGGATTGGCGTATCTGCAACCTTCGCATAGCAACGGTCTTCTATCGGCTTCAACAAGCTCAACAGCCTACACACCGATTTCGTAAGGAAAAACTTCTTTTTATACGCATCCCCTACTTCCCGTCCTTCGGTTATTCTTTTAAATGTCTGCCAATCTGCACCCACTAATGTATTAATCGGCAACTTGTCGAATTCTATTAATCCCATACTGAAAAGTTACTTAATGATACGCAATTCTATTCCCCTTCTTTCAATCTCCTTACATACTTTCTCAACCGCTTCATACTGCTCAGGAGCAATGCCTAATTCCGGCAAGTTAAGCGTAATGACGCTTTCCTCTTCTTCTGCATTGAACAGCTTGTCGTCCAAAGGATTCAAAATCATACCTACAGCAGAAGTATTGTTGGTGATTGGGTCAATCAGAATAAACGCACCGGTCTGTTTGTTCTCTTTATAAGGGTCGAAAAACAACTCTTTGTTGGTCGAAATAACGACCTTACCAATCTCATTAAGTTGCAAGGCTTCCACGTTGGAATGCTCCAATGTATTCACATTCACTTTGTAACGGATGGCATCAATCCTTGCACGGGTCGTGTTGGTTGTCTGTTTCAAATAGAACTGTTTGTCCCTGTCCATAGGCTCCTCGTCCATCCACACCAACATAGACTCGAAACAACGTTTCTCGAAAGGCAGGTTATCCGGATGAACCAACATCTCCCCTCTTGACACATCTATCTCATCTTCCAATGTAAGAGTCACACACATAGGAGGGAAAGCCTCTTCCAATTCACCTTCGTATGTGACAATGCTCTTCACCTTCGACCTCTTCCGGGAAGGAAGAGCCATGACTTCATCACCTTTGCGGATGACACCACTTGCCACCTTTCCACAGAAACCCCGGAAGTTCAAATTAGGACGAAGCACATACTGGACCGGATAACGGAAATCAACATAATTGCGGTCACGGTCAATAGGAACTGTCTCCAAGAAATCCAACAATGATTGTCCTTCATACCAAGGAGTGCGGTCGCTTTTCGCCACCACATTGTCTCCATCCAAAGCCGACAATGGGATGCAAGTAATATCTTCGATGCCCAACGGCTGGACGAAAGCCATATATTCTGATACAATCTTATCAAACACAGCCTTGTCAAAGTCCACCAAGTCCATCTTGTTTACTGCCAACACGACGTGGCGGATTCCCAAGAGAGACACCAAATAGGTGTGACGGCGAGTCTGCGTAATGACTCCCGTGCGCGCATCCACCAAGATAATAGCAAGGTTGGCAGTTGAGCCACCTGTTATCATATTGCGTGTGTATTGTTCATGCCCCGGAGTATCCGCAATGATAAATTTACGGTTATTGGTACTGAAATAGCGATACGCCACATCAATAGTGATGCCTTGTTCACGCTCTGCCTTCAGTCCATCCAACAGCAATGCGTAATCGATATGCTCGCCCGCATTGCCTATCCTCTTACTATCACGTTCGAGAGCGACAAGCTGGTCTTCATATAATTTCTTACTATCAAACAATAAACGTCCAATCAAAGTAGACTTTCCATCGTCTACCGACCCGGCTGTCAAAAAGCGCAGCAAATCCTTCTGTTCATCTTTGTCCAAAAATTCCTTAATCGACAACTTGCTGTCTGCCACTGATTGATTATCTATACTCATAACATTTTGTTTCTTTAGCGTAAATTACCTGAAACGGCAGATTAGAAATAGCCTTCACGTTTCTTTTGTTCCATACTTGCATCTTGGTCAAAGTCGATGACACGAGTTGTGCGCTCGCTTTTGGTCGTAGTCATCATCTCTTCCACGATCTTCTCGATTGAGTCCGCATCGCTCTCGACAGCTCCTGTCAAAGGCCAGCAGCCCAATGTACGGAAACGCACTTTACGCATCTGTATCTTATCCCTGTAATGCTCTGGCAAACGGTCATCATCTGCCATAATCAAATTACCGTCAATCTCAACAATCGGACGTTCCTTGGCAAAATAAAGAGGGACGATAGGAATGTTCTCTAAGCGGATGTATTGCCAGATATCCAATTCCGTCCAGTTTGACAATGGGAACACACGGATGCTCTCCCCTTTATGGACACGTGTATTATAGATATCCCACAACTCCGGACGTTGGTTCTTCGGGTCCCATTGCTGGAATTTGTCACGGAAAGAGAAGATACGTTCTTTGGCACGGCTCTTCTCCTCGTCACGGCGTGCCCCACCAAAAGCCGCATCAAACTTATATTTCGCAAGGGCGTTCAACAATGCCTGCGTCTTCATCAAGTCGGTATGGACCTTTGCTACCATGCGTAAACGAGGCCAACTCCCGCTTTGAATGCTTCCATGTTCGACTCGACAATCAGATTCCAACCATATTTCTTCGCATATTCGTCACGGAACTGGATCATTTCTTTGAATTTCCATTTCGAATCAATGTGCATCAAGGGGAAAGGGACTTTTCAGGTGCAAACGCTTTTTCAGCAAGTCGCACCATCACCGACGAGTCCTTTCCTATGGAATAAAGCATAACGGGATTTTCAAATTCTGACGCTACTTCTCGAATGATATAAATAGCTTCAGCTTCCAACTCCTGCAAATGGCTTAATTTGTAATCAGACATATTTATGTGTATTTATATTTTTATTTTCGGTAGAATAATTGAAAGAAGTGCCTGCACGGACTCTTCCAAACTGGTTACAGAAGTATCAATTGATATATCTGGATTCTCGGGGGCTTCAAAAGGGGTCGATACTCCTGTGAAATTCTTGATTTCACCTTTTCTGGCTTTAGCGTACAATCCTTTCACATCCCTCTTCTCACAAGCTTCTATGGGCGTGTTGACATACACTTCCAAGAAATCCTCGTTTCCTATGATGGATGCTGCCATCTGACGCATCTTTTCGTCTGGACTGATAAACGCAGCAAGGGTAATGATTCCAGTATCAACAAATAGTTTGCCCACCTCGGCTATACGGCGGATATTCTCTTCCCTGTCAGCTGCGGAAAAGCCTAAATTATTATTGATTCCACTACGGATATTGTCTCCATCCAAGATTCGGCATAACAATCCACGTTGATGCAACTCCGTTCCAAAGCCACAGCCAACGTGCTTTTTCCTGACCCGCTCAATCCTGTAAACCAAACCATCAATCCTTTCTGCCCCAAAAGCTGTTCTTTCGCAGAACGAGACAACATTTTATCAAAAATCGGATAGACATGCTCCGGACGAGACGACAGCTGGTCGTTATTCTGTATTGTGTCCATTTCTTCTTCTTTTTAAAATTCCCATATCAGAGGTACGACAAAGACGGATATGGTGAATGTGATTATGTTCAAAGGCAATCCTATTTTTACAAAATCCATGAATTTATACCCGCCGACACCCTGCACTATCAAATTGGTCTGATAACCTATCGGCGTACTAAAACTGGCAGACGCAGCCAAGCATATCACTACGAAGAAGGGCTTGGGGTCTACACCCAATTGGGAGGCAACCGACAGAGCTACCGGAAAACTCAAAGCTGCTGCTGCATTATTCGTAATCAGTTCTGTAAATAAATTGGTTATCAAAAAAACAATAGCCAACAGGGCGTACGGTCCCCATGTGTCTGTCAAACGGATTATCTTCGCAGCTATCAACGATGCAAAACCGGAATTCTCCATCGCCCGGCTAATCGCAAAAGCACAGGCGATTGTAATAAGTATATCCCAAGATATATATTTCGTGTACTTCTTTGCCGGGAATATTTTAGTCCATGCCATAATGACTGTCGTCACGCATACAAAGAAAAACATATCTAATTTCAAGCCCGGCAACATATCCTTCACGGCTGGCAATTCCCCTATGGATGCCCCTGCAATCATGACAACCAATAATCCCAATGCCAATAAACGTTTCTTCTTTGACACGGGTTCTTCGCTTTCTTTTCCGTTGGCAAGCATCAAGAACACACTTGATTCACCCCATGTTTGGATGAAAGAGTCATCCGCCCAAAGGATCAACGTGTCTCCCTCATTTAACCTTACCCGTTCCAAATCATGCGTGAAACGCCTGTCACCACTTATTACCTCCTTGACAATCGCTCCGTAATGTCGGGTAAAATTAAACTCACCCAAAGTCTTGTTGATACCAGGGAAACGAGCACCCAAAACAGCTTCTACCTTGTGCAGATTGCCCAATTGCTGCTCATCATCTTCCTCCCGTATCCTGTCTGCCCTATCATCTGGCAAGAGGTACTTGGAAAAAAGAAAAAGGTATAAAATTCCGGCTATGGCAATAAAAACGCCCACTTTCCCCAACTCAAACATGGTAAATCCTTCATAACCGGCATCCAATATCATACCATGGACAACCAGGTTGGTAGATGTCCCAATAAGCGTACAGATTCCGCCCAATATGGTGACAAAAGAAAGAGGTATCAAGAACTTGGTTGCGGGCAAATGCACGGATTCCGCCCATCTTTTTATAATCGGTGCAAAGATAACGACTACCGGCGTGTTGTTCAGGAATGCGGATATGAATGCTATCGGAGGTAGCATCCTGAATTGAGCTTTGAGCACTGTAGTCTTCCCCTCCGGCAATAGCTTTTTTATCAATTGCCCCAATGCTCCACTTTGGCGGATACCCTCGCTCACAAGAAAAAGCATTCCGACCGTAATCATTCCTTTGTTGCTGAATCCCTCCAACATTTCAGTCGGGGAAAGAATCCCCGTACACAAGAACATGACAGTCGCACTCAGTAATATGATGCCCGGACGCATCTTGTCAAGGACAAGGGCGACAATCATCCCCAAAAGGACTAACAGCACGAATAATATCTCAAGACTCATGCTTTACCACAAACCAGGGGTTCAATAAATCTTTCTTGTTATATACCAAAGGTGTTTTCTCGTCGATGTGGAACACTTGGCAACCAGAAGCTTTCGCGATAGCATGGCCAGCAGCAGTATCCCACTCCATAGTCGGGGCAAAACGAGGATAGACATCTGCTGTCCCCTCTGCCACCAAACAGATTTTCAAGCTGCTTCCGCTGCTTATCAATGTTACCGGTTGGCCTTTCTTGCGAAGTGTGTCAATGTAATAGGTCGTCTCTTCGGACTGGTGTGAACGAGATGCGACAACAACCACCCCTTGATGCCCTTTCGCCATCGGCAAACGCATTGCTTTCGATTTCATTTCATCTATGGAAGGTTGGTAATCGCTATCTATATTTTCCAATTTATATGCACCTATCGAGTCAGCAGCAAAATAGAGTTCTTTACGCACCGGCACATAAATCACCCCCAACACAGGGTTGCCTTGATGCACAAGGGCAATATTGACGGTGAACTCTCCATTACGTTTAATAAACTCTTTCGTCCCATCCAATGGATCCACCACCCAAAGGGTCGTCCATTTCTCCCTCTCTTCATAAGGGGCATGCTTTTCTTCTTCACTTAAAATAGGGAAAGGAGTGACCGACAGGGCTGCCACGATTAAACGGTTAGCGGCACGATCTGCTCGTGTCAACGGTGAGTTATCCGCCTTACGCTCAATTTCAAAATCAGCTTCAGGGTCTGTATAAATATCCATAATGGATTTGCCGGCATCCAATGCGGCTCTAATAGCTATATATAAATAATTGACAAAATTCATGTCTTACCAAATTACTATGAGACAAAGCGAGCCAAAGGATGGCTCATACCCATAATAGGAACAAAAGGTACATAAAAAGAAAAAACATTACACAAAAAGACCATCCTCTCGGGATGGTCCTTTCGTATAATATAAAAGCCGCACCGTGATATGAACAAAACTCCGTATGACAGGATTTGAGTGCCTTGCCGCCTTTGTAATCCGCCGTGCGAAGCATACCCCGAAGGGCGCGGCCCGCCATTGGCAGCAAAAGCTATGTCTCGGAATTAGGTAAAATTTGATGAGTTTCCCAATCGAACAAGTGCGGCTTAACTCTTTAAGCTCTCGTTTCAATTATGTAATGCAAATATACTACTTATTTTTAGATGTGCAAAGTTTTTGCTGAAAAAAAGCACGCTTCGATTTAAAATAATGAAAACATATTTAATACTTCGGTAAGTTTTCATCTGAGCTAATCTGGAAAAGGTTACGAGCTTTTTCCAAAAAGCATACTACCTTTTGGTAAAGCATACTACCTTTTTGAAAAAAGGTCGGATGGCAGTATTTGAGCTACTATTAGATTGGTGTTAAAAACAGTGTAATACTTCGGTAAGTTTTTTTTACCGAAACTTTGTCTGTTGAAGGCAAGGGATCAAAAAACAGCCAAACTTTTTGATGGAAATGTCGTAAGCATCCGCATCAAGGATGAGTTGAGATGAAAAATTACCAAAATATTGTATATCGCATCTCGATATTTTTTACTACTTTTGAGCCACAAACAAAACGTAACGTAAAGAATTAAACTATGGTATATAGATTTCTAATTTTATCGGATGAAGTGGAAGATTTCAAAAGGGAGATCCAAATAAGCTCCGAAGCCACTTTCCTTGAATTGCAAGACATCATTTTGGACTCTGTCCACTACACGAAAGACCAAATGACATCTTTCTTTATATGTGATGATGATTGGAGCAAACGGACGGAAATCACATTGCTTGAAATGGACACCTCTTCCGATGTCGATTGTTATGTCATGGACAGCACCCGTTTGGACGAATTGCTGCTTGACGAGCACCAGAAGCTCATGTTTGTCTTTGACTATATGACCGAACGTGCTTTCTTCATGGAACTCCGTGAAATCATCCCAAACAAAGATTTGGATAAAGGCGTTTGCACCAAGTCCAAAGGGGAAGCTCCCCAGCAAATCATGCCTTTAGACGCTTTTGAAGCCCAGCAAAACAATTCAACTGATTATAGCGAGGATTTCTACGGGGATTCTGAATACGACATTGACGAACTGGATAAAAACGGATTTGAAGGATTAGGCGATTCGATAATTGACAATCCTTATGATGACGACCGCTATTAATGCCGATGAAGTCTCTAATCGTATTACTGGGGCCTACCGGAGTAGGAAAAACAGAATTAAGCCTTCGATTGGCAGAATGGATAGGTTCCCCATCCTCTCTGCCGATTCCAGGAATTGTATAAAGACTTACCTATCGGCACGGCTGCACCTACCGCGGAACAGCAGAAAAGAGTTGTCCACTATTTCGTGGGGACTTTGAGCTTGACGGACTATTACAGTGCCAGTCAATTCGAACAAGAGGTGTTGGCTTCGTGTGAAAAGTTATTCTCCACCCACGATTCTATCCTGATGACAGGAGGAAGCATGATGTATATTGATGCGGTGACTAAAGGAATAGATGATATCCCGACTGTCCGTCCTGAAATCAGGGATGCAGTGTGGCAGGAATATGAGGAGAAAGGATTGGCTCCTTTTGTGGAAGAACTGAAAAAAGTGGATCCGTTACATTTTGAAGAGGTGGATATCAACAACTACAAACGGGTCATCCATGCGATAGAGATATGCAGGCTGACGGGACTTCCCTATTCGTCGTTCCGGACCAAAAAGCAAAAAGATCGTCCATTCAAAATCATACAGGTTGGACTTACGCGTGACCGCGAGGAGTTGTATGACCGCATCAATCGGCGTGTTGACCAAATGGTTGCAGATGGATTGGTGGAAGAGGCAAAACGAGTATATCCTTTCCGGCAATATAATTCCCTGAACACCGTAGGCTACAAGGAACTTTTCACCTACTTCGATGGAGAATGGTCTTTGGATACTGCCATAGAAAAAATAAAGCGAAACAGCAGGGTGTATGCCCGAAAACAGATGACTTGGTTCAAACGGGACAAAGGAATCATGTGGTTCCACCCGGAACAAGAAGAAGAGATAAAGCAATACATACTGAGCCAACGGGATTGATGGCACATCGGCTCCCGTTGGCTTTTCATTAAAATAATCATTCAGAATCTTTCATGACAAACGATACCATTTGTGCTATTTCTACTGCTCCCGGCATCGGAGGTGTAGCTGTGATACGTGTTTCCGGAGATGAAGCTATCTCTATTTGCAACCGCTTGTTCCACCCGCATAAAAAGGGAAAGGAATTGGCATGCCAAAAGGCATATACCCTATCATACGGGACAATCATCCATGAAGAAGAGACCGTGGATGACGTAGTGGCTGCCCTCTTCTGCGCACCTCATTCTTTTACGGGTGAAGACACGGTCGAACTGACATGCCACGGTTCCTTATATATCCAACAACGCATCTTGCAGCTGTTGTTGGCTTATGGATGCAGGATGGCGCAACCGGGAGAGTTTACACAACGTGCTTTCATGAATGGCAAAATGGATTTGAGCCAAGCTGAAGCCGTCGCGGATTTGATTGCATCGACATCAGAAGGACAGCATCGGTTGGCAATGAACCAGATGAAAGGCGGATTCAGCAAAGAGCTGAAGTCGTTACGCGAGCAGCTGTTGAAAATCACTTCCCTCATGGAATTAGAATTGGATTTTGCCGACCATGAAGAGCTGGAATTTGCAGACAGAGGCGAATTGAAAGAGTTGGCATCGCAGATTGAAGGGGTCATATCACGCCTTGCCCACTCATTCAAGGTTGGAAATGCTATCAAAAACGGCACTCCTGTCGCCATCATAGGAAAGACAAATGCGGGTAAATCCACCTTGCTCAATCTGCTGTTAAACGAAGAGAAGGCTATCGTCAGCTCCATCCACGGAACTACCCGGGACGTGATAGAGGACACGACCATCATAAAAGGGCAACTATTCCGTTTCATTGACACGGCAGGCATACGTAACACGACAGACACGATTGAAAGTTTGGGTATTGAACGGACTTTCCAAAAGATTGAACAATCGTCGATTATCCTTTGGATGATAGATGCGACGGATGCAATGCAACAAATCAAAGAGATAGGCAACGATATTTTCCTAAGGTGCAAGGACAAGCAACTTATCATCGTCATCAACAAAGCTGATTTACTTGGAGATTATCCAGATTTGTCGGGCTTAATTCCAGCCAATATGCCCATCATCTTCATCTCTGCAAAGGAAGACCGGAATATTGAACAATTACAACAATTGCTAATCGAGTCCACGCAGGCCACAACCCAACCGGGAGACATCATCGTAAGCAATGTCCGTCATTTCGAAGCCCTGAACCATGCGCTGGATTCTATTCATAGAGTGCAAGAAGGGCTGGAATGCAACCTCTCAGGGGATTTTATCTCACAAGATTTGCGCGAATGTATATTCCACCTCTCCGACATCGTGGGAGAAGTCACAACCGATCAGGTTTTAGGAAACATATTCTCCCATTTCTGCGTTGGCAAGTAATTATCTGATTATAAACGAGTTAAATTGATTACAATCGATTGATATGGCGCTCTTTACGGGGCGCCTTTTTTGTTGCTCTACTGTCAATATTAGTCATTTATAAGCTTTGCACATCATCTTTTTGTACCGTTTTTGTACCACGAAGCAAAATTCTGGCATTTTACGCTGGACAGATTGTGGAGAAAGTTGACTATGGTTTACTAAGATTTACGATAGTTGACACATAACGGGAGAAATAAAGCGAAATAAACATTTAAAATTTGAGTAATATGCCAGCAAGTAACACTAAAATTAAAAAGATTTGCGAATGGTGTGGAACACGATTCGAAGCACAAAAAAATAAGTACAAAGTACTGCTCTCACAGGTGTGCAAATTTAGCTTACAAAAAAAGAGAAAGAGAGAAAAACATTAAGGCTACTGAAGAGAATACTCAAAATAGGATTGAAGAACTACCTATAATCACAATTAAGGATAAAGAGTTTCTATCTTTCTCAGAGGTTGGAATTCTTTTAGGTATTACCAGACAAGCAGTCTATAAGATGGTCTATAAAGGATACCTTCAAGCTTCAAAGATTAGCAGCAGATTATCTTTCGTCAAACGCTCTGATATAGATGAGATGTTAAAACGGCATCCTTATGAATTTAGAATGCCCAAGGACACTCTACCTATCAAAGAATTTTATACTACAGCCGAAATAATGAAAAAATTCAATGTAAGTGAATCATGGATTTTTGTTATGTCTAAGAAGAATAAAATTCCAAAGACATTCAACCGTGGTAAGACTGTATGGATTGATACTTTGGTCGCTTGTATTTGTTCTATCGTTATTATTCGGTGGGCGAAAAGATTACTTTTTGATACAGGTAAGTTTCTGACTTCTAAATCAAAATAATATTTGTAGGTTACCTAATATAGGGAATTAGAATGTGTCTAATAAGAGAATTTAATTTATAGTAAAACATAAAAACAATCTGTATTTTAAAACGGCCTCCAAAAGTATTATATCTATCTTCTGGAGGTAGTTTTAAACAAACTGGAAACTTTTATTGTGAATTGGTATTATCACTCAACTTTTTCATTTAAGATAACAACGTCAGCTGCATCCTCTGAAATAAAACTATGGGCTTTATATTGTATGCAAAGCATAACAAGAGGTATATTTCCTATGTTACGTACAGAACATCTACCATCAGGAGCAACACGAAAAACAGAACCTTCACCAACAGAAATAATCTGTCCATCTATCTGAAATTCTCCTTTTCCTGAAAAAAGTAAAGTTCTTCATGGATTTTATGGGTATGCAAGAAACCTGTTTCTGTGCCGGGAGCAAAAGACTGGAATGAAAACTCGTAGCTTGTAATACCATTCCTCCAAAGACTTTTCCTGGGATTTTGACATTAGGACCTAATGTCGATTACAAAATCGTTTAGTTCATTAAACTTTCCTACACTAATTTCAGTAAAATTTTTCGCTTCTCTAATTCATTCAATCTGTTTAATAATGATACAATATTAAAAGATAATCAATATTAATCGCATATGTATGTTATGTATAATACATCATTCTATTTCACCGAAAAAAAATTTAGCCTTGCAGGTTACTTCATTTGTCAAGTGCTTTCTGATTTCAAACAAATGTTTATTGTCAGAAATATCTAGTTCATAATAATTGTCAAGTAAATCCCCATAAAGAGCTTCGGAATGATATGATATTTCAAAACGTTTGATTCTTCTAGTTTTAAGTAAATCTATAGAAATAAGATTTAGCATACGTTCAATATAATGCATTGAATTGCAATGTCCGTTAATATCTACATCGGTATATTGTACAGACGAACTCTGAACTGGAGTTTTGGCTTTGATATTTATCTTGCTCGGACCATCTATCGGACATTCTTGTTCGGCAGCAAGATAATCATAGATTATACCATCACCCAAGTTTGCTAAATTAACGGGATTACGTGAACTCATATCAATCATAGACCAAACACTTCTTGCATATCCGATAATTTTTCCATTCATATTCCGAATGATAAAATTTCTTTTTGAAAAAAAATTCATTACGTTTTCCAACCAAGTGTCGATATAAAACCATTCATTTTGTGTAGGATACTCGCTACATTCTAATGCAAGACGAGATAAAACCCACGTATAATGATTCTTATTGAGAAAATTCATTCCAAATCCACATTCTTCAGCGTGAATTCCCGCAGCATTTAGAAGTTGATTACCTAAATGGTTAAGCATTAATCTACCGGCAAAATCCATTTGAGAAGATTCCGCTAAAAATTTATATGAACCTACATTTAAACTCATAATTCAATCTTTTAATAGGTGCAAATAACGGAAAATTCCAATAGATATTTCCTACCAATATAGTATCAGATAAGACCAATTTGATAACTACAAAGTTAAATAATAGTAGTTTTACTAAAGCTCTAATATTAGTCCAAATTATCAAATTGGTATATTTTGATTTTTATTTGGTAGGATGTATCAAACTTGTCTCACATACCTTTGTAATCGAATAATTAAACTTATCAAATATGGTATTACAAGAAGACATTAATTTATTGAAAGAAAAAATTGAGCAAGCAGATTCTATAGTTGTTGGAGGTGCATCAGGGATGTCTGCTGCTTCCGGATTCATTTTTTATTATCAGGAAGATGACGTTTTTAAATCATTGGCAGGCTCATTGGCAAAAAAATATAACCGCCACAACATGTTTGATCTATTTTACGACCAACGTCCATCCAGAGGAGAACAATGGGCATTGATGTTACGTACCATTAAATACGTGTATGAATGCCAAACAGGAGAAACTTATATTGATTTAGCCAAACTTTTAAATGGCAAGAATTATTATATTGCCACAACAAATCAAGATGCACAATTCTATCGTGTATTTCCTGAAGAAAGAATTACACGCATACAAGGAGACTGGCGTTATTGGCAGTGTAGCCGTCCATGTCATGACAAAATATATTATAATAAAGAAGAGACTTTTAAACTATATGAAAAAATAGAAAATGATGCTCTGCCCGATAATCTGATTCCTCGCTGCCCACATTGTGGTGCAGAACTGGCTCCATGGGTACGTTCGTACACTTTTCTACAGGGAGAATTCTATCGTCAAGAAATGAAACGATATATGGAATTTTTACGTTCTAATGCACATCGCAATACGTTATTTTTAGAGTTAGAGTAGGAATGATGACACCAATGTTTATCAAAGAGCCTTTTATGAATATGGTTTATCAGTGCCAATGCATTTTATGTTACACTGAACCCACAGCATGCTATCATCCCCAAAGAAATAAAAAAGAAAAGTCTTGCCATCAGCGATGACATCGCCATCACACTCAAGCAACTGCTCGGCGAATCAACCATTGGAATGAAAGGTTTTGACGCTAAGGAGGCGTTCAACCCCTCAAGAGTTTATTAATCGGAAAAAATCATGAATAAAGGAATGATAAGAACAACAAAAGTCCTGCTGTGGCTTCTGAGTATTACAGGAGTTATTTATGCTCTAAAAATGTATGGCGTATTACCCCTGCCCCATCCAGAATGTATGCTAAAGAAAGTACACGTTGTGTTAGGAGTGATAACTCTTGTAACAAGCTTATGGCATTGTATTGATCATAGGAAATGGTACAAAGCTTGGTTAAAGGGCAGGAGAAGAAACAATATGCAAGAGGTTATTCTTACCAAGTGGACAACCGGCTTCTTTGCTTTAATGATAGGCGTGCTGTTATTAGACTGGATATGGCCTTCAAAATTATATGCAACCATCCACATCATTACGGCTTTCATTTGGATAGCTGTCGCTGCTAGACATTGCAAAAGCAAGAGTAGAAGGGGAAATAATTGCTAAAGTAACCAGCAGAAATCTGGATGTTACTATTGAAATTAATTTAATAAAAGAAACAGATGAAAATAGAGCGATTTAAAGAAGAAGACATAGTAGAAGCCAAAAAATTAGCAAAACAGGCATGGTATTGGTTTTACGAGGGCTTTACAGATGATTACGTCCAGCAAATAGCTGAATGCATCCTCCGTCATAATTTCACCGATGAGGATTTATCGTTTAAAATATTCGACGACGAAGGAATGAAAGGACTAATATTTGGCACCCGCAAAAGGAAAACGGTTGATTTGTCCAATTGGGTGAACGCACAATGCAAAATGATGTCACCACAAGAGAAAGAGTTGCTTATAAGGTTGAATGATTATATGGATGAAGCTGACCAAAACACACTTGCAATAATGGCTGATGATGATGTTAAGCTATCATTGTTTGTCAGTATTAAGAAAGGATGTGGAAAGGAACTTTTAAATGCGGCTACTAAAAGAATTCCATAAACATAAATTCAAAAGAATATTTTTATGGACAGATACATCTTGTGATTACAACTATTATCCTACTCACGGATTCACATTGGCAACTGAATACCGTGATTGGCATTATTCCACTGAAAAGACAGACTATTTAACTTACATTTATTGGAAACCTATTAAATAAAATGGATAAAATAAAACAAGCAATACAAGCTATTAAACAATCCGATGCTTTGCTAATCGGAGCAAGCAACGGATTGTCCATCGCTGAAGGATATCATATTTTTGCCGATAACGAAATGTTTCATATACAGTTTGGCGATTTCCAACAAATGTACGGAATCCGCAATGTTATCGAAGGCTGTTTTTACCAATATCCCAATGAGGCTATGAGAGAAAAATTTCTAAAACGACTAGTACAATATTGGGTGAAAGATTACAAACCTTCGAAAGTAATGAAAGACTTGTTGTCCATTGTAGATAATAAAGATTACTTTATTTTAACTTCAAATGCAGACACACATCTAGAGCTTTCTGGTTTTGCCTCTGATAATGTATTCGAATTAGAGGGTACATTTGAAGATATGTTATTGAAGCGTCCAATACAAAACAAGAATAAAGAAACAAATGCCTTTCTCAACAAGTATCATAACAAGCGTATAGTTATTCTGGAACTAGGAATAGGTAGCCGTAACCGCTTGATAAAAATGCCGCTAATGCAATTAGCAGCACAAGAACCTCAAGCAACATATATTACACTTAATCTTCCTCATGAAATATATATACCAGAAGAGATTATGCATAAATCTATAGGACTAGAAGGAGATATTGCACAAACTCTTCATAAATTAGCAGTACTGAAATGAAAATACCAGAAAAAATAATTAAAACTCTTCCAGATAATATTAAGGAACCATTCATGTATTGGAGGAATTACTTAGAAAAAATATTTCCTTTAATCTGACAGGATCAGATATACATACTAAAGAACATGCAGAAAGAGTTTTACTATACGCTTTACTTATCGGCAATCAAATATTAGACAATACTCGTGATGAACTGACAGCATTGACTCATGCAGCTATCTTTCATGATACGAAAAGATTAGATGACTGGTTAGATGTAGGACATGGAGCACGGGCTGCAGCTTATTACTTGAAGTTTTGTGATGAAAATACAAATATCACTTACTTGGATACTGCTTATCTGATAATGAAATATCATGATTATGATGACAATTATGGTAAAGAAGCCATAAGAAAAACCTGTATAAAAAAGACAGAGCAAGTGATTCAAGTTTATCAGATATTTAAAGATGCAGATGCTCTCGACCGCTTCCGACTTGGACCAACAGCTTTAGATGCACGTTTTCTTCGTACCCAAGCTGCTACTGAATTAATAAACTTTGCCCAAGAAGTAGTAAAACAAACTAGTTAAAATACTTACCATAAAAATGTACCGTAATAATTTATCGGGAGAAATGGCTTTCAAATCGTTTCTTCCAACACCACTTTCAGACATACAGATAATTCATACCGAAAAGATAGATAATCTTATTCGAAATGTAGAAAAGACAATATATAATTTAAATACTTATTCTGATGGACTATCAGAAAAGCAGATTCAGCAACTTATAAAACAAGAGGCTGAATACTCTTGTAAATTGGCTTTAGATGGTTTACTGTTACCTTTTGAATTTGCAATAAATACGACATCCGAACTTGAAGAAGATACTAAAAATCTTCTTCAAGCCATTCATTATGTGCTTCAAGTCAAAGAAGAATTACCTTTAAGTGCCCGTATGTTGAAAAATGCACATTATCTAATATGTAACAATGAAAAATATAATAAGAAATACCCTGGAGATTTCCGCACTTCTCCTATCTGGATAGGTAAAAAGGATGTATCTTAAAGGATGCATTGTTTATACCCCCTATTTATGAAGATATGATTGAGGCTTTTTCTGAACTTGAACATTTTATTAATTATAACAGAACAGAAAATGTATTTATACGCGCAGCTTTAATACACTATCAATTTGAAACAATTCATCCATTTATAGATGCCAATGGAAGAGTTGGAAGATTACTAAATACACTCTATCTTATTGAGAATGGAATAATTAAAAAGCCTGTATTGAAATGGTCAGAGATCCTTTGGGAACAAAGGAATCATTATTATTCAGAGCTTCAATACACACATGAAACAGGTATATTTGAAAATTGGATTATTTTCTTCTTGACAACTATAAATGAAGCTATTCAAAGAACATTATGTTTCTAATTATTAATCAAACATATAATCTATATGTTATCTACCATAAATAAAGTACTATTTTACTTAGTAGCATTATTTATAATATTCCCTTACAAGGTTTCAGCACAACATCAAGACAGTATACTCATTAGTTTACTGACATGTTCACCAGGAAATAAAATCTACACCTTGTTTGGGCATAACGGATTACGATACCAAAATCTAACTCGTAATATAGATATAGTTTTTAATTATGGAGTGTTTGATTTTGATACCCCAAACTTTATTTATCGTTTTATTAAAGGAGATACAGATTATCAATTAGGAATTACAACTTATCATGAATTTGAAAATGAATACCTATCAAGAGGATCATCTATATATAGCCAAGAACTTAATTTAACAAAAAATGAAAAATATATTTTAGTGAAATCACTTGAAAAAAACTTTCTACCTGAAAATAGATATTTTCGTTATAATTATTTTTACAACAATTGTTCCACATGCGCATTTGAACAAATAGAGAAATGTGTACAAGGAGAAGTAATTACTCCTCAAAGCTCAAAGAACAATATCTCATTTAGAAGTATTATACATGAATTTACTAAGCCCTCTCCTTGGGCGGAATTAGGTATTGATTTATGTTTAGGTGCTGAATCTGATGACCCCATTGAATACAGGAAACAAATATTTGCACCTTTCTATTTACGTGATCTCATGAATAGTTCACATATATTAGATAAAGATAGTGTTTTACGTCCATTAGTTAATCAAGAAATAAAAATTAAAAGTGGAAGAAGTATAGAATTTAAGACTCAAATTACTCCATTATCAGTATTCTCTATTTTTTTATTACTAAATATACTTATAGCTTATCTGCAAATAAAACAACAAAAAAAGATTTCACTTTTGGGATATTATATTATATGGCTTACAAGGTGGAATAGGATGTATAATTACGTTTCTATTTTTCATTTCATCTCATCCAACAGTGAACTCAAATTGGTTAATATTTATTTTTAACCCATTACCATTAATTTATCTTCCTAGAATCATATATTGCGACATTAATAAAAAAAATGACATTTTTTTTGTTTTCAACTCCATAATCATGTTTTTGTTTTTATTAATAACTCCATTTATAAAACAATATATCAATAAAGTAATTATATTATTTATATTATCGTTGCTAATAAATGGAATAAGTCACATATATGCATCTAATAAATATAGATGTCAGTCATGCTA
>VOFG01003786.1_pt1 | contig 192267 bp, 256 predicted proteins | sample 5384171 | NCBI WGS metagenome assembly VOFG01 (sample SAMN12384726, study PRJNA508395) | human gut metagenome | isolation source: healthy gut F | host: Homo sapiens | reverse complement strand
CTATCAGACTTACAGCCGCGATTGTGTGTTTTACACTTGTCACCCTGTTATTTCTCGACTTTACAGGGACATTGCATACATGGTTCGGATGGCTGGCAAAATTCAATTCCTGCCGGCTGTATTAGCCTTGAATGTAGGTGTGGTATTATTCCTTATCATACTTACAATCTTGTTCGGGCGTATTTATTGTTCGGTCATTTGCCCGTTAGGAGTATTTCAGGATGCTGTTTCATGGGTATCCGGCAAACGTAAAAAGAATCGTTTCCGTTATTCTCCGGCTATGAAATGGCTCCGCTATGGCGTTTTAGCAGTGTTTATTATTGCAATGATTGTAGGCTTGAATGCTTTGGCAATTCTGATAGCACCTTATAGCGCGTATGGGCGAATGGTCTCTGCTTTGTTCGCTCCGGTTTGGCAGTGGGGAAACAACCTTCTGGCATACTTTGCCGAACGGGCCGGCAGTTATGCTTTTTATGAAGTGGACGTATGGATAAAAAGTTTTTCTACTTTGGTTATTGCCGTGGTTACTCTAATTGTACTTATTATATTGGCATGGCGTAACGGACGTACTTACTGTAATACGATTTGTCCGGTAGGTACGGTATTAGGATTCATATCCCGATATTCTATCTTCAAACCAGTGATTGATACTTCCAAATGTAACGGATGCGGATTATGTGCACGTAATTGTAAGGCGTCCTGTATTGATGCGAAAGCGCATAAAATAGATTATAGCCGTTGCGTCGTTTGTATGAACTGCTTGGGAAAATGTAAGAAAGGGCTATTAAATACACAAGACGTAACCCCGAACTAGAAGCGGAACCCGAGATGATAACTACCTCCAAAGCTAAAATCCGTTACTACGGAGCAAGTAGACAATGCTCGCCGCAGTTTTCTTTCTGCATCGGCTATCTTCGCAACCACCGCCGCACTAAAAGCACAGGAGAAAAAGGTAGACGGAGGATTGGCAGCCATTGAAGACAAGAAGATTCCCCATCAGGGAAAATCCCATTTTACCTCCCGGTTCATTAAGTGCGCGCAATTTTGCACAGCATTGCACAGCCTGTCAATTATGTGTTTCGGTTTGTCCTAATCAGGTACTCCGCCCTTCTGGCAATTTGTTGACTTTGATGCAGCCGGAAATGTCTTATGAACGTGGCTATTGTCGTCCTGAATGTGCAAAATGCGCGGAGGTCTGTCCTACGGACGCTATTCATCTGACCAGCCTTGCTGATAAGTCTGCCATTCAAATCGGCCATGCCGTATGGATTAAAGAAAACTGCGTACCGTTGACCGATGGAGTTGAATGTGGCAACTGTGCGCGTCATTGTCCGACCGGTGCTATCCAAATGGTAGTTTCCGATCCGGATATGGCGGATTCTCCCAAAATTCCGGTTGTGAATGCGGAAAAATGTATTGGCTGCGGAGCTTGTGAGAATCTATGTCCGTCCCGTCCTTTCAGTGCTATTTATGTGACAGGACATCAGATGCATAGAATTATATAATCTAAATTGAGATGAGATTATGGAAGAAAAGAATAAAAAGAACATAAACAGAAGAGATTTTATTAAAATTGTAGGTATCAGTGCAGCTACATCAACAGCCATATTATACGGATGTTCTTCTAAAGGTACTTCCTCATCAAGTAGTGTATCGGGAGAAGGGGAAATACCTACTGACAAAATGACCTACCGTACTTCGCCAACAACAGGTGACCGTGTTTCACTTTTGGGATACGGTTGTATGCGTTGGCCTCTTAAGCCATCTCCCGACGGTAACGGTGAGGTAATCGACCAAGACGCGGTGAATGGATTAGTAGATTATGCTATTGCTCACGGAGTAAACTATTTCGATACATCTCCGGCTTATGTGCAAGGTTTTTCTGAAAAGGCAACAGGCATTGCATTAAGCCGCCACCCGCGTGACAAATATTTTATTGCCACCAAACTGTCCAATTTCTCGCCGGACACATGGTCTCGTGAGGCTTCACTTAGAATGTATCATAAATCATTTACAGAGCTTCAAGTAGATTATATTGACTATATGTTGCTTCATGGTATCGGTATGGGAGGAATGGATGCCCTTAAAGGACGGTATCTGGACAATGGTATACTCGACTTCCTGATTAAAGAGCGTGAAGCGGGACGTATCCGGAATCTCGGATTTTCTTATCATGGGGATATTGAAGTTTATGATTATCTCCTCTCCCGGCATGATGAAATAAAGTGGGACTTTGTGCAGATACAGCTAAACTATGTTGACTGGAAACATGCCAAAGAGACAAATACCCGAAATACCGACGCAGAATATCTGTACGGTGAATTGGCTAAAAGAGGAATCCCTTCTATTATTATGGAGCCGTTGTTGGGCGGACGTCTGTCTAAGTTGAATGATAATTTAGTAGCACGACTCAAACAGCGCCGTCCTGAAAACAGTGTTGCATCGTGGGCATTCCGTTTTGCCGGTTCTTTTCCGGATATATTGACCGTACTAAGCGGTATGACTTATATGGAACATTTACAAGATAATCTCCGTACCTATTCACCATTGGAACCACTTACTGATGAAGAAAAAGAATTTCTTGAAGAAACGGCGCAATTAATGTTGAAATACCCTACCATTCCTTGCAATGACTGTAAATATTGTATGCCATGTCCGTATGGTCTGGATATTCCGGCTGTCTTATTACATTATAACCGTTGTGTCAATGAAGGCAATGTTCCTAAAAACGGACAGGATGAGAATTATCTCAAAGCCCGCCGGGCATTTCTTGTAGGATATGACCGCAGTGTACCTAAACTCCGTCAGGCTAGTCATTGCATCGGATGTAATCAATGCGTACCTCACTGTCCTCAAAACATAGATATACCCAAAGAACTGCACCGGATTGACCAATTTGTAGAACAACTGAAACAAGGAACCTTATAATGGAAGAATTAATCAACTTATTACACTCGGGAGGATATTCCTGTGTGATTGCCAACGAAGGAAAGATTCGCACTTTTACCCAACGCGGCGTAGCCGATTTATACGATTTGCTGACCCGGGCCGGAGTTCCTGAAAGGAGCTCTGATAGCTGATAAAGTAGTAGGGAAGGGGCTGCCGCCCTCATGATTTTAGGTGGTATAAAAGAGTTATATACAGATGTTGTCAGTTCAAACGCTATGGACTTGTTTCAGACATCAGATGTAAAAGTAGACTTTGTACAGGAAGTGCCCTTTTATATGGAATCGCGACCATACAGGCTGGTGTCCCGTAGAAACTATGTGCAGTGAAGAGGAATCGGCCGAAGCTATTTTGCAGCTGATTCGTGGCTTTCTCGAAAAGAATCAAAAATAAAGAGTAAAAATACAGACTAAAGTATGAGAAAGAATACAGTTTGTTTATTTCTATTCAGTAGTCTGTTGTCCATTTCGGGAATGGCAGAAAACAGAAAAGACAGTACGCAAATAGGACGAAATTATGTTATTGATGAGGTCGTAGTTACCGGAACACGCAATGAAACGGATATACGCCATTTGCCTATGACTATTTCCATTGTCAACAGACAACAGATAGAAAAAAGGTATGAACCTTCCTTGTTGCCATTATTGACCGAACAAGTACCGGGGTTGTTTACTACCAGTCGTGGTATTATGGGATATGGTGTGTCTACAGGTGCAGCAGGTGGCATGAGTTTACGGGGATTGGTGGTAGTCCGACAGCAGGGCTATTAGTCTTAATTGATGGTCACCCGCAATATATGGGGCTAATGGGACATCCGATAGCAGATGCCTACCAATCCATGCTGGCAGAAAGGGTAGAGGTTCTACGTGGTCCTGCATCTGTCCTTTATGGCTCGAATGCAATGGGCGGAGTAATCAATATAGTCACCCGCAAACAGCAGGAAGAAGGGGTGAAGAACAATATGCAAGTAGGGTATGGCTCATACAACACTTTGCAGACGGAATTTTCCAACCGTGTAAAGAAAGGACGTTTCAGCAGTATCGTTACCGGTTCTTACAATCGTACGGACGGACATCGTTCCGATATGGAGTTCGAGCAATATGGAGGATATGCCAAACTAGGCTATGACTTAAGTACTTTCTGGAAAGTATGGGGAAGATATAAATGTAACGCATTTCAATGCTTCCAATCCTGGAACGGTTCAAACTCCGCTTTTCGACAATGATTCACGCATCACTCGCGGCATGACTTCGTTTGCTTTTAGAGAATCATTATGAAAAGACTTCAGGTACCTTTGAGCCTTTTCTACAACTGGGGACGGCATAAAATAAACGACGGATATAAAACTGGAGAAGAACCACAAAAGTCACATTTTAATTCCAAAGACCGGATGCTGGGTATATCGTGGTATCAGAGTGCCACTCTTTTCACGGGTAACCGTGTGACAACAGGATTTGATTATCAACATTTCGGAGGAATCTTGGAATAAAGTTCTGGCTACGGGCGAACGCAAATCGGGAGTAGATAAGCAAATGGATGAATTTGCAGGGTATATTGACTTTCGTTAGGATATAAATAGCTGGTTGTCATTGGATGCGGGTGTTCGTGTAGATCATCACTCTCACGTAGGTACTGAATGGATTCCACAAGGAGGACTGGCTTTTCATTTTCCGAAAAATACGGAAGTAAAAGCAATGGTAAGTAAAGGCTATCGCAATCCGACTATCCGGGAAATGTATATGTTTGCTCCTGCCAATCCCGAGTTGGAGCCTGAAAAGATGATTAATTATGAGTTTTCGTACTCTCAATGTTTATTGGAAGGAGCATTGTCTTACGGAGTGAACCTTTACTACATCAATGGCGACAATATTATTATGAGTAATGGATTGACGCCTCCTTGAATATCAACTCCGGAGAAATTGAAAACTGGGGCATTGAAACCAATGTCGGCTATCGTATTAACTCTCATTGGAACATCTATGCCAATTATAGTTGGCTGCACATGGAAAATCCCGTTCTGGCCGCTCCTGAACATAAACTATATGCAGGTATGGACTATACCTCCGGTCGTTGGAATATTTCAACAGGTTTTCAATATGTGAGCGGACTTTATTCCTCCGTTACAAAGAGGCATGAGCAACAAGAAAATTTTGTTCTATGGAATCTTCGAGGCAACTATCGTATATGTCATTTTGCAGATATCTTTGTCAAAGGAGAGAATTTGTTAGCGCAACGATATGAAATAAATGCAGGCTATCCCATGCCAAAAGCAACATTTATGGGTGGCATTAATGTGAATTTTAAAATAATGAAGATATGGAAACAACAACCGTGAAACTCTATTCGTTGGATTACAGCAACGTAAAGACCTATTGGGCAGCCTCGTTATTCATCATTGGTAACATCCTTTTTCCCCAACTCTTTCATCTCATTCCACAAGGAGGAATAACTTGGCTGCCAATCTACTTTTTACACTGATTGGGGCTTATAAATATGGTTGGAAAGTCGGTTTACTGACTGCCGTCTTATCACCGGCTATAAATTCTCTGCTGTTTAGTATGCCGGCTCCCGCCACATTACCTGTAATTTTATTGAAATCCGTATTATTGGCTATTGCTGCCGGATGGACAGCGCAACACTTCAGACGTATTTCTGTCATAATGCTGATAGGGGTAGTATTTGCCTATCAGGTAGCAGGTACATTAGGAGAATGGATATACATTGGTAATTTTATAATGCTATCCAGGATTTCCGCATTGGAATTCCCGGGATGTGTCTGCAAGTATTCGGGGGTTATCTTTTCATTAAGTATCTGATATGTAAATAACTCATTCGAAGAATAATTAAAGGAGGTAACTTTTTCCTAAAAACGAGAAAGTTACCTCCTTTTTAGTCATCGGATAAATTGTCTTCCGTTATAATAGGAGAGGAGTTACTTCCTTCTTTTGCATATTTAGTCGGACTCATCTTATAATGTTTCTTGAATACCTCCCGGAAGTATTTGCTTTCAGAGAAGCCGGTCATATCTGAGATTTCGGCAATAGTATGTCCACCTTCTTTTAATAGTTGTGTAGCACGTTTCAAACGGGTAATTCGAATCAGATCTGTCGGAGACTGTCCTGTCAACGCCTTCAGTTTACAATAGAAACTAGTACGGCTCATGTGATGCAACTCACAAAGTACATCGACAGAGAAACCTGTATTATCCATATTTTCCTCAATACTTTTCTTTACAGCGGATATAAACTGCCAATCAAGACTGGTGGTTCCGTTTGCTGACGGTATCATAGGTTCCGAATCAATATCCAGATTAGCATATCTGCTACGTAACAACGCCCTGTTAGCCAATAAGTTTGCAATACTTGCTTTCAATATTCTCACGTTGAAAGGTTTGACAATATATGCGTCTGCACCGATTGACATCCCGTCAAGAATGTTGTTTTCATCTCCCAAAGCTGTAAGCAGCAGTACCGGAATATGTGATGTCTCAATATCATTTTTTATAGCGACACATAGCTCATCGCCTCTCATCTCCGGCATCATGATATCTGAAAGAATAAGGTCGGGCCAGAATTCTTTTGCAATAATTAGTGCTTCCCGCCCATTTCCGCAAGCTTGTACGTGATACATCGAAGATAATGAACTGACCAGATAGGAACGCAATTCATCATTGTCTTCTACAATTAGAATACGTTGTGAGTTTGTTGTTTCTACGGTATTCACCGGTGTGGCAGAAATATTGGGAACCGTCAGTTCAGGAGTCTGTTCCAACGGTTTTGGCTGGTGGAATCAAACCGGCATTCTGAAAATGCTTATTACTTTTCGGGAAAACAATCCTGACAGTAGTTCCTTGATGTTCTATACTTTCCACATTAATCTTACCACCATGAAGACGAACTAATTTTCCTACCAGCATTAGCCCGATGCCACTACCCGTAACTTTGGAATTAATAGCATTACTGGCTCGGAAATGGAGCTTGAACAACTTACTCTGCTCACTGGATGGATTCCAATGCCCGTATCCTCAATTATTACTTTCCAAGAATCATTACTTTCGGATACTGAAACACTTACTTTACCATTCTCCGAGTGTATTTTAGTGAATTTGATAAAATGTTTTTTAGAATTGAATCCATTTTCTCCTTATCAAACCACACATTCAAATAACTGAAAGAACTCTCATAGGTGAAGTCAATATGTTTGATCGCAGCATAGGAAGAAAAAGTTTCATATACTTCGTGCATATAGGTGTTCAACTCATATTCGGAAACACACAATTCTGAAGAATACACATCCGCACGCTCAAAATTAATAAGATTGTTGGTTAACCGTAAAAGAGTCCCCACATTTCTTAATGCAGTATTTGCACGAGTTATTCCGTTGGCGGATAAAGGTTCTTCATCCAGCAGTTCCTCTAAAGGAGCTTTAATCAGAGTTAGCGGAGTACGTATGTCATGAGCTGTATTAATGAAGAAACTCGTCTTTTCATCTGAAATTTTCTTTTTGCTTTCTTAAATTCATAACCCGTAGAATAAAGATGAATCCCAAAATTACTAATAACACGTAACAAGTGATTGCCCACCAACTAGACCAAAAAGGGTGCGTAACGACAATTCTCATTGTACGCTCTTCTCAAAAAACAATATCATGTTCTTCCCTTGAAATGGCACGTACATAAAGAGTATATTTTCCCGGTGGCAAATTGGTATAGCGAATCAGATTGGCTGTTCCCGGTTCGGTCCATTTTTCGAAGAAACCATCCAACTTCCATGCATAGAGAGCATTTCCCGGAGAATCATAGTTGATAGTGGAAACTCTGAATGAGAATGTATTCTGATTATATTTCAGCTCCAACACATCCGTATCATTGATACTTTTCTCCAATGGAGAATCTTCTTCTCCCGGATATACAGGCTGGTATGAAATATTCAAATCGCTGAATATCATCTTTGTATATACATAATCGGGGAACTTTACATTTTGGGAAGTTCGATAGCTCCGTCCGTACTACCAAATACAAAGTTCTTATTTTTACGTAATACTCGGATGAAGCATTGAAATAGGCAGGCAATAATCCTTCTCCTTTGGTCCAGTTATGGAATATTTTTTCCTTCGTATGAAAACTGGTGACCCCATTTTCCGTACTCATCATGATTCGTCCGTCAACTTCAGGCAAAATAGTAAAAATGCTGTTGGAAACAAGTGCGGAATTTTTAGCTATATAATGCTCAAATTTCTTATTTTGTGCATCATATATAAATACTCCCGCTCCATTCGTACCAACATATAGCAGTCCGTTATCTGCTTGATAAAGCGTATTGATGTAGGTCGATCCGGCTTCCAACTTAATATATTCGTATTTCCCGGAGTCTCTATTCAGCAAATACAATCCCATTGCCGTTCCGATCCACATATTATGACTATCTTTTTCGGCAATAGCTGTAATAGAACTTACTCCCGGATATAGGCGAACACTGTTAGTTGCCAAATCAAAGCATTTTAAATTATAGTATCCTCCCAACCATATATGTCCTTTTGAGTCTTTTATCATATCACGGATATATTTATCCGGGCGCATATTTATGTGTGAAAGTAAATAAGGAGAGAAATATTCCACGGATAAATCTGCTTTATTTATCTTGTATATACCTGATGTATACCCACCTGCCCAGATAATGCCGGGTAATACCTCACATAAAGTTATGAATATATGATTTTTGTCTTTTAGCTGATGATTGAAAGAACTCAGAAAAGAATGCCATTCTCCCGTTCCCGAATTGTAAAGACTAATGCCGTTACTCGTACCAAACCATAAATCTCCATCACTGTCTTCAATGACAGCGTGCACCTGGTCATTGACAATGGACTGCTTGTTGCCCATAGAGTGTTTCATCCAATGATAATTTTCATACCGATAATCTATAACTGTAATTCCTGTGGGATAATTGGCAAAGCCATATTCGTTTTGATTCATCAACAAATACGTCATTGATGTTGTCACCATTCATTTCATTATAGCTCTGGTAATTTGCTGATATGTAACGTTCTAATATGCATTTGTTCATGTCTAGCTTATATACGCCCATGCCTTCGGTTGCCACTAATAGTTCTGTTTCATTTAATGGTCTGATACGGGTTATATTCACATCACTAAGATCTGCTTCAGGCCGGATAATCTCTTGGGAAAGCATATCATATACAAAAATACCCCTCTCAAATGAGCCGATATATAATTTTTTTTTTGCTGTTGCTGGAAATACAACACACTTACTTGCGTATGAAAATAATCAAGCGTCTCGGTAGGGATAATTTGTAAAGCACCGTTTTCCAGTTTAGCATACCTCACGCCTGTTTCTGTTGCTATAAAGAAATGATTGTCATCTATCTGCTCTATGGCTGTAATATTGCTGTGTAGTATATTAGGGAACTGAAATGTATGAGCATTTTTGATATTGTATAATACAATAGAATCATTGCAGCATAACCAAATATTATTGTTGTGGTCTACATAACCATAACTAATCGTTTTCGATATATCCGGTAGTTTATATCCTATCGTAAAACGATCATATTGCTTTTCATATTGAAAGAGACGTCCTTTTCTGCCAATCACCCATAAACCTGCCTCCGGGTAGCATATAACCAACCGAGGTGTATTTGGGAAGCAACGGAATTATTATCTTTGTTCAGTTTATAATGCTTTATATCTTTACCATTATAACGATCCATTCCTTCATTGGTAAGAAACCACATATAGCCTTGATCATCTTTCTGAATGTTGAATATCCTTCGATTACTTAATCCATTTTCTATTCCTATATATTTGTAAGTTTGTGCCGTGACCAGAATAGGAAACAAAAAGGAAAATATATACAATGTATTTCATATAATCATTTATTTTTAAATTGTTTAACTGCTATTTAAAATAATAGTTTACGAAACTATACAAAAGCGATGAGAAAAACAAAGAAATGTAGCACAAAACTTTCTTATAGAAAACTTTCGTTTGGAAATTTTTTGCTTTCCTAAGTTGATTATTTACTAACGAAGTTGACTTTTCTGAAAGCTTTTTTTGTATACCCATATACTTAATATAAAATAAACGAGTACTTGAATCCATAAAGTAATATATTCTGGTCGTATATCAGCCATACTTGCTCCCATTGAATTTAATTGTCAAAAAGGCGAGTGTAGCAGGTGCTGCCGGAAAAATATAATGAGCAGCTTTCCAATACCAAGGCATCAGCTCCATCGGGTAAGAAACTCCGGAAAGGAAAATCAGTCCGACCGAAAAGAAAGCTATCATAAGCAAAGGTGCTTCCGAATCGGTGAAAATAACGGAAGCAGCCAGTCCCCAGAAAAGATGTCGCCATCAAGTAAGGGGATCATTAATCAATACAATATACAACCGTTTCCAATATTGGGAATACTAAAAAATAAGGGAGCAACCCTAATAAAAGAAAGAAAAGACAGCATACAAACTACAGTAAACAAATGTCTTTCCATGCTACAATGCGTATGGCGGCTGCCCAAAGTTTTTCCGAAAGGGCGTAAAGCAAGGATTCCGTTTGAACATATGCTTCTTCTCCGGTCACCATACCGATGACCATCAGCAAAGTCTGAAATAATGATAATGACATCATAACGGCCGGAATCAGGTAGGAGCCATATCCTTCCGTATAATTATAAAGTGCGGTCCCTTCTACATTGATCGGTTTTGCCATAGTTACAGCCAATAATCCCTGTGGGAGGCAGAAACACACAGCTTCATCGGGTCGGTATTTATCGTTAATCGCCAACATCACACGTGACGAAGCTCCTTGTAAGGCTTCAAAGTACAAAAATGCATCAGTTGTTGCATAAAGGAAAAAATAGATTCATCTCCACGAAATACCCGTGCCTCAAAATCGTGCGGCAGATACAGTATTCCTTGTACTTTGCCTCGTTTCATCCATTCTTTGGCTTCATTATAGTCCATTGCCTGACTGTAAACATCAGCTTGCGGAGTAGCATCTAACCAACGGATAAAATTACGGCTCAACTCACTGTGCGAATTGTCGACTACGGCAACCAGGGACATCTGTCACAATGTTAGGGGCATACATATAATTATAGAGTAATCCGTACACGAAAATCCTCCTATCAATACCAGTAATACTGCATAGCTGGTACTGATAGCCAGAAATTCACGTCTGAATGATGAATGATAACTGCTGTAATTTACTTAATGTTTTCATACTTATGACTTTCTATGGCTCTTTTTAAATGAGGAAGCAACGCTAAAAAAAGCGAGCAGGGGGAAAATACAAAGTAAACAGCCGATGGCCAAAGCTGAATAAAACCACTACCCCCCGTAAGCATATTCTGCATCATTTCCGTGAAATGCCGGACTGGGAAAAGATAGGAAGCATCCCGAACCAACGGATACATATTGGGAACAGGAAAAGTTACCCCGGATAAAGTAGCTCCCAAAGAGCCGACCATGGAAACAATACTTATGATCAGAGAGATAGCCGGAAATAGTGAAAACAGGAATAATCCCAATGCCTGTGTTGCCACGACAAAAAAGCGCTGTCAGCATATTCATCAATAACCAGCTTCCTTGAAAAGGAATATGCAGAATGCCGAACATCACATAATTTGCCAGCCATCCTATCAGAATAAAGATAATGGTGTAGGGGAGTAGTTATCCTAAACAGCCGTTACCATATTTCCTTTGGCAACAAACAGCCATTCATCGGCAGTGCGAAATTTAATCTCAATTCCGACTGCATATACTGTAATGAATAAAATCAATACCTGAAACAAGACGAAGAAAAACGGTTGGCTCAGATAAACCGAATAATCCAGGCTCGGATTATATATAGGGTGGTTGCTAGCTTGTACGGGCAACAGGAATGTAGTAATCTGGTTCTGGTCCACTCCGAGAGCAACGGCTTTCATCACAATGGGAGATGCGACACAGGAGCCAGCGAGGTTTCGAAAGCAGCCATCAATTCGCCACCGACCGAAAGCAACGCATAATGATAATAATAGGAGAGAGTCGCATTCTTTCCCGAAATAGCATCTTGCTCAAATTTGGGAGGAATGGAGAGATAACCATAAATTTCCTTTTCTGTACGGCCTTTCGGGCAGCTTCCTCATTCACAAAATGCCTTGTCACTTTAAATGTTGGCACAGCAGATATATTTCGGGTGATTGCCCGTGAAGAGCAGTATTGTCCTGATCGACAATACCGATGGGAATGTTTTCCATCTGCCCGTTGCCGAAGATTGTTGCCATGAAGAAAAGGGTAAATAGCGGCAGGATGATACACACACACAGAATAAAGGCGTCGTGAAGTCATCCGTCGCCACTCCCTGAGCAGCACGGAACGAAAAGGAGAATATGTTTGTGATGAACTCATTCTATCATTCATTTAATGTCAGTAATACGGACATACCGGGGCGCAGGTCATCCACTTTCTGAGTGGGACGGGCATGAATCTCGAAGGTTCGTAAGTCATAACTTCCGGTCTGCTTCGTTGATTTCCAAGTAGCAAAACTTCCTAACGGACTGATATAATAGATTTTAAACTCAATACCTTTTTTATTAATAGCAGGCACATCCGCAACAAAGGTGCCCTCCATCTTAAATTGTGGCATCAAATCCTCACGTACATTGAGTACTACATGGATATCGTCCATGACAACCAGGTTCATAATAGGAGTTCCCGGCGCAACCAATTCCCCACGTTTAGGAAAGATGGTAGCTATCTGACCGTTTTCAGGTGCTGTCAGCCGGGCGTCGACCAATAGTGCCGAAACTTCTTCCACCGTACTTCGGGCAGCATCTACCATACTGGCGGCAGATGCTTTGTCTTCTTTCTGTGCACCGTCTACTGCCATTTGATATTGTTCGTAGGCTGCGCGTTCGGCTGCTAATGCAGCTTTATACATCGCTTCTACTTCGTCTTTTCTTTGAGGAAGTTACTACACTATCCTTGTATAAAGTAAGTATACGATTATACGTTGTTTTAGCCAGTGTAAGATCACTTTTTGTTTTGTTCCAGAGTTGCAGCGCAGTGGCTACAATCTGTCGTCGGGTACCGGCATCAATTTTTTGTTTTGCAGCACTGCTACTTGCTCCAATGCATTCACCTGCTGATACTTGGCGTGTACTTCCGGACTATTAATTACTACAAGAGTGTCTCCCTGACGCACCCAATCTCCCTCTTGAACGAGAAACGTATCAATGCGTCCGGGAAGTTTCCCGCTAATACGGATTTCTGTGGCCTCTGCCTCCCTTGCAGGACGAGCGGTTGTTTGTGCATCAATATTATTCCCAGAGCAGTAAAAATACCGACTGCCAGCATAATAATGACGAATGCCCATGAAAGGGTTCTACTAGCTAATTTCATTGTTTGTTACGGTTTAGGTTGATAGTTTGCAAATTGTTCAGGTGTGCCGCAGAGTGAAAGAAATTCATCAATGCCACATCATATTCATAATATGCTGCCAGACGAGCCACTTTTACGTTGGCAAGCATAGTTTCAGCATCAATCACTTCGGTAGAAGTTGCCATCCCTTCAGTAAAGGATTTCTTTCGGATACGTACCAGTTCTTCACTCAGTTCGATGGTCGCATTCAGCGCTTTTACGTTATCCTGAGCTTTTCTCCAATTGTGTATAGAGTTTATCCACTCCGACAGCAAGATCATCGCGTGCTTTCATCTTCCCTAAAGCCACCGTTTCCTGGGTTGCCTTTGTTGCCGGATCTTCTTTTCCCGATCCAGTCCGTCAAAGAGATTCCATGTAAAACCGATTCCCACCATGGTACGCGGCAGTAAATTGCTTTGAATGCCATGCGAATAGAGGGTCTGTTTTCCAAAAAGGGCTATATTCGGCAAGATATCCGCTTTGGGCAATCTTCACTTCCTGTTTGGCAATATGTTCTTGCAGCTGCAGTTGATTAAGCATATAGTTTCCACTATTGACCGACATATCAAAAAGCATTTTGGGTGGTAAAGAGTCATTCATGAAAAGGGGAGAAGTGGGAACGATATTCTCATCCGTATCTTTTTTATTCAGTAATACCTTGCAAGGCACTTTTGCACCACAGTTTCTTCCTTTCGTGCAGCTTCCAATGCCCGTTTTGCTTCATCCATATTCACTTGGGCAAACAGTCGTCCTGCTTTGTCTATCATTCCGGCAGCTTCCAGTTTCAAAGCATTTTCATAATGCTTCTGCAGACCCTTATATGTTTCTTCCCGAACGGTTACGATTTGCTGTGCCAGCCGTAATCCGTAATAACTTTCCGTTAACAGATTTTGTTGGGTAGCAACAGTCTGTGCCCGGTTTTCACGTGCCAAGTCTACCATTGTCCGACCGATATTAGTTGCACGAAATCGTTTTCCTCCGGAAAAGAGCACCCATTCTGCAGATAAATCAATAGAGGTTAAATTACGTGAGTCAGGGGGAAACAAGAGTATTTGCCCCATCTGATCCAGAATCGCCGAAATAAAAGCATTTGATCGTCCGGAATTATGGAATGTACAAAATTCTTTGCCGGATCTGTAAATTGAGACAACGGCTGTTTCACCTCGATCTTCTCCGACATATGTACAAATGCACCCGAAGATTGAAGACTGGGATACCAAAAAAGCATTCAATTTATCTCGCTCTGCCTTAGCTATTTCTATACTTTTATCGGCTATCTTTAAGCTTTGATTTTCTTGTCGGAGTAGACGTAATGATTCCTCAAAACTCAATGAAACCTGTGCATCTGCCCAAATAGCAGAGAAACACAAAGCAAGTAGTACAAAAAGTGATTTATTTTTTTTTCATGCTGGTTAGGTTAAATCTAAATTTGAGACTTTCTAACAGATGAAGGAACAGGTTTGTTCACTCCAACAAATGGAGAAACAACTTTTTAAACTCAATGAAAGAGTTATCGATTATTCTGATTTAGTTCAAAGTTATGTAATATTTCCCCTTAAAAAATCAAGGATTTTATTTGAGATATAAAATTATATTTACCTTTGCAGTGTAATTTAAAGGAAGATCCTTTAAACTGGTAAAAATGCGGTAGTAGCTCAGTTGGTAGAGCATTAGCTTCCCAAGCTAAGGGTCACGAGTTCGAGTCTCGCTTACCGCTCACGATAAAAGTCAGATAGTTATTTTTTTTAGCTATCTGGCTTTCTTTTTGTGACTGAAAGATAACAATGGGCAAAGTCTCTTTCTACTATGAAAATAATGCATGAAGAATAGGGCAGTTCATGCATTTTTTCGTATTTTTGCACCCTGTTTTGACACTTATGAGTACTTTAAATAAAAAATATAATGGCAAAAGAACTGAAAGACCTTACCAAACGTAGCGAGAATTACTCGCAATGGTATAACGATTTGGTGGTAAAAGCTGATTTGGCAGAACAGTCTGCCGTACGCGGATGTATGGTGATTAAGCCTTACGGATACGCAATTTGGGAAAAGATGCAACGTCAACTAGACGATATGTTCAAGGAAACAGGACACGTGAATGCTTATTTCCCATTATTAATTCCAAAATCATTCCTGAGCCGCGAAGCAGAACACGTAGAAGGTTTCGCTAAAGAATGTGCCGTAGTGACTCATTACCGTTTGAAAAATGCAGAAGACGGCTCCGGCGTAGTAGTAGACCCTGCTGCCAAATTGGAAGAGGAACTGATTATTCGCCCTACATCAGAAACAATCATCTGGAATACATATAAAAACTGGATTCAATCTTATCGTGACCTGCCTATTCTTTGCAATCAGTGGGCGAACGTTTTCCGTTGGGAAATGCGTACCCGTCTTTTCCTGCGTACTGCCGAATTCCTGTGGCAGGAAGGACACACCGCTCATGCCACACGCGAAGAAGCAGAGGAAGAAGCGATCAGAATGCTGAATGTATACGGCGAATTTGCTGAGAAATATATGGCTGTTCCGGTTGTGAAAGGTGTAAAGTCTGCCAACGAGCGTTTTGCCGGTGCACTTGACACTTACACTATCGAAGCTATGATGCAGGACGGAAAAGCACTGCAAAGTGGTACTTCTCATTTTCTGGGACAGAATTTTGCCAAGGCTTTCGACGTTCAGTTCGTGAACAAAGAGAATAAATTGGAATATGTATGGGCTACTTCATGGGGTGTTTCTACCCGCTTAATGGGTGCCCTGATTATGACTCATTCAGATGACAATGGACTGGTATTACCTCCGCATCTGGCTCCGATTCAAGTAGTTATTATTCCTATTTACAAGAACGATGAGCAACTGAAACAAATTGATGCCAAAGTAGCGGGTATTGTTACCAAGTTGAAAGCATTAGGTATTTCTGTTAAGTATGATAATGCAGATAATAAACGTCCAGGCTTCAAATTTGCAGATTATGAATTGAAAGGTGTACCTGTTCGTCTGGTTATGGGTGGACGTGATCTTGAAAACAATACAATGGAAGTAATGCGCCGCGATACACTGGAAAAAAGAAACTGTGACTTGCGAGGGCATTGAAGCTTATGTTCAGAACCTGCTCGAAGAAATTCAGGCTAATATCTACAAGAAAGCATTGGATTATCGTAATTCTAAAATTACAGTAGTAGACACATACGAAGAATTCAAGGAAAAGATAGAGGAAGGTGGTTTTATCTTGGCTCATTGGGATGGAACAACTGAAACAGAAGAAAAAATCAAAGAAGAAACGAAGGCAACTATCCGTTGTATTCCATTCGAGTCGTTCGTTCCGGGAGATAAAGAACCGGGCAAATGTATGGTAACAGGCAAACCGTCTGCTTGCCGTGTTATATTTGCACGCTCTTATTAAACTGTGCGGTTAAACAGTTGAAAGAAAGGTCTATTTATTTAATAAAGATATTACTTTTTAGCTCATACAAGAGTCCGAAGTTTCAGATTAAATTTCGGACTCTTTTTTATCCATTTCAGTTTTATTTCAGAAATATCTCTTTTCTTTGTAGACAGTAATAAAGAAAGGAGAAGATTTTATGAAGATATTAATTGTAGAAGATGAACCCTCTTTAAGAGAATTGATCCAACGTTCGCTGGAAAAAGAACGTTATGTCGTAGAAGCAGCAGGTGACTTCAACTCTGCTTTACGCAAAATTGAAGACTATGACTATGATTGTGTCTTACTGGATATTATGCTGCCGGACGGGAGCGGTCTTGACCTTCTCGAACGTTTGAAAGCTCTCCACAAACGGGAAAATGTGATTATTATCTCTGCCAAAGATTCTTTGGAAGATAAGGTCTTGGGATTAGAATTAGGTGCAGATGATTATTTGCCGAAACCGTTTCATCTAGCTGAATTAAATGCCCGGATAAAAAGTGTAATTCGCCGCAATCAGCATGACGGAGAAATTGATATCCGTCAGGAAATGTACGGATAGAGCCGGATAAATATCGTGTTTTTGTCAATAATCAGGAACTGGAATTAAATAGAAAGGAGTATGATATCTTATTATACTTCATAAATCGCCCTGGACACTTGGTTAATAAAAATACATTGGCAGAGTCTGTATGGGGAGATCATATCGATCAAGTAGATAACTTCGATTTTATTTATGCCCAAATCAAAAATCTTCGTAAAAAGCTGAAGGATGCAGGAGCAGATCTTGAAATTAAAGCAGTTTACGGATTCGGTTACAAAATGATAGTAGAATAACAGAAACAATAGGAGTCATCCATGAAATTAATATATTACATCATTCTCCGCATCACTTTAGCCCTGACACTTATCCTGACAATTTGGGCCGTATTTTTTTTATGTTACAATGATTGATGAAGTAAATGATGAAGTCGATGATTCACTTGAAGACTACTCGGAGACAATTATCATTCGGGCATTGGCAGGAGAGGAGCTTCCCTCCAAAAATAATGGTTCCAATAATCAATATTATCTTACTGAAGTAACTAAAGAATATGCTGGAAACCGCAATGATATCCAATATAAAGATTCTATGGTCTATATCGTAGAAAAAGAGGAAACAGAACCGGCACGTATTCTGACCACTATCTTTAAAGATGACGAAGACCGTTATTACGAATTGACCGTATCCACTCCCAGCATCGAAAAAGATGATTTGAAAGATGCTATTCAAGTATGGATTATCTTTTTATATGTAGCCCTGTTACTCTGCATCATAATCATATCTGTATGGGTATTCTATCGAAATATGCGTCCATTATATGTACTTCTTCATTGGTTGGACAGTTACCAGACGGGAAAGAAAAACGAAGCATTGAACAATGATACCCAAATCACAGAATTCCGGAAACTAAATGATGCAGCTGTCCGATATGCCGAACGGACGGAACAAATGTTCGAACAACAGAAACAATTTATCGGAAATGCTTCGCATGAGATACAAACACCACTTGCCATTTGCCGTAATCGGTTGGAAATGTTAATGGATGATGATTCATTGTCGGAAAATCAACTTGGAGAACTAATGAAAACGCATCAGACATTGGAATATATAACCAAACTGAATAAATCTTTATTATTGCTTACTAAGATTGACAATGGACAGTTTACTGATACCAAAGATTTGGAACTGAACACACTTCTCAAGCAATATTTGGAAGACTATAAAGAGGTCTATGATTACCGCAACATAGAAGTAAATATCACTGAGCAGGATCGTTTTCATATTGTAATGAACGAGTCTTTGGCAGTTGCTCTATTAACTAATCTCTTGAAGAATGCATTCGTGCATAATATGGACGGAGGACGTATACAGATTATTATTACAAAAAACAGCATTACTTTCCGAAATTCCGGGTCAGGACATCCATTAGATGAAGAACATATTTTTGAACGTTTCTATCAAGGAAGTAAAAAAGAGGGTTCTACCGGACTAGGGCTGGCAATAGCCGATTCAATTTGTCGTCTACAACATTTGAATATACGTTATTACTTCGAACAAGAGGAGCATTGTTTCGAGATTTTGAAATGATCGTTTTCGTCACAGAGAACACAAAGGACACGGAGTGAGAGTGAACAAGATATTTATCGGTTATTATAAACTGATCGTTCAAACTATTTCTCCGTGTCCTTTGTGGATTTTGTGGTGCGAATCTCTATCGGGATCGAATTTCTCTTCTCATAAACATAATATAAGAGATAGCAAAACAGATAACTGTTGCTGCAATTAATCCCGTGAGTTGTGGCCATACTACCAGAAGACTTTGTCCTAATGGAAGTGGGCTTGGAATAACTCCCTGAACTTGTTCCATTGTAAGTGGTCCTAGACTTCTTACAGAAGGCATTAACAGCGTCGTAGTAGCTTCATTAAATAACTCGCTAGGTGCCAGACGCATTAATCCGAGAATGAATTTTTGATAACTGATGATCTGATAAGGCGACGCCATTTGTGAAGGGCTCAATCCTTTTGCCACCAGATTTACAATCATTGTGTAGAATACGCTGAAAAACAACCACACTGCCACAGATGCCAACGCTGATGTAGCTGCCTGGCGAAAACGCAATGAAAATAGGATTGCCAAATTCAACCAAAAAGCAACATAGAAAATACTTGTTATAATGAAGAATACAATTCTCCAAAATTCCTCAGCCGTAGGAGGAATACCGATTGCAATCAGTCCGAATCCCATTACCAGAAAACCGAGTACGAATAGCATAACACCTATTACTATCAAAGCAGCCATAAACTTCGCATTAATTATGCAATCACGATGAATAGGCTGAGATAACATACGGCTTAATGTCCCCTTATTTTGCTCTGAATTGACGGCATCAAATCCTAGAGCAATACCTAATAGAGGTCCCAAAAGTTGATAAACAACGTAAAAGAGGGGAGAGTTCCGTCCGAAGCTGTAAATAATTTCAAAAACAGAAACGAACCATCCGGATCATTCGGCTTTATTGCTTGCGCCAATATTAGTAAGGGCAGTGTATAGAGAACCCATACAGGTCAGTGCAATAATACCGATCAAAATAATAAAACGCCAACTTTGACATGATCGGATATTTCTTTATTGACGATAACCCAAAAAGGATGATTGACTTCATTCATGTTGTTCTCCTCCTTCCTCAAAATAATGATTATAGATATCAGACAGTTCCTGTTTCTTATCTTTCAGTTCTGTCATATCAATCAGTGCGAGTATTTTCCCATTACTAAATAATCCGACCCGGTCGCATACTTTTTGTACCTGATCCAGGTGATGAGAGGAAAAGAGCACGGTCAATCCCTTCTCCTTACTTAGCCAACGGATCAGTTCGATAAATTCCTGAACACCAGCAGGATCAATACCCGAAGTCGGTTCATCCAGAATAATAATTTCCGGATTCTTGATAAGTACATCCGCAAGTCCCAACCGTTGTCGCATCCCGCGTGAATATTTTCCTGCTTTCTTTTTTCAGTTGATCTTCCAATCCTGTACGTTTCATTAACTCCATGGCCTTTTCTCTCGCTTCCTTATCAGGAATACCATTCAAGCGTGCTGTGTATATCAGATTTTCCAGTCCTGTCATATCATCATAAAATCCTACATCTTCGGGCAAATAGCCGATTTTTCTTTTTACTTCGATAGGGTGTGTAGTCGATTTGATGCCGCAAATCTCAACGGAACCCGATGTCGGTTCTGTCAACCCTAACATCATTAAAATGGTAGTTGATTTTTCCGGCACCGTTCGGACCCAGTAATCCGAATATTTCTCCTTTTTGAATATGCAGGCGAATATGATCCACAGCAGTAAAATTACCGTATTGTTTGGTCAGATCGGTAAGTACGATCACTTGTTCGCCCATAATTTACCTCCTTCCATATTTACGGAACAGATAGTAAACTACACCGATAGCAGCCGCAATAATCAAAACGCCTACCCACCCCCATATCATCGGAGTTTTTACTGCGATTCTGAATTGCGCATCAGCGTTTACTTCAGGAGTTTTTGCCATAATGGTAGTCACATAGTCACCTGGGAGTGCTTTTTTTAGAAGCTTTTAATATAGCGGTTACCGTCGATGTTTCGCCGGCTTTTAATGCATCAATTTTTGTTGGTTCGAAAGTTACTTCCCAATCAGCTGGTTTGCTGGCAGATAACTGGATATCTTTCAACAATGATGAACCTGTATTTTTTACTTCCAGTTCAATTCGCTTCACGTCTCCGGCAGTGATATCGGTGCTTAGTAATCCTCTCGAGTAGTTAGTTCCATTTGAAAAGAACCGGTCACAACTACTTCCAATTCAAGTTCAGCCGAAGTAGTTCCCGTAGCAGCACGTACCGGGATTTTATAGCTTCCGGCTTCTACATTGGCAGGAGGAGTAATATCTATGCTTACATTCTGGCTACTGTTGGGTTCCACTTGTGCAGAGGTAGCTTGCTTGTAGTTAGGTTTAAAAATAACATTCCATCCTCTTGGTGCATTAGCCATTAAAGCATACAACTGTTGGTCGGCAGTCTGGTTCTTTAAAGTGGTACTGAAGGTAAAGGTTGACTTGGAGTTACCTTCCATATTGGGCTGGTCGGTAGTAAATTCAGTCTGGTAAGTACCTTGTTGAGCAACTACAACATCCAAAAGGAAGTTTTACATTTCCGGCATACACTACAAAATGATAGTTTCCTTTTATTTACCTTCAATGTAACATCGACTTTCAGATTAAAAAGTCTTTTTTTTCTTTGGGAAGTACGGACAATTGACTAAGGCTCCAACCGCCGGATTTCATTTCGTGTTTCCAACTGCTGCCCAATCCACTAACAGAAAGGTTTGCATTTGTCAATTCATCCGTATTGTTAATGAGGTCAATACTGTAATCAATTGACGCTCCCGGTGATACAGAAATTTTGGTGTAGGAGTGTACAGAATCACGCTTTTAGGAATTGAGTCGTTTGCGTGTGTGTGTAGTTCAAGGAATTAATCCCAATAGAATAGCTACTAATAAAAAACAATTTGTTCTCATAGTCATAAAAAAGTTCTTATGGTTATTTAATATGAATACTGTCAAATTTGTGTTTGCAAAAATAAACGATGTGTTTATTAGTAGTTTTAAAAGAATCATAAAGAATCTAATTCTGTGATGAAATATATAGTGACGTTATTTCCATTCGATAGTGACGATATTCCATAGATATGGTGACACTATGTTGAGGGCATAGCGTCACTATATTTTTATGAGATTTATTTTTTCGGAAATTCTCAAAATTCCCAAATCTTTTCAGATTTTCCCCTCATCTTTGCAACATAAATTAAATGATAACAGTAAAACCAATTAAAAAAACAACGATTATGAAAAAAAGTTAGTATTCTTATTAGTATGTTTGTTTACTTTGCAAACAGTAGCACGTGCAGACGATGACAAACCAATCCAGGTTACTCAAATGCCACAACCGGCTCAACAGTTCATCAAACAGCATTTTGCCGATAGTAAAAGTTGCTTTGGCAAAAATGGAAAGTGATTTCTTCTATAAAAGTTATGAAGTGATTTTCACGAATGGCAATAAAGTGGAGTTTGGCAAGAATGGAAACTGGGAGGAGGTGAATTGCAAATATACTTCTGTTCCCACAGCTATTATCCCCACAACTATTCAGAAATATGTGACAACTAATTATCCTGATACTAGAGTGCTGAAAATTGAACGCGATAAAAGGAATATGAAGTGCAACTTTCCAATCGTGTGGAATTAAAGTTCGATCTGAAATTCAATTTGATCGATATTGATAACTAAACCTTAAAAAAATTAGAACTAATGATGAAACGAAAGATTTTTACCTTTTTATTGGTATTAGGTGTTGCATGGAGCTTACATAGTTGCGATAATAATGATGATGAATCAATAGCTGTTCCTGTTGAATTGCAAAGTACATTTTCGGCTAAATATCCGAATGCCACAAACGTAGAATGGGAAAACAAGTACGGATATTACGTAGCAGATTTCTATGACGGACATGAAGCATCTGCATGGTTTACTCAAGAAGGTAAGTGGGTTTTAACTTCATGGGAGGTACATTTCAACACATTGCCTGATCCTGTAAAAAATACGATTCATGCTACATATCCTGGACGAGTTGATGACGACGACACTGAATATGTTGAAGAAGCAACGGGTGTTACATACTACTTGATTGACATAGAAAATAGTGAGATAGATGTAAAAATAAGAGCTGACGGACAAATACTTGACTAATAATTATACAATAATCTTATTATGGAACGGTAACGAACTATTCATTTATAGTTTTAGGTAGAGTCAATCATGCGATTATTTTTTATGGGTTTCATACTTGAAAATAAGAGTTTCTCTAGGTGAAACTCTTATTTTCAAGGCATCTGCGTTTTATCACTGCTCATGTTGCCTTTTTAATACAGACTTTGCTGTATTGGTATTTCCGATACTGTCTGTCTGCTGTTTGGACTTTTCTTTCTGTTTTCGTTTATTACGTAGCTTCCACTTATTCCAAAAAGAACAGGTCACTCCATTTATTGAAATCTTTCTTGTACATAATACCTACACCTTGTGTAGTCAGATTTGTCTTTGTATAATATCGGTCGTTCGTTTCATTGTAAGCTTTCAAACGAATGTCTCCTGAACGGTTTATCAGCCATTCTGCTTCAAAGTCGCCCACAAAATTCGTGTTTGCCATTGGATTATCCCGATAACCAAAGTTTCCGTTAATAAGTAACCGGTTATTCAGTAACTGACCGGACAAGATGCCTTCCACTTCCATATCTGTCCAGCCTTTATCGCCTGTGCTTAGATTTGTTCCAATATTCCAGTTATTCGTTTCAAAGACTTGCGACAAGGCGTTATTCAACTGACCGGAGAGGGTGGAAGAAAGCACCGAAGACATCACGTTTGAATTTTGATTATTACGTGCATCCTCCGTGTAGAACTTACCAATACCCAATAGATAAAGGATTTGCATATTCATCTGTTCTTCCGTACTAATATAATTATGTACCAATGTTTGTACTTCATCCCGTTCGTTCGGAAGCTCAATACCTAATTTAATAGTAGGTCGTACCAATATCCCGCTCAAATTCATGATACAGTTCACCTTAACATTGGGTTGTTGTATGATTGACGAAGATTCTTCCGGTATCAGGTCATTCAGAGATGCTGAATTTACCGTGTAGGAAGCCTGAATGTCTAAGTTTGCATCCAGAGGGGCACCGTTAAAGGTAATCGTACTTCCGTTCTTGATAACAAAGTCTTTACGGATCACTTCCTGCAAACTGAATTTATATACTCCTGATTAATTTGGTAGCTACCGAACATCTTCACATCCCCTTTATTGTAAAATTCTGTTCGTATATTTCCTGTACCCTTGCCACTGATATAATCTCCGGCAACAGGATCCATGATAATCTTCATTGTTGCATCTGGCGTCGCATCTACAAGAATATTCAATCGTATATCCGTCTTTTGCTCTTCCTCAGCTTCCTGACGTTTTTGTTGCAATTGTTCATAATAAGAAATTATTTGAATAGAATCCTGAATAGTGCGGCGGGGAGTTTTGTCTACAAACTTGATAAACTGGTTACTCGTAGCTGATGCAACACTACCATTAATATAAGTAAAGATGCTATTTCGATTGGTCGTCATGGCGACATTAACATCCAGTCCCTGTATGGCATTTCCGGTAAGCAATGCATTTCCGGTACCATACACCGTGCCATAGAAAGGCATGTCCGTCGATTCTTTTGTATTCATTACAAGCATGTTGTTTGCTTGTATCTCAAAACGATAATTTAAGTTCTTAAAATGCTGGAAATGCAGATAACCGTTCATTCTTCCCGAATGGCCTTCCATATCAGAAATATGTATATTGTTGAATGTCAATCCGGTAGGAGCTAAAAGAATGGTATCCTTTATAGCAAAATGAGTATTCAAAATATCAAAATTCATGGAAGCATTCGTCATGACTGCGCCATCGAGATTCAATCCTTTAAATTTCCCGTAGAAGTGTACTTTACCCGTTGCCCGTCCTTTTATATCATTTGCAATAGACTTCATATAATGTTCCAGAAACTTCAGATTCAGTTCATTTGCTTCGATATTTAAGTCAAGCCCACTTTCCGGTTTTAGCGGATGAATGATGCCGGTGACACGACGGGGTCGTAGAAATATCTTTGATAGATGCATCCAGTCGGATTCCTCTATTTTCATTATCCCATTCGCCATATATGTTCAAATCGCCCAAACGTCCTTGATTAAGAGAGAAATTTTTTATAAATAAACGCGTATTCATCACAGGTTTTTTGAAAACACCACTTGCATAGGCAGTTCCTGTAGCATCTCCTTCAAAATTTACATCATCGGAAATACTTGCAATATCAAACACATATCCCATGTTGATATCCTTTAAATCAACCTTTACACTATCTTGCGGATTGTCCGAAAGACGTCCGTTTATACGTACATAACGATCCTGGTGGCTAAAATAGAAGTTGTTCACGTCTACCTTGCCGGAATCCACTACTACCTGTGAAGGATGTATCTGCCAAAGGGTATCATTCAGAATAATATCCGTCGGTTTCACCTCTACCATTGCTTTTAATAAAGGCTTCTCTCCTTCGGTACGCAAGAACTTTGCCACAGCGGCCAATTGCCCGCTATATGTCACCGCAGCACTATTTCCCCAATTCAATGTCGTACTGATATTGTCGTCTTTAGCTTGCGCATCCAAAGAAAGGTTGACTGCTCCTTTCTTCTTCAGATTGGTCAGGCGCACCCGCGCACGAATATGATCTGATGGATTCTCGCACAAAATCATGCCCGACTCAATAAAGTTGTTCTTATATTGAAGACGGGGGAAGTATCCTTCCACACGCAAACGCTGCAAGGGATCATTAAAGTATCCTTTCAAAGTGGAATGAGTATATACCGTCAGCGGAATATCAAAAATCGTGGATAGAATATCTGTATTATATATATGTATATCAAACTGAAAATTATTATGCGTTTCAATTGGCTTTTTGGGAGGTAATATTAATGACGGGACATATTTCCGCATAATATTAAGAATGCTGGCGGGCAAGGTGTGGTATTGGAATTTCCCTTCTACATCAGCCGTCAGAAACTCAGAAGTCAATCTCAACTGATTCTCGTTATTCTGTTTACTGGCCCGGATATTCATGTTGTTCATGAAGTATTGTTTCTCTGGTGACATAAATTCGAGGCTATCCACATTGATTTCTCCAATCATTTCGTCAACTGAGCCTCCCGTGAAGTTGGCTCTTAGTTTCAAAGAGAATTCCGTATCCGGATACTTGGAGGTGAGATTCAGGTCATGTGGCCGCAATTTATTGATAATAGCTTGAAAATTAAATGTAGGAATTCTGGAGGAAACATTCACATCTCCATTCAGATAAATAGAGCCATTCGGATCATCCAGTGCTACTTTGCCATTAAATCCTCCTTGCTTATATTCTCCGTCCAGTGTAATATTCTCATATCTATATCTACTATAATCTACGGAAGCTATCAGCCCTTTCAATTCAACAACAGGGAGTCGGTCGGTTACATGGCGCCCATGTACATCTAAGTTGAATGTGATTTCTCCCAGTTGCTCGTTAGCCAATAATTTACCTAACTTATAGTCGGTTGTTTTAACGGCACCGGAATAAGCAAACAATCCCTTACTTTTATCAGAACTCAATTTCAAGTCCATATTGACACCGCCCAAATCAGTATGCAATTGGCCATAAGTTACTATATCTGTGAAATAGCCGGAAACCTCTCCCCGGAAACTGACATTTCCCAAGGGTTCCAGTACTGGAGGCACTCCATTATAATCATGACTCAAATTGCGGACTAAAAATCCTACGCCACGAGTAGTAGCAGTAAGTTCGGATAGGGTTCCAAACACATAAGCGTCTTGCGGATGCGACAAGTCCTGAAGTGCCACATCTCCTTTAAGGCGGAACTGACGATTGTCGGCTGTTATTTCCAGATGCGAACAGGTCAATTGATTGACAGTACCTTTTACTTCCATATCCAACGATATCGGCTCTTTGAAGTGCGATAGCGCCGGAAGAAAAGGAGAAATATCTGTTAAAGTGATTTGTGACGGCAACGTAAGGAAAGAAAAACGAACCTGCTCCGTAAAACGGTCAAAGGCTTTCAAACTATCATATATCAAATGAATTGTATCCAGTTTCAGAGATGTTTCGGGCAATTCGATAGCAAAATTGTCAATGCTTGTCTGCCTGCTATTGGCAACTAGCTTCAGACTCATCTTCTTCAAAGAGAAACCGGATACTTTTTCATCAAGGCTCAACCGCTTAATTCCCAGATTTATTGAATCTTTACTCAAGGCTTTCAATGAAATATTAGCTATAATATTCTGAAGATGGATGTGTTTGGCATTAAACTTCCCGGGTGTTTCTTCTTCTGAAAGTACATGATAAGCCATTCGCCCACGACGAATCAGGATAGAATTAATACGCAAATCCAATGAGTTGTCTTTCTTCACCGTATCATTGGAAGCAAATGCATCTAATACGAATTTAAAATTAGGTGGAGAGTCTGGTGTCTTTTTTGAAGATTGATATTGAAACCGAATAACTGGACACTGCTAATGGATATCTTACCTTTAAAAAAAGGCATGATATCAAATTTGGCAGACAAACGAGTCACTTTGAGCATTTCCTGCTCGTCTTGGTCGTCAAGCAATACATCGTCAATGATGATACGGTTCAACAATCCTATATTTATCCGGCCAATTGTCACCCGTGTATTCAATAAGTCGGAGAGCTCCTCGGCTAAAATACACTCATGACTTGCTGAACACTTGGTATATTCAGCAAAACAATAGTTCCGATATATACTCCCAGTACAATACCAACTACCCAGCGTACAGTCTTTTTCAGCGTTCTGATAAGCGATTATTTTTATTTTGCGAACAAAAATATAAAATAGTTCGTTATGAATCGTAGTTTTATGATTACTTTTGCACCGTTTTAATAGTTTAATTACTTATGAGTGTAATAATATTAGGAATTGAGTCCTCTTGTGATGATACGTCGGCAGCTGTTATCAAAGATGGTTATCTGCTGTCGAACGTGGTATCGAGCCAAGCCGTACATGAAGCATACGGTGGAGTAGTACCCGAGCTGGCTTCACGGGCGCATCAACAAAATATCGTACCGGTAGTACATGAAGCGCTGAAACGTGCTGGAGTCACTAAAGAAGAATTGAGTGCGGTAGCTTTTACACGTGGTCCGGGATTAATGGGTTCATTGCTCGTCGGTGTCTCTTTCGCTAAAGGATTCGCTCGTTCCTTAAATATTCCATTGATTGATGTTAATCATCTGAATGGACATGTTTTAGCTCATTTTATTAAAGCAGAAGATGAGGAAAATAGACAACCCAATTTTCCTTTCTTATGTCTATTAGTATCTGGAGGAAATTCACAAATTATATTAGTGAAAGCCTATAACGATATGGAGATTTTGGGGCAGACGATTGATGATGCTGCAGGTGAAGCTATTGACAAGTGCTCCAAAGTAATGGGGCTCGGTTATCCGGGTGGACCGATTATTGATAAACTGGCACGCCAGGGAAACCCGAAAGCATTCACATTCAGCAAACCGCATATTCCGGGGCTGGATTATAGCTTTAGCGGATTAAAAACTTCATTCCTCTATTCATTACGTGACTGGCTGAAAGAGGACCCTGATTTTATTGAGCATCATAAAAATGATTTGGCTGCTTCACTGGAAGCAACTATTGTAGATATTCTGATGGATAAATTGCGTAAAGCTGCAAAAGAATACAAAATCAAGGAAGTAGCCGTAGCAGGAGGAGTTTCTGCGAATAACGGATTACGTAATGCTTTTCGGGAACATGCCGAAAAATATGACTGGGATATCTTTATTCCGCAATTCAGTTACACAACCGACAATGCAGCAATGATTGCCATTACCGGATATTTTAAATATTTGGATAGGGATTTTTGCTCTATTGATCTTCCGGCCTATTCTCGCGTTACATTAGAATAATTTCCTTATTGAAAATAGGCTTCTTGTCCGTAAGACTAAAAATATACCTTAATATATAGGATAAAATAAGGAAAGTATGTTTGCTGAAATAATAACCATTGGTGACGAACTGCTGATAGGGCAGGGTGTCGACACTAATTCTGCCTGGATAGGACAGAAATTAAATAAGATAGGCATTGAGGTTCTTCGTATTGTTTCAATCCGTGACCGGGAAGATGAGATTCTTGAAGCGATCGATAATGCGATGAAAAGGGTGAATATTGTTTTAGTGACCGGGGACTAGGTCCTACTAAAGATGATATAACAAAACAAACGCTATGTAAGTATTTCCATACTAGACTGGTATTTAGTGAAGAAGTTTTTGAAAACATAAAACGGGTGTTGGCCGGAAAAATCCCCATGAATGCCTTAAATAAAGGGCAGGCAATGGTTCCCGAGGGCTGTACCGTTATAAATAATCCGGTAGGGAGTGCTTCTGTTAGTTGGTTTGAAAGAAACGACAGAGTTCTCGTTTCAATGCCGGGAGTTCCGCAGGAGATGAAAGTTGTGATGACGGAATCCATATTGCCCAAGCTGCATGAGAAATTTCAAACGGATGTGATTATGCATCAAACATTTCTTGTACAACACTATCCAGAGTCTGTATTGGCTGAAAAACTGGAACTGTGGGAAACTGCACTGCCGGAAAGCATCAAACTGGCCTATTTACAAAACTTGGAATAATCCGCCTGCGATTGACTGGACGCGGACAAGATAAAAAAGAAGTGCGGGCGCTTCTAGATAGCGAAAAAGCTAAATTAGAGAAAATTTTGGGTGAAGATATCTTCTGTGAGGAAGATACTCCTTTGGAAGTTATTATCGGCGAATTACTAAAAAGAAGAAAATAACCGTTTCCACCGCAGAAAGTTGTACTGGAGGAAGTATTGCCGCACGATTAACATCTATTGCCGGAAGTTCGGAATATTTTAATGGAAGTATAGTGGCTTATTCCAATGAAGTAAAGATGAATCTCTTGTACGTTTCTCCCGAAACTTTGGAACGGCATGGAGCTGTTAGTGAAGAAACTGTGATTGAAATGGTAAAAGGTGCGATGAAAGCATTGAAAACCGACTGCGCTGTGGCAACTTCAGGCATAGCCGGTCCCGGAGGAGGAACTCCTGAAAAACCGGTAGGGACAGTTTGGATAGCTGCTGGTTATAAAAACGAAATTCGTACTTACAAGCAGGAAACAAATCGCGGAAGATCCATGAATATTGAAAGAGCCGGCAATAATGCGTTATTAATTTTACGGGATTTACTCAAATAAGGGAAAATTGGTATTCAGAAGTGAATTATTTTAGGAATTTCTTGTTTTATACGGATAAAAGTGCTTACTTTGCGTCCTGTTTGAAATAAGTATAGATATAAAACTATAAAAATAAGATAGAAATGTCGAAGATTTGTCAAATTACCGGAAAGAAAGCCATGATTGGCAACAATGTTTCACACTCAAAGAGAAGAACTAAAAGAACCTTTGATTTGAACTTGTTTAATAAAAAGTTCTACTATGTAGAACAAGATTGTTGGATCAGCCTTAGCATTTGCGCTAACGGGTTGCGTATTATTAACAAAAAAGGACTGGATGCTGCGCTGACTGAAGCTGTGGCTAAAGGTTATTGTGATTGGAAAAGCATTAAAGTAATCGGCTAAACGTAGAGGAGAAAACTTACAATGGCAAAGAAAGCAAAAGGTAACAGAGTTCAGGTGATTCTTGAATGCACCGAGCACAAAGACAGTGGTATGCCGGGTAACATCTCGTTATATTACAACAAAGAACAGAAAGAATACTACAGAAAGACTTGAGTTGAAAAAATACAACCCAATTCTGAAAAAGAGTAACAGTACACAAGGAAATTAAATAATAAAGAAGTATAACCCATGGCAAAGAAAACAGTAGCAAGTTTGCACGAAGGTTCTAAAGAAGGTCGTGCTTATACTAAGGTTATCAAAATGGTAAAATCTCCTAAGACTGGAGCATACGTTTTTGATGAGCAAATGGTTCGAATGAAAAAGTACAAGACTTTTTCAAAAAATAATTGAAATAGCATACGCGCTATAAATACAAAATCCTCTCATTGACAAACAATGAGGGGATTTTTTATTGCTTCTTTTTTTTACTTTTCAATCCTTTGTTATATCTTTGTAGCATTATGTATTATACAAACAACTGTCAATATGGGATTTTTTAGTTTTTTTCAAAGGAGAAGAAGGAAACTTTAGATAAAGGGGTTATCTAAAACCAAAGAGAGCGTGTTTAGTAAAATCGCTCGTGCCGTGGCTGGTAAGTCAAAGGTAGATGACGAAGTGTTGGATAATCTGGAAGAAGTGTTGATTACGTCGGATGTAGGCGTAGAGACGACTTTGAATATTATTAAGCGCATCGAAAAACGTGCCGCTGCGGATAAATATGTGAATACTCAGGAATTGAATCATATATTACGTGACGAAATAGCCGCTTTGTTGACCGAGAATAACTCGGATGATGTAGCTGATTTTGATGTTCCGATCGAAAGAAAAGCCTTATGTGATTATGGTAGTAGGGGTCAATGGAGTGGGAAAAGACTACAACTATCGGCAAACTGGCTTATCAATTCAAGAAAGCCGGTAAATCTGTTTACTTGGGAGCCGCTGATACATTCCGTGCGGCTGCTGTAGAACAGTTGATGATTTGGGGAGAGCGGGTAGGGGTGCCTGTCGTTAAACAGAAAATGGGTGCTGATCCTGCATCGGTAGCTTATGACACCCTTAGCTCTGCTGTTGCCAACAATGCTGACATCGTTATTATTGATACAGCCGGACGCTTGCACAATAAAGTCGGCCTGATGAACGAGCTGACCAAGATCAAGAATGTAATGAAGAAAGTAGTGCCTGATGCACCGGATGAAGTATTACTGGTATTGGATGGTTCTACAGGACAAAATGCTTTTGAACAAGCCAAACAGTTTACCCTTGCAACCGAAGTTACCTCTATGGCTATCACTAAACTTGACGGAACGGCAAAAGGTGGCGTAGTCATCGGCATTTCAGACCAATTTAAGATTCCTGTTAAATACATCGGTTTGGGTGAAGGAATGGAGGATTTACAAGTATTCCGCAAAAACGAATTTGTTGATTCCTTGTTTGGAGAAAATGCATGAAAAGAAAGAGAATAGATATAATCACTTTGGGATGCTCTAAAAATTTGGTGGACTCTGAGCAGTTGATGCGTCAACTGGAAGAAGTAGGATATAGCGTGACTCATGATACTGAAACTCCACAAGGGAAATTGCAGTTATCAATACGTGCGGTTTCATCGGAGATGCCAAAGAAGAATCCATCAATATGATTCTGGAGTTTGCCAAAAGGAAAGGAAGAAGGTGACTTAAAGAAACTTTTTGTAATGGGTTGTCTTTCTGAACGTTATCTCAGGGAGCTGGCTATTGAAATACCACAAGTAGATAAATTCTATGGTAAATTCAACTGGAAGGAACTTTTGCATGATTTGGGGAAAAGCTATCATGAGGAGTTGTATATTGAACGGACGCTGACCACTCCCAGCATTATGCTTATCTGAAAATATCAGAAGGATGTGATCGTAAATGTTCGTATTGTGCTATCCCGATTATCACAGGGCGTCACATATCCAAACCGATTGATGAAATTCTTGATGAAGTCCGGTATCTGGTGTCGCAAGGCGTGAAAGAGTTTCAGGTTATAGCACAAGAGCTTACTTATTACGGAATTGACTTGTATAAGAAACAAATGCTTCCGGAATTGATAGAACGTATTTCTGATATTCCTGGGGTAGAATGGATTCGTCTGCATTATGCTTATCCAGCTCATTTCCCGATTGACTTGTTTCGTGTAATGCGTGAACGTGGCAATGTTTGCAAGTATATGGATATCGCTTTGCAGCATATCAGTGACAATATGTTGAAGCTGATGCGTCGGCAAGTGACAAAGGAGGATACTTACAGACTGATTGAACAATTGCGTAAAGAAGTTCCTGGTATTCACCTGCGAACAACTTTAATGGTAGGACATCCTGGAGAAACAGAGGAAGACTTTGAAGAGTTAAAGGAGTTTGTCCGTAAAGTACGCTTCGATAGAATGGGAGCTTTTGCTTATTCGGAAGAAGAAGGTACTTATGCTGCAGAAACTTATGAAGATTCTATTCCGCAAAAAGTGAAACAAGCCCGACTTGATGAATTAATGGATATTCAGCAGGGCATATCGGCAGAGTTGAGTGCAGAAAAAGTCGGTAAACAGATGAAAATTATCATTGATCGGTTAGAAGGCGATTATTATCTCGGAAGAACTGAATTTGATTCGCCGGAAGTAGATCCGGAAGTATTGATTAATTGTTCTGAAAAAAAGAGCTTGAGATCGGAAAGTTTTATCAAGTAGAAGTAGTAGATGCAGACGATTTTGATTTATATGCAAAGATAATAAATGACTATGAATAATAAGGAATTTACATCTGAACTAGCTGAAAGACTGGGGTACACCATTAAGGATACTGCCGAATTAATAGGTTCTTTACTGTCTGATATGGTACAAGAACTGGAAGAAGGCAACGTGATTGCAGTACAAGGATTCGGTTCTTTTGAAGTAAAAAAGAAAGCGGAACGTATTTCAATAAATCCGGCAAGTAAACAACGTATGTTGGTTCCTCCCAAATTGGTGTTATCTTATAAACCTAGCAATACATTGAAAGATAAGTTTAAATAAATATATCCCGTTATGAATGAAAGACTAACAATTCAAGACCTTACTGACTTATTGGCTGCTAAACATAGCATGACCAAGAAGGATGCCGAGGTGTTCGTAAAAGAGTTTTTTCTCTTGATTGAACAAGCCTTGGAAAACGAGAAGACTGTAAAAATCAAAGGATTGGGAACTTTCAAACTTATCGATGTAGATAGCCGGGAAAGTGTCAATGTTAACACAGGTGAACGTTTCCAGATAAAAGGGCATACAAAGGTTTCATTTTCTCCGGACGCGAATTTGAGAGATACAATTAATAAACCTTTTGCACATTTCGAGACTGTTGTGTTGAATGAAAACACAGTATTGGAAGATACTCCGGTAGAAGAAGTGGAAGAGGAAGAAGTAGGTGAGGAAATTCTTGCTTCAACAATAGAAGATTATAATAAAAAAGGAGGAAAGTCAAGAGAATACTTCTAATCCTATAGTAGAAAATGAAAGTCAGATTGCTGAACAAGATTCTTCCGAAGAAGTGGATACGGTTCAGGAGGAACGAATAACGGAACAGTCTATTGAAGAAAAAGTAGTGGTTGAAGAATCACTTATGGTTGAACAACAACAGCAAGAACAACCAGTAAAAGAGAAAGAAAAAATTACGGCAGAGCAGATTATTGAACAAGAACTTCTGAAAGCAAATCTAAAGCCCGAAATTCCAATAGTATCACAACAGTCGGAAATTACAAAAGCCGACTAAAGCTTCTGTACAAACTACTGTTAGCCCGATATCTAAAAAAAGAGGTTGTTAAAAAGGAGAAATCTCCTGTTCCTTATTTGATAGCTGTAATCGTCATAGTATTGTTACTATGTGGAGGTGTGATTTTATTTATCTATTATCCGGACCTGTTTTCTTCTTCTTCATCTGACAAGAATACCCTCGATATGCCGCCTGTAACAACTCAACCTGTTCGAACTGAAGCGCAGCTTTCCGATACTATTGAACATAAAGATACTGTTGTAGAGGTAACTGTTACTACACCGAAGAACGTTGTTGAGCCACAGTCAATTGTAAAAAAAAAGAGATATTAACTCCTGCAAAGACTGAGAGTAAACCTGTCCAGCAGCAACCTTCAGTTTCTGTTTATCCTGATTCTGCATCATATAAAATAACAGGAACAAAGACAAAGTATACAATCAAGGAAGGTGAAACTTTAACAAGAGTTTCTTTACGTTTCTATGGTACAAAAGCGATGTGGCCATATATAGTGAAGCATAATCCGGATGTGATTAAAAATCCGAATAACGTGCCTTATGGTACTACAATCAAAATACCGGAACTTACAAAAGAATAATTATAACTATCTACTCCCCGGCTATACATTACTTGTACTGGTCGGGGGAAGTGTTATGGATGTACAAAAGCGTATGAAAGTACCTTAATCTAAAGATTTCGCATTGTTTTTTAATAAAAATTAGTTGCAATCGTTAATTATATGGCGTACTTTTGGAAGCAAAATAAAAAGCCTTATACACAGGCAAGGCTTACATCAAATTAATGGGAATTAAATAATAAAATATTAAGTATTTATGGCTGAATCAATTGATATCCGCGAGCTAAATGAGCGGATTGAAAGACAAAGTGCTTTCGTTACCAATCTTACGACAGGTATGGACCAAATCATTGTTGGTCAGAAACATTTGGTTGAATCACTGCTTATCGGATTACTCTCCGATGGTCATGTCCTTTTGGAAGGTGTGCCTGGTTTGGCAAAAACTTTGGCTATTAAAACTCTTGCTTCTTTGATTGACGCTAAATATAGCCGTATCCAGTTTACCCCCGACTTATTGCCTGCTGACGTTATCGGTACAATGGTTTACAGTCAGAAAGATGAATCGTTTAAAGTACAAAAAGGACCGATTTTCGCAAACTTTGTATTAGCCGATGAAATAAATCGTGCTCCTGCCAAGGTTCAGAGTGCTTTGCTGGAAGCTATGCAAGAACGTCAGGTTACTATTGGTAAAGAGACTTTCTTATTACCGGAGCCTTTTCTTGTATTGGCAACTCAAAATCCCTATCGAACAAGAAGGTACTTATCCGCTTCCTGAAGCACAGGTTGACCGTTTTATGCTGAAAGTTGTTATCGATTATCCAAAACTAGAGGAAGAAAAGTTGATTATTCGCCAGAATATAAATGGAGAAAAAGTTCAATAATAAAGCCAATTCTGAAGGCAGAGGAAATTATCGAAGCACGAAAAGTAGTTCGTCAGGTGTATTTGGACGAAAAGATTGAACGCTACATCGTAGACATTGTATTCGCTACCCGCTTCCCGGAGAAATATGACCTCAAGGAGTTGAAAGATATGATTGGTTTCGGTGCTTCACCCCGTGCATCTATCAATCTAGCATTGGCTGCCCGTACATATGCTTTCATCAAACGCCGCGGTTATGTGATTCCAGAGGATGTACGTGCTGTTGCGCATGACGTGCTCCGTCACCGTATTGGACTGACATACGAAGCCGAAGCAAACAGTATGACTTCGGACGAAATCATCAGTAAGATTTTGAATAAGGTTGAAGTACCTTAATTGGTAATAAGTTAACTACTTACCACTTAACTACTTTATAAATGGAAACAAGTGAAATATTAAAAAAGTTCGTCAGATTGAAATCAAGACACGAGGACTGTCTAACAATATCTTTGCAGGTCAGTACCATTCGCCTTTCAAAGGTAGAGGTATGTCGTTCTCTGAAGTCCGTGAGTATCAGTTCGGCGACGATATACGCGACATCGACTGGAACGTGACGGCACGATTCAACAAACCTTATGTGAAGGTGTTTGAAGAGGAACGCGAACTGACAGTTATGTTGATGGTCGATGTTTCCGGAAGTTTAGAATTTGGTACGGTCAAGCAATTAAAGAAGGATATGGTAACGGAAATTGCAGCTACTCTTGCATTTTCCGCTATACAAAACAACGATAAAATTGGTGTGATCTTCTTTTCAGACCGGATAGAAAAGTTTATTCCTCCTAAAAAGGGACGTAAACACATTCTATATATTATCCGCGAACTGATTGACTTCCAACCGGAAAGCCGTCGTACCAATATTCGTCTCGCATTGGAGTATCTGACTAATGTAATGAAAAGACGCTGTACTGCGTTTATTTTATCTGACTTCATCGATCAGGAAAACTTTAAAAACGCTTTGACTATTGCTAACCGGAAACATGACGTAGTGGCATTGCAGGTTTACGATAGGAGAGTGAGTGATCTTCCTCCGGTGGGATTGATGCGGATAAAAGATGCAGAAACAGGACATGAGCAATGGATTGATACTTCTTCCAAAGCTGTACGTCGGGCACATCGCGACTGGTGGATACAAAAACAGACAGAATTGAACGACACATTTACCAAAAGTAATGTTGACTCCGTATCTGTAGAACTGACCAGGATTACGTAAAGGCATTGCTGAATTTATTTGCCAAACGAAACTAATGAAATCAAAGATGAATAGAAATATTATTCTGATAGCATTGTTATGTTTACTGTCTATTGTAGGTAAAGGAGTAGCACAATCTGTAACAGTGGAGGCAAAGATAGATTCTTTGCAGATACTGATTGGTGAACAAGCGAAAATACAATTACAAGTAGCTATGGATGCCAAGCAACGGGCTGTTTTTCCCGCTTATACCGATACACTGGTACGAGGGGTAGAAATTATAGAAACTGCCAAGCCGGATACTCAGTTCCTGAACGATCGCCAGCGTATGTTGATTACTCAAGAATATACTGTTACTTCTTTTGACTCAGCTCTCTATTATCTTCCGCCGATGCCTGTCACAGTAGATGGCAAAGAATATAGATCGAAGAGCTCTGGCATTGAAAGTATATTCTATACCAGTTGACACATTGCATCCAGACCAATTTTTGGACAGAAAACCGTGATGAAAGCTCCTTTCGCATGGGAAGACTGGTATGGGTTAATTGGCTTGTTCATTCTTGGCTTTGCCTTTACTTGGTCTATTGATTTATCTCATAGTTCGTATCGGGGATAACAAACCTATTATCCGCAAAATAAAGGTAGAACCTAAATTGCCGCCCCATCAGGCTGCAATGAAAGAGATAGAGCGTATCAAGAAAGAGAAAATATGGCAAAAAGGACAACCGAAGGAATATTACACAGAACTGACTGATACACTTCGCACCTATATAAAGATCGTTTTGGTTTAATGCGTTGAAATGACTTCATCTGAGATTATTGACCAGCTATTAGAGTTGAATGATAAAGAGGCTATTTCAGACTTGAAGGCTTTTGTTCCAGACCGCTGATTTAGTTAAGTTTGCCAAACATGATCCTCAGATGAATGAAAACGATGCTAATTTAATTAATGCCATCGATTTTATCAATGAGACAAAACAACCGGAAGAAGAAAACCAAAAACCGCAACCAACGGAAATTACAATCATAGAGAAGCGTTCTTTACGTGTTAAAGCTATGCTGATTTGTGGAATTGCACTGTTATCAGCAGCACTGATCGGTACCTTTATATATATAGGTCTACAGTTATACAATCTTTTTGTATAAAGAGTGTATAACTTAATACTAAATAGTAAACTGTTAAATCATAAATAAAATGTTTTTTGCCAATATTGAATATCTGTTTTTGCTATTATTACTTATACCATATATTGTATGGTATATCCTGAAACAAAAGAAAAGTGAAGCAACCCTTCAAATTTCGGATGCCCGGGTATATGCGCATACACCTAAAAGTTATAAGAATTATTTGTTGCATGTTCCATTTCTACTACGCTGCATTGCTTTGGTATTAGTTATCTTGGTTCTTGCACGCCCGCAAACTACTAACAAGTGGCAGAATAGCGAAATAGAAGGGATTGATATAATGCTCGCTATCGACGTGTCTACTAGTATGCTGGCGGAAGACTTGGAGCCAAACAGACTGGAAGCTGCTAAAGATGTAGCAGCCGAATTTATTAACGGACGCCCGAATGATAATATTGGTATCACTCTGTTTGCCGGTGAAACATTCACTCAATGCCCGCTTACTGTCGATCATGCCGTTTTATTGGATATGATTCATAATATTAAATGCGGCCTTATCACTGACGGTACTGCGGTTGGTATGGGTATTGCTAATGCTGTGACTCGCTTAAAAGATAGCAAAGCGAAATCTAAAGTTATTATCCTATTGACGGATGGTACTAATAATAAAGGGAGATATTTCTCCAATGACAGCAGCAGCTGAAATAGCTAAAAGTTTTGGTATTCGTGTATATACTATCGGGGTAGGTGACTAATGGAATGGCCCCTTATCCCTATCCGGTGGGGAATACTGTACAATATGTAAGTATGCCGGTAGAAATTGATGAGAAAACGTTGACACAGATCGCAGGTACAACCGATGGTAACTATTTCCGGGCTACGAGTAACTCGAAACTAAAGAAGTATATGAGGAAATTGATAAACTGGAAAAAACTAAACTGAATGTAAAGGAGTATAGTAAGAGGGACGAAGAATATCAGTGGTTTGCATTGGCGGCTTTTCCTTTGTGTTTTATTAGAAGTGTTATTACGCAATTCGGTACTCAAGAAGATTCCATAAGGATGTTTGTCAATCGTTATTTGCCAATCGTAAAATAAGAAGAAAATGTTCCGATTTGAAGAACCTACATATTTATATTTATTGTTGCTATTACCTTTTTTAGCAGCTTTCTACTTGTATTCCAATTACAGGAGGAGAAAGAATATCCGACGTTTCGGGGATCCGACTTTGTTGGCTCAGTTAATGCCTGACGTATCCAAATATCGTCCGGATGTAAAATTCTGGATTATTTTTGTTGCTATTGGCTTGTTCTCCGTATTACTGGCACGCCCTCAATTCGGTTCAAAACTGGAAACGGTTAAACGCAAGGGAGTAGAGGTAATTATTGCTTTGGACATTTCAAACTCTATGTTAGCGCAGGATGTACAGCCTAGCCGTTTAGAAAAAGCAAAAAGATTAATTTCCAGATTAGTGGATGAGCTTGATAATGATAAGGTAGGTATGATTGTATTTGCAGGTGACGCTTTTACACAGCTGCCAATTACAAGTGACTATATTTCTGCTAAGATGTTCTTAGAATCCATTAGTCCTTCATTGATTTCTAAACAAGGTACGGCTATTGGAGAAGCTATTAATCTGGCAGCTCGTAGTTTCACTCCGCAAGAAGGAGTGGGACGTGCCATTGTTGTAATTACAGATGGTGAAAACCATGAAGGTGGTGCAGTGGAAGCTGCCAAAGCTGCGGCAGAAAAGGGTATTCAGGTAAGTGTATTGGGAGTAGGTATGCCTGATGGCGCTCCAATCCGGTAGAAGGAACAAATGATTACCGTCGTGACCGTGAAGGGAATGTTATTGTCACACGCTTAAACGAAGCTATGTGCCAGGAAATTGCTAAAGAAGGAAAAGGTATATATGTACGAGTAGACAACTCTAATTCAGCCCAAAGAGCTATTAATCAAGAAGTGAACAAAATGGCGAAGTCAGATGTAGAGTCGAAAGTATATACAGAGTTTAACGAACAGTTCCAAGCTATTGCATGGGTTATTCTACTATTGTTATTGGCAGAAATCTTAATTCTGGATCGCAAAAATCCTTTATTCAAAAACATTCACCTGTTTTCTAATAAGAAATAGTTATACGTATGTTAAAAAGTAAATATATTCTATTCGCTGTATTTCTGCTAGCGACAGTCGGTGTATCGGCTCAGAAAGCAGAACGCGACTATATCCGTAAGGGAAACCGTCTGTTTAATGATAGCGTATTTGTTGATGCAGAGGTGAACTACCGGAAGGCCTTGGAAGCTAATCCCAAGTCTACGGTATCCATGTATAATCTGGGAAATACCCTCTCACAACAGCAAAAGTTTCAGGATGCCATGGAACAATATGTTTCTGCCAGCAAAATAGAAAAGGATAAAATGAAATTGGCTCACATTTACCATAATATGGGGGTTCTTTTTCAGGCTGGTAAAGACTACGCCAAAGCTGTAGATGCATATAAAATGTCACTGCGTAATAATCCTACCGATCATGAAACCCGGTACAATTTGGCTCTTGCACAGAAAATGCTGAAAGATCAACAGCAGAATCAGGACCAAAATCAAGATCAAAACAAAGACCAGCAACAGACAAGATCAACAACAAGGATAAGAATAAAGACAAGCAGAAAGATCAGAAACAAGATGAAAAGAAAGATCAGCAGCAACCACCGAAGTCAGAAAAAAAACAAGACAACCAGATGTCAAAGGAGAATGCTGAACAATTGCTTAATTCTGTGATGCAGGATGAGAAAGATGTGCAGGATAAAGTGAAGAAACAACAGAAAGTTATGCAAGGTGGTCGCTTGGAAAAAGATTGGTAATATAAAGTTGACGATATAAATTTCATAAGCAATGAAGAAACTGATTATCATATTGATAGCATTGATAGCATATAGCACTCAGACACTTGCCGATAAAGTGTCTTTTACTGCTTCTGCTCCTGACGCAGTGGTAGTAGGCGACCAGTTCAGGCTGTCGTATACTGTTACTACACAAAAAGTGAAAGATTTTCGGGCACCATCAATCAAAGGTTTTGATGTGTTGATGGGGCCAAGCCGTTCACAACAAAGTAGTACTCAAATAGTAAATGGTAATGTTACGTCTACTAGTAGTATTACATTCACATATATATTAATGGCGAATAATGCCGGAGAATATACAATACCTGGAGCTTCAATTGTTGCTGATGGCGATCAAATGGTATCAAATTCAGTAAGGATTAAAGTATTGCCACAAGATCAAGGTGGCAATAGCGGACAAAATAATAGTAGTAGTGGTTCTATACATTCCTCATCTGGTACAAGTGTCTCTAATCAGGACCTTTTTATTATGGCAAGTGCCAGTAAAACGAATGTGTACGAACAGGAAGGCATTTGTCTTGACCTATAAAATATACACCAGAGAATCCAATTTACAACTGAATAATGCGAAGTTACCCGACTTTAAAGGCTTCCATTCTCAAGAAATCGAAATGACTACAAATGCGAGATGGACTCCGGAACATTATCAGGGACGTAATTACTATACGACAGTTTATCGTCAGTTCGTTCTCTTCCCGCAACAATCAGGAAAACTATATATTGATCCTGCTCAATTCCAGATGACAGTCGGTAAGCCTGTGCAATCTGATGATCCTTTTGATGCCTTCTTCAATGGAGGAAGTAATGTCATTGAAATTAAAAAAATATTTCCACCTCCTAAGATAGCAATCAATGTAAATCCGCTTCCGGCAGGTAAACCGACAAACTTCTCCGGTGGAGTGGGAGAGTTCAACATTTCTTCATCTATCAACAACAAGGAGTTAAAAACGAATGATGCAATAACTATTAAATTAGTGATTTCCGGAACGGGTAATCTGAAGTTATTTCTAATCCGGAAATTAAATTCCCAGATGATTTTGAAGTATATGATCCCAAAGTAGACAATCAAGTCAGATTAACCCGGGAAGGACTCACAGGTAATAAGGTTATCGAATATTTAGCAATTCCGAGACATGCTGGAACATATAAGATTCCAGGAGTATCTTTTAGCTATTTTGATATTCGCTCCAAATCTTATAAAACGCTGAAAACAGAAGAATATGTAGTAAACGTTGAGAAAGGTGCAGGAAATGCGGATCAAGTGATTGCCAATTTCACCAATAAAGAAGACTTTGAAAGTATTAGGTGAAGACATCCGTTATATCAAACAGAATGAAGTTACTCTCCCAGCCTAAAGGAAGTTTCTTCTATGGTTCAATGACATATTGGCTATTCTATATCATTCCGGCTCTTGCCTTTATTATTTTCTTTATTATTTATCGTAAGCAAGCTGCTGAAAATGCGAATGTAGCTAAAATGCGTACGAAGAAAGCCAATAAAGTGGCAACAAAGCGTATGAAGCTTGCAGGAAAATTACTCTCCGAAAATAAGAAAAGATGCTTTCTACGATGAAGTTTTAAAGGCATTGTGGGGCTATATCAGTGACAAACTGAATATTCCGGTATCCCGTTTGTCTAAAGATAATATTGAGGAAAGCTTGAGAAATCACGGAGTAAGTGAAGAACTAATTAAGGAATTCCTGAATGCATTGAATGACTGTGAATTTGCCCGGTTTGCTCCGGGAGATGAGAATCAAGCTATGGATAAAGTTTATTCTTCTTCAATAGAAGTAATAAGCAAAATGGAGAATTCGATAAAACATTAACCCAGAAGAGATTATGTCATGAAAAAGATATTATTTTTTATATTATTATCAATGTCACTTACTTGTTTTGCACAAGATTCGTTAAACATTGATTCTAAACAAACCAATGGAGCTGATTCTATCCACGCCGATTCACACACCACATTTTCCAGTAACACACTGGAAGATGCCACAAAAGCTGAAGGCGATTCCGCATATATAAAAGAAGATTATGCAACTGCTATCCAAATATATGAAGCATTACTGAAAAATGGAGAAGCTGCCGACGCCTATTACAATCTGGGAAATAGTTATTATAAAATAGGGAGATAGCGAAAGCTGTTTTAAATTATGAGCGTGCCTTGTTATTGCAACCTGGAAATGGCGATATACGTGCTAATCTTGAAGTGGCACGCGCAAAGACAATAGACAAGGTTGAACCTGTTCCTGAAGTATTCTTTGTTTCATGGATCAAATCTCTGACAAATAGTATGAGTGTAGATGCATGGGCCACATGGGGTATTGTCTCCTTTATTCTATTGATTATCGCTTTCTATTTCTTTATATTCTCCAAACAGATTATGTTAAAGAAAATAGGATTCATATCAGGAATCATTTTGCTGATTGTCACTGTTTGCTCTAATCTTTTTGCTTCGCAACAAAAAGAGCATTTGGTTAATCGAAGTGAGGCGATAGTTATGAATCCGAGTGTCACAGTGCGAAGTACTCCAAGTGAAAGTGGTACTAGCTTATTTATTCTTCATGAAGGGAGAAAGGTAAGTGTCAAAGACAACTCTATGAAAGAATGGAAAGAAATTCGCTTGGAAGACGGCAAAGTCGGGTGGGTACCTGCTTCTGCTATCGAGGTGATATAAAGGTCATTAATAGATTTTATATATTCAAGAAAAAAAGATAAGCAAATAATTTGTTTTATCTTTTTTTTTGCTTAAGTTTATAGCGTGATAAAAAAAATCACATAGTATTAACCATTAAATTTATGAGACATGAGAACAATAACATTTAATGAACTTCGTAAGATTAAAGATTCATTGCCCAGCGGTAGCATGCATCGAATAGCTGATGAACTTGGTCTACACGTAGATACAGTACGCAATTTCTTCGGCGGACATAATTTTAAAGAGGGAAAAAGCGTCGGAATACATCTCGAGCCCGGTCCAGATGGTGGGCTTGTAATGTTGACGATGACACGACCGTTCTTGATCGGGCTTTAAAAAATCCTAGATGAATTGAATATGAGTATGCAAAAAGAACAGGCTACCGAATCTGTGCAAGTTTAAAATATAACAAACTGAATCCCAATTGAATCAAACAATTGGGATTTCTTATTTGTTTTCACCTTCTAAAATGTACAATTATGGAAGACAAATTAGTAACTCTAGCAATTCTGACATATACCAAAGCTCAGATTCTAAAAGAATGTACTTGAAAATGAAGGAATTGAGACCTACATTCATAACGTAAATCAAATACAACCTGTTGTATCTTCAGGAGTACGTCTGCGAATTAAAGAAAGTGATCTACCACGTGCATTAAAAATAACGGAAAGTTCTGCTTGGCTATCGGAAAGTATAGTAGGAGAGAAGGAAACAAAAAAAAGAAAAGTCAAATAAGATTTTAATTCCGGTCGATTTCTCTAGTTATTCGATGAAAGCGTGTGAATTTGCCTTCAACCTAGCTAAAACAGAAAACGCAGAGATTATTTTGTTGCATGTATATTTCACACCTATATATGCATCGTCATTGCCATACGGAGATGTATTCAACTATCAAATTGGAGATGAAGAATCCGTAAAAACAATTATTCACAAAGTTCATTCTGACCTCAAAGCCTTATCTGATAAGATAAAAGATAAAGTTGAATCGGGGGAATTTCCAGATGTCAAATATAGCTGTATCTTACGTGAAGGTATTCCAGAGGAGGAAATCTTAAGATATGCTAAAGAACAGCGTCCTATGGTTATCATTATGGGTACCCGAGGCAAAAATCAGAAAGACATTGATTTAATTGGCAGTGTAACTGCTGAAGTTATTGACCGGAATCGTACGGCCGTATTAGCTATTCCGGAGAATACACCATTCAAACAATTCAGTGAGGTAAAACAGATCGCTTTTATAACTAATTTCGATCAAAGAGATCTAATAGCTTTCGATGCATTCTTTCAATAGTTGGAAGTCATTTCATTTTTCAGTATCTTTGATACACCTTGCAGAATCAAAAGATACGTGGAATGAAATAAAACTTGTTGGCATAAAAGAATATTTTCACAAGCAATACCCAGGGCTTGAAATCCATTATGATGTCGTAATGAGTGATAATCTACTAAAAGGACTTGACCAATATATCAAGGATAACCATATAGATATAATTGCATTGACTTCATATAAAAGAAATATATTTGCACGATTATTTAATCCTAGTATTGCTCGTAAGATGATTTTTCATTCTGATACGCCGTTACTTGTTATGAACGGCTAGCTGATCAAATCAAGCAAAAAATGAGCATCCAAGATTAGGGAATAATTAATATTATGTTTAATAGAAAAAGGAGTAATATAATGACCTTAGCTCCTTTTTCTATTTTTATTTAAATGAAGAAATTTACCTGTTCCACTCAAGTCCATATCAAATATAAGATTTTTCATTACTTTTAAACTATTGAATAAAAAAAAAAAGAAGACTACTATTTCTAATAGCCTTCTTATATTTTTTCAGAAAACGATCTTACTTCATCATCTTATCGATTTCTTCAAATTCAGGACCCATATTCAAATTATAGTAAACACGGTAAAGACCTTGTAACCATAAATCTTTTTGATCGGGTTTCAAAGCTCTAGCTTTTTCGTAGAATGGCTTAGCTTCTTCGTAGAATTTCTTCACTGTAGCCTGTGCCTCTGCGTATTTAGGATCATTGATATCTGTTGTAGCTTTATCTGCATAATCTTGTGCTTTCATCAGATACACTAAACCTACATTAGAGTAAGCTTCTGCATATTCCGGATCAGCAGCAATAGCTTTCTTGTAGTATTCAATTGCATTATCATACTCTTTCATATTATGATAAAGATATGCCTTCACATATAAATATAACTTATTATTAGGATCATTAGTTAACATCTTATCAGCAAATTCCATTGCTTTTGAGGCTTGATTAGAGCTATTATAATAATCAACCAAATTAGCGAAGAAATAATCATTTCCAGGGAACTTTAGGATACCCTCTTCCAAAGATTTAATCCAAGCAGCAGTATCACCTTTAGCTTTATAAGCATCTGCCATCAACTGCATTGCAAACTTACCTCCGTCTTTATCAGATAATGCTGATGGGGCATACTTAATGATTGCATCTTTATCACCTACCCTATCAGCAGCCAATGTAGCATAATATGCAATTTGTGGGATAAGAGTATCATTCTTAGCCAATTCTTTATCAGCTAACATTGGGTAAGAAGCTGACTCAACATAGGTTGCAAAGAACTTCAAGGCTTCTTTATTCTTATCCAGGTTAAAATACTGAATACCACCATTAATCAAATTAGGACGTTCAGCCAACATACTTGAAGCATTAGCCTTCCGGTATTTGTTTTTAACTTTTCCCTTTTCATTAGGTATTTCCGCTAATTCATCACACTTAGTATAGTACTCATACATTTTCAGAATACTATTGTATACTTTCAATGTATCATACGGTTTCTTCAAAAAAGCATTTTTCATTTGCTCCTCGTTGATACGTCTCTGAATAAATCCAGCAACGTCCCATGTGTCAGCAAGATCCTTCGTTTCAGGATTCTTCATAGCTTCTTTAATAAGCTTCTCAGCTTGATTCAAATTCGGTTTTACGTCATTAGCCATGCTCTTTGCTTCTTTCACATTTTTCATTTGTGCGAATGAGAAGCTAACAGCCATCAATAAAACCATCGAAAATAATACTCTTTTCATGATTGTTGTTTGATTAATTATTAATATTATGTCTATTCCTCGATTTCGTTGTTGCTTTCGTTTTCATTTACGTCTGCTGCATCATCAATATCAGGAGCATCAGTATTTGGATCACTCACAATAGTACCCTCTACTTCTTCTTCCGGTATTTCATCCTCAAGACTTTCAGTCATTACCTTTACATACGGAACCAATTTGATCATTACGTTTTTCTAGATTAATCAAACGGACACCTTGAGTAGCACGACCCATGATACGGACATCAGCCACTTTCAAACGAATTGTGATACCAGATTATTGATAATCATCAAATCATTTTCATCTGTTACAGATTGATTGTTACCAGTTACCCGTTTTTTCGGTAATATTCATTGTTTTTACACCCTTACCGCCACGGTTGGTCTTACGATAGTCTTCTATTTCAGAACGTTTACCATATCCTTGTTCAGAAACAACCATTACAGATTCTGTTTCCAAATCTTTGATACAAATCATTCCTACTACTTCATCCTGACCATCATTATCCAATGTAATGCCACGTACACCTGTAGCCGTACGTCCCATTACACGAACTGCTGCTTCATGGAAACGAATTGCACGTCCATTGCGGTTTGCAATGATGATTTCATTATTTCCATTCGTCATACGAACTTCAATTACGCTATCATCTTCGCGGATAGTTATAGCATTTACACCATTCTGACGAGGACGAGAATACTGTTCAAGTAATGTCTTCTTTATTACACCTTTCTTGGTACAGAACAATACATAGTGGCTATTAATAAATTCGGAATCCTCCAAGTTCTTCACACGCAAGTATGCAGTTACATTATCGTCTGAGTCGATATTTAGCAAGTTCTGAATAGCGCGGCCCTTGGAATTCTTCGTTCCCTCAGGTATTTCATATACTTTCAGCCAATAGCACTTACCCTTTTGAGTAAAGAACATCATAGTGTTATGCATTGTAGCCGGATAAATATGTTCTACAAAGTCTTCATCACGAGTCTCCGTACCTTTCGAACCTACTCCACCACGATTTTGTGCACGGAATTCAGTTAATGGGGTACGTTTGATATACCCCATATGAGAAATTGTAATAATCATCTGATCATCAGCATAGAAGTCTTCTGGGTTAAATTCTTCTGAAGAATAAACGATCTCAGAGCGACGTACATCACCATACTTGGCTTTAACCTCCAACAATTCATCTTTCATTACCTTGCGGCATACTTCATCATCAGCCAAAATACTTTCCAAATAAGCAATCTGTTTCATGATTTCTTCGTATTCAGCATGAAGCTGATCCTGCATCAGACCAGTCAATTGACGCAAACGCATCTCTACTATTGCGCGTGACTGTATTTCTGTCAGGTTGAATCGCTCAATCAAGCCTGCTATAGCGTCATTAGGAGTTTTTGCTGCACGAATGATACGAATTACTTCATCAATATTATCAGAAGCAATAATCAAACCTTCAAGAATGTGCGCACGCTCTTTCGCCTTACGAAGATCGAACTGAGTACGACGAATAACAACTTCGTGCCTATGCTCTATGAAATATTTAATTATATCTCTCAGATTCAATGTTTTAGGACGTCCATGAACCAAAGCCACATTGTTAACGCCAAAAGAGGTCTGCAAAGCTGTCATTTTATAGAGTTTATTCAGCACTACACTTGCATTTGCATCACGTTTTACATCAATAACGATACGCATACCATCACGGTCAGACTCATCGTTTGCATTCGAGATACCTTCTATTCTCTTATCATTAACAAGATCAGCTATATACTTAATCAATTCTGCCTTGTTTACATTATAAGGAATCTCAGTGATTACGATTTTGTCATGTGTCTGTCCTGTTTCAATTTCAGCTTTAGCACGCATGATTACACGTCCGCGACCTGTCAAATATGCTTCGCGTACACCACTCACACCATATATATAACCACCTGTAGGGAAATCCGGAGCTTTAACAAATTCCATCAGTTCCTCTACCGTGATTTCCTGATTATCAATATATGCTTCACAAGCATCAATTACTTCCGAAAGATTATGAGGAGGCATATTAGTAGCCATACCTACTGCAATACCGGATGCACCGTTAACCAAAAGGTTAGGAATACGGGTCGGCATTACTTTCGGCTCTGTCAGCGTATTATCAAAGTTAGGTTCGAAGTCTACAGTTTCCTTATACAGGTCATCCATCATCGCTTCACCCAACTTGTTTAGACGAGCCTCCGTATAACGCATGGCAGCGGGGCTATCACCGTCTACAGAACCAAAGTTACCTTGGCCATCTACTAAAGGATAACGCATTGCCCATTCCTGAGCCATACGCACCATTGCAAAATAAACAGAAGAATCTCCATGAGGGTGGTACTTACCCAGTACTTCACCCACGATTCTTGCAGATTTCTTATAAGGTTTATCTGAAGTATTACCCAATTCCATCATTCCGTATAAAATTCTACGGTGAACGGGCTTAAATCCATCTCTAACATCCGGAAGGGCACGTGAAACAATGACCGACATGGAGTAGTCAATGTACGATGACTTCATTTCCTCCTCGATGTTAATCTTTATAATTCTGTCTTGTTCAAGCATTTAAAATGATTATTAATTATACATTGTACGGTCTGTGAAAAACCACGCTAAAGTACTACTTTTCCACGATATACGAAAGTTTTTAGGAAGAAAGTTTTATCATGACCGGGACGATAACCCGCCAAACTTTAAAATACGAAAATAAAAAAGATAAAAACGATAAATATAATATGGAAAGATAGATAACATTGGTAAAAAAGCTGGATATTTGTTATACCTTATATATATAATGCAAATACACCGTTTTTATGGCACGCCATTTGTAGATATAAGAAATAAAGCAAATATGCAATACAAACTTGATTAAATACGTATATTTGCCAGTAAATAACCCCTTAGAAGAAAAGGAAAAAGTATGAATAATCAATTCTCACAAAGAGTTTCCGACATTATCGTCTATAGTAAGGAAGAAGCGAATCGGTTGAGAAGTAGGTATATAGGCCCTGAGCACCTACTTCTGGGAATACTTCGTGACGGTGAAGGAAAAGCTATCGAGATATTGTCAAAACTCAACACCAATTTGGCTGCAATAAAGCAACAGATTGAAGCTCAGCTGAAGGCAGAAGCTGATGATATGCTATTGCCTGATGCAGAGATACCGTTGTCTAATGACGCGGCAAAGATATTAAAAATGTGTATTTTAGAAGCACGTGGAATGAAAAGTAATATAGCTGATACAGAGCATGTTTTGTTAGCGATCCTAAGAGAAAGAAACAATATGGCCGCTTCTGTACTTGAAGCAAATGATGTAAACTATGTGAAAGTGTTGGAACAAGCCACATTGCAACCGGATGTAAATTCCGGTATGGGATTTCCTGAAGACGATGATGACGAAGAAATGTCTTCTCCGTTCCGGCAGAGGTGGTTCGGAGAACGCCAACAGGCGCAAACAGCTTCAAAAAAACCGTCCAACGACACGCCGGTATTGGATAATTTCGGCACAGATATGACAAAAGCGGCAGAAGAAGGCCGCTTGGATCCTGTTGTTGGCAGAGAAAGAGAAATAGAACGCCTGGCGCAGATTTTAAGCCGTCGTAAAAAGAACAATCCGATTTTGATCGGTGAGCCTGGTGTAGGAAAATCAGCAATCGTTGAAGGTCTTGCATTAAGAATCATTCAGAAAAAGGTTTCGCGGATTCTGTTTGATAAACGAGTGGTTGCTCTTGATATGACTGCTGTTGTAGCAGGAACAAAGTATCGTGGACAATTTGAGGAACGTATCCGTTCCATTCTCAACGAGTTACAAAGAAATCCGAATGTAATCCTGTTCATTGATGAGATCCACACAATTGTAGGTGCAGGTTCTGCGGCCGGTTCAATGGATGCTGCCAATATGCTAAAGCCGGCATTGGCAAGAGGAGAAATACAATGTATTGGTGCTACCACTCTTGATGAATATCGTAAGAACATTGAAAAAGATGGCGCTTTGGAACGTCGTTTCCAAAAAGTTATAGTGGAACCCACTACCGCTGCCGAAACTTTTCAGATTCTGCGTAACATCAAGGATAAATATGAAGACCACCACAATGTGTATTATACGGATGAAGCATTGGAAGCATGTGTCAAGCTGACAGACCGCTATATTACAGATCGTAATTTCCCTGATAAAGCTATTGACGCTTTAGATGAAGCAGGATCACGTGTACATCTTACTAATGTCAATGTGCCCAAAGAGATAGAAGAACAAGAAAAACTGATCGAAGAAGCCAAAAGCAAGAAAAATGAAGCCGTAAAATCGCAGAATTTCGAACTTGCAGCCAGCTTCCGTGATAAAGAAGAAAGAGCTTTCCGTCCAATTGGATGAGATGAAAAAAGAATGGGAAGCCAATCTGAAAGAAAACAGGCAAACTGTTGATGCAGAAGAAATAGCTAATGTTATTTCAATGATGTCAGGCATTCCGGTACAGCGTATGGCGCAGGCCGAAGGAATCAAACTAGCTGGTATGAAAGAAGATTTGCAAGCTAAAGTCATCGCACAAGACACAGCGATAGAAAAGCTGGTAAAAGCAATTCTCCGAAGTCGTGTGGGACTCAAAGATCCGAACAAGCCCATTGGAACCTTTATGTTCTTAGGCCCGACTGGTGTAGGTAAAACCCACTTAGCCAAAGAGTTGGCAAAGTATATGTTCGGCTCTTCCGATGCACTGATTCGTATAGACATGAGTGAATATATGGAAAAGTTCACTGTATCACGCTTGGTTGGAGCACCTCCGGGATATGTAGGATATGAAGAAGGCGGTCAGCTGACTGAAAAAGTGCGTCGTAAACCTTACTCGATCGTCTTGCTTGATGAGATAGAGAAAGCACATCCGGATGTGTTCAACATCTTGCTTCAAGTTATGGATGAAGGTCGCCTAACTGACAGTTATGGCAGAATGGTAGATTTTAAAAATACTGTTATTATCATGACTTCCAATATAGGAACCCGTCAGCTGAAAGAATTTGGACGTGGCGTTGGTTTTGCAACACAAAGCCGTCTGGATGACAAGGAATTTTCGCGAAGCGTCATACAGAAAGCTTTGAATAAATCATTCGCGCCCGAATTTATCAACCGTGTAGATGAGATCATAACATTTGATCAACTTTCCTTGGAAGCTATTACGAAGATTATTGATATTGAGCTGAAAGGATTGTATGATAGAATCGAAGCTATTGGTTATAAACTTATTATTGATGATAAGGCGAAAGAATTCATTGCCGGAAAAGGGATATGACGTACAATATGGCGCCCGTCCTTTGAAGCGCGCAATTCAAACTTATCTGGAGGATGGCTTATCCGAGCTCATCATTTCCTCGTCTTTAAAAAGAGGGAGATACTATTCAGGTATCCCTCAATGAAGAAAAAGGCGAATTGGAGATGAAAGTTGTCACTCCGGAATAATGTTATTTCCTGAATAAGAAAATAAAATATGCCAGAATGTCAGACCTTAGGGTCTGGCATTTTTTTTTTCTCTATATGGACAAATATCAATTAAAAACATTCAATAAATAAACCAAAAAAATATACGTTATTATGCAAAAAGGTAATATTGGGGTTACAACAGAGAACATTTTCCCTATCATCAAAAAGTTCTTGTATAGTGACCATGAAATTTTTCTTCGCGAATTAGTGTCTAACGCGGTAGACGCTACTCAGAAACTGAATACACTAGCTTCCATCGGAGAGTTCAAAGGTGAACTAGGCGACTTGAACTATTCATGTTGAATTAGGTAAAGACACCATTACTATTTCCGATCGCGGTATTGGTCTGACTGCAGAAGAAATCGAGAAGTACATCAATCAGATTGCATTCTCTGGAGCAAATGATTTCCTCGAGAAGTATAAAAACGACGCAAATGCTATCATTGGTCATTTCGGATTAGGTTTCTATCTGCTTTTATGGTTGCAAAGAAAGTTGAGATTATCACTAAATCATACAGAGACGATGCAAAAGCTGTAAAATGGACTTGTGATGGTAGCCCAGAATTTACTATTGAAGAAGTAGATAAAGCAGGTCGTGGTTCAGATATCATCTTATACATTGATGATGACTGCAAAGAGTTCCTTGAAGAATCCCGTATATCTGAGCTTTTGAAAAAATATTGCAGTTTCCTTCCTGTTCCTATTGCCTTTGGGAAGAAGAAAGAATGGAAAGACGGCAAACAAGTAGAAACGGCTGAAGATAATATCATTAATGATACTACTCCTTTGTGGACACGTAAGCCAAGTGAACTTTCGGATGAGGACTACAAATCGTTTTATAGCAAGTTGTATCCGATGTCTGATGAACCACTCTTCTGGATTCATCTGAATGTTGATTATCCATTCCATCTGACCGGTATCCTCTACTTCCCGAAGGTAAAGAGCAATATTGAATTAAATAAGAATAAGATTCAGTTATATTGCAATCAAGGTATATGTTACAGACTCGGTTGAAGGTATTGTGCCGGACTTCTTAACTTTGTTACATGGGGTAATAGATTCTCCGGATATTCCATTGAATGTTTCCCGTTCATACTTGCAAAGCGATTCGAATGTGAAGAAGATATCAACATATATCACGAAGAAAGTTTCCGACCGCCTGCAATCGATCTTCAAGAACGATCGCAAGCAGTTTGAAGAGAAGTGGAATGACTTAAAAATATTTATCAATTACGGCATGCTTACTCAAGAGGATTTCTATGAGAAAGCGCAAAAATTTGCCCTTTTCACCGATACGGATAGTAAACATTACACATTCGAGGAATACCAAACCTTGATTAAAGATAACCAGACAGACAAAGACGGAAATCTAATCTATCTATATGCTAATAATAAGGACGAACAATTCAGCTATATTGAGGCTGCCACCAATAAAGGCTACAATGTTTTGCTTATGGATGGTCAATTAGATGTAGCTATGGTAAGCATGTTGGAGCAAAAGCTCGAGAAGTCTCGTTTTACCCGTGTGGATAGTGATGTTGTTGACAATCTTATTGTAAAAGAAGATAAGAAAGGTGAAACTTGGAAGCCAATAAACAGGATGCAATCACAACAGCCTTCAAGAGTCAATTGCCTAAAATGGATAAAGTTGAATTCAATGTCATGACACAGGCATTAGGAGAAAATTCAGCTCCAGTCATGATTACTCAAAGCGAATATATGCGTCGTATGAAAGAAATGGCGAATATTCAGGCCGGAATGAGTTTCTATGGTGAAATGCCTGATATGTTTAATCTAATTCTTAATTCAGACCATAAGTTGATAAAACAGGTATTGAATGAAGAAGAAAGCGCTTGCCAGGCAGAAGTAGCTCCGATACTTTCTGAAATGGACAATGTCAACAAACAACGCAATGAGTTGAAAGACAAGCAAAAAGGCAAAAAGGACGAAGATATCCCAACCTCTGAAAAAGATGAATTAAACGATCTGGATAAGAAGTGGGATGATCTGAAAGGTAAGAAAGAAGCTATCTTTATCAGCTATGCAAGCAATAACAAAGTTATCCGCCAGCTTATCGATTTGGCCTTATTGCAAAACAATATGTTAAGAGGTGAAGCTTTGAATAACTTCGTAAAACGTAGCATAGAATTGATTTAATATCGCCCCTTTAAACATTACACATACTTCAAGAAAGAGCATTCAACGTTAAATACACGTTGTAATGCTCTTTTTCATCATAAAACGAACGCTAAAATATCGATAAATTGGAAAGTATTGTATATATTTGAACACTAAATAGATAAATACTTCAATTGTTTGATTTGGGTTATGAGAAAGATTTTTTAGTGTTCATTACTTTATGGCTGATTATTCCGGCTATCCATGCCCAAAAAGTAGGACTTGTATTAAGCGGTGGTGGCGCCAAAGGGATGACACACATCGGTATCATTCGCGCTTTGGAAGAAAACAACATTCCTATTGATTACATTGCAGGCACTTCTATGGGAGCCATTATCGGTCCTTGTATGCCATGGGATACTCTCCTGACGACATGGTAGAACTTCTCAAATCGGAGGACTTTAAACGATGGTATTCCGGAGAAGTGGAAGAGAAATACGTATATCATTTCAAAAAGAATCTTCCCACTCCCGAATTTTTCAATATTCGTTTTTCATTCAAAGATTCACTGAAGAGTTTAAAACCTCAATTCCTGCCTACCAGTGTTGTCAATCCGATTCAAATGAATCTCGTTTTTGTAGACCTATATGCACGTGCCACAGCCGCTTGTAAGGGAGATTTTGATAAACTTTTTGTTCCTTTCCGTTGCATTGCGTCCGATGTGTACAATAAAAAACAGTTAGTCATGAAGGAAGGAGATTTAGGAGATGCCGTCAGAGCTTCCATGAGCTTTCCTTTCATGTTTAAACCCATTGAAATAGACAATGTACTGGCCTACGATGGAGGTATCTATAATAACTTTCCCACGGACGTCATGAGAGATGATTTTCATCCGGATGTCATTATAGGAAGCGTTGTATCCACCAATCCCACTAAACCCAAGGAAAATGACCTCATGAGTCAAATTGAGAATATGGTGATGCAGAAAACCGACTATTCCATTCCGGACTCCATGGGGATTTTAATGACGTTCAAATATGACAATGTCAATCTAATGGATTTTCAACGCATTGACGAATTACACGATATAGGATATAATCGAACCATCAGCATGATGGATTCTATCAAAAGCCGTATCCATCGGCGTGTAAATCTGGACAATATACGTTTAAGAAGAATGGTATACCGGAGTAATTTTCCGGAGCTACGCTTTAAAAATATCATCATCGACGGAGCTAATCCACAACAACAAGTATATATTAAAAGAGAATTTCATAAATCAGATAACAAAGAATTCACTTATGAGGATTTAAAACAAGGTTATTTCCGATTGTTATCTGATAAAATGATTTCCGAAATTATACCGCATGCAATTTATAATCCGGAAGATGACACCTACGATCTGCATTTAAAAGTCAAACTGGAAAACAACTTTGCTGTACGGCTGGGAGGTAACATATCCACCTCCAATTCGAATCAGATCTACCTGGGACTTAGTTATCAGGACTTAAACTACTATGCCAAAGAGTTTATTCTTGACGGGCAACTTGGAAAGGTATATAACAACGTGCAATTTATGGCAAAAATAGACTTTGCCACTGCCATTCCTACCTCGTATCGTCTTATAGGTTCGATCAGTACTTTCGACTATTTTAAGAAAGACAAACTTTTCTCGCGAAATAACAAACCCGCCTTTAATCAGAAAGACGAACGTTTCTTAAAATTGCAGGTCGGCTTACCTTTCCTTTCGAGCAAGCGAGCAGAGTTTGGGGTCGGAATGGCGAAAATAGAAGATAAATATTTTCAGAAAAAGCGTCATTGACTTTGGAAATGACAAATTTGACAAAAGTCGCTATGATTTATTCGGTGGATCAATCAGCTTTAATGGAAGTACCCTAAATTCTAAACAATATCCCACACGTGGATACAGAGAAGCTCTTGTTGCCCAGATCTTCGTTGGAAAAGAACGATTCTACCCGGGCGAAGGAAGTACCACCAACAACAATAAAGACCATCACTCATGGTTGCAATTATCATACATGAAAGAGAAATATCATAATATGAGTGAACATTGGGTTTTAGGATGGTATTTGAAAGCCCTGTATGCCTCCAAAAACTTCTCCGAGAACTATACGGCCACAATGATGCAAGCTGGAGAGTTTTCGCCCACGCTACACAGCAAATTGACCTACAACGAAGCCTTTCGTGCCAATCAATTTGTGGGAGCCGGTATTCGGCCTATTTACCGTTTAAGCCAAATGTTCCATCTTCGGGGAGAATTTTATGGTTTTATGCCTATTTATCCAATCGAAAAAACTCGTTGAATAAAGCATATTATGGAAAAGCTTTCTCCAAGTTTGAATATTTAGGAGAAATTTCTGTTGTATGTCAATTACCTTTTGGAGACATCTCTGCATATGTAAATCATTATAGCTCACCGAAAAGGGAGTGGAATGTCGGACTAAGTATAGGTTTACAACTATTCAATTATCGGTTCATAGAATAATTTTCTACAACATTAAAAATTTTCCGGTTTATTTTTAATAATATCATCCATTTGCGTAATATTGCCGGATGCTTCTTTAATAGCAACTACATTCTTAAAATCGCGGGCAATCCGCAAAGTAGTTTCAGCAGTCATATTTACCCCCGTACGTCCCGGAACATTATACAATACGATGGGGAGCTCCGTAGCTTCCGCAATCGCTTTATAATGCTGATAAATACCTTCTTGAGAAGGTTTATTATAATACGGCACAACAGACAATATGGCATCAACCCCTGTAAAATCATCATTTTTCAATGTTTCTACAATAGCGCGAGTATTATTACCACCTACCCAACAGAATAGGAATTCTTCCGTTAACGCGGTCAATTACCATCTTTTTATGGTTTTCTTTTCTTCCTCGGTCAGAGTCGGTGTTTCAGCTGTAGTTCCCAGCACACACAAGAAATCCGCATTATTCTGTAATAGATAGTCCACCATACGCATCAACGCGTCATAGTCAACGCTCTCATCCTCTTTGAAAGGAGTAATCAGTGCTACCCCCATTCCTTTCAATTTAGTCTGTATCATGAGTTTTAATTATAATCTCTAATTTATTTAGCCGCAAAAGTACGAATATTTTTCTTATCTTACGATATAAGTTTCAGAAATTCGTCTTCGCTTAATATGGTTATTCCAAGTTTTTTTGCTTTTTCAAGCTTTGCAGGTCCCATATTGTCCCCAGCCAGTATAAAACTTGTTTTCGCAGAAATGCTTCCTACATTTTTCCCTCCGTTTTTCTCGATAAGCTCCTTATATTCGTCACGCGAGTGATGGATAAACACACCACTGATAACAATAGACTGTCCTGCCAACTTATCAGTGTATCCACTCAAATCTTCCTCTGTACGATAAAGTTGTAGTCCGGCCTCCTTTAGCCTGTTAACCAACTCACGATTAGACTCATTAGCAAAATAAGCAAGTATACTCTGGGCTATTTTTTCTCCGATTTCATCGATACTTACCAATTTTTCAAGATCTGCCTGCTGTAAATCATCGATATTCTCAAACGACTTCGCAATCTTTTTGGCCACAGTCTCACCAACAAAACGAATTCCCAAAGCAAAAATAACACGTTCGAAAGGAACGGTTTTACTTTGTGCAATCCCCGTTACAATGTTCTCCGCCGATTTTTCCCCCATACGATCCAAACCTTTGATATCATCAGCTGTGAGTTTATATAAGTCGGCCGTATTTCTAATTAACCCCAAGCGATAAAACATATCCACGGTTTCCGGTCCCAATCCATCAATATTCATAGCCTTTCGACTAATAAAATGCTCGATTTTGCCTTTGATTTGAGGAGGACACGCTGTTTCATTAGGGCAATAATGAGCAGCTTCCCCTTCATATCTGACTAATTTACTACCACATTCGGGACAATTGACGATGAATCGAACCTTCTCACCAACCATAAAACTACGTGCATCTACATCCACACCCGTAATCTTAGGAATAATTTCACCGCCTTTTTCTACATAAACCATGTCTCCAATATGCAAATCAAGCCCCTCGATAATATCCGCATTATGCAAGGACGCACGTTTTACAACCGTCCCTGAAAGCTGCACAGGATCCAGATTAGCTACTGGTGTAACAGCTCCGGTTCTTCCTACCTGATAAGTCACCTTATTCAAACGGGTCAACGCACGTTCTGCCTGGAATTTATAGGCAATAGCCCATCGAGGAGACTTAGCCGTAAAACCCAAATTTTTCTGTTGTCTCAAACTGTTCACCTTCAAAACAATCCCATCAGTGGCAACCGGCAGATTTTTACGCTCTACATCCCAATAATTGATAAATTCAAAGACCTCCTCCAATGTCTGGCACTTACGCGTCAAATCAGAGATTTTAAAGCCCCATTTTGCCGCTTCCTGAAGATTTTCGTAATGTCCGTCACAAGGCAGATTATCTCCCAATAAATAATATAAATAAGCATCCAGCTTGCGAGAAGCTACAATAGAAGAATTTTGCAACTTCAATGTACCGGACGCTGCATTTCTTGGATTAGCAAAAAAGCGGTTCTTCACGTGCCTCTTTTCCCCGATTCAACTCTTCAAACACTTCCCATGGCATAAGAATTTCCCCACGTATCTCAAAAGAAGCGGGATAATTATCACCATGCAAAACAAGCGGAATACTACGGATGGTTTTCACATTATCCGTCACATCATCGCCTTTTTCTCCATCTCCACGGGTGACGGCACGAACCAACTTTCCCATTTTCATAGGTCAACGAAATAGAAGTACCGTCATATTTCATTTCACAACAAATCTCGAAATCCTCATTTACGCTTTACGGACACGATCGTAGAAGTCCGTCACTTCCGCTTCCGAATATGTATTTGCCAATGACAACATAGGATATTTATGAGCCACTTGCGTGAAATTCTTGTTCAAGTCGCTACCTACACGCGCATCGTAGGCGAATTTTCATCTTTATATTCCGGATGTGCTTGTTCCAGATCCTGAAGTTCACGCATCTTATCGTCAAACTCTTTATCCGAGATTTCAGGAGCATTCAACACATAATAATTATAATTATGCCGGTGAAGTTCGGCACGCAATTCCTCTATTTTTTCCTTTATATCCATATTTATTCGATTGTTTAAGGCAAAAATACATGTTTATCTTTGAATATTTGTACTTTTGCGAAAAATTAAAAGATTATGCGTATTGATATTATAACAGTTTTACCCGAAATGATTGAAGGTTTCTTCAATTGTTCTATCATGAAACGAGCTCAAGATAAAGGACTTGCAGAGATACACATTCACAATCTGCGTGATTATACTGAAGATAAATATCGCCGTGTCGATGATTATCCTTTTGGAGGGTTTGCCGGAATGGTTATGAAAATAGAACCCATCGAGCGTTGCATCAATGCTCTGAAGGCAGAACGCGACTACGATGAAGTTATTTTCACGACCCCTGACGGAGAACAATTCAACCAACCGATGGCCAACACTCTCTCTCTGGCACAGAATCTCATTATTCTTTGCGGACACTTTAAAGGCATCGATTACCGCATCCGAGAACACCTGATTACTAAAGAAATCAGCATTGGAGATTACGTATTAACAGGAGGAGAATTGGCAGCAGCGGTGATGGCAGACGCTATCGTACGTATCATTCCCGGAGTCATTTCCGATGAACAGTCCGCACTTTCCGATTCTTTCCAGGATAATTTGCTGGCAGCACCTGTATATACACGACCTGCGGATTATAAAGGTTGGAAAGTTCCCGATATTCTATTATCCGGGCATGAAGCAAAGATCAAAGAATGGGAACTGCAACAGTCCCTGGAACGCACCAGAAAACTTCGTCCCGACCTATTAGGGGAGTAAAATAAAGTGTAAATAAAAACGACGGTGAAGATTACGTAAATCCTCACCGTCGTTTTTATTTTATCTTCAATCTAAAGATTCTGTCCGTAGACAATTCCTCTAAACACGAACTTCTTTTTCATCTGCCACTACCTGCCTGTTTATCCTTTCTTTATTTAAAAGAGAAATAGCATTTTTCTTGCAGACTTAGTGCGAATGGTTATTGTATGTTTTCAATTACACCTCAAGTGCACCAATAATTTCCTTTACAGACTTACATCCGTGTCTTTCCAGGTAATTATTTATACCATCTTCCACTTTAATAGTCACAGCAGGATCTATGAAATTTGCCGTACCAATCTGGATAGCCGTTGCACCTGCAAGCATGAATTCGACAGCATCTCTCCAGTCCATAATACCCCCTAAACCAATGACAGGAATATTTACCGCCTTAGCAACTTGCCACACCATACGCAATGCGATAGGTTTTACGGCCGCTCCCGACATTCCGCCTGTTATAGTTGATAAAATAGGGCGTTTACGTTCCGCATCAATCGCCATACCCAGCAATGTATTGATTAATGACACGCTATCTGCACCACTTTCTTCTGCCGCGCGAGCTATTTCGGTGATATCCGTAACGTTCGGGGAGAGTTTTACGATAAGTGTCTTTTTGTAAGCTGAACGCACTGCTTTCACTACTTCTGATGCCCCTTTTGCTGACACACCAAAAGCCATACCTCCTTGCTTCACATTGGGGCAAGAGATGTTTAGTTCTATAGCAGGAATTTTGTCAAGTTCATTAATGATTTCAGCCGTTTTTACATAATCTTCGATCGCAGACCCCGAAACGTTTACAATCATATTCGTTTGGATGTCTTTTATACGGGGATATATATGCTCCACGAAGTAGTCAACACCCTTATTTTGCAGTCCTACAGCGTTTAACATACCAGAAGGAGTCTCTGCCATACGCGGATAAGGATTCCCTTCACGTTTGTGAAGAGTCGTTCCTTTTACAATAATACCACCTATTCGCGTTATATCAATGAAGTCAGAGAACTCTTCGCCGTATCCAAATGTACCCGATGCCGTCATTACCGGATTCTTCATTTTCAATTCGCCAATATTTACACTTAAATCTGCCATAATAGTTTCTTTATATTAAAAACAGGACCTTCTTTACATACACACAAGTGACCTTCTGTCGTATTTTCCACACAACATAAGCATGCTCCGATACCACAAGCCATTGTGTTTTCCAAAGAGACTTCACATTCTATTTGATTACTTTTGGCATATTTTGCCACCGCTACCATCATCGGCTTGGGACCGCAAGTATAAATCTGTTCAAAACGCACCTTATTTAATATAGAATGTTGAGTTACGTATCCTTTTTCGCCATGGCTACCATCTTCCGTGGTGGTATATACCTCTCCATATTTGGCAAACTCTTCCAGCTGCAACAGATCTTTGTCGCTACGGGCACCTAACAGGAACGTAGGTTTATGGCCTTTTTTAGCCAACTGCTCACCTAAATAAAGCATGGGGCTGTTCCGACACCTCCACCAACTAATAAGAGCTTATCAGAAGCCTCCAGAGGCATTGTATATGCATTTCCCAGTGGAAGCACTACATTTATTGTTTCACCGGGATTAACCTCTGCCAAACGTCTTGTTCCATCACCAACCAGCTGGATCAGAAACCAGACCTCATTTCGCTGTTTATCTACAAAATTAATAGAAATAGGGACGACGTAAGAATGTAGTAGGCGAACCGTCCACCCGAGTTCGGCAAACTGCCCAGGAAACATTTCGGGCAGTAATGACTGAGAGGTCAATTTTAGCAATACATAGTTTGCATTCAATCTGATATTCTCGGTCACTGTCAGATCTAAAATAAATTTCTTCATGTATGGATATAAAAGTATAAATTCGTATTCCGGGTGCAAAGATACAGGAAATTGCTCAAACCACCGATTTTACTCTTCATTTTTCAGGCCGAAACGTCTCATAGGTATTATCATCGAAAAATATTCTTATTTCCGTGATTTTCCTGGCAGGCTTTTCTATATACCTAATCTCTTGTTTTACAATCTCTTTGGGGGAATTTTCGGCGTTTCTTAACGGCGTTTCCTTGCGATTTTCCGGAAGAGTCGGTTCTTTGGACGGATTTACGGGATTCTCGTCGAATAAAGAAGGCAGATAATCGCTATTAGAAGAAGAAAAATGATGTTCTCTTCTTCAGATACCATCATTTCGCCTTTCCATAAAGCAACCATTCAAGATTTACATAACTATAGGTCTGATGTACCTTCATTATAACATCCAAGCTTGGTTTATTCCGATCATTCAAAATATGTGAGAGAGTAGATTGTTGCACTCCAATTGTTTCAGCAAAAACTCTTGGAGGAACTTTTTCTCTTTCCATTATCATTCTAATTCTGTCTTTTATCTCCATACTACCTTCTTTTTATTACAATTGTATGTGTTATGCACCTGATTTCACAAAAATACGCACTACATCATCGATTATACAAAGGTAAATAATTAGATTCACAAAAGCAAATTACAAATATAAAAATATTAATATTACAAAAGTGTATTATTTATACAAATCGAATATTACGCTTGTATATAGAATAAAACGAGTTATTATAAAACATATAGCTTTAGTTTAATTATATATCATAAAACACAGATATACAATCATATATATAACACAAATGAAACTCAAAAGAGAAATTATTCACAAATATACATACCACATATAGAAGGCTCTTATAGCACTAAATTGATATAATACACTATATAATACTTGATTTATAATAAGATAATAGGGATAAAAGTCATTTGTTAATGCCTGAAAAAACTACATTTGTATATAGAGTATTATTTTTGTAAATGCATAAATATATTATTGTAAACACCATCTTTTTGATTACATTTGGAATTCATTTACATAAGTATACGACACATTTGTAACCACATAAATACACAAAAGTAAATATTGATAGTTGCAAAAGCAATAAAAGGAAGGGATCAACCCATACTTTACCAATGTATGTTGCTATTTTTGTCTAATCATCCTTTACAATTTTCTCTAAAAAGCAAATCCTTGCGATATTTCTGTACCAATCTCCAGATATTTATTTTTTTCAATTCTAGAAAGCTTATTTTTACGCATAAATAAATGAAATACAAACACTTTACCCCTATAATTCAATTCTATTTTTCTATTAAACTAGAAAAAATAGGCTTATAGTAATCAAAATACTCTGGATTATCAAAATGACACTAATGGATGATTTTAGAGAAAAGAGAAAATCTCCATTCTCACTATAAAATGGTAGCATCAAAATCTAAAAATGCTTTTTTTGATAAACTCAAGGATCAGTAAACTTTTCTCGTTTAAAAAATTCAAGCTCCTATTTAAAAGAAAAAGTTTCCTGAAGATAGATCAATACAAAATTCTAAAAATATACTTTGTGTAGTTCGTTAAATGGGTAACTCTATAAAACTACAAAAGGAGTAAATCTATTTGTAAAATAATCACTGGCATTGTGAAAGTCTTTTTTATAATGGAAGTAATTGCGGGATATAAAAAAAAGACATATACTCCCGATTTCTATCTATGGTAAAAGTATATGTCTGATGATATATGTAATTCTTAATTCGAGTTAATGCAAAATATTAAACACCAGCTCGCGAAGAATATCTCCATCTGTCATTGAACTGTTCTTTACTCCTTTGGATTTTGCATCAGCATATCGTATTTCTCCAATAATTTGCATCGTCTTTACTCCACTATATTTTCTCATTGCTGCCATATAATCCCGAGCCTGCCATGGAGTTCTTAATCCTAGCATGTTTGCAATTCCTTGCTCTGATTTATCCGGCGCATAATAAGTCAACATTAAGTTGGAGTAAAAGCTAAATAATAGAGACAGCGTCATTTGGATTGGATTAGTTTTCGGGTTTTCCTCAAAATATTTTATTATTTTGTTCGCTTTCAATATATCCTTTTCCACTAAAGCACTGCGCAATTCAAAGTTATTATAATCTTTGCTTATGCCTATGTTTTTTCTATCTGTTCAGGAGTTACGCGTTTTTGCCCGGCAGGTAAAGTGATAATCAACTTTTCAAGTTCTCCGGTCAGACGACTCAAATCTGAACCTACAAAATCAGCAAGCATAACAGTTGCTTTAGGTTCCATATCAACTCCTTTCCGTTTCATATATGAAGCGATAAAACCGGGAAGTTGCGCATCTTTGATTTTTTTTAGACTCAAACAATACACCCGTTTTGTCCACCTCGGCAGCTAACTTCTTTCTACGATCCAAAGTTCCATGCTTATGGCATATCACTAAAATGGTGGAAAGCAAAGGCTTTTGAAGATAATACGACAACTCTTCCATATTACGTACCGCCTGCGCTTCCTTAACTACTACTACTTGGTGTTCCGACATCATGGGATAACGCTTTGCAGCATTTATAATCGTTGCCACATCCACATCAGCCCCATACACAACAGTCAGGTTGAATTCTTTTTCCGTCTCACTCAACACATTATCCGTTATGTAATCTGCAATCAAGTCGATATAATACGACTCTTCTCCCATCAGGTAATAGACAGGGCGATACTGCTTTGCTCTCAATTCCTTGAGGATGTCATCACAGGTCAATTCTTGTTTTGCCATATATAATTTTCAGAAAGACCGGATTACCAGTCGAATTTCAAGTGTTTAACAGTTTTCTTTTCATCAATAATCATGCGCAAAGAAGCAATACCAATTTCAACATGCTCTTCTACATAATTTCTGGTAACCAAATTATCACTTCTATCTGTTTTTACTCCGTCGGGGGTCATTGGCTGATCGGACACTAATAATAATGCACCGGTAGGAATGTGGTTGGCAAAGCCACAACTAAACAATGTTGCCGTTTCCATGTCGACCGCCATAGCCCGTGTCTTTTTCAGATATTCCTTGAATACATCATCATGTTCCCAGATACGGCGGTTAGTAGTATATACAGTACCGGTCCAATAGTCGCGGCCTTTGTCACGAATTGACGAAGAAACGGCACGCTGTAACATAAATGCGGGCAACGCAGGAACCTCAGGAGGAAAATAATCATTGGAAGTTCCCTCTCCCACGGATAGCTGCAATAGGGAGAATCAAGTCACCAAGCTGATTTTTCTTGTCGATGCCACTACATTTTCCCAAAAACAAACACGCCTTGGGACGAATAGCACCCAGCAAGTCCATGATGATAGCAGCGTTAGGACTTCCCATACCGAAGTTAATCATAGTGATGCCTTCGGCAGAAGCAGAAATCATATTTGCGTCCCTTCCTAAAATAGGAACATTAAACTGATTTGCGAAAATCTCAACGTACTTGTTGAAGTTAGTCAACAGAATATACTCTCCAAAATCCTCCAGGTTACGTTTTGTGTAACGGGGCAGCCAATTAGCTACGATTTCTTCTTTTGTTTTCATAATTATCTATTAAATTTGTGCTCCCGATGATGGGAACCATTATTTAACTTACAAAAATAATAAATGTTATCGTTAAACCTACCAGTATTCGACACTAAAATAAACGTACGAAACGGAAAAAATGTAATTTTCGACGTAATTCGTAAACGATATGTCGCCCTTACCCCTGAAGAATGGGTACGGCAACACTTTGTACACTTTCTTATTGCACACAAAGGATATCCGACTACCCTTCTTGCCAATGAAGTAATGGTAAAGTTAAACGGTACTACCAAACGATGCGATACAGTACTTTACCGGAGGGATTTATCAGCCCGGATGATTGTAGAATATAAAGCACCACACATCGAAATAACACAGGCTGTTTTCGACCAAATCACCCGGTATAATATGGTACTGAAAGTAGATTATCTGATTGTCAGCAACGGAATGCAACATTATTGCTGCCGCATGGATTATGAACATCAGAGTTATACGTTCCTTCAGGATATTCCTGATTACCATTCTTTATAAAAATAATCTGCTGTATTCGCCTTAAAAAACATACTTATCTGCAAGAATAAAAAAATAGCGTCACTATCCGTTCAAGATAGTGACGCTATTTGTACTATGGTGACGCTATCCCAAACAGATGGCGTCACTATACCAACTCCCTTTCAGGTAGTCTTCAAACAGCCTTTTTACTTCTATACGGCAACATCTTTCTCACTATCCTCATTTCCTTTCTTTTTGCTGAACCGCTCTTGCAATTTCTGCATCAATTCGTAAAAATTAGGAATATAAATGGTAGCCAATAAAGTATTCATAGCCATACCGAACACCAACAGCGGCCCCCAATGCTATACGACTTTGTGCACCTGCACCGGTGGCGAACAACAACGGCATCACTCCTAGTACAAAAGCAAAAAAAGATGTCATCAGGATCGGACGCAAGCGGACATGTCCCGCTTCAAAAGCAGCTTCCCGAATCGAATTACCTTCGGCACGGAAATCACGGGCAAATTCCACAATCAAAATACCATTCTTTGCCGAAAGCGCAATGAGCAGAATGATACCGATTTGCGTATAAATACTGACTGGAGTTCCCATAATCAGACAGCCAATCATAGCACCCAATAATGCGACCGGCAATCCGATGACGGCTGCTACCGGGCTGGTCCAACTTTCATACTGTGCAGCAAGTACCAGAAAAGCAACAATTAACGCCATAATCAGAACAATGGTAGTTGTATTCCCGGCCTGCGTCTCCTGATAAGCCAACGGAAGTCCATTCATAACCAAATTCATCGCCCAACTGTTCCTTGAACAATGCTTCCACTTCTTGAATGGCTTGCCCTGTGCTACTTCCCGGAGCGACATTACAAGTCAGAGAAGCAGTCGAGTACATATTATAACGGTTTATTTGATCCTGTCCTAACTGTTCCTCCACTTTGGTGAAAGAAGAAAAAGGTACCATTTCTCCTGCCGCATTGGGAACACTCAGTTTCAAGACATCATCAATCACCCGTTGCGCCTGGTCGCGCGCCTCGATCTTCACCTGGTAGATACGGCCGAATTCAACAAAATCATTCACATAAGCCGCTCCCATATAATAGCCTAATGTAGAGAAAACATCGTTCAAGGCAATTCCCATGAACTGGACTTTGTCACGGTCGATATTCAAGAAATATTGCGGAACATTTGCTTGATACTGACTGGATACAGATGCTAAAGCCGGTTTCGAATGATAAGAAGCAAGCAAGGCATTGATGGCCTGCTGCATTTCCGTCGGTCCCAGATTACGCCGGTCTTCCAACTGAAGCTGCAAACCACCGGATGCACCTAACCCCGGAATAGCCGGAGGAACCATGGCGAACACTTCCGCAGCCTGAATAGTCATATACGCTTCACCATTAAAACGGTTGACTATGGCAGCAGCCGTATGCTCTTTCCCTTTCCTCTCATCCAGTTTTTCAGTACCACAAAATAAGTTGCCGAGTTACTCTGTTCGCCACCACCCATGATAGAAAAGCCGGAAATACCAATATAATTCTTTACTTCCGGATAAGAATCCAGAATACCGTTTATCTTTTCTCCCACTGCTTGCGTACGCTCAAGGCTGGCTGCAGGCGGAAGTTGAACAACAGCAATAAAATATCCGTCATCCTCGTCCGGAATGAAAGTAGACGGCCAATGCATAAAGAGCAATACAGCAATAACAGTCAAAGCGCCATAAGAAGCGAGAGCCATTCCCGGACGTTGAAGCAACCATTTGACAATTTTGTCATATACCCCTTGTGTCTTGTCATAAGCCTTATTGAAACCTTTGTATATAAAGAAGTTAGAAGGTTTACTCTTTTCAAGAAACAACGCGCAAAGCGCAGGAGTCAATGTCAACGAATTGAAACCGCTCAATACGGTAGAAGCGGCAATAGTCAGCGCAAACTGCTTATACAGCTGACCTGAAATTCCACTAATCATCATCGTTGGAATAAACACAGCCAGCAATACAAGCACTACCCCGACAATCGGACCTGTAATCTCTCCCATCGCTTTCGTCACCGCTTCGCGGGGGGAGTACTGCCCGGTTTCCAATAATCTCGAAGCATTCTCCACCACCACTATCGCGTCATCCACCACAATGGCAACTGCTAAAATCAGTCCGAACAATGTCAATGTGTTGATAGAGAAACCAAATGCCGCCATCACAGCAAATGTACCAATCAACGATACCGGGATGGTAATACAAGGAATAATCACAGCCCTCCAATTCTGAAAGAACAGGAAAATAACGAGAATCACCAGCAAAGTCGTTTCAAAGAATGTAACCATCACTTCATCAATGGAAGCATGGATAACATCAGTCGTATCCAAAGTGACATTATACGCCACTCCTGACGGGAAACTTTCTGCAAGTTCTTCCATCTTAGCCTTCACTCCTTTGGAGACATCCAGCGAATTGGAACCCGGTTGCTGGTAAATAGCAATGGCAGCCGTAGGTTTTCCATTCAATCGTGACACTACGCTATATGACGCAGAACCCAAATCGATGCGTGCAATATCCTTCAGGCGAAGCATCGCTCCGTTCTGTTCGCGGCGGATAATAATATCGCCGAACTGTTCTGGAGATTTCAATCGTCCCTGAACATTCAAAGTATACTGAAAAGCATTATTATTATCCTGTCCGATAGGCTGACCGATATATCCGGCGGATACTTCCACATTCTGTGACTGGATCGACTGATAGACTTGCTGCGGTGAAATATTCCGTATACGCATAGCCTCCGGATCGAGCCAGATGCGCATCGAATAGTCCCCCGCTCCCATCACATTCACAGCACCCACTCCGGGCACACGTGTCAGCTGGTCCACTAAATTCAATTTGGCATAATTAGTCAGATACAGGCTGTTGTACACAGAGTCCTGCGAAGTCATTGTCAGGAACATCACAATGTTTGAAGACTGTTTCTGCACAGTGACCCTTGCACAACTACCGGTTCCGGCAGTGATGACTGCGCGATACTTACCCTGTTTTGTACCTGCACAGTTGCCATATCGATATCCGTACCAACAGCGAATGTAATAGTCAGAGAATATGCTCCCGAAGATGAAGAATTGGAAGACATATAAAGCATGCCGTCTACACCATTCACCTGCTGTTCGATAGGAATACCCACTGTTTGGGCAACAGTTTCAGCATTTGCCCCGGATAAACGGCAGAGACCTGCACTGTTGGCGGCGTGATCTCCGGAAATTGCGCCACAGGCAATATATTGAGTGTGACCAGACCGGCTACTACAATAAGCAGGGCAAGAACAGTAGCAAATATCGGTCGGTTGATAAAAAACTTAGAAAACATAATATATAGGTTTAAAAGCAGCCTCTCCACAGCCTTCTCCCAAGGAGAAGGAGCAGAAAGTTACTTTTGTTAATTAATCGGTTTTAAGTACATCACCTTTATTGATTTCAGTTGTTAGTCAATCAGTTAGCAAAGAGACTTTACTTTTCTCTCTTAGGAAGAGAATCAGGAAGAGGCTTTATCTTCATTCCGTCTCTGACTTTCATCAAAGCCTCTGTGACATACTGTTCCTGCGGGGAAAGTCCACCCAATACCTGCCGTAAAGTGCCGTCGACCAACTGCCCTATTTCAATATGCCGGTAATGAACTATATTCGAATCATTTACAACATATAAATATTTGCCCAACTGATCGGTTCCGATAGAACCCTCTTTCACCAGCACCGCATTTTTAGCTTCTCCATAAGGTAAAGTTATGCTTACATACAACCCACTCTTCAATATCCCTTTCGGATTATCAAAATTGGCACGAACCGTCAGCGTTCCTGTATTCAAATCTACATTGGGTGAAAGATAGTCGAGGGCAGCCGGATAAGTTTCAGTTCCCTCCTTTCCCAGTTGAACCATTATTTTTTAGGAAGATCAGTCGGTAACTGCTGGGTATCCATCGTCATTGCCAACCATTGATTATCAGCAACATTAAAGTAAGCATACATCTGATTATCTTTATAAATAGTAGCCAATGTGACTGGCTGCAACGAGCCGCCGACATAACTTCCTACATCCACCGTCGCCTTACTGATAGTGCCATCAAACGGCGCACGAACATAACAATATCCCAAGTTTGTACGGGCGGTGCTCAAAGCAGCTTCCGCATTGCTGACAGATGCAACCCCTTCTGCCACAGACGATTCAGCCTGAAGCACCTGTATCTGACTGACAGCATCACTCTTTACAGCCTCTTTCATACGGCTATAATTATTACGGGCATATTCCAGTTGAGCCTGGGCGGTTTTCAGTTCTGCTTCTGCTTGCTCCACCTGATCTTTATATAAGGTTGGTTCAATGACAAACAACAGTTGCCCCTGTTTCACCCGTCCACCTGCGACATAAGAGGTAGACTGCAAGGTTCCGTTCACCCTGGCTACAAGATTCACCGTCTTTTCTGTTGTCAGATAACCCGGATAATCTTTCGTCAAAGTAATATCCTCCACTATGGGTTTGGTCACACTAATTTCCGGAGTTGGCATACCTCCCATCGCTCCTGTACTTTTCTTCTCCTTGCAACCCGTCAATATAGGCAGTGCAAGAAAGATATACATCAGTTTTTTTCATATCTGTTAGGTTATATATTTTATAGATTGATTTTTATTCTCTCCAACCACCCCCAAAGCCTTGTAGAGGGCTATCAGTTGCAAAAGCGAACTACCTTGTGCCTGTACCAGCTGATTCTCGTAAGATAACAGAGAACGTTGCGCATCGAGTACGTTTTGGAAAGGCGAAAGTCCCTGTTTATAAAGTTCCAGTGAAAGTTTCAATGTCTCAATTCCTTGATTGCGTACTTCCCGCAGGGCTACAATCTGTTTGATTGAATTCCGGTAGGAATTCATAGCATTGTCCGTTTCCTGTACGGCAGTTAAAACCGTCTGATTAAACTGGTTGATCGCTTCATCCAGTTGCGCTTTTGCCAGCTGGGTTGCATTCACCAACTGTCCTCCGTTGAAAATAGTCCAGCTCAATGACGGAGCGATTTCATAAGTCATACTTTTACTTTTGGTGAGATCCTTCAAATCACGGGCGGCATACCCAAATGATCCTTTCAAGAAAACTTTCGGCAACCAATCCGCTTTTGAGGCTCCCAGCAATGCCGCTTGTGCATTCACGCTCAATTCCGCACCTCGTACATCAGGCCGTCTCAATAACAAATCGACAGGTAGCCCCACTCCGATCGGTTCCATGTAATCGGGCAGTGTTCCGCCGGATTCGAGAACCGGACGAATATCCTGCGGATACATTCCCAATAAAACGGCCAATGTCGTTATATACTGATTGATACCCGCTTCCAGTTGAGGAATGGAGGCTTTCGTATTATACAACACAGACTTAGCCTGTGCCACATCGAGCTTGGCAACAAGTCCGGTATTATAGCGTACTTCCGTGATTTTCAGAACTTCCTCCTGCGAAGCACTGTTTTTCTTCACCACCTCAAGTTCTTGTTGCAACTCCCTTAGATTGATATAAGCCGAGGCTACTTCTGCAGCTAATGAGACCATGACTCCAGTGTACTCTTCCTTACTGGCGGCAAAATTCTCTTTCTGTGCTTTTACCCGCTTGCGGATACTGCCAAAGATATCCAGCTCCCAACTCATACTTAGCGAAGCATCATAATAATGATCGGTTGTTTGGGGCAGTGAACTTGTATTTCCACTGGTTTCCTGACGGGTCCATCCTGCATTCAATCCGATGGAAGGAAAAAAGTTACTGCGTTCTATCCAAAGATTGGCACGAGCGGCAGCTATACGGTTGATTGCCATGGCAACGGAGTAATTACGATCTACTGCCAGAGCTATCAAAGAGTCCAGTTTGGTGTCTTGGAATGACTTCCACCAATGGTCATCTACCGGAAGTATCTGTTGAAACACTTCCCCGCTCTCTTCCCAATCTTGAGGAAGCGGAGCTTTCAAATAACGGTTTGCGGTCTGTCCAACCGCGGTCACAGTTGAAAGAAACATAAGGAGCGATGTGCCCCACACTCGTATATTCATATCAGTTCAGGTTTTTATGAAATGAAAAGATAACAACTAAAGGGTAAGTTTGTTTATCGATTCCTTTTATACGAGCACTTGTTAAAACAAAAAAAAAAGCCCCGCATTGCTGCAGGGCTTATTATATCTCAAAATAGTAACTTTACTTACTACTTCACTGCTTTCTTTATTCAGCAGTTTTTCTTCTGATAGCTCTTTTGGTAGTAGTTGCCGGAGCTTCTTCCACCTTGTGTTCGATTTGTACGCCAGCCAATTCCGGGTCAATCATAATACGTCCGCAATATTCACAAACGATTACTTTCTTACGAGAGCGGATATCCAGTTGTCTCTGGGGCGGAATCTTGTTAAAGCAACCACCACAAGCATCACGCTGTACATATACGATACCCAATCCATTGCGAGAGTTCTTACGGATACGTTTGAAAGACTGCAACAGACGCGGTTCGATCTTAGTTTCCAAATCTTTAGCTTTGTCTCTCAATTTCTCTTCTTCCTGTTTGGTTTCAGAGATAATTTCGTCCAGTTCGCTCTTCTTCTGCTCCAGGTCTTTCATTCTTTCGTTAAGAATCTGATCGTTCTTGGTCACTTCAGCCTCTTTTTTCTTCTTTATCAGCAGAATATTCTTTGATTCTCTTTTCGCAAAGTTCGATCTCCAATGTCTGGAATTCGATTTCCTTCGTCAAGAAGTCATATTCACGGTTATTGCGAACATTGTCTTGTTGTGACTTATATTTTTCTACTGAAGCCTTTGCTGTTTCAATTTCTACTCTCTTGCCGGCAATAGCAGATTTCAGTTCATCCACTTCAGCTTTGATCTTGTCGATACGGGTACTCAAACCAGCAATTTCATCTTCAAAGTCCTGTACTTCCAGCGGAAGTTCACCTCTTAATGTCTTGATTTCATCAATCTTAGACAACATCGTTTGCAGTTGGAACAGTGTCTTCAGTTTCTGTTCTACCGTCAACTCATTCGGATCTTTTTTTGCTTTCTCTAGCCATTTTACTTATAAATATTTTATGGGATTCGTATTTATTTTACTCAATTGGAGTGCAAAATTAGGAAATAAATCCCGGATTATGGAATAAAAATTTCTTTTGTATATTGTTCGCTTTCGTAATGACCAATCTCTGCCAGCAGAATATCACCCTCGTGGCCGAAATAATCATGATATTTGATTTCTCCCGTAATAAAGACATCCGCACCCGTCCGAATTGCCTGTGGAAGCAGGAAAGCTCCGGCACCACCACATAAGGCAACCTTCTGTATTTCTCTCCCCGTCAGGTTGTTATGACGTACACAACCCACTTCAAAGATTTTCTTGACGCGTTTCAGGAACTCGAGTTCCGTTTCCGATTCATCCAATTCACCTACAATTCCCGAACCTGCCTGCAACCAGTCATTCTGCAACGGATACAAGTCAAATGCCGGTTCCTCATAAGGATGTACAGACAATAAAGCCTTTATAACTTCCGCTTTTTTATATATAGGAAGAATGGTTTCAATCCTCACTTCATTTTCATGATGCAGTTCACCAATTATTCCACAGAAAGGATGCGTTCCCTCTTTTGCCCGGAAAGTTCCCTCTCCTTTCAGATTATAACTGCATGAATCATAGTCGCCTATATTTCCGCATCCGGCAGCAAACAACACTTCGCGCACACTATCGGCTTGTGCATCCGGCACGAAAGTCACCAGCTTAATCAGACAGTTCTCTTTCGGTTCGAGCACTTTCAGATTCTTCAACCCTATTTTCTCTGCTATCTTATAATTAACTCCACCTTGTGCATTATCCAGATTGGTATGCGCCGAATAGATGACAATATCATTCTTTATTGCTTTCAGTATGCAGCGTTCCACGTAATCTTTGCCCGTGATAGATTTATAGCCCTTGAAAATGAGCGGATGGTGCGATATAACGAGATTGTACCCCAGCGCGATAGCTTCATCCAACACAGCTTCGGTAACGTCAAGACACAACAAAGCCCCTGTTGCTTCCGCTTCTGTCAATCCGATTTGCAGGCCGGCATTATCAAAGCCGTCTTGCAATGGCAGAGGCGCGAATCGTTCAAGGGCGCTTACTATTTGCTTAATTTTCATTATTTGGTAGAAAATTTGATTGCAAAGATAATAAATAAAAAAGGAATAATCATACTAAGTGATCGTTTTTTAGAGAATTTATCGTTATCCATTTTTTGAGATCCCCGTAAAAGATATCAAATACCACCCGAAAACTATCAAATAAGGACCTAAAAACTATCCGATGATAGAAATTCCCCTAAATTCCGTCGGATTCTCCCCCAGCGAGGTCGACAAAATACCTTAAACTTGCAACATCAAAATTTTTACAACGAATACTCACATTTTAAAAACAACACATATGAAAAGTTTAAGCTTCAGAAAAGACTTGGTAGGCGTTCAGGAAGAACTACTACGTTTCGCATACAAACTGACAACAGACCGCGAAGAAGCGAACGATTTGCTGCAGGAAACCTCATTAAAAGCATTAGATAATGAAGATAAATATACACCTGATACTAATTTCAAAGGATGGATGTACACCATCATGCGCAATATCTTTATCAATAACTATCGCAAGGTAGTTCGTGACCAGACATTTATTGACAAGACAGATAACCTTTATCATCTTAATTTACCGCAAGATGCAGGGTTTGAAAGTACGGAAAAGACATACGACCTGAAAGAGATGCACCGCGTAGTCAATGCTCTTCCGAAAGAATACAGAATTCCGTTCGCCATGCACGTTTCCGGATTCAAATACCGCGAAATTGCAGAAAAACTGAATCTTCCGTTAGGTACCGTAAAAAGTCGGATCTTCTTTACGCGCCAGAAATTACAGGAAGAACTGAAAGACTTCCGCTAAACCCTAACTATATCCATATAAATTTTAGATTAAACAATTGATTTCATTTTTCAGTTTTATCAATAGGCAAAAGGCAAAAGAGAGTGTATATTCTTTTTTTGCCTTTTGCCTGTTTTCATCGGACAAATATCGGATAAAAATCAGTGCCGGAATAAAAACTAATTATAAAATTCTGCGTAAAACTTCCGTTATTTATTGAAAATCTGTATTTTTACTTCCACTAAATAATAAATACGATGAAAACAATTCTGACTCTACTGCTGCTGCTAGTTATGATGGTTTCTTGCCAGCCCAAGAAAAGTGATAGTATCGAAATGTCCGTAGCCGAGGCTGCAAAGATTGACAATATCGAAGATTGTGCGGCAGATACGGTCAAAGCTACCGCTATCTTCTGGATTGATAAAGCAGAAACCAAACACTGCAAAGAGTACGGCTTTCGTACCATCAAAGCTAGGTTCCTCATTCGTAAGATTGGGAAGGTCAATTTGATGTCATTCGTCAAGAAACAATCCCCGGCTGTAGAGACGTACATACGCCATCATCTCTCCAAATTTAAAGTGTCGGAAAAGATGTTTGAAGGCGGGTATGTGCAACCCGGAGAACAATTCGTGCAGCTTCGCTGCTTATGGGGAATGTTGAAAGGCAAATAATAAACACGCTAATAACCGGTTAGCTTTTTCTTAGCTTTTCATTTGCACCTTATTTATCATTTGTACTTTGTTTTTCAGCGCATACCGCTCGTCTACCACCCTGTCGGTAGGAAAGAAAGTGAAAATAAGCCGCCACTCTCCTTCTTTATAGATAAATTTACGCCCGCTGGCTCCACGAAGAATTGCTTTGTGTTTTTCCTGCAGGAAAGCCTCGATATGTTCCGGCATTTCAGTGCCGGATGCCGAAAACTCCACTGTTATAAAGAAGTGTGGAATAGCTGTTTCAGCTACTTTACGGAATATCTGGTCAATAACAGTCATTTCCTGGGTTCTTTTGTTACCTCCAGCAGTTTTCCGTATGCGTCAAAAGATCGGCGTGAAGCCAATGAAATAGTAATCATCAGCGACAGCATAGATGCCGTAAAAGTAATCACCATAATCATCATCTGATACTTGATGGCAACATTCGGACTGCTTCCTCCCAGAATTTGTCCGATCATTGTGCCGGGAAGAGCAACCAATCCCATCACGGAAATGTTCGCAATCAGCGGACTGAAGGATTTAATAATGGCCTGTCGGATAAATGGAGCCTGCGCTTCCTGCCTTGTTGCTCCGTTTCCCCAGTAAATAACGGTACAACTGTTGCTCACGTTTTAATCCGCTATAATACGTATTCAAAGCTATCACATTGCTCGAAAGCATATTACCCATCAGGATACCGAATATCGGAATAAAGTATTGGGCGCTAAATATATTGTCCAATTGAAGAACAATACCGATAAAGTACAAGCCTACCAGTACAACACTACAAAGAAATCCTACCGTAATAGGGATTAATAAGACACGATGTTTCAACTGAGTACGTACCAATGCGGTCTGCCCGGCCACGAATACCATAATTATCACCCAAAGGAAATTAATCCAGGGATTGTTCCATAAAAAGAGATATTTCAGATACATGCCGATAAAGAACAGTTGGATAATCATCCGTACTGTACCAATCAGGGCAGGTTTCAGCAGTCCCGTTTTAAACTTCCAAAGATAAAAGAACGGGATGGCAAGCAGAAGCAAGCCTATAAAGAGATTATAATATGATATATCAATCGTTCCCACAGTGTATTCTTAACAATTCTATCCGATTCGTGTTACCGTTCAATCAATTACAGTTCTATTAAATAATGACAACCCGAAGCAAAATCCTTATCATGCGATACGGCCAGCACTGCTGTTCCCCTTTCCGCCTGTCGCCGGAAGAAAGACAAGACCCTACCGGTCGAATCGGCATCCAAAGCAGAAGTAGGTTCGTCTATAATAATCAGAGGTTTATTGAGCATAGCGGCTACAGCAAGCATGATGCGTTGACGCTGACCGCCCGACACTTCATTCACTCTCTTGGTATATAATTCATGTTCCAGTCCCAATTCATCGAAACAAGTGAAAAGTCTTTCTTCCGAAAAAGGGACAGAACGGTTCACTTTCAGTCCGAACGGGAGAGCTACCATCTCTTTCACCCATTCGAAAGGCAATGCCAATTCCTGGGGAATCCATGCAATCTGTCTGCGGACACTATCGATAGTCGATATATCAAGCAATGTTTCCCCTACCCGCACAGATCCTTCTTTCAAAGGTACAAACCCCATCACCGCATTCAGCAACGAAGTTTTTCCACAACCGGATTGACCGACAATGCAAGCCGTTTCTCCCCTTTCCAACTTCATACTGAAACCGGAGAAAAGCACTTCCGTACCAAAAGCAATACAGGCATTATTAATATGTAACATCTATTTGTTCTCTTGAAAATCCTGCCAAAATTATATTTATTGAAGTTCCGCCACCCACTTCTCAATGTTTCGTGTTTCAGCACTAAAATTCACTCCAATCTTAAAAAGTGTTCGCCCATCACTTTCGAAAGGTTTAGCATAATGCTTTTCATTGATCTGCTGCAAGGCTTCTTCAGCCGTACCCTCCAGCTTGAATTCCATGACATAGATAAATTTATCAGTCTGCAAAACAAGATCGATACGGCCCTGGCTCGTGTGATATTCCGCTTTTACATAAAAACCGACTAATTTGAACACGATAAAGAGAACATTCTGATAATGCAATTCCAAATCGCGAACCAATTCATAAGGAGTATCTGCAAAGAAACTCTGAAGACGACGGAAAAAAGAATCATAATCTCCCGAACGGACTTCGCGGACAAACTTCTGAATCTCAAAAGATGATTCTACGGCATTTATATTGGCATAAAAAGGCATGAGATATTTCACAAAACCTTCCTCCACTTCACGATTGGGAAATCCCAGGCGATAAGTTTCAAATTCACGATCGTAGCCTTTTATGGTAAGATAACCGCTCTGATAAATCACAGGGATAGGATTGTCGGAAGTTGAATCAATACTATTCAGTACGTCGGCACTAGTTTCTTCATGAGCCATCCGGTGAAGATCGTAATGATGTTTTTTTAGTAATTCGACCAGATAAGTAGGTGTGCCCGTTTCAAACCAGTAGTTGCCAAACACATTGTATTTAAGGGTGTTAAGTACACTGAACGGATTATACATACCTATAGAATCATGAGTGAAATGATAACCATCATATCTTTCACGCATTTCTGTGCAAATTTCATCATACGTCAAACCTTGCGCATCGGCAAATTCATGCAATTCAGTTTCAAAGTTCTCATGCAACTCACGATCACTGATTCCGCAGATTTCTATATACTGCTGACGCATAGAAATATCCTCCAGATTATTCAGATCGCTGAATACACTTACTTTTCCGAATTTTGTAACTCCCGTAAGCATACCAAATTTAATGCAGCCATCCTTGCTTTTTAAAGCTCCATAGAAAGCCTTCAATGTATCACGAAAACTCTTCTGGAGTTCATCATTACCAATCGCCTGTAACATAGGCTTATCGTATTCATCCACAAGAATAACGACACTCTGGCCCTCTTTCTCACAAGCACGCTGAATAATACCCTCGAAACGCATAGCTAGAGAAGTTTCTGCAGATTCCGCTCCATAGATTTTTTCCCATTCCACCAATGTGCGATTCAGCTTATTTTCAAGTCTTTCCGGTGTATCGTATTTTTCTGTATTGAGGTCAATATGCAGGATCGGATATTTAAACCAGTCTTTTTTCCAGTTTCTCTATCGCCAATCCTTCGAAAAGTTTTTTTCTTCCCTTGAAAATAGGCTTCCAAAGTAGACAGTAACAAACTTTTCCCAAAAACGACGTGGACGACTAAGAAAATAATAACTGCCAGTTTTCACCATTTGATATATCCAAGCAGTCTTATCTATATAGCAATAACCTCCTTTACGGATTTTCTCGAAGTTCTGTATGCCGATAGGATAAATTTTATTACTCATATACTCATAACTTTATAAGTTGACAGATACAAAGATAGCCTTTTCCACCCAATAACACAAAGTCCGATACGAAAGTTTTTTCATATCAGACTCAAATGATAGCCCCTATTTATTTCATCATCTAGTGTAATTTTGCCAATTTTCATTTATCTTTGCCTTACTAATTAATTCAAGAAAGTTATGATACTGAACGAAAGAGACGCTCGTCACGAGCATATATTGCAGGTAGCACGTCAGATGATGACGGCTGCGCGCACTGCTCCGAAAGGAAAAGGGATCGATATTATTGAAGTGGCCCTAATCACGGATGAAGATATTAAACTGCTGTCGGACAAAATGATAGCTATGGTAGAAGAACACGGAATGAAGTTTTTCCTTCGGGATGCCGACAACATCTTGAGTGCCGAATGTGTTGTATTGATAGGAACACGCGAGCAGACACAAGGCTTGAACTGCGGTCATTGCGGATTTGCCACCTGTGCCGGACGTACTGATGGAGTTCCCTGCGCATTGAACAGCATAGATGTAGGTATCGCAATAGGTTCCGCGTGCGCCACGGCAGCCGATTTACGCGTAGACACACGTCATGTTCTCCGCCGGATTGGCAGCACAACACCTGAACTGGCTGAAAGACTGCAAGATGGTAATGGCGATCCCCGTAAGCGCATCCTCCAAGAATCCGTTCTTTGACCGGAAACCGAAGCAGGAAAACAATGCATAACAGTCACATCGATGCAGAAAACAAACTGACTTTAGATGCAGACAATAAACTGATTTTATAAATAACTAAATATATATAGTCTAATGGGAATCATGGTTGGACTCCCCAGCCCAAGCGGCTCGGAGAAAGATTTGCAGTTGAACTTCGGCAAAAACATGACCGTACAGGTAGAAATGAGAGCACCTCATTTGCCTGCCGAATGGCACATGCAGAGCGGTATACAGTTAACATGGCCACATGCCGGTACAGATTGGGCCTACATGCTGGCGGAAGTGCAAGAGTGTTTTATCAATATTGCCAGAGAAATAGCGAAGCGTGAATTATTATTGATCGTCACTCCCGAACCGGAAGAAGTGAAAAAGCAGATAGCTGCTACTGTCAATATGGATAACGTCCGCTTTCTGGAATGTGCCACCAATGACACATGGGCCCGCGACCACGGAGCTATAACAATGATAGATACCGGCACCCCTTCCCTGCTCGACTTCACCTTCAACGGCTGGGGACTGAAATTTGCTTCCGAACTGGATAATCAAATTACCAAACATGCCGTAGAAGCCGGAGCCTTGAAAGGCCAGTATATAGACCACCTCGACTTCGTACTCGAAGGAGGTTCTATCGAAAGCGACGGAATGGGTACATTGCTTACCACTTCCGAATGTCTGCTTTCTCCCCAACGAAACGGACGACTGAACCAGGTAGAGATAGAAGAATACCTGAAATCAACCTTCCACCTGCAAAAGGTGCTTTGGTTAGACCACGGTTATCTGGCCGGTGATGATACCGACAGCCACATCGACACTTTGGCACGCTTCTGTTCTACCGACACCATCGCTTACGTGAAATGCGACAATACCGAAGACGAACATTATGAAGCACTGCATGCCATGGAGGAACAGCTGAAAACATTCCGCACCTTAGCAGGAGAACCCTATCGCCTATTGGCCTTACCCATGGCAGACAAGATAGAAGAAGACGGCGAACGCCTGCCTGCAACTTACGCCAATTTCCTGATTATGAACGACGTTATTCTCTACCCGACATACAATCAGCCGGCGAATGACAAAAAAAAGCAGGAGAAGTATTGCAGCAAGCCTTTCCAAGCCATCAAATAATTGGAATAGACTGCCGTGCCTGATTAAACAGCACGGTTCCCTACACTGTGTCACCATGCAATATCCGCTGGGTGTTATAAAGGAGTCATAAAAAAAGAATTACAAAGGAGCTATAAAGGAATTATAAAATAATGAATGAATCAACCCACTAATTATTCATCATGAGAAAAATAAAAGTCGGAATCATCCAACAATCCAATACCGCAGATATTAAAGCCAACCTGATGAACCTCGCAAAGAGTATCGAGGCTTGTGTCGCCCACGGCGCACAACTGATTGTGCTCCAGGAGTTACACAATTCACTTTATTTCTGCCAGACAGAAAACACGAAACTGTTTGATCTTGCCGAACCAATTCCCGGGCCTTCCACAGGCTTTTATTCCGAGTTGGCAGCCGCCAATAAAGTAGTCCTTGTCACCTCTCTTTTTGAGAAACGTGCCCCCGGACTATATCATAACACCGCTGTTGTGTTCGACCGCGACGGAAGCATTGCGGGTAAATACCGGAAAATGCATATTCCCGATGATCCGGCTTACTACGAAAAAGTTCTATTTCACTCCCGGAGACATCGGTTTTGAACCCATTCAAACCTCTTTAGGAAAGCTGGGCGTACTGGTATGCTGGGATCAATGGTATCCGGAAGCTGCCCGCCTGATGGCACTGAAAGGTGCGGAACTTTTAATTTATCCTACCGCCATTGGCTGGGAAAGCAGCGACACGGACGACGAAAAAAGCCCGCCAACTCAACGCCTGGATTATTTCGCAGCGTGCCCATGCCGTTGCCAATGGTCTTCCTGTTATCTCCGTCAACCGTGTAGGACACGAGCCCGATCCTTCCGGACAGACAAACGGCATCCTATTTTGGGGAAACAGTTTTGTAGCAGGACCGCAAGGAGAATTCCTGGCACAAGCCGGAAACGATCACCCGGAGAACATAGTAGTGGAAATAGATATGGAACGTTCGGAAAACGTTCGTCGTTGGTGGCCTTTCCTTCGTGATCGTCGGATTGACGAATATGATGGACTTACCAAACGCTTTCTGGATTAAAGGCTTACCCACATACCTTCATTGCAGGAGGTTTATCTAATAAAGAAAAAAAAAGGGCACAGAGTTCAAATCTAAATTGAGAACTCTGTGCCCTTTCAATATCATCATAAATAACTATCTCATTGAAACGTTATTTTTTTTGTTGGCTAGAAATTAGCCCCTCCATAAATAAACAATCCCAGGAATTGAGCCAGATATTCATTCACGTCCAATCCTTCTACCAATAAGACAAGAAATAAGAACTGTGCGGTGTAAGCCACGGCAAAAGCAGAACAAAAAGAGCAGTATCTGTTTCCAGACATTATTCTTTCTTTTTTCTACGGGGAATATCCAGTATTTGCACCAGATAAAGTTATGGATTTGAGCTATCAGATACGCTGTTATATTAGCCACTATATAGTCACCGTTGAATGACATTTCTCTCATCATTAACCATACAACCAACGCCATAATTAAGGCGTTCATTGTACCGATGACTATAAAACGGAATATGCGTACAGATTCTTTCACTCGCCCTCTTTCAAATCTACGATCAAATTCAGTTCATCAAGTTGGCTCTGGTCGATTGCAGAGGGTGCATCCAGCATCACATCACGTCCGGAATTGTTTTTCGGGAACGCAATACAGTCGCGGATAGAATCCAATCCTGCAAACAAAGACACCCAACGGTCGAGTCCGTATGCCAAACCACCGTGAGGAGGTGCACCATACTTAAAGGCATTCATCAGGAAGCCGAACTGCGCTTCCGCCTTTTCCGGAGTAAAGCCCAGAATCTCAAACATCTTGGCTTGTAGTTTCGCATCGTGAATACGGATAGAACCTCCACCTACTTCCACACCGTTCACTACCATATCATAAGCATCTGCACGTACAGCTGCCGGGTCAGTGTCCAACATCGGAATATCTTCCTCTTTCGGATGAGTAAACGGATGATGCATAGCCATCAGGCGTCCTTCCTCTTCGCTCCATTCGAACATCGGGAAGTCAATCACCCAAAGGCAAACAAACTTATTCTTATCACGCAATCCCAGTTGAGCACCCATTTCCAGACGAAGCTCGCAAAGTTGTTTACGTGTTTTCATTACATCGTCGCCAGACAGAATCAGAATCAAATCACCCGGTTTAGCTCCGAATGCCTCTTTCATTTGCTGGAGCACCTCCTGCGTATAGAATTTATCTACACTCGATTTCACCGTTCCGTCGGCTTCCACACGGGCATAAACCATTCCTTTCGCACCAATCTGCGGTTTCTTTACAAATTCGGTCAGTGCATCCAGTTGTTTACGAGTATAGGTTGCAGCACCTTCAGCACAGATACCACCCACATAAGCAGCATTATCGAATACAGAGAATCCGTGACCTTTCATGATATCCATCAGTTCCACGAATTTCATGCCGAAACGCAAATCCGGTTTATCGCTACCATAATATTTCATGGCGTCCGCCCAAGACATACGTTGGAACGGTTCAGCCAGTTCCACGCCACGCAGTGTTTTGAACAAATGTTTAGCCATTCCTTCGAAAGTAGTGATAATATCTTCTTGCTCAACGAAGCTCATTTCACAGTCGATCTGTGTAAATTCCGGCTGACGATCGGCACGTAAGTCCTCGTCGCGGAAACATTTCGCAATCTGGAAATAACGGTCGAAACCGGAAACCATCAACAACTGTTTCAAGGTCTGCGGAGACTGCGGAAGTGCGTAGAACTGTCCCGGATTCATACGTGACGGCACCACAAAGTCGCGTGCACCTTCAGCAGTAGAACCGATCAAAACGGGCGTTTCCACTTCGATGAAACCCAGACTATCCAGATATTTGCGAACTTCAATTGTCATTTTATGACGCAGTTCCAAATTGGAACGTACAGCGTTACGGCGTAAATCCAGGTAACGGTATTTCATACGGATATCATCCCCCCCATCAGTGTTATCTTCAATTGTGAACGGAGGAGTCATGGCAGTATTTAGTACGTTCAATTCAGAAACAATAATTTCAACGTCTCCGGTAGGAATGTTTGCATTCTTGCTGAAACGTTCATTAACCGTTCCTGTCACTTGAATGACGAACTCACGTCCCAGTTTATTAGCACGTTCACAGAGTTCAGCATTAATTTCTTCGTTAAAGACCAACTGGGTAATTCCGTAACGGTCGCGGAGGTCGATAAAAGTCATTCCTCCCATTTTACGGCTGCGCTGTACCCATCCAGACAGCGTAACTTGCTTGTTTACATCAGAGATTCTTAGTTCTCCACATGTGTGCGTTCTGAACATATATTTTTTTATTTAAACGATTATCACTCGCGTTTCTATTTTGATTGAACCAAAACTGCGCAAAAGTACGCAATAATTTGTAATTCGTTGTCAGTAATCCGTTATTTTATCAGACTTTCTTTGTCAGCTTTTTTCAATATTTTCTTGTTTCTGTCTGTTATATTGTCGACGATGGCTTCATTCATCAATTTGATGCCATTCATATATTCCTGCGCTCTTTGGAGCACATTGGCAGCATCCTTTTCCGACGCTTGCGGCACCACTACGCGCAATCCCTTTGAATCAACTCAATGTTCACATTAGCGTCCGTTTCCATGGGATCACCGTCGAAGTGCACTACTCCTGGAGTAGTGCGGCGGATGCACAACTGCTTGCAACGGAAAGTCTTGATACGGCTATTCTGATCGATTGTCTTATTGAATAACTGAAAAGCCAATGAAGGGACATCCAATACGGTGAACGGTTCGAGAATGGTCACATCCAGCAAGCCATCTGTCAGCGTAGCTTGTGGGGCGATATACGCATTGTTTCCGTATTGCGAAGCGTTGCCGCAGGCTATCAGGAAAGCCTTATACTTGGAAACTCCGTTTTCCGTTTCCAGTTCATACGTTTCCGGTTCATATTTAAGACTCTCTTGCAGGGTTTTTTCCAGATAAGTCAACACCCCGCGTTTACCGGCATGCGCAAACTTCAGACTAACAAAAGCATCGAATCCCACTCCGCAAGTGCAGAAAAAATCCGTCCCGTTAATCTTACCATAATCTATTACGTCCATGCAACCTTCGTTCAGCACTTCCAGCGCCCTCTTGGGTTCCATCGGTATATGCAGATGCCTCGCCAGTCCATTACCCGATCCGCAGGGAATAATTCCCAGTGCGGTATCAGTATGCACCAACGAACGAGCTATTTCATCGATTGTCCCGTCCCCACCGATAGCCACTACTATATCAGTCTTCTCTTCGGCAGCTTTAGCAGCTATTTCTACTGCATGACCGGCTCTCTCCGTATTCACTACTTCCCAAGAGTATCTCGCCTTGTCTATTTTTTCGTCCAGCAAGTTAAGAATCAATTCTTTACTTTGTGTTCCCGAAATAGGATTGACGACGAATTTTATTTTTTTCATTCTTTCGTTCATGCTATTCTTGTCGATTGTAGACGACAAAAGTAATATAAATATCTTAAATTTTAATCTATTAGAGGTTTCTAATCATACGAGAGCAACTTTTTCTTTTAAAAAGAACAGATAAAAGCAAATTTTGTTATCTTTGCCCCCTGTTTTAAACACTTGTTAAGATAAAAGGAAATTAGATCATCAGCGAATGATCTGAGTATGAGTATAATAAATTATAATTCATGGGATTATTACAAGAGAAGTTAGCTAAGTACGACCTGCCACAAAAGTTTATGGCACAGGGCGTTTACCCATATTTCCGTGAGATAGAAGGAAAGCAGGGTACAGAGGTAGAAATGGGCGGACACGAAGTGTTGATGTTCGGTTCCAATGCATACACTGGCCTTACGGGAGATGAAAGAGTGATTGAAGCAGGTATCAACGCCATGCATAAATATGGTTCCGGTTGCGCAGGCTCGCGCTTCTTGAATGGTACGCTTGACCTGCACGTTCAGTTGGAAAAAGAACTGGCTGCCTTTGTAGGCAAAGATGAAGCACTCTGCTTCTCAACCGGTTTTACGGTGAATTCGGGAGTTATTCCTGCTTTGACAGACCGCAATGATTATATCATTTGCGACGACCGCGACCACGCATCTATCGTAGATGGCCGTCGCCTCTCCTTCTCTCAACAACTGAAATATAAGCATAACGATATGGCGGATCTGGAAAAGCAACTTCAAAAGTGCAACCCGGATTCAGTGAAGCTCATCATAGTAGACGGTGTGTTCTCTATGGAAGGCGACCTGGCAAACTTGCCCGAAATCGTACGCTTGAAACATAAATACAACGCTACTATCATGGTAGACGAAGCTCACGGCTTGGGCGTATTCGGAAAACAAGGACGTGGCGTCTGCGACCATTTCGGTCTGACTCACGAGGTTGATCTAATCATGGGTACTTTCAGTAAATCATTGGCTTCTATCGGTGGATTCATCGCTGCTGACTCCTCTATTATTAATTGGTTACGTCATAACGCACGTACTTATATATTCAGTGCGTCCAACACTCCTGCTGCTACTGCATCTGCTCTTGAAGCCCTCCACATCATCCAAAATGAACCGGAAAGGCTTGAAGCTTTGTGGGAGGCTACCAACTATGCATTGAAACGTTTCCGTGAAGCAGGATTTGAAATCGGTGCAACAGAATCACCTATCATTCCTCTTTATGTACGTGACACGGAAAAAACATTCATGGTCACTAAATTGGCTTTCGACGAGGGTGTATTTATCAATCCGGTTATTCCTCCGGCATGTGCACCGCAAGACACTTTGGTACGTGTGGCATTGATGGCTACCCATACAAAAGATCAAATTGACCGCGCTGTAGAAAAGCTGGTTAAGGCATTTAAAGCATTGGATATTTTATAATCTACGTAAAATAGATTACCCATATCAAGTAAATAAAATAAAAGTCTGACACAAATAGATATGCCGGACTTTTATTTTATCTCCCCCAAAAAAACAGGAAATCGAACTATAAACGGAGCCGCTGTTTTTTCCCTCTTTATCCGAAATCCAGCTACTCCTCAACATGCCTTATTTTATTCACTCTTAAGTACTTCCGCCGGATTCTGTCGGGCAGCTTTCCATATGCGCCAGATGATGCAGAATAGAATAATAATCGCCATTACAGCGAAAATCCCTACATATACCCAACCGTTAATCGCAGTTTGTCTCACATACGTTTCAATCCATTGCCTCATAACCACATATCCCATTGGAAAGGCTATGACAGCAGCAATAATCAGCAATAGGAAGTATTCACGGAAAAACATCTGCAAGATATGACGAATTTGCGCCCCGTTCACTTTACGTATGGCAATCTCCTTTTGACGTTGCTCACACGATAGAGTGACCAATGAAAAGATTCCGAATACGGAGATGAGTACACAGACCAATGACACGAAGCTCAATAGCTTCATCAGTGCATCTTCGGAACGAAGATATTTACCATATTCCTCCTCCTCGCTAAACAACCGTAAGTAAGCATTGGGAAATTCTTCTTTGTGGAGTTTTTCTATAGCTTCACGACATTCATTCCAAGTCCCCTCTTTGAATTTAAAAAGGATACTGGCACGATTCAGGAGATACTCTTGTGCTTCGGGACGCTGGAACGCAATAAGTCCCGGTTTGCTGGTAGGAGAACGATAACTAAAATTCTTCACCACTCCGACAACTTTGTATGCAATATCCTGACGACCGTTGATGTTATTGCCGAAAGTCTTTCCCAAAGCATGTTTCCATCCGAATTTCAGGCACGTACTTTCATCAACCACAACTTCATTCTGCAGGCTCTTTTCAGATATAAATTCACCTTCCAGTAATTTTAAATCATAAAACTTAAAGAATTCCTCCTTTGCCGGCATTATGCCAACAAGCAGTGTTTTTTCTGTCACTTTGGGTAGCCCATCCCAATTGGTTATTTCTACATACATCATCGGACCGACTGGAATAATTGGAAAGTACACAGGAGGTAAAGTTTCGGTTACCATAGGCAAAGCTTTTATTTTCTCCACCCATTGATTAATGTCTCCATTCCACAATGCCACATTAGCCACACGATGACGTTCCATACCTAAATCCGTATTTTTCAGGAAATATAGTTGCTTCATGATGACAACTGTGCAGAAGATAAAGGCAAGGCTGACAATCAACTGTACGATAATACCTATTCTGCGAAATAAGTACGGACGGGCAGTAGCAACACCTCCTTTGATTGTTTCCTGCAATGTTCGACGACGAAAATAGGATAATGGCATCAGTGCAAACAGAAACGACAGGATGATTACTGCCAGAAGATATACTAAGATTTCTCCATAATATGAGCTGGCTTCTATCTGCGTAAAATTCAAAAACTGGGACATACTCATCTCCACCAGCAGCAATCCGCCGATCAGAGCAATACATAAAAGCAGCAATAATTCAATGGCAAACTGTACAGACAAAGCTTTATTGCTTGCTCCATTCACCTTACGAAGTGCCATTTCACGGTTACGCATACAAAGCCGGCTGATAAAAAGCGTCAGATAATTGAATAACGAACAAATAATCACCAGTCCGCCCGCCAAGGAGAAATAGAATATATAACTGAAAGAGATAACAACATCTGCTTTATCTACATAATCCGAATAGCGCAAAGCTGACATCCGGGTAATCAACAAATCGGAAAGTTCGCTCTCTTTCTCAATATCGTTGATGCAAACAGTGCTCATTTTTGTTCGGAATGCGTCTATATCTGTTCTTTCACGTACACGAATAAATAGCTGCTCATTCGAACTTCCCCACCGAGGAGAATGTCTTGCCGGAGCCAGTATATTATATGGAATATTGGAATGGTTAGACCATCCACTCACAATTGCTCCTATTTTACATACGCGTCTGCCTACTTCCACCTCTTTCCCAAATGCATCCTCTTCTTTGCTGAAGAGCCGCTTCGCAAATTCTTTAGTGATAGCAACTTCCTGACCATCACATTTCAGGAAGTTGACAGTACCTTTCAATAATTGTATATCAAAGAAGTTCATGAAAACAGAATCTGCGGCAATCATTCCGATCTCCTGCTCAGTATCTTCCATACGGAATTTTACATGATGTGCGGTAAAAGCGGTTACAGCTTCTATCTCCGACATTTTGTCTTGCAAATATTTCATTAAAGGATATGGAGTAAATTTGCTTGTACCGGGTTCATTGGCGTAATGCGCACGCACCAGATAAATGCGTTCGGCACCCTCATGGAAGTTATCATACGTCATTTCATAACGTATCCATAAAGCAGACAGCGCAAAACAGGTGAAGCCGACTGCCAGTCCAATGATACTGACAAGGCTTTGTGTCTTGTATTTCATCAGATTGCGAAAGGCTACTTTCAGATAGTGTTTTATCATGATATACTTTTTATTGATGGCTTGTGCTTACATACTAACCTCGGTCACCACCTGTCCGTCAAACAAGTTTATGACACGGTCGGCATAACCGGCATCATGTTGTGAGTGGGTCACCATGACGATGGTGGTTCCCTCATTATTCAGTTCGCTCAACAATCCCATCACTTCTTTACCGTTTTTGGAGTCCAGGTTACCGGTCGGTTCATCAGCCAGAATCAGTTTAGGGTTTGCCACGACGGCACGGGCAATAGCGACGCGTTGCTGCTGACCACCGGAAAGTTGTTGCGGAAAGTGTTTGCTACGATGAGTAATGGCCATTCTCTCCATAGCTGACTCTACCCTCTTTTTCCGTTCGGAAGCAGAAATTCCCATATAAAGCAAAGGAAGTTCGATATTTTCGTATACGTTCAACTCGTCTATCAGGTTAAAGCTCTGAAAAACGAAACCTATCACGCCTTTGCGAAGACTGGTACGTTGCGACTCGGTATACCGGGAGACTTCTGTTCCATTCAGATAATACTCTCCTCCTGTCGGGTTATCAAGTAGCCCCAGAATGTTGAGCAATGTTGACTTACCACAGCCGGAGGGACCCATGATGGCTACAAATTCACCTTGTTTCACTTCGATACTGACGTTATTCAACGCCCAAGTTTCTACTTCTTCCGTTTTGAAAATCTTCTGTAAGTCAATGGTCTTAATCATAACTGTATTGTTTTTAGAATTATTATTTTATTCGTTTTTGATTACTTCTGCGGGATTGAGACGTGCAATCCTCGGTATTTTAAAAGATTATGGTAATTACTGTCAATAAGGTTACTCCCCAAATATGCTTCCCCAATATAATATTCCATCATTAAAAAATACGGTGTACATTTGTTTCCACAGTTGCAATACCACGTAAATGAGCGGAAAGGTGATGGCGGCAGTCACCATCAGCAAAATCAGGTACAAACGTGCAAACAGCCAGATGATGGAACGTATTCCGGCTCCGTTCACTTTGCGAATGGCAACCTCTTTCTGGCGGCGTTCTGTATCGAGCGTAATGCTGGAATACACTCCCAACAGGGTAATGATGATGCTTACAATTGCAAAAAAACGAGATGATATCTTTCAGAATATATTCCACTGCCTGCACTTCGTACAAATCATCCTGAAATGTACGTACTTGGGAAGAAATATTCTCCGGCAGCACTTCACGACGGATGGTTTCCATCCATTTCATGACTTCTTTTTGCTGTTCAGGGTAACATTTCACATAGCAGTGACCTATGTATTCGGAAGAATCATAAAGTGTGAAAGCATATCCGCCATTATGGTTATGTACATCTGTTTGAAAGGGGGCACATACTCCACAAACGGTGAAATCAGTGGTCTGGTCGTAAAGGTTCATTCCGATAATATCTCTCTTTTGTCTTTTCTGCCAAACTTCATCCATTACGAGATCCTTTTTGTCCGGATCGTCCTACCCTCCGTCATCGGAATGTTCATGAAGGTGAAGAAATTCAATGGTACACACATTACATTGATATCAATCCAAGAGTTGTCATTTCCTTTCTCCGTCATTAACAAGTTTCCGGATACCCCGTGAGTATAAGATATATCAGATAACAAAATGTCTTTCACACCGGCATGCTGCCTGAAACGTTCTACCATTTCCTGTTTTTCTTTGTTTTCCAGAAATGGATAGTCCAGCGGGATACTTAGAATCGCTTCTTTATCTTCCTGACTTAACGTATGAAATAAAGTTTCAGTCACCTTTCCTGATTGCAAAAACAGGCTGACAGTCAGCGCTACGAATATCCAGCAAATAAAGAACTGGACGCCGAGCATAAAGTTACGTCCCCACTGTTTCCCGCGACGTTTTTGACCTCCATAGATACCTGTCTGTATGGAAGACCTGCGAATACGGACGGATACCAGCAGACAGACTGCCACGCAAAGCAATGCAAGAAAAACAATGTATTGCAGAATATGCTTTAATAGTGTTTCAGGAGGGAAAGTCATTGTGAGGCCTGGCAAAGAGAAATCCATTCTATCTCCAATTAGTTCGATACCCCATATCACCAAAAATGAGGATGTAAATACAATCATCAGTGACTGTGTTAATAACAGGCAGAACAGTCGTTTCCAGTCAGAACCAAGCATTTTCATTATGGCGTATTCCTTAGTGCGATTCAGGAAAGAGCCGATGAGAAAATGAAAGAAATTAATCAATCCGACCAACAATATCAATATGCCGACAATTCCGGTGACCCATCCCAGAATATAAATACCTTTCTCCTGCGACCGATCTCCTATATAACGGGCAACAACGGTATAAGTCTCGTTATATAGACTATAAGTATAGTCGCGCTTGGAAAATTGTTTTTCCAAACCGGTAATGCCAACCTGCGGAGATAACAAAACGTATGTCCGGGCTCCCGTTATATTGCGACGTTTCGGACTCTGAAAACGTCCCTCACTGTCGTTGATAACCAATGCGTCGGTATGACACATAAAATTAAAATCATTGTTCAGTGGAAGATCTTCCATCACTGCTTGGATTGTGTACACAATACCTCCTGCCTTCGGGGTACTGTCCGGAGAAGTATAAAGCCGTTCTGTTAGAGTCAGGTGTTTGCCAATGGCAGTTTCCACCTGACCAAATATCTTTATGGCAGTGGACCGGCTTATAATAACCGCGTTGGGCATCCGGCTTGCTGTCCGCCAGTTACCAACTACCATTTGCGGAGTAAAGACTTTATTGTATAGGGTATCGACTTCTATAATTTCAAGATCGTATGGCAATGATTTATCCGGAGACAGTTCAACCTGAAAAGAGCGTTCACGGGGATATGCCATACAAGAGATCGCTTCCACTTCACCCATAGCCCAAGTACGGAGTTCTTCGGATAACGCTACTTGTGTACCGGAAAAATAATCCCCAGTCTGTTCATTATAAAAATTTAGTTCTGCTATGCGGGAATAATTATCAAAACAATGATTGGTGAATTCTACAAAACGGCTGCAATACATACATATACTAAAACACAGTAGTCCTACTGCCAATCCGATGGTGGAAATTATATTCTGTGCCTTGTACTTCCACAAGTTTCTAAATGCTACTTTGAAATAGTGTTTTATCATAATATCTTAGATTCATTCAGTTTTTATAATTTTAGCAGGATCAATATGCGCAATCTTGTTTATTTGCCAGAATAGAGTCCCTAAAGAAATACCACCAACCAATAACAAAGCTATCAAAAAGATTCCTATACCTATAGGAGCTTTCACTACAAAATCCTTTGTGTATTCATATATCAGATACCAGGATAATGGAAGAGCTACTGCAAAAGCCCCACCTAATATGACAAGATACTTGTCCTAGTAAAAGATATAAATCTTTCAGTGATGCTCCATTCACTTTGCGAATTGCAACCTCATGGGAACGCTGCCTAATGTCAAATAATGAAATACCAAACAAGCCAAGACAAACTATTACAATAGCTATACAAGCGAAAAGAGCATAAACAGAAGCTATCTGGCGATCATTTTTATAAAGTTCAGCCACATCGTCCTTCAACAAAGAATATTTAAAATCCTCTGTACCATACACTTTCTTTTGAATACTTTTCAAATAGTCAATAACTGCCTGTTCTTTGCCGGAGTGGCAATATATCTGATATAAATCACCGTCTAATTGACTACCAACCATAAAGACCATCGGATGGACACCTGTACTAATATGTCCGTCATAATAATCGTCTATTACAGCAACAATAGGTTGAGCCGGAAAATCCGGGACGTTTCTTTTCATCATTTCATCAACCAGCATAGCTCCCTCACATTGCGTATATCCTAAGGCTTTCAATGCCGCACGATTTACAACGGCCACTCTATTTCTTGAGTCTTCATCCATTTCCGGCAGACTTCCATCCACAAACGCAAGATTGAAAACTTTAAAGAAATCAGGAGTAACATAAGATTGCAACAACGCAACTGTTTCTCCTTTTTACACTTTGAAAGTTTGTAGAATAATAGTCTCCCAAAATAGATGAATGTCCCGTCGTCCAATACTGAATATCCGGACAACTCTTCATGAGTTGGTCTATTTCAGTAATCCTCTCTTGCCGTTGTTTGATAGTCTCCATAGTGTAAACTGCGAAATCTCGTGATTCATATATCAAGTTTGCTTGAATTACAGACTCTACACGAAAACCAGGATCGGTATGTAACATAAAATTCAGTTGCTTGCTGAAATAGATTGATAATACCACTAACAGGAAAGTAATCATATATTGCAGAAAAAGAAAGATCATACGTGAACGAACCGAATGGTTATCTGTACCTACCTTCCGGATTGAAACAGCCAACAAAGAACGTTGGCACTGCACAAACGCATAAATAGATACTAACAGAGGCAAAAACAACAAAATAGAGAATGATAATATCCCATCAAATGCAGTATACATCAGCTGACTGCCAAACATGGATGATACAGGAATATTTGTCACCTCTACAATGAGCCAGGCTACTATCATGGAAGCAGCGATCAATAAAAAGTTTTCTATGAATATTTGCTTAAACAACGCTTTTCTATCAGCTCCAAAAACTTTCCGCAAGCTATACACCTTACCTCGTTTCACCATCAATACCAGATAAAGATTGATGAAATTCATCACACCTGCAAGTAATATCAACAGGCAAATTCCTCCTAAAATAAATAGTTGGGAACGGTTTCCGCTAACTAGCATATCTGGTCCGGATCGACCAATTAAAGCCCGATCCCAATACATATCACTTATAGGAACTAGAGAGAAAGTGTATTTCCGACTATCCCCGCTACGAGCATCCTGATTGATAAACCGGGGATAACTCCCGGCCTTATTGGCTTTCATTACTTCCGTTTCTGAAGTGAAACGGATAAAATCCAAAGGCATACGCTCCCATAATGATGATAGTTTTGAAGAGAGGACCAAGTCAAAATTAAACATCCGCTTATTAATTGGTTCCTCTAATATGCCTGTCACCCTAATCTCCTTTCCATTCGAATAAGTGAGAATCTTGCCAATAGGATTTTCTTTGCCGAAAAGTTTTTTAGCAAAACCCTCCATTAACAAAACTGACGCCGGATCTTCCAAGGACACTGAACCTTGTAACACACGGTAAGGGAAAAGTTCAAAATAAGCACTATCTGCTGCCATAGCTTGAACAGGTATACGATTTGACTGATAGGTCAAATAATCATTTTCGAGCAACACGATGCGTGAACGCGTCACTATGCCACTATTATCAATGTAAACACTATCCCGGCTCCCTATTTCGGCAACACTTAATACCCGATTTCCTTCAAACATTGTCTGTACACCATACACTTGATTACGATCGATACAATGTGTGTCTACTGTAAGCTCACGATGAATATAACGAAGCAGAATAATGCAACAAGCTAAACTAAAGGCCAGCCCGAACAAATTAATAATAGTATATGACTTTGTACGCAACAAAAAGCGTATCGCATAGTGCAATGTTTTCATGTTTTATCTATTTATTATTTTTCATTCATTTCAAGATCAATTCTTCCGCATCGCCAAAGGTATCATATCCGGTGGTAATTACCCAATCTCCCGGCTGTAAACCTTCTACTATTTCATATTGTTGCGGATTCTGGCGACCAATGTTCAATGGCACGCGAACTGCTTTTGTCTTTGATGCATTTACTTTGTAAATCCATTGTCCGCCTGTAGACTGGTAGAAGTTGCCTCGCGGAATAATGAGTGCTTGCTCCGGCTGTCCCAATTCAATCTGCACACGGAAGCTCTTGCCAACTCGTACATTATCGGGCATATCTCCTGTAAAGACAAGATCGACATCAAACATACGGTCTTTCACTTCGGGAACCACTTTTGTTATTTTCAGCGGATATTTGTTTCCCTGATAATTCACTGTAGCCGGTAATCCGGTGGTGATCCTGTCAATGTAATATTCACTAAGTGAAGTGTGGATTTTGTATTGGTCTAATACTTTTATTTCAGCAATACTTTCACCAGAGGAAACCTGTTGCCCCGGAGTGACCTTTACAAAACTAAGCTGGCCTTTCAAGGGAGCTGTAATCACCAAACTATTCAACCGTTCGCAAGTACGTTCATACTTCTTCCGTTCCCGCTCCCGGTCGTTACGGATCAGTTCCTTGCGTATCATCGTAACGGCAGAATCATGCCGCAGACTCTCTTGCTGCAGGGCTGCATTTTTCAGCTTGTAGCCGTACTCATCTTCTGCTACCTGCAATTGAGCTTTACTCTTCACGCCCATCTGGAATTCTTCGCGGTCGAGAGCGATGCTTTTTTTCAGGCGTTCCAATTCGTAGTTGTTGGTAAGGGCTTGCTGTTTCAGGTTCAGACTTTTTTGTTCCATTTCAATCTCCTGCTCCTGATAGGTAATCATTTGCTTTTCCCACTCGTCGCGCTGGTCTTCAATATTGCGAAGCAAATCGGGATTGGAAAGAATAAGAATGGTGTCTCCCTGCTGAAGCAAACTTCCCTCTTCACCGACAATTCTTTCCACGCTTCCTGCTTCACGGGTATTGATCTTGATGGTTAGTATAGGCTGAATGAGCCCTTCCACATCTACATATTCCATGAAATTAGACACTTTCACTTCTGCAATCTGTATATTTTCGGCATCTATCCTCAGTTTTCTGGGACCTAAAGACAAAGTAATCACATAAATCAAAAAGGCGGCAAATAAAAGCCCTCCTATCAGATAGTATCTGTAACGAATGTACCACGGTTTCTTTTCTAATTTTATATCCATGAAATTATCTGGTGTTTTACAAGTTTCTACTAGCTAGGGTTCAATTTCTATTCTTTACTGACTTTTCGTTGTTCTCTATTCAATCAGAAGATGGTAGTCTTCTGTCAGTATCGTATTTCGCTCAAAATCGTATAGTGTCATGCTACGGAGTGTGTAATATAAACTCCAATAATTATACAAAGCCGATACGTAATTACGGCGGGCACTATCTTTCTCGGCAATGGAAGCATTCAGATCAAGGATAGTGGATTTTCCCAGTATATAAAGTTTGCGTGCAACTTCGTTTCTTCGTTGGGCTGTTTCATCTGTACGGGCAGCGATGCGGACACGTTGCGTTTGCAGATTGAATTGTTTGACGAGTTTACGGACGTTCAGTTCAAAGTCTGTCCGGCTCTGTTCGACTTGTGTGTACACCAAATCACGATTGGAACGGGCTACTCGCACTTGTCCTTTTCCACGCCCCCAGTCTAGGATAGGAAGAGAAATGCCGATGCTCACGTATTGCTGGTCCAACAAATTTCGATAAGCTTCGGGTAGTTTGTCGGCAGTCTGCGTCAATCCGAAACGGAGATAGATATCTGCTTTCAGGCCGGCATTGGCACTGGCTTGCGCCACTGCACTCTCACTTTCCAGTTTGCGTCTTTCCATCGTCTGTATGTCCGGACTGTTTTCGTAAGCCAGTGCCAGTGCTTCATTCAGGTTCACACTGAAATCCGGAATTTGAGGACTGACAAGGACACGTAATTCCCGATCTTCGTGAATACCAAGATAGGAACGGAGTTCCTGCATACAATTATCCATTTCAATAAGGGCATTCATGCGGTTTGTCTCTTCCGTCAAACGGTTAAGTTCCAGTTGCAGCATTTCATTTTCTGTGATGGTACCTATATTATAACGGCCTTGCGCATAACGGTAAAGTGTATCGGCATTGGCGTAATTAAAGGAAGCAATATCGTAATCGCTCTGGGCGGTGGCCAAGGCAAAGAATTTATTAATCGCATTGGCTGATACGAGTTCAAGCGTCTCTACGTAGCTTTTCTTTGCCTCCTGATAGCGCACGGGCTCTATCCGTCTATCCCATTTCAGGCTATTGTAGCCAAAAAGAGACTGGCGATAACCGATCATAATGGGGAAGTCTGCCATGAGTATTTATGTTCGCTGAACAGATCCATGCGTTGAGCAGAGGTTTCGAGAAAGAAAGAACCACCAGTCCAGAATAAATTCTGTGAAAGATTCAAGGTTAAATCCGTATTCAATAAATTTTGTTCGACAAACTTTACCGAACCGTCTCCCATCGTTATCTTGTTAATGGCACGGTTCAGATTCGGATCGGATGTCAAACTTAAAGACGGTAGATAATTGGCACGATAATATTTATAGTTCCAATATGCAGAACGGAAACTGTGACGTGCCGTTTGTGCATCGGGAGATTCCATACGGGCCATTTCTATGACTTGCTTCAATGATAACTCTGTAATTTGATTTTGAGCAATCAATAATTCTGTCGACAATAGTCCGAGATATATGAAGATTAATTTCAGATTCATTCGTTGTCTTTATTTGTTATTCATCATTCAAAAGATGTGCCATTCAGATAAACAGTTATCATTCAATAATATAGTAATATTCCTTTCATTCATTCAGTGTGCATATACGCACAAAATTAGTGCGCAATCGCACACACAACACATGAGATTTATCCATATCTTTGCTCCCGGAGTTTAAATGGATAGAAGATATGGAAGAAGTGAACAAATTAGGAAAGATACTTATAGTAGATGATAACGAGGACGTGCTCTTTGCTCTCAACCTGTTACTGGAACCTTATACGGAAAAAATAAAAGTGGCTACTACCCCCGATCGGATCGAGCATTTCATGACCACCTTTCATCCTGATCTTATCTTATTGGACATGAATTTCAGCCGGGATGCCATCAGCGGACAAGAGGGATTTGAAAGTCTAAAGCAGATATTGCAGATTGACCCACAGGCTATTGTTATTTTCATGACTGCCTATGCAGATACAGACAAAGCTGTTCGGGCCATCAAAGCTGGTGCTACTGATTTTATTCCCAAGCCTTGGGAAAAGGATAAATTGCTGGCTACGCTGACTTCAGGAATGCGACTGCGTCAGTCACAACAGGAAGTCAGCATTTTGAAAGAACAAGTGGAAGTTCTTAGTGGTCAGAATACTTCGGAAAATGATATTATTGGAGAATCATCGGTTATGCAGGAAGTGTTTACCACGATAAATAAACTAAGTAATACAGATGCCAATATACTAATTCTCGGAGAAAACGGTACAGGCAAGGACGTGATTGCCCGACTAATATATCGTTGTTCTCCACGATACGGCAAACCTTTTGTCACGATTGACCTGGGAAGTATACCCGAACAATTGTTTGAGAGTGAACTGTTCGGTTTCGAAAAAGGCGCTTTCACCGATGCCAAGAAATCAAAAGCGGGACGAATGGAAGTGGCGACCAACGGGACTTTGTTTCTGGATGAAATTGGCAATCTTTCACTTCCTATGCAGTCTAAATTACTGACTGCTATCGAAAAAAGGCAAATCAGTCGTTTGGGAAGTACGCAAACCATTCCCATCGACGTCCGTTTAATATGCGCCACTAATGCTGATATCCGTCAGATGGTGGAAGACGGGAATTTCCGTCAGGACTTATTATATCGTATCAACACGATTGAAATACATATACCTCCACTCCGTGAACGTGGCAATGACATCATCTTGCTTGCAGATCACTTTCTGAACCGTTATACCCGTAAATATAAAAAGAAAATACACGGACTGACCCGGGAAGCCAAAAACAAACTGCTGAAATATGCATGGCCCGGAAATGTAAGGGAACTTCAACATACGATAGAACGTGCTGTAATCTTGGGAGACGGCTCCATGCTAAAACCTGAAAACTTCCTTTTTCATGCGACACCTAAACAGAAAAAGGACGAAGAAATGGTACTGAATCTCGAACAACTGGAACGGCAGGCCATTGAGAAAGCACTCCGAATCAGCAACGGAAACATCTCCCGTGCTGCCGAATATTTAGGAATTACCCGTTTTGCATTATATCGCAAACTTGAAAAATTAGGCTTATGAAACGATTTGAGTTTAAAGTAGCATTGCACATCATAGTTATCTTTCTACTTTCCATTAGCAGTTGTCTGCTGTATCAAAGGCAGTTATGGTTCAGTACTACCGTCTGTATTCTCTTTTTGATAGGTGCCGGTATGCATCTCTACCGAATACAGTTCAAGCAAATCGCCTTATTACGGCAATTAACGGATGGACTCCGCTACAACGATATGACGCAGAATCTTCATCCGCCTTTCAAAAATAAAATGATGGATGAGTGGGCACAGGAGCTTTCTAATGCATTAAAGGACTTTCGCGGAAAGTTATTGGCAGAAGAAGTCAAGCATCAATATTACGAGAATTTATTAAATAAAGTAGATACTGTCGTACTCGTAACCGATGTAACCGGGCATATCGAATGGATGAATCAGGCAGCAGTCACTCATCTGGGGCAACTATCACAACTTCCGGAAGTTCTTCAGGAGGCTTCTATCAGCAATGATATGTCCATTATCCGCATCGAGCAAAATGGCATCGTTCTGGAAATGGCTATTTCCTGCACCACATTTGCTACACAGGGGAAGAAACAGCGGTTAATCAGTCTGAAGAATATTCATTCTGTACTGGAACGTAATGAAATGGAGGCCTGGCAAAAGCTGATTCGTGTATTAACACACGAAATCATGAACTCCATCACTCCTATTATTTCTCTTTCGGAAACGTTAAGTGAAAGGGGAATCCCCGAATCACTCGGAGAAAAGGAGTATTCTGCTATGTTGCAAGCTATGCAGACTATTCACAGAAGAAGTAAGGGATTACTAGGATTTGTGGAGAATTACCGGCGACTGACACGTATTCCGATACCTGTCCGTACTAAAGTATCTGTTGCAGAATTGTTTATGGACTTAAAGAAATTATTCCCGGAAGAGTATATTCATTTCGAAATGCCCGCATCTGATTTATTTTTATATGTAGACCGGGCACAGATAGAGCAAGTGCTTATCAACTTATTAAAAAACGCCCGCGAAACGTGCGAGCGGAAAGCAGATAAAGAAATACAAATAAAGTTTTTCTCTAAAGACAACCCGACATTAGCAATATCTGATAATGGTGAGGGAATTCTACCAACTGTTTTGGATAAGATTTTCGTTCCTTTCTTCACTACCAAAACATCCGGTTCGGGTATCGGATTGAGCCTGTGCAAACAGATCATGGCTTTGCATGACGGAAGTATCAACGTAAAATCAGAATTAGGGAAAGGAAGCTGTTTTGTTCTTACTTTCCCTAAATGAGAACCACCGAAAGTCTTCCGGATCCTTTAATACGATGATTAATCTGGGCAGTAGAGGAATAAATCATCCTCTGCTGCCCAGACTATTTGTATCGGGATTTAACTCCTTAACAGCCTCTTTGACCGCTTTATTAGTTGGCTTGCGATATGCTTCCGCTTGTTGAACGGGGACAATCTCATTCACCATTCTTTCATATCCTTTTTGCTCTAACAAGTGCACTTCTTTTTCACCTGTTTCTTTTTGTTTTCTTGTTTTCATAAGGCTTTTCATTTTAAAATTCTTATTTATAAAACAGAAAACATCGAAAGATAGTTCATACTCACAGATAATTTATGTACGGGGCAACCACCCCCAATATACCATTATGAGCTTGTTCACTCCGGTACAGTTATGAGCAATTTAATATTCTTTCTCTATAATAGGCACAATTCTTCCATCCCCTTCACTCTTCCTCTGTATCACCGATTAACAGGGAGTTTTCAGGTGAAGAGCCGTTCTTTCACCTTCTTTTCATCGTGAACAAAATCAAATAGCCGCTTACCCTGATTACATCATTGAGCAAGATTAGTCAAGCTATTTCGTTATTAGTTTCAACCCCATTTGAAACTAAAAGTTTCACGCCTTGAAACAAAGTGTTTCAAGGTTAGAAACAAAGTGTTTCACACCGAGAAACGAAGTGTTTCAAGGATTGAAACTATTTTTGAAACCTAATCGCTTACAGGTGAAGAGGTGGTGAAGTTGTTGCCCTTCACCCGCAAACTCCCTGTTAATCGAAGAGACAGAGAAAAGGTGAAAGAGGAGATGAAAAGATGAATTACGATGTCCGATGATACTTCTAATCTCTGACAAGAAAAAAAAGTGAGACCGCAAAGTGATGAGATTCAAGGTATTGAGAAATAATAGGTAAAAACATTCGTTTAGCTATTGTTAATTAAAAAATACTCCCTATCTTTGCACCGCTTTTGAAAAGAACAACCCTTCAAAAAAGTAGCGGGGTGTAGCGCAGTCCGGTTAGCGCACCTGCTTTGGGAGCAGGGGGTCGTGGGTTCGAATCCCGCTACCCCGACTACAAAAAAGACAGAAAGGGTTATTATAAAAGCACTTCGGGATGTAGCGCAGTCCGGTTAGCGCACCTGCTTTGGGAGCAGGGGGTCCCAGGTTCGAATCCTGGTATCCCGACAAAATTAAAAGAATATCAATTAGTTACATACAAAAATATATTCTTTTTAAGTCGATCTTCAAACTGTCTATAATTGTCTTTTAGTTGGTAAATCGTCAATATACAATTAAAAGTAATTATTATGGCAAAACAAAAGTCTATTGTCATCCTACCGCGGCTAAAAGATTGTGGTGGCGATTTGAGTAAAACATGGTTCGTAGAGTATTCATGTCGTAATCCTCAAACAGAAGAAACGAAACGTTTCCGGGTCTATAATGGTTTTGCAAAATTAAAGACCAAAGAAGAACGTTACGCATTCGCAGAAAAAATCATAAATGAGATTAAGGAAAAGTTCACTAAGGGAGAAATTCCATTCTTAGGAAAAGAAGTCAGCTATAACGATGAACTATTATATCAGAACATAGCTAAACGATGGGGTAATGAAAGAAAAGGTTTTGTTGGTATACGCACATACCTCTCTGATTTCTTAGCAATAAAAAAAGTAGAAGTAATCCCCCACTCTTTTCAGACTTATAAATCCAAACTACGCATATTCTGTGAATGGGTGGAACAAACTGGTTTAGATAAGCAAAGTATTTGTTTTTTTCGAACAGAGTTCAATATGCGAATTTCTATGCTATATTGTAGAAAAGCATGGTGTAAGCCAAAGAACAGTAAAAAAGTATGCTCAAATATTACATGGTTTCTTCGATTATTTACTAAAAGTAAAAAGAATTATAGATACTAATCCCGTACATGACATACCCAATATGGGAACCATTAAGGATGAAGCAGCCAAACCAATTCCTGACCGAGAACGTCAGCTACTATCAATGTACATAAAAGAACATGATCCTCAATTATGGTTGGTGTGTCAAATGGAATATTATTGTGCAATCCGTCCAAACGAATGCAGACAACTACAAATCGGAGATATAGACTTTGACAATCACATTATAACAGTCCCCAAAGATATCAGTAAGAATCGACAGACAGAATCGGTAAACATTCCACGCCAACTATATGATTATATATATAAGATATTGAACCTTGATATGCATCCCAAAGATTTTTATATATTCTCTCACAATGGTGTTCCTGGCAAAACTATGTTAGGAAAGAATAATTTTAGATTTAGATTTGATAAAATACGTGATCGTCTCAATATTTCACCTCAATACAAATTATACAGTTTCAAACATACAGGAGGGGTAAAACTTGTAAATGAAGGTATTGATACTTGGGAACTTCAACGTCACTTTCGTCATAAATCTATTGATACTACAGAGCGATATATTAGAAGAAACTTTGCTGTAAAAAGCGATAAAATAAGAAATGATTTTCCCGACATCTAACATACAACCTACAACCGGAAAGAGGCAGCTCCATGCCGCCTCTTTTTATTATTTATTTCGACCATATACCACCCATATAACAACAATCATTAGAGCGATAACAAGGTACACTTTATTTTTATGCAAATCCCACCAAGAAAGTTCAATTATTTTTTTCTCTGACTCAATATAGCATTAACCTTACCATTCAATGAATCTAATCTATTAGAGAACTGTTGCAGGGTAATAGACAATGTTTCATAAACTTCAGTCCGTTCTTGTTCCTGCTTGGAAGCGGTGGTAGTACTTTCTTTGACCGGGTATTGCTTTCCTGTTGAATCTGGAGCAGACAAGTAAACTGTCGTATTTTCAATTTTTAGATCACTCAGCCTTTCAGTAGTAATTTTGGTCTGTCTATTCACGTCCATCTTTAGAGACTCAATCATGTTTCTCTGGTATTGGAATTCTCCGGAATAGTCCACCTGCTTCTCCGTCTCCATATTCCGGGAAGCCTTGCAGGAACTTAACCATATTGCTGACATCAGCAATATGATAATGTATATTATTCGCTTCATGGCCGAATCACTGTATTGCGAAGAAAATTAGAAAACTCGGAGCGCACATCGAAGCAGGGGCATGCTTTGATAAATTCAGCAGGTTCAACTTCCCCACTGCCGTCCAGGTCAGGCGAAGTATCTCGATGTCCGAGAAGTTCGATTATAGGATACTCCTTGCAAAGCTTTGCAACTAATTCCCGCAAACTGGCTTTTTGAGCCGTAGTCCGTGTATCTGCAGGCTTACCGTTTGCATCCAGTCCACCGATATAACAGATTCCAATACTGTGCTTATTATACGATGTAGTAGAAAACCCCTTCGTGTTGCAGTGCGCCCCGTCTATGGATAGTGGTCGTCCATTCTCCACCATTCCGTCCAAGTCAATGACGAAGTTATAACCAATCTGATTGAATCCCCGATCCCTGTGCATCCGGTTAATGTCTTTAGCACGTAAATCTTGTCCGGCACGTGTGGCCGAGCAATGAATAATAATCGAATCAATAGTTTTCATTTCTTTTCCTCCTTATCTTTAGTTATTGTAACTCTACGTGGTGGAATACGACGACGACAGTCATTATCAGGTCGATCACAACGATTATGTTCAGCATCCTTCAACTGTAGTTCCAACTCGTGACATTTATGTATCCAAATTAATTTATCATTCTGCTCATTACGTAATTCAACATAGATAGCATCTATTTTCGTGTCACGCTGTGCAATACGATCCTCTAGCCAATCCACTTGTTTACGTTCATTCTCATCTTCCATAGAGTCAGCAGAAGCATCCTCTTTCCTTGCATCAGTCTTCCGGTTAACATAGAAGTTTACCATCCATTTGATTGCATCAAATCCTCCCAAAGCACCAAGTATTGTTAGCCAGTCGTTTAGTTCCATATTATCTCTTACTGAAAAAATCCATTGATTATATTGGATTGAGTTCTTCAGCAGTAAAGTCACTATAATTTTGAAGATACCATGACATAGAACCTGATGAAGAAACGCATCTTAATATTGCTTCTTTACCTGCTAAACGTAGCGAATATAATGTAGGACCAGTAGATAAATTTTTATCATAATAATTATAACCCGGAAACCGAATAGGAAGTCCATATTGAATTGTAATATATACAGCTTCGTGCACTTTGTGCAATCCGTTTTCCCTTGTAAATAGTCTAACTTCTGAACCATTAAGACCTTCTGTGGGAGAAGGGATAATTATTGTACTTATTGGTTCTATTGTATTGTTGCGGTATCCTATATAAGCATATCGATGTTTTTCTAGATCAAGCACATAAGTAGTTGATGGTTCAATATACATCGACGTGTAAGGTGTTTGCAATGCTCCACTTATACTTATGTTACCAATAGAATCCCATTTTAAATTTCCAGAGGCCAAATGCCCACTGCCATCTTGGTTTAACATTATTTTATCATTTGCTATTTTTATTTGTCCAGTGAATAAGTACTCCTTCAAAATTGGATCAAGTGCAAATACTATCTCATTATCCACAAGAGCAAATATACCTGTACGCTTCTCGCCAGTTATCTTATCGGTCAAACATTCCTTTCCTTGCACAATTCCAGTCAATTTTCCATCAGCGGATTTTGTACCCGAAAACATCTTGGGAGTAACAATATACTCTTCCCCTAATTCCGTTGCATAACCGTTCCACTTTTCTATCCATGGAAGAAGGTTTGCATCCTTACCCGGCTCCCCTTCACTCGTATAGGATCACCCCATTCACCTGAATCCCCACTTTCTGATACTTTTTGAGAAATCCAAACAACAGATGCGGTTGAATTCGTATGCCAGCCATCTTTTGTCCCATCACCAACAGGGCGATCTGGTTCCTCTTTACTATCATTATATGTTATGTAAACTCTCATCCCATCTCTGCCGTCCGCACCGGATTCACCTTTCGCACCATCCACCCCGTCATTACCATCTGCGACCATTAATGCCCATGCCGTACCATTATAGATATAAACTCGACCGTTATCCGTATCACGATACACCCAATTCTTTTGAGGATTAGCGGGAGGAATTGAAGAATCTCCTTCCAAACAATATCAAGACCATCCTTACCATCTTCACCGTTAACTCCGTCCAGACCGTTCTTACCATCCGAACCGTCAACAGTCATAACATACCAAGAATTATCCTGATAAACATAGCACTTCTTATCTGTTGTATTACGATAATACCAACCGTTTTTAGGATTATCAGGATGAGAAGAATATTCTCCTTTATACACCAAGCTAGCCCCATCCTTACCATTTACGCCGTCCGCACCGTCTATTCCATTGTATCCATCCTTCCCGTCTTGTCCATTTTTACCGTCGGCACCGTCTTTCCCGGTTCGCCTTTCAAGTTTTCTTTTGCATCATCAGACAGATTATCCCAGGTGAGAACAACATCCTTCATAGTACATACGCACTTTTGATTTGATTCGTCCCATATCCACTCAATTGCTCCGCCGGCAATATGACCAGATTTGTCAGGTTTAAATAAGGCCGAACCGCAACCCAGCTCCGCAGTACCATCCGGATATATACAGTAAGCAATATTCCCCTTACTATCGACTCCCTTTATCATGCCATTCACACAGTAGAAGCCTTTCAATCCTCCACTTCCGGGTATGTCACCACCAACACGAACCTTAACCTTTCCTTCCCAATTCTTACTGTCAAGATCGAACATCACGTCAATGGCTGGTTGTCCTGTTTCGTCGGCATGCATATAGATGGCAGACTGGCGAGCTTTTATTCTGTGAATTACCGAACTGGACCAGTTCATCACCTGCAGCGGGAACATTGAGAACATTACCGGATTCATCTTTATCAAATTCAGATAAAGGCACGTGTAAGGTTTTTGTTTCCACCTCAACCGATGATACTTCGACATGATAAAGTTTTGTCTTATCTCCTACGAATGTCTGACAGCGCACGAAGTCATGCGCAACAATGCTCACATCTTCATCCTCCAACTCGATAAGGTATTCTGTACCATCGCCAGAGATTTGAGCTGACTTTACTTTCCCGTGTCCTTGACTTATTGTTTGTGCACCGATTATCGCTCTAACTTTTGAGATCAACATTTCAAAAACAAGCATAGTCTCACGGACTACGATTGTATCAATCTCAAGTTTCCATTTACCTTTAACATACTCCCAAATTTTCCAACCATAGCCCGAAAAACCGGATAGAAAGGATTCTACGATCTTCTCACCCATCTTTATTCCGGATGAGATAAAGCCGACAATTGCTGAACTGGATAATCCTGCCATATTATAATTATTTATTAAGACAACTTAGTGAGTTCAATTAAATTTATGCCGGGCCTATAGTTTTGAATTGGTGAACCTTCCTGCCATGCCGCAAAATCGATATCTCCTTTGCTAGAAACGGTAAACTCAAATTCATTGTTATACTGGTTATTTCCTTTACCCGTGAAACCTACTGTTCCGACATTTGCCTTTGCCAACTGTGTTTCCCCGGCGAATACGCCATAATAAGAATTGACTCTGTATTTCTCCTCCAACAAGAAATTATTAGCAGGAGAATAAAGGATCCTCGCCTTATATTTTCCCGATGGAAGATTCAAAGAAAATCGTAACTTTCTGCTACCATCTGCAATATTATTCATGCATGCCTGACACATCTTAAACGTATCTGCGGGATATATCCCATCATCACTCGCTGTGGTATTAGTATTATAGTTATTAGTATTATTATCAGCAAAGACAGCATTGGCCATATATTTCCCCGAATTATAGTTTATATACCACGGCAATAAATTGCCTTGATTATCCTTTCTAGCTGTTTAGCTTCATATCCTTGATAAATAGCCATTGTGGATTGGTTTATAGTATCCCCGTTAACAACAGAATAATCTACATTATTATTGGTTGTGCCATTAAAAACTATCAATGCTTTGACCGGAGACTCTGTCAGGCTGATAGAATCATTAACAACTCCTGACTCTGACAACGCATTTTTAACTTGTGCATACAAAGTCTTATTGCCTATTGCGGAGAACTTATAAGTAATACCATCCTTCCACTCCAACCAAGTAGCAGCTGTCACCCCTGCCGAAGTTTCAGCGAGTCTGTAATGTGTCGGAGTCCCCTGACTGATTTCAAATGAGACAGGCACAGTATAGCCGGCAAAAGATTCTTTTCCATCCGCCAGCGTTATTCCTCCTAACACAACAGGCTGTACCACCAAAATCGAATCAGATTTGATTGAAGATTCCGTAGTCTCATTTCCGACTTGTGCATATACTGTCAAATTACCATCTGCGATTCCCGACTGATATTGAACTGTTGAACCACCCCACACAATCCAGTCTGCACACTCGGACAAATCCGCCTGCTTGCCGATCTTGTATTTAGTAATGGTATTCAGCGTCTCAAACTTAACCGATACAATACCGGAGTCCGTACTGGCATCACCATTGTTGATAGTAATACTGTTCAACCGTGCCGTAACAGTATCTATCAACTCGATGGCGGCTGATCTGGATACCGTTTCAGTAGTGGTATTTTTTAGTTTGGCATACAATATTTTGTTTCCATACGCTGCTGATAATTGCACCATTGGATTTTCCGAAAATTCCACCCATGATGCACCTGCAAATGATGAACTTTCAGAAATCATATAATGAGTCGGGTATCCGGCATAACCAAATGCCACATTCACATTCCTTTGTATCGTAGAGGCGGCCCCGTCATTAATAGTGATGCTGTTAAGGGTCAGTGTCGGCTCAAGCAAGGTTATTCCGTCGGATAACGTTCCGGTTTCCCCGTATACGTTCTTCAACTTGACATAAACCGTTTTCGCGTTGAATCCTTCTGATAATTTAAATGTCGGGGTCGCGGTATATTCCACCCATGACGCTCCGGCAAATCCGGCATTCTCACTGGCCATGTAGTGAGACGGCGCCTGTCCGCTGTAGGTAATGTTTAGTGTTACATTCCGGTCTTGAGTGAAATCCTGTCCGGAATTAATAGTAAACGATTCGAGTACAGGTGGAGAAACCCATTTATTGATTCTCACCAGATAAGGTTCTTTCAATCCCGGTTTCAACATCTGAACAAAATAACAAGCGTCATCATACGCATACTCCGCATTATAATCTGCCTCAAATGATTCCACATACTTGTTCACCCGTTCCATCAACAACGAATTGAAGTCGAGGTTGACCAGCAGCTTGCCGTCATTCATAGCGAATGATGTTCCATACACATTGTCACCGGATGTTACAGACACTCCCTCCAAAGAAGAAATTCCTGATATGAGCACGGACAAATCCCTGAAAAAGAAATTAGCCCCTTTAGGCACATACATCTTATAATGAACTCCTGTATCCGTTACAGTTTTTACCGATAAAGTGTTTTCCCTCATATACCAGTATTCAAAGAACTCCTCCAATGTCGGGAACCAGAGGGAGTCAGTCCCGATGTCCCCGTAAAGCTCGTGTATCTTCCTTATCAATACGGCTTCCCAGTGTGAACTGCGGTGGGCTGAACCGATAAGCCAGTATATAGTGTTCCTGTCCGTTGCGGTATTGAATCCGGAGAGAATGTCCAACAAGTCCTGTGCGTACTGCGGATTGTCATTATCCGCAGTCATGTCATTCCCATAGGCGAACAGGCGTTCTACAGTCACGTCCTCTTTGCCCAATGAAAAGTCCGGTTTGAAAGGATACACCTTCCTGATGCTCGAATCTCCTGACTGGGCAGTGATCATCTGTACAGTGTCATTGCCACGGCAGAAACGGATATACTTATGATCCCCGTTCGGTTCGACCATCAGTTTGGGCACGCGTCCGACATATTCCCTGAACAACGCCACGGTATCCGACATGCACTTGTCAAACTCCTCCTGCGTGTTTACCGTATCAATGTCATAGCCAATCAGGTCATGGTAGGCGCACATGAACCCGAAATCGAAATAGAATTTGAATTCCTTCTCGGATGTCCATGGCCAGTGCATCCCTACATCTTGCCCGATATATTGGTCTTTCAGTTTATCTCCCCACGCTGACACGGTCGTAGCATACCGGTGTTTCACGCCCGCCCCGTCCGTGCATTGGGCAAAATGTTCCGGATAATAGCCGCCTGAAACATACCGGTCTAATTCGGGATTTCCCTGCATACCTAAATGGTAACTTAAAACACGTCCGTCTGCAAGGTTAAACTCCTTCGCAATCAGCCGTTTATTTATAGCAGAAAATATATACTGGTAGATGGAATAGCTATCGTCCGTGACATAGCTAAACACCATCTTCTTGTTATACTTCAAAGGTGGAATTTCCAATGAAACGGACTCCTTGTCTACTGTGTCCGGCAACTCGACGTCAAACTCAACCACGTCGCCGGAGAACTTGCAATATTGCAAATGAACTACTGCATTTATATTTCCTGTTTCTGACAGTGTACTTTTACAACGTATCTCAATACATGATTGCAGGCTCTCATTTATAAAACAACGAAGAATTTCGAAGTTAAACTGAAAAAAGTCTTTTGTAAGGCCAACCCCGGTGGAAGCTACAAATGATTCAACATTCATATAAGCTCCATAACCTAGTAATTCATCAGATACCACATAAACTTTCGTTTCTCCGGCAGTCTTTGGTAAGTTGGATAAAGATACTGATCTTTCATAAATATCCATCACTTCTCCATTCATATTATATTGACCGGCCAATTGTTCGGTACCGGAAATAACAAGAGGTTTTACCACTTTGTCGTTTAAATCCGAACTTAACTGATTATATAACGAACTCTGAATCTTCGATATTTCATCCGGAAACCGCTTATCCATATTAGCTACTGCAGCATCTGCCCGTGCTGCGCCATCCAGTGCCGGTTGTTTCAGAGATTGAAGCCATTCTTCTTCGCTTCCGGAAAAGCCATTATCAACAGCCTGCTGATACGCGCCTTTTCCTTGAGACGAAAGTTCATACCAATATATCCCGTCATCTGTTGGGACTACACCTGTTGAATCTTGTAAAGCTAAATATTTGGCATTTTTATAACGCCAAATATCGTTATATTCAACTTCTGTCTTATCGTTCCAGTCTCCTTTTGGAGCGATGGATATCTTGCCTAAATCTATATCATTAGCCATTTTGCTGCAATATTAGATGTCCATTAGTAACTTTGAATTGATTCTCATAATTATTTGTTGGTACACTTAAAATCAAGTGTCCGGTATGTACATTGATACCCATTGTTGGATAAACAATCACACCGTCTTTACCCTTCATTTTATCCATTCCGATCGTTTCCCAAACGATTCCGCCTTTCTGCTTTACAAGTACTACGTCTTTTGTATCAATAGCATCTGCTGTATCAGATACATTGTCCAATCCGCCTAAAGTGCCAGTTATCCCGTCGTTTACAGGTAACTCTAGTAATGCAGTAGATAATAAGTCTTCATCTCCAAGTTCTGTGATAGAATCCTCACCTAACTCTGATAATGAATCGGATATTTGAGATTGTAATTCTAATAATGTTTTATCAGAGCGTACAACCAAACCGTTGTTGGCTTGTATTAGCTCCTCTGCGACTAACCCTTTCAAGAACGTTATGATTCCTGCAGCCCGATCATTCTCTGTTTTGCTTAGTTTCTTTTCCAGCTCCTGCGCTATCAAATCGAACAATTCATCGACTGTCGTGAACTTACCTTCCAACTCCTGAAAGTTTATTCCAATCTTTGAAAAATTTCTTTGCAGTTTGAGCCGTACATCACGTCCGGTATCATTCGCTCCGTTCCACGGGACTATATTTTCATAATTATTATCCATCACGCACTATGTAAGTTCTAATTCATTTCCATCAAATTCTAACAATAGAATTTGCCAGCACATTCCATATTCAAGAGTATCTGCATCTATAAAATTCAGCATATAGTCAGCAAAGCGATTTGTTTCTAAAGTGCTTTGTTTACGAAGTCGGGCATGTTCAACTTTGACTATGCCCTGGCTTTTATTACGTTCATAACTATAACTCATGAAAGCAAATGAGAAGACTTCTCCCCGTTCGCTTTTCTCTTTCATTCGACGAATTGCTTCATATATTTCCATACTACAAAAGTACCTTCCAGATAAGCCTTAAAAAGGACAATAAAACCCCAAGTCCTCACGGATTTTGGGGCTAGTTTCATTTAGTTTTAACTTTAAACTTGTGACAGGAAAGCGTCTCCCGACGCAAATACTCCTCTATAACAAACACATTGCAAATATACTCTCCTTTCTTGCCTTAAAAAAGGACACTAACCACGACTCACATTCCTTTCCATTCTCTCTAATTTTTTAATTCCATCACGAATAGCTCGCGAATCAACAATTAAATCTTTCTCAAGAATAGATTGAAGCAAATCATTGTTCGTATTCAAAAGAACGAATAGTTTACGCAACGTCTCTTCGTCCATGATATGACCGCTAACAGTATATCGGGAAGAAGAAGATACTGAATCATCAGAATAACCACCACTATATTTACCACTTTTAGTACGTACCTGCTCTAAAATTTGTGTAGTGTTCAACACTCGGATTGTTCCATTCTTTTGCGCAACATTGAAAACATCAAGAAATTGGCGCACATGAGGATTCTCTACTCCCTCATGATTGGTCACGAATTCATTTTTATGAACGGGAATAACTCCGGCAACATCATCCGGATTTCCTGTTTTAGTATATCCTTCAACATATTCATCAGAATAACCACCGGACTTCAAGCCCTTCGCTTCATCCCGTTGCTGTTTGGCTACAGCTATCTGTGCCGCACCACTAGCTACAGCTGCCGCAGCTGCAATGGCACCAAGAGCCGGACCAACAATAGGAATACCGGCCATTGCCTTATATGCTTCCATTGCAGCAACAGCAGTACTTGCAGTAATTTGTAAAACCGATACGGCAAATTGTTTGTCTGCATATTTCCTCTTTACCTGATTTAGGGCCTCTTCTTTCTCTTCTTCTAACTTAGTTGTATCCTTCCCGGCTTTCTTGGCGGCTTTTATTTCCTTGTCATATTTATGAGTTATTTTGTTCATTTCTGCATCTTGGAATCCCTGAACAGCAGAAGAAGCACTACTCATTATACTACTCACAGCATTAAAATACTGTTCACTTCCTTCTATCTTTTTCTGAATATATTCATTATTGATTTTATTTTTTGCTATTTCGTATTCTTCCTCTGAAAGCAGCCCTTTTTTATGTTCCTCCTCTAGAGCTTTCAGTTTTAAATCTCTGATATCCTCGGCAGCGTCCAACTCATATTTTTGTATAACAATAGCCCTATCCTTTGCTCCTTTTTCCTCAATTTTTCTCTTCGATTCTTCATATACAGCCGTAAGAAGAGTAATATCCAACCCATTCTTTCGAGCTAGTTCTAATTGAGATTGATAAAAGGTTTCCAACGCTGCCAATTGTTGATCTGCAGAAGCCAAACCGTTCATCTTATTGAACTGGCTACTGAAGTTCTGAATTTGATTAGCACTATCACGAATGATCTTAATACGCTTATCACTAATTTGTTGTTCAAGATTGAGAATGTTATCCCCTGCCTCCTTTAAGGCTTTGGCTTTGACCTCTCCATTTTGGAACTCAAGTTCAGCAACATCGTTTTTATAATCTTTTGCAATTTCGAGTCTGGAATATAAAGAGGTAATCTCAATAGCTAAAAGGCGATTTTTATAATCTTTTTCTGTCAGCTCACCACTATCATTGAGTTTAGACTGTTCAAGCAGAAGATTTTTCTCTCCGGCATTAACAGTATTCAGCCTCCTATCCCGATATTCTTTAATTAAGTTGAGACGAGTTTCTTCTGACTTTTTTTAGAGTATTGTAAATTGCGCTTTGTGCCTCACTTTCCAATTTACCCAATTCAGCCAGATGTTTCTTATCTTTTTCACTTGACTGATACTTTTGATGATCGCCAACCTTTCAACCTGAAATTCCAGTTCTTTTGAAGAGCATCCAACTGATATTCATTCTCCGTTCTGGCTAACGCATCAGAACTCTTTTGTAGCAATAATAATTCTTCTTTGTATGCGTTTTCTGCATTTTGCAAACGAGTAGTCCAAGGCTTTTGTCTTCGTCATCCGGTGGAGGTGGAACTCCTTTTGTATTCTTTTCTACCTCTATTTTTATCAATTTCTTACGAGATTCTTCCATGTGCGCATTTAGTAGAGCCACCTCGTTATCAATAGCTCTCACTTGATTAACACCTTTATTTATATATCTATCCAAAACATTGTCAGCCCATGAATCTGTCATTAAACCTAGAGACTGCTTAAATCCATTCAACATATTAGCAGCGCCAGCTTCAATATCCTCTAAAAACCATTATCTGGACCATTTTTTAATATATCATTTTTTGGTCATTCAATTCAGATACTTTCTGCTGAGTTTGTTTTATCTCCTCTAATATAAGTAAACTATCAATATAGGCATTTACAGCAGCAGTAGCTTGCTCCGTATTTATTTTCTCAAGAGTAAGACTACCCAAATATTCAGGAGATAGTTCATTTAATCTTTTTATAGCAGCCTCCCTCTCCTCTTTACTTCTTTTCTCATCCCTAGCTATATTTAAGAAATCCTTAACTGATGCAGCTTCTTGATTTACAATAGAAACAGATCGTCTACGAATATCTTGAAGATTTCTTTCCAAACGTTCACTCTCACTTAACTGTTTATTAGTATCAATAAGTAAACCTATGAGGGATGCACCTATTGTTAGGAGTAATCCCCATGGGTGTGCCTTTGCAACACTATATAAAGTTTTTAGCCCCGCGACAATTTTACCAGTCCAAAGTACTTTAGCTTTATCTGCAATAACTGAAGCATTGACAGCAATAGTATATCCTGCAATGGAAGTTGTTGCAAATATAATGGCATTTTTATATTCACTAAATATGGATACTATTTTAACTAATCCTTTAACTGTAAGACTACCGGTACTCACCATGTATTTCATAACTGGAAGTAACCGTTCTCCAAGTTCGATCCGGATTTCCTTAAAATGTTTCTTAGCTTTATCCAGCTCTGCCTGAACCGTCGTATTTTGTACATTATACTCATTCGTAATACTGGTACCATCAATGAAAGCCTGATTAGCAGTTTCCTGTTCTTTACGGACTTTCTCAATATTGCTAGCTAATGCGCTGATAACTCCTGCCGCTTCAGCACCACTCAACTTCATTTCCTTTAAAACAGGTGCCATTTTATCCATGCCACCTAATTTCCCCAAACTAGCAAGGAACTGAAGAACAGCTTCATTAGCATCCGTCTCCATCAGCGTAGTAAATTGCTTAACGTCCATTTGGGCTATCTTGGCATACTTTGCAGGCTCCTGATATAATTTTAAGATCAATCCTTGTAAAGCGGTACTAGCCATTTCGCTACGAAGCATATTTTGATCGAGTGCCGAAGCAAAGCCCATGACATCAGTAATTGAAAGTTTTGCCTGTTTTGCAACTCCTCCCATGCGCGCACTGAATTCCACCAAATAAGGTTCAGCAGCACTAGAATTTTGTGCAACTTCGTTCACCGCACTACCGATAGCTAACATATTTTCTTTCATTGAACGTTCGCTATCACCAAACATATCTGCCAACTTACCAATATTCTTGATAGCATCCTGTCCCAGGTCCTCCCCAAGTGCAACATCAATCATATTAGCAGCTTCTACAAACTCCAAAACATCGTTTTTCGCTGTAATCCCAAGCCGTCCGGCATCTCCAGCAAGTTCATTTAAACGTTCACGCGCGGTACGGGTATCCATCTTCTTAAACTCTGCATTTAAACCGGATACCTGTTCACTCGTCATACCAGTATATTTGCGTACCTGGCTTTCCGCTTCCTGCATCTGTGCAAACTCATCCACACATTTACGGGCGGTTAAGGTTATTCCGGTCAATGAAGCAATTACACTCGCACCGATAGCTGCATATTTATTAAATCCATCAGTCAATTTTGATAAAGAGAACTTAGTAGAATCCGCTGTGCCTTTTAGCTCTTTCATTCTTTGGTTAACTGCGTCCAGTTGTGCTTTATACTGAGTGTATAGTGGACTATCACCCGGCAAATTCCGTAGAATGGCATTCAGTTCTTTTTGCCTGTTTTGGAGTTCCTTCACACTCAAACTTCCGATACCTATCTTTTCAAAGAGTTTATCATACTCGGTCTGTAGTGCTTTAACGACTTCCTTTTGTGCTTTATACTCTGCACTATTCTCTCCAAATTTCTTTTTCAGAGAATTCAAAGTTTTATTGGCTGAACGCATTTGCTCTTCCAGCTCAATCATTTTTTGCCTTGCACTATCCTGTTGAATAACAATTTCCAGTTGTACTCTGTCTATCTTTAAACTCATAGTTTCCCAACTAATTAATTAATACACAAAAGTACCCTCCAAAGAAGCCTTAAAAAAAGGACACAAAAAAGGCCCGCACTTGTATTTGCGAGCCTTATATTCTAGCCATCCAACCATCGTCCACTGTCCAGCCATGTACCGCCATCTCTCCATTTCCCATCTGTCAGAATCCACCGTTTTTCTGCTTCTACATCACTAATCCGGATCGGATAGAATGTGCCTTGCCATGCTCCAGACCTTCCATCAGCATTGATAACATCCTCTATCTCTTTACAGACATAACGTTTGTTCCGGATTTCAAATATATTCCGCGTATCATAAACGTTAACATCATAACTCTTTATCTTGATGCCGTGCTTATAATCAATATCGTACATACGTGAATAGAGCATTTTATCTAAATATGCTAAGCGCAAATTACCTGTATATGGGGTGTCCTCACAGTTAAAAGAATGAGGGTAATCAATCGTGAAAACTTTAGGGTTAAAATCCTTATCATCTTTGCGCTTTACATAAAGAGTCATCGGTGACATTCCTTTGTAGTATGATACATAAATCTTTTGTTGATTCTTCTCTTTTCCGTAGGGATGTTTTCTCCGCTTTGTATTAACTCATAAATGCCATTACTTTCATCACTGGTACCAATCTTGCTTCCAGATATTTTTGGAACTGTTACAAGTGATCGTTCAGAGTCGGGCATAAATACCGGCTCCATACCACTCTCATAAGTGATCCGTTCTATACCATAGTTCGTCATATCGGAAGGCATAATGTTTAATTTGATTTCATTTTCACTCTGCTCCCGAAGAACATCACCAAACATATTTACTTCATCTGTGTGCCATCCCCTATTCGAATCATCAGGCACCGTAATGTAGTACCGGCAACTATCATGCGTATAAAACAGATAGTTTTTAACAGCCTGGTATCCGGATGAGCTAATACTTTCTACAAATTGAGTGAATTCCAGTACTGTATCAAAATCCTTTCGGGTCGCAGAAGAAAGAATATTTTTATCTATGTGCTGTGGCTTGTAATATTCACTGTCTGTCGATTCTATCAACACATTACTTTGAGAAGGGTCTTTGTCGTTCTCCCCTCTTCTGTTTCGTATTCATCTACAACTTGCTGAACATGGCAAACCTGTGCATTTTTAAAATATTCTGCCCTGAACAGTATAGAAACTTCCTTCTTTCTATTATTGACAAGAAAACACAAATTAAAAAAACTCTCAAATTCCGTGATGAGTTCATTTATAGTCCATCCGGGAAACATTTTTGCATATTGGTTGGGATGCCCATTTTGTGGCAAATAGAGCAAATTCCACTCCGAATCTTCCAACTGATTAGTCAAAACTGTATATCCAAGCGCTTTCATTAACTTTCTAATATAACGTGAATTCGATATAAAATCAAAAAATAGCAAGTTGTCCGTCATTGACAAAGTTTACGTCAATGGCGGGCTTCTTTCAAAAAAGCAATATGCTGCTATGGCCGACAAAGAGTTGGCTATAAAGTTATTGAATGAACGATGTCTGGAGTGTTCTATCTGCGCAATGTTCTTCAATTCGTCATTGACTGTTTCGATCAAGGCTCTTTTCTGAGCAAAATCTTGTCGACAATACTCATCAGTGAATTCTTCATATTGTTTTTAACTTTAGTGGCAAGCTGTATGCCATTAAGGAAAAGGTTCTCAAACAGAGCCTGACCAATATATCCTTTGTCTGCGCATAGTTTTCCTTTGATATTCTCCAGAAACTTACCTTGCTTCAACGGTTCCCGGTCATCCACGTTTCCAGGCGTGAACATAAAATTGAGAATCTCACCCTTGTCATTGATTATCAGATGCAATTTGAACCCGAAGAACCATCCCATTGAACATTTTCCACGCTCGGCAAGTCCCTCAAATGTCTTATGAATAAGGATTCTTTGGTTACGACAAACACGTAAAGGAGTGGAGTCGACAAAACTGATGCCGGTACAGGTTCCCAGCAGTACTTTTTTGATGAAGATGGTCATGGGAAGCAATACTTCCTTCTCCAGTTCCACAAAACGGTTATAAGAAACCTGACGCGGAAAAAGGTGTTGCAGATGTTTACAGACATATTCCTTATAGTAATGCTTGAGACAGCGGAAACCACCGGAGTGAAACAGGATTAGAATAACCATAATCTCGGCATCACTCATACGGTTGAGCTTGTTACGATGCTTGGTCTTCTTATACTCAATCATATATTTTTCCTGTTGAAATGTAAATTCCTTGCAAAAATCATCGGCCATGCAATAAATCTCTGTAACTTTAGACTCTGGAAACATAGTGGTAATCGTTTAAATGTTATAATTGGACACTATAAATTTAATGATTTTATTGCTATGTTTCTAATTGTCAGCAAAATATATTTATTCTTATATCGAATTCACGTTAATATAAGCACAAAGATACGGTTGCAGATAAATATCCACTCCTGTTTCTCTCAAATAGTTGGCAGATATAGTTGGCTTTGAAGTAGTAACAGCAGTTACAGCTACCCTCCATCCATTAATCACACCCTTGTCTGTCATTACAGGAGGTATGCAATAATCCACGTCCGGATATATGCGTTTTACCAAGTTATTGATAATGCCTGTTGGTATTTCATCTTCTCCCATATCCAACGATGATACAAGCAAATCGTTTCCAATGAAAGAATTCAATTCGGAGTTTCCCGAAGCTATTTGTATAGATACTGTTGAATCTGTCCATCCCATTATAATTTCCGTACCATTGCAATACACCCGGTTATCAGCAACCAATACAGCCTGTCTCTTGGTCTTTAGTTCGGAGATAGAATTCAATCTGTTCAGATGTGCATATAAGTCTGCATTAATTGAATTACTAAGCTGAAGAGTAATATCATACGTATACTCCCCATTTTTTGTAAAAAACGGATTCTCACGTTTTACAGAAGTGCTAAAGTCGGCAGGAAGTACCACCGAAGTCCCATCAATATATAATTCAGTCATAGTCTGCTATCGTTAATCCCAAACTCAATCCATTGAATCCTCCAAACATAGAATATTCCCATTCCGTCCGCATTTTACTTCCTACAGAAAGATAATTGCAGTACTCATCTTGCCGAATTATTTCTTTCAATACACACATAATTCGCTGCAACTTGGCATAATGGAGTAATTCTTCCTCATCAGTCTTACTACCGGAAGCAATCTTTTCACAAATAAAGAAGATTACCTGATTATCCTCCTGCCAGTTATCTTTGTTTTTAGAATCTCCTTCCGCATCCGGATAATTAGCACACAGAAACACGCCTGTTTTATCTTTGAGTTTCTTGACCATGTGTTCCTCTTTAACTGCCAGGAAACAACAATCAATCTTATCTTCGCTCTTCCGATTAACTTTAACCTGAAGTTCCACCATTAGTTCTCTGAACCGGATGATATCTATCATAATTAAATTAAGTTATTATGTTCAACATCTGCCATTTTAAATGTAAATTCTATAGCTTTCAGTATGCTACGGTTAAAGCTACGTTCATAATTCTGTTTTGTCACAATAATAGGGAACCAACTATCTTCATACCAGATATCAACTTCTTGTGCATTTAGCAAATTATGCCATAACTTATAATCACTTTGCAAGAAAATAACCCCACTGCTAACTGTGTATTCATCTTTTGGCTTTACTCCAAATTTACGATCCACACCAAACATCTTTGCCGTATCACTTTCGTCATTGCCCTTCATAGTCATACTACCTACAGTAGTCATCGTTTCCGGCATATCATATACATTCTTATATCGGAAACGTTGAACCTCTTCATATCTCGTCTGATCTACTAAAAACTTAAAAACGTCACTTCCTTTCACCAATTCATAACTACGGATCATTTCATTTATATCTGGAAGAATATTCCCAACCCTTTCCATACTTACATCCAAAGTTACAGGCATTTTTTCCCCTTTATGTACATATAGTTGTTCCGGATAAACCGCTCCGGATAAAGTACGGACATTCAATAACACTTTATCACCATCTGTAAATACGCTACTTGCATACTCCATTGCACCATTACGTGTCACTTTCTCCCGAACCTCACTCAACCATCCCGGAGCCGATGCCTCTTTTTTTTTTTGTCTGCAGCCGGCTAAACATCACATAACTTTGTGAATCTTGTAGTCCATTGATAAAGAAAAGTAAAGGTACCAGCAGCATTTGTCTGCCAACTTGCTTCTCCAGCACACCATACTCCCCATAAAGCCAACTCACAGAATTTGCCCAGTTTTCGCACTCTTACCTGATAGTTGGCATCCGGAACATATTCCTCTTCCAAAACCGTTTTACCTCCATACTGCACAGAGAAAGTTATGGTAAAATCCGTATCTATAATATAATCCTGCATCGTAGCACAGAACTCTTCTGCTCTAGGTCTTTGAATCACATTCATAATCTCATGTATTTGTTATGTTTATCATTCTCTGGTAACAGATTATAGGTGACCGCTCCACCGTCTCTTGCCTTCTTCATCTCATCAATCCAAACCATAGCATCATCATTCATCCATTCGGATAATAACTTGATATCCTCAATAGATGCAGGATCGCTCTCCATTGCACCACTTGCAGACACATATCCCCTGATTACTCCTGCTGGAATAATTTTCAGTTGCATACGTCTTAGGGCAATACTCATTCCCAATAATGTAACAGCTTTGCAAGCTGCAAAATGCGCTTCATTATCTTCATTCATAGTCAAAAGCGTATCCCATCCGTTTCCATACGCCTTCTTCACATGAAGTAATTGTGCCTCCTTGATGAATGGCAACAATAACATAAAAGTACGCTCGCTCTTGTCAATAGGAAAATAGGTGTCAAAATCCGCTCCACTGCGTATCAGTAATAGCTGAGACATTTTATAAGCCCGACTCTCTTTCCATTCCTTAATTTCGGAAGTATTGAGATAACGTATCAAAGCGTCTACCGCTTTATAATAATCTTCCATATGCCGGACATCATCCCTATCTAATTGCCATTCCCAAAGGGAGCTTTTCACTGTTATCTGTAGCGATTTTGAATTTACGCCCATCATCTTCATGACTTAGATCATTTTTTGGTACATACGTAATGTAGCCAACAAAGCGATAGGCCGTTGTACTTTCTTTATAAGGTCTTGATCTGCATCCTCTTTTGTCTCTTTATACCAGCCTTCCACTTTTTTGTATAGTTCAACACCAATCAATGCGGAAATTTCCTCTGTTGCCAACTCAATATCAGTTATGATTTTATTGAAATCATTATTTGCATAATAATTCCCAGTCAGTTCCCGTAGTTCCCTACTACCATTATCATCCTTATTGAATATCATACTATATCATTTATTTGTTACGCTTTAATAAAGCATCTGCTTTGTATTTATCATCCAGCAACTTCATCATTACGCGGAGTAATAATGTATCATCCGCTTTTTCTATATTTCCAAAAATTCCGGATTCTGCTACGGAAAACAGAATTCCACTCATTCCCAGATTTTGCTCCTTGGGCGTGTTCGCGTCCTGTGTTTCTTTGGTAAAGATGGATTCGAATGAAATCTCTATTCCATCAATAATAAATGTGCCTGTAAGCAAATAGTGACAGAAGAAAGCAAACCATGCATATACTCCCCACTGAACCTGCTTCGGCATCATCCTAATCCTGTTTGAATAGAAATTTATTCGTTCCTGCTTAAATTCTTCCCTGTATTTACCGTCAAAATCAGACTTTCCTATTTTTGCTCCTGGACAACGATAAAGAATACCGCATAAGGCTTGCAATAAAGAAGGATCTTGTGTATCATTGTAGCCATTCATCATCATAACCGCATTACGGAATTCCCCAAATGTCAAATCACTGCCATGAGAAAGCGGACCTTTATATTGTTTCCATTCAGGTAACAGATTCTTTGTGCTTGAAAAGATAAGTTCAACCTCTTTCCCTTCTTTACTTTCACTCCACATCCATCCCAGCGTCAACGCCAATTCATCAATCAAAATATAATAATCAATGCTACTCTTTCTCCGGATGCCACGATTGGAAAGAACAAAACGGCACCACTCTCGTTTCACGTCCATTAAAGTTATTTTAGGGCGTTCTATTAATTTCTGACGCAAGCGGAGCAAGTATAACCACTCTGCAGGAAGAACTTCCTCCCAACAATCCGGAAAATCTATCTGTTTGTTATTCATAATTACATCTGATTTATTGCCCGTTTATCTGACGTTACATTATCCTCTTTATTGATAACCTTGCGATACATGCCAACAAAAAGACCTTTCTTATGTGGAAAGTTTATTCTGATCGCATCATTCAGAGCCTCCAACGCTATTTCCTCCGGGATTTGCGTATCAGCTCCATAGAAGATCTTTAATGCATATAGCATTTGGCTGCCACTGTCACCTTTGCCGTCGATGATGATGTTGTATAACGCAGGATTCAATCCAAAGCCGCTTGTAGTAGAGCTATCAGCTATCCTTGATATTTCCGCCTGTGCTGCGATGTATTTATCTACGTTCATTTCGATTGGCTCGATTTTCCATGATTGCAGGTTTCCGTCCTGATCCACAAAGTCCACACAAGTGAAGAATTTACCTGCATTCTTTTTACCGGCCATGACATCTGCAATCCTCTTGGTAAGTTCATCCCGCAAACGGTCTATTTCTTCGTATATCTGTGCTTCTCTCCATTCTTCGTGCATGGCACGTATCATTTCTTCTTTCTGCCTCCAATACTCTTCCGGCTCATGAACAATGTATGCAGATGCAATCATATTCTCATTTAGATATTGGATTATTTCCGGAAGGGTATTAGCATCCAATAGCCAGGGAATCGAACCATGAAAACTGGAAATCGCATACATATTGCGCCCAAAACTACGCATACTATGATATTTCACAGCGGTTTCCGTAGCTGAAGGATTCCATTTATCGAAGATGCTATACAACATCATCCTCTTACTGGTATAACTGTCAAAATCCCCAATAAGAAATTGTTTCACATCTTCCAATCTCCGGCTGTCATTCTCCGGCCATACCATCCGGCAATCTGTACTGTGAAGGGCTTCCAAACGGGTTATCCACGGTTTACCGATCCGGATTGATTTGGCTGCATAGTATTTCACAAATACTCCTTTCATGTGATTGTACTCTACAAAAGCATTACGAATATAACTCCGATAATCCCATGTATCAAGCCATTCCTGTATCTCATTATCTATCAACCACTCTTGCACACGTTCGTTGTTGACTACATTCACCCGATAAAGCATCGGACCTTGACCATACATCAAACCTGTTTTGCGATCCAAAATGCCCGGTCCCAGATTATTCTTTTCAAGAATGTCACGTACTGTCTTCGGAAGATTATTATCAATTCCCCAGGGAACAACGCGAACTCCAGCTATTGTCACCGGATCACCATCCCAGTTGGAGGAAGAACCATTAAAAAACTACTTAGTTCATTGTTACCTAAACTCATATTGATGGCATAGGTACCTACTCCAGCATCAACAAACCGGAAGCCTCCAATTTTCTCCTTTATTTCAGCCATTATAATTCAATTTTCTATTTTCCAATATCCCTTTTAAGCGGGCGATTTCCGCATCACTCAAGCCATGTATAACTCTCGAAATCAATCGGTTCAGCCCTCCATACATATTTTTTGCATACCATCTCGTATTTTTCTTCACCGGATTCCGGTTTGCTTTCATTCCCCAAACCGTCCGGTTTGTATCAACTTGATGCCGATTCTTCTTATTTCCCGCAATTTCAAAAGCACGACCATAAGAAAAGAAACTAACCTTTAATCCCGGATTCTCTCCGTCATGGAAAGTTTTATAATCTATGCTATCATGCAAAGCATCCGTCTGCATGAGCTCTCTTGTCTCTATAGCTTCAGTAAGTATATCACAAAGCCATTCTCCGTGCTGTGACAGTTCCTCCTCAATAAAAAGGGTCTTTAATTCCTTGCTTTCGTTACTTTCCATTATTACACTAACTATATTGCAAAATTACATACGAGAAAGACCTTAAAAAAGGACACAAAAAGCCCCGACTGCACTCACAATCGGGGCTTTTTATTATTTCAAACCTTAGATTTGCTCAAATCTTATTTTATCATTTAGCAGGAATCAAATTTCTTTCTATATATACTTCCTCATTTAAATCTCCATTTTTCAGAGATTTACCATCTTTGCTACTATATTTCAGTTTTTTATCTCCGTATTTAATCACATCAGGTGTCATGCCTGTCTCTGATTTAATTTCATCAATGACTAAAAATAATTCGCGTAGGTCTTTTAAACCTGAAAGGAAATAATGTATCTCACTGTCTTTCATCTGAATCTCTTTTCTCGTTTACAACTATTCTTTGGTCATTCAAAGCTAAATCCAATTGATTACGAAGTTCTATTAGTTCTTCCCTAGCACAAGTGCATATATATTTAGAATATAAAGCAATAGTATATTCTTCCATGCACTTTATACCACCTGAATAACTACAGCTTTTTATAATTTTAAATATCGGATTACTCATAGTTTAACTCCTTTCTCTCCATTAGATTGGAGTGCATTTTGCAAACAAGCTATTAATTCAACAACCTCTTCACCTGTCAATTCACACAATTCATAGTTACCTAGATAACTGATATTATAGTTATATTCTCCAGATTCAGTATCAGTATGTTTACGTTCACTTGTCACGAAGATGTTTTTATTAGTTATAGATTTATCCCGTTTCATAATGTACCTCCTTTCATCATTGAGGCATTGATACGTATATTCACACGGCTATTGCCCACGATGAAATTCATTTCACCGTTTTCGTCTTTACTCGTCCAGACTTTATCATGTCCGGAAGTAATCAAATCACTAATTTTGTTGAAAAATTCTTGGACTTTCTTTGCCTCTACGCATTTGGTGAGGACTTTTTTTTCTTTTTTCATATCACTGTATTTTTTGACATTTCGGCAATTATAGAACACAAGAACGGCCGCCATTTCCCGTGTCGTCAAACAATACAGTGATAATTGCCGAGGCAATAACAATGTTTGGGAAAGGCAGCCGCCTATTTCGTATGTATCATTTTCCAAAGACTAGGAAAACGTTGTATAAGGACATAAAAAAGGCCCACCAAATATCATGAGCATTATACGATGCACATCGACGATTAAAAAAAAATCGTATTGTTTGACTCTGCAAATATGAGGATAAAATTTGAAAGTGCAAAAGAAAAGTGGCATTTTTAGTGCTATCCTTATCTATTCATTCTCATCTTCATCTAAACTAGCAGCCGTTTCTTTGAATAACTTCTGCTGTTTTAACCATTCTTCCTTAGTCTGATTATCATTCTCCATTGATCTTTCAATTGCTAATGTTTCTTTATATTCTGAAGCAAGAGCCGTCATTGTCCACTTTACTTCAACTTCTCTCTTTTCAACTTCCTTCCTTATATCTGAAATTGGTATTCGGAAAAATTCTTTTCGAGGATTAACCTTATTGACTTGATTCTGTACAAAGAAACGATGAAGTTCAGTTTCTAATTTAGGAGCATCTTCACAATATATCATAGCATGAACATCAAAGGGGAAAGGTACACTTGCATCTCCAAGTTCACGAACACGATCTAAAGGTTCAAGTCTCCTTGTCATACCTATTTTATAAACATTCTCTCCAAATGAACCAATATTAGAGATAATATATACATGTCCTGACTTTGTTTGTTGAGCCATGGATAACGCCCTTTGATTTTTGGCTTCTGCTTCAATTAATTTTTGTTCTAAATCAGCTAATTGTTCCTCATATTTTGCTTTTTGCTCTTCACTAGCCTTGGCAATAGCCTGTTGTGCTTTTTCCATAGCCTTTCGAATAGTTTCCTCTTCCTTAGCAGCATCACGCATTGCTTTTTCATATTCCCGTCTTGCTTTCTCTTCTTCACGAATTTGCTCTTTTTATACGGCGTTGTTCTTCACGTTCTTGTAGTTTTAGTTCATTTACAGCAACGCCCCATTTCAATTCGTCAAGTCTAGAATCAAGATATATAGAATTTATACGAGCGTTTCTGAAAGCAGCACCCAAATAATTAACCAGACTATATGCATCCTGTATTTTTTGTTCCAATATTCCATAATTATCTTTTTTAATCATGGCTAAAATAGTATCTACTTTACCATTAAAAGCATCAAGAACAAAATTTATAGCAGTATCTTTTCTGTTTTTCTCCACATAATCACATGAAGCGGCATCACCATTCTTCATCAACATACGAGTTCTTTCACGTGCGTCTTTTAATCTTTGTCCGGCTTCATCATATCCAAATTCATCCGCCAAATCATCTAACAGAGAAAAAGTTGGTTTCAAATATTCATCTCCATATCCTTCTATTACATTTTTCATTGCCTTTGAAACCTCTTCGTAATGTTTGGCTTTATTAGCAATATCATATGCTTCTCCTGCTATTTCTTTAGCCTTGTTCTCCGCTTCTGATAATATCAATGCCGCTTGTCTAGTTGCATCTTCTCTAACCTTCTCTGCTTCATCTTTTGCTCTTTGTAAAAGCTCCTTGTTTGATTTCTTAATAATAGCCGTCTCATCATTGGTTATTTGTACTTCACTCCGAGATTTAGATATAATTGATTCAGCTTCATCATCCGCTTTGTCTAATATTTCTTGAGCTCTTTTCTCTGCATCAGTAATAATCAGCTTCATCTGCTGTTGAGCACCAGCCAAGATTAATTCGCTTTCTTCTTTTGCTCTTTTTAGCCTATCTTCAGCTTCCTCATCAGCGTTCAATGCAGCTTCATACTTGGATAGCTTTTGATTAATGCTTCTTAATTCCAAATTTCGCTTCATTATCTGTTCTTTTTCATCGTGTAATTTTTCATTTTCAAAACTTACACTTTTCCCTTTTCTTTTAGTGATACAATGTTACCTATTAGTACCCATAGCACAATCAAAAGGATAATAATAATCCATTCCATAGCATCAGATATTTAATTAATAATTTTATTTTCTAGTATTTCTATTGTATTTTTTGCCTAAAACATTAATTATGAACGAGCTTGAATTAAGAAAATACTGCCTTGATCAAGCAGTGACTATCATTGGGTGGACGGCTACAACATTTTGGCCACGCCCCGAACTAAATCCGGTTATTCTTGCCGATATATTATATCGCTATCTTACTACCGGTGAAATAATACAATTTGAATTACCGGGAACCCGTAGGCAAAGCAACACTCAATGAAAATTTTATTGAACTAACAGTTACTTTCTCTTCATTCAATTCTATCACGGCTGTTGAAATTTCCATCACCGTTTCTTTTATAAAATCTTTTAGTTCCATAATTAAAAAATCATCTCCTCATATCGTGCGCCAACCGGAACCACCCGGAACCCGATTGTTTACGGGTTACACGATATGAGGAGATGAATTTGTCGGTTTATATTTGGCAATGCGAATATGCAGATATTATTTGAGAGTGCCAAAGAAAAAGGTTATTTTTGTCAAAAATATTAAGAGGTATGTTTGAAATAGAATTAGCTACTTATCACAAGAATTTAGAACGTCTTCGTGAAGAAAACCCTTTGGGTGGCTTTGTCGTAATTAAAGGTGATGAGATTTTAGATGTATGGTTAAACGATCTTGATGCCCTTAAAGAAGGTGTCAAAGCGTATGGACGTATTCAATTTATGATTAAAAACATTAATGAAAAGCCTATAAACATCAGTGCATTTGGAAGTGCTAGCACTAAAATAGAATACAATTCAGACGCACATCGCACACTCGATGATAAAATAAAAACTGCACTAAAAAAAGAAAAAAACGAAATACCATCATTAATACACGGTGGATATACAGAACCATCACCTGTGTAAAATAAAAAGTTCAAACCTGTGGGACCCTTTTGCTTATCAAAACAGGAAAAATAGAATATCCCTGTAATGCCATGTGTAACACGAGAAGTAAAAACACCATTTCATACAGTTGAATCAAATTCATATCAATTAATTTTCAAAATACCCAACGAAAAAGAATATTTTCCAGTAACAGCAGTTGCTGTTGATTTATCCTATGAAAATCATAAAGCTATTATTGGTAGAGATTTTCTGCAATACTGTACTTTGGTTTATAGTGGAACCGATAAGTCCGGCTATTTACTAATAAAAAAAAAAGCGGAGAAAAACTCCGCTTTAACTTATCATTTCTTATGCTTTTTATCATACTCCTCTTTCGTAATGAGCCCTTCTTTCAATTGTTCATCAGAAGTAACCTTTTTCGACAATAACCAATGGTATGTATTTTGATTACTAGCTGTTACAACATAAGCTTGTTCAAACTCCCATCCGCGTTTTCCCATATAGTTCATAGCATCTACCATAGAGTTAAACTCTAATTTTTCACCCTCATCATCAACTAAATATTGCTTGGCATCACCAGACCAATATTTAGTTTTTTGCCCGAAATCGACAGTTACAATAACTTTAGTACTCATAAACTTACCCATACCGAGTAATTCACAAAACACTTTGTATGACTCTTGAGCCATTACATTCACGCTGACAAACATCAGCATTAGAAAAATAATCTTCTTCATTTCATTAAATATTTAGTAAAAATGTGTGTGCGTACTATACAAAAAAACACCTCCTCATATTGTGCATTGACTGGAATCATCCAAGACCCAATATATAGATTACACAATATGAGGAGGTGAATCATTTGTTTGTGCCCAACACACAAATATCAATATAATATTTAATAATACCAAAATATAATAACAAAATATGCGCTTTAAAGAATAAAAAAAGGGCTCCCAACCCGTGGAAGCCCTTTTTACTTGTCAAAGTTTTGCCTCATGCCAATGAAGCCAAAATATCTTAAATAGCCCTTATAATGTATCTTTAACCTCATCATTATCTTCTTTTCCATCTTTCGAGTTATCATTCTCTTTCTTTTTTAGGAGCTCCGTAATCTTCTTCAGGACTAGTTAGTAGATCAATCTCTTTATCAAACAATTTAAAGATTCTTTTAGTAACCATTAAAATATTCATAACTAAGTGAGCAACTCCTCCATAAAAAAGTATTCCTATAGGAAAAAAAAGATAAATGAAATGAACTGTTATCTTAAATAAAAATATAGTATTACATATTGGTGACTCAAAAATGTTTGGTAAACAACACAGTCATCTCCAATCGTTAAGTTCATTAGTAATGACAATACTAACAAAAAAAGAGATACTGGAATTAAATAGCAGATGTTATAAAATGTTTCTTTAATTAGAGGTATTCTTTCTTTATTATGACGAGTTTTGATTTTATTCATTACGAATGAAATCATTGTTGCTAACAAACTTATAAATATTGGAATAAAGATAGACAAAAATAAAGTAAGGATGCCTAATATGGCCTTTGTATCGTTATAGAATAAGAGACTACACAGAATCCCCAACAACAGTGGTAATCCTATAAATACCCATTTATTATTAGGATCAGCTTTCAGAATTTCTTTTTTTCTTTCTGAAAGATCTCTAATATTTATAAGGCAGTGAACACTAAAGTTACACCACGCTGATTTATCATAACTTTTAGTTATAAGGACGATATTTATCGTCCTTTTTTTGTTTCGATACAAAGATAACACATTATATTTACTATCGAAAATATTTGTCTTTTTATTTGCATATCTCGTTTATTTTCACTATATTGTAGCAACATAAAAGATAAGCGTTATGAAAAAGAGAAGGAAAAGAAAAAGCATCGTAGATTTCAGAGCTTCTTTCCCGGACGAAGAAAGCGCAATCAGATACTACGAGAGTGTAAGATGGGCAAATGGAGTGGTTTCGCCATTCGATGAAACATCTAAAGTGTACAAATGCAAGAACGGTAAATATAAGTGCAAGAATACCGGGAAGTACTTCACTTATAGGACTGGTACGTTTTTCGCTAACTCTAAGTTAGGAATGAGAGATTGGTTATACGCTATTATTATGATTGCCAACCGTAAGAACGCTATATCTTCATACCAATTAGCAGATGATTTGGATATTCCACAGAAAACAGCGTGGTATATGCTTCACAGAATAAGAACTGCAATGGCTAAAGAAAACAATCAGAAGCTATCTGGTGACGTTGAGATAGATGAAACATTTGTAGGTGGAAAGAATATTAATCGCCATAAAGATAAGAAAGTAGAGAAATGTCAAGGACGTAGCTACAAGGATAAAGTTCCTGTATTTGGGGCTATAGAAAGAGGTGGGAATCTTTTTGCTAAGGTTGTTCCTAACACCCAAGCAAAGACGCTCGTCCCGATTGTGAAAAAGAATGTTGATGTAGGAAGTTCAGTTTATACTGATGGTTGGAGCTACAAAGGACTAGAGAAGAAATACACGCAAATGTCTGTAGACCACGGCAAACATTTCTACGGGATGATTCTAGTTACTGATGATGGAGAGATAATCGAAATCACAACTAACAGAATAGAAAACGCTTGGTCGGTATTTAAACGAACTATAAAAAGGAACATATATCCATGTCAGCAAGAAGTATCTACAAAGATACGTTGACGAATTTGTTTTCCGATTTAACACCCGAAAAATTAGCAAATACGAGAGAATTGAATTACTTTTGCAATATGCAGCAGCTTAAATATTATGGCAAATAATAAAGACATAAAGAAGAACAAACCTAAGAAGGAAAAGAAAAAGAGGAAACCTGTATATGAGATACAAGGCTTCGTCCTTACTATACCCGAAGATAAGCTAAAAGAAGTGCTGCTAGAAATGAGCAATCCAAAGAAAAAGGGTGATTTATCTTATTTTTTTGGAAATAAGTAATTCAAGATAATAGCAGGAAGAGCTAATATATTAGCTGTTGCAGTAGTCAATAATGCTACAAATACTGTATCAGAAACTTTGTATACACATTTATCGCAAGGATTTAGTTGTTTCATAGAAAATATTATTACAAATACTTCCCATACCACTAGTATAAAAAGAATCCCACAACCATATAATTTCTTTAGAGAAATGTCTGCGCTTTTATCCTTATTAGATAAATGGCTTTTAGCTTTTTCTTCATCAGACTTTAATATCTTTGCTCCAATAGTATTTTCTAAAGTAGGAGAGTTATCTTCTGAATGTACTTCATTTAAGAAATCTGATGTTGGAGTATCACTTCTTTCCATATTTTGCATTAAAATATACCTCAATAATTTTATCATCTATAGCATCATAAGGTTGAGTAACAGCCCACGGTGCTCCTTCTTCATGTGATTTTTCACTAAGTTTAAAAAGGATTTATTTTTGCTAATGGTAACAATGAGTCTAAAAATGATGTTAATTTCGAGTCTTTTTCTATATTTTCCAATTCATCATCAGTTTTGCCCGAAGGTGAAGTTATAGGATTTGCTATGTAACATTTAAAAGTATCGTATGTTTTTTTTTCAACAGGACCCCATCCCCAAGCATAAAATGGGTCTTTTATTAATTTCTGATGTAGTGTAGGATAAGCTAGCCCATGAGCAAAATATATCATTTTTAAAACAGACATATTTGTTATTGGCTCTCCTTTTTGCAAGACATTTCTTTATAAAATAATCCGCAATAGCTAATCCACTGTATCCTTTATTATACATATATTCTTATTTTCAATGCAAATTAAAACAATTAAATCGAACGATGTATCATTCATTAATAAAATTGGCGATTAATAGTTGGCAATCGCCAACAAATCTTTATCTTTGCACTAAAGATACGAAAAATTGGGGAGAAATCCAATTTTTTGCAGGAAATAGTTGTAGCCTAATCGTCATCAGAATCACCACCTCGGATAACAGAACTAAGGCTATCAGAGAACTTACTCGTTGGGTAAAGTGTACTTCGTCATATACTGACGTGGTGCGCTGCCATTGAGTAAGTGGGCTTGTGGTGAGCCTTGATGACGTATGGCAGTAGCACTACGTCTTTTTTTGTGACTTTGCGTATGGTTATTGCTGAATTGGATAGGGATTTATTCACTTTATGTTTAACTATAAAAAGAAAAAGTTATGAAAAAGTTTCTAAGTATGACGCTGTTGTTTACAGCTATGTTTTTAACGTTCTCTGCGTGTTCAAGCGATGATGACGAAACAAGTTACCCAGACATCACAGGTTCTTGGAGTGAAATAAGTGAAACTCCCGGAGAGTACATATCTAGTTATATGGAAGTGATGTGGACTTTCAATTCCGATAATACGGCTACTCAAAGGGTTATTCTAAAATTCAACAATGTTACTTCCAGGGACACAAGTACTAATTTTACTTATGATTATAAAGGCAGTACCATTACTTTGAAGAATGATAAGGTAACATTAGATTATGAAATAAGCATTTCAGGCAACAAAATGAAATTAGGAAATGAAAAAAGATGGCTACTTCAATCTAACTAAAAAGTAACAATGAACTTAATAATTTGTCTAATCATTTGGCGAGCTTGCACGATCTTTGCAGGATTAACAAAAAAGTAATTGTCTGTACGGAAATAATTTGCTATCTTAGCAACCAATTAATACCGGAGGATTTTCCTCCGGTATAACTTTTAGTTATAATAAACAATGCAGTGTAGCTTTAGTAATTACTGCCATTTATAAATGTAAATGTCTTTTTTTCATCTATTCAAATACTTTGAAATCAGGATTATCTTCTATAAATTTTTTTGTTGCTTTTTTTTATTGATTCATAATCAGAGAAGCCTTTAGTATTTCTATTGACATCTAAGTCATAGTACGGATGAATGATGTTTTCTCCTCGTCATTCAAATACAAAGTCCTCGTCTTTCCTCCTCCAATTGTGGATGACACCTTTTGAGTTGAGTCTTCAAATATAGCGTTTAATTCCGGAGAATCAAATAAATATTTTCCAGAATTAACCATTTCACGAATTTTTTTCTCTTTTACTTCACTCATATTCTTCTTGAATTTCATAGTTAATTCAAGAGTGAAGTCTTCAGAGTCTAAACCGCCAAAGTAGCGTTCAGAAGCATCTGTTGGTATAGAGTTAGCGGACAGAGATAACGAATTATATTTTCCTTCACGAAGTTTCTTTAAATATGCCCCTAACACAACACTACCTCTATCAATTATATAAAGATCTCCTGCTCCGAAATGAAAGTTAAGAAATGATATTAAAATACTTCTTATCAAAGGAAATATACCATTGTTATCTATTCTTTCTAATATGACTAAAGCTTTATCTCCCTTTCTTGGAATCTGAATATAATAGAAAAAAAGGTTTCAAGATGGCTTTACTTTTACCTAAGAAAATCTTTTTAGTCTCATCTTTAGGATCGTCTTTGTCTACAGCTTCATATTCTTTACCATAATAGCCAGTTTCTATTATCCCACAAATATAACGTTTTAGATCACTATGATCATGACCTTCTGGCGGAACTCTTACAGTCATCTTTTCAGCAGGAAGATCCCCTGTTACATTTTTATCAATATATTTAATGAATCCGGTTTCACTATCGGATAATAATTTATAAATATCAGGAGAATCAGCAAATGACCAAGGTTCTTTCTCTCTTTTTTTTCTAATTGTAATTGTATAAGCTTCAATAGTAGTTTTCATAATCATTAGAAATGGCGAATCCCTTTATCAAGATGCGCCCAAAGGTCTAGTATTAACCTTAATCCGATTTTACGGATTACATCTTGAAAAAGGATCCATGTGTTTGTCATTAATGACGTTTTTATACTAAATTCTTGGGGCGACACAAAAGTGCTGAAAAAAACTTATATATCAAAGAAAAAAGCAGAGTTTTTTTACTCTGCTTTTTATAATATTATGTGACAATAAGAGTTCACTCCTGATTTTCAAATAGATTTGCTATGTTCGAAGATTGTTATATACTCTATAGAATATAGCTATTTTGTTACAACTAATCTTTTCCAAACCAAAATAATACTCACAAATAGCTCAACAATCCAAGCTAAAATTGCACCTGCTAATAAAGATGCATAATTTTGAAATCGACTTATTTTATTAGCTTTTTCTATATCTTGTAAATAAATATAAACCCCTTGATTCTCTATAATCTCTTCCAGTTTTTTTCGCCCTTTGTAGCTTATACATCTTGAATTTTTCGATGATGGTTCCGGGAAAATATCCAATACAAGAGTTTTTCCTTGATTTAAAATTATAGAAATCTGAAAATCGTCAGAATAGCCATAAAAATCATTTTTCTCATAATCTGGCATATATAATTGATATAAAGTATATGGATTATCATTAGGAGAGTACATATCTTCACCCCCAAATTTAAAATGCTGGAAATTAAAATCAGAACATAACCCTTTGTTTTTATAATAATACCTTTCAATTCTATTAGTAATTACCTTTTTATTATCTTTTACATTGGACTGATACAAATAATTGCTTTGACATTCATTTTTTGTGTCTTCATAAAACTTATTATATGACTCATCCAGTTTTACATTACTTATATTTGAAATAGTTAAATTTGTGAATCCATATATCATAATAGAATCAATATCTGTACTATTTTTACGACAAAAATAGTTGCAATTAAGCGAACTTTTAGGAAATAATTTATCATTCAGAGAGTTCCTTTCATTAAATATTAGCGAATCATTTCTTTCTTTGAAATCTAAAAATTATTCATCAACTCATAATATAATATTGCACTTTTCTCACGCAAATCACAATGGATATACATTTTATTAAATAATAAAGATTGCGTTTTATTATATACTATACTAGTCTCACGAAACTCCGGATATTGCTTATTGAAAGCATAGAATAATAAAACAATCATCAAAATAAACAATATCAAAATTAGCCATAATCTAACCTTTACCGTCGTTAAAAAGAAGGGTAATTTAGACTTTGCTAGCCAAAAACTAATTTTTTCTTGTTCCAATGCATATTTATTTTGTACCACATAGTTCTACATATTTATTAAATAACAAATATATGATTTTATTTATAGCAGACCTTTTAAAATGGAAAAAATTTGCATTTAAGAACCTTAGTTTTATCATGATATTATTTTATACATTGATTTACTTCAATTTTGATTTAAGTATCCTTATCATTCGAATTATTTCAATAACGTGTGTTACCTAGTCTATTGATATATAATAGGTTATAGATACAATGGATATAGATATACATTATATATGATTATATTTTAGTTATCTTCCAAAATACCTTTTTTGATTTTGCAGTTAGATACGGTTGTTTTTCTTCCAAATTGGGGAGATATTTACATCAGAAAAAATATTTTCAATCATTAATTCACTGATTTTCAACCGTAAAACTATTTGCGGTTTCTAAAAACCGCAAATGAAACGATGTTCTGCCCGACACGCGCCGATCCCTTTTGCGGTCGCACCCCCCTTTTTCGGGGAAAATGTGACAAAATCTTTACAATACCACCACGATCGCATTTTCCCCTAAGAAAATGCTACCTATCTGCCTGCCTACAGGCAGGTGTACAATAAAGCCCCACTATCTTCGCAGACAATGAGGCTAACCATTCGAATAAAACAAAACTATACCCTAGATGCAACAGATATATTGCGCCCAGTCTTCCATATCCGTATCCATTCCTTACGTAACATAAGATATTTAAGTGCATCCGTAAGATTGGTTGACTCTTTAGGTAACCGGTTGGTAGGTAACTTATCTCCAGTCTTTAGTTTGACTATCTCTGAACTACCATCAGAACGGCTTACAGTCTTTGTTCCAGTTATTTCCATCTCACTCTTGAGGTTGGAACAATTATACTGGTCAAATTGAATGGTAAACAATCCTCGTTCTAAATTGCCACTTAACAAATCCATGAAGAAACGATATTCCAAATTACTACCAATATTGCCCTGCCCTATACTCATTAACTGTACCTGCCATCCTGTCCTTGTGCCATCAGCATAGTATTCTATATTCTTTTTTATTTGAGTAGCCATGTCCGCCTTGACTTTATGATAATTATTCATCGAACGATCATAATAGAGTTTCAATATCTTCCGTCTATGTGGTTTAAAATATTCCAAGAAATTATCAGCCAGTTCTCTGGGTGTATTAGGTGGCAACGTATAGAGTTCTTTCAATACTTTGTATTTCTTTTTTGTCCTGTTGCCCAAATACCATAGATAGCATATTACCGGAGTCCATTCCGGCTTCAATGGGCCTATTCATGTCTAAATGCCTAAGTACTGTGCAATCCTCCTTCCATCCCAACGGCTTCTGCTCTATAATCTCATTAACGAATCCATCAGCATAAAAATGCCGGATAGCCAAATTACAGTAAAACATTTGCCCGGCTTCCAATTTGGGGATAATCGAAAGAATATTGCACAGAATTCCTTCAAGTCCCTCGGAGAATTCATCACTAAACCAATCCAGCCCTAAAACGTCTGCGTTGACATAAGAGGATGAAATGAAAAAAAACGATGTACGTGAACGTGTCTTGATCCATCGTTCTTCCCACCGCTTCATATTGCGTCTTGCGAGTTCCAGTGCCCGTTGCAGCTTATTAAGACTTGGAGCTAATGATTTATCAAAGCGATATTTCTTCAGCACTTCATTATATTCCTGTAAGGTAGCTACATACGTCTTTTTCTCTCATTATAGACAAATCCCGCCTGGAGCATTAACAGGATTTTATCTTTATCATTCTGTTTGCTAGTTTCAGAATCCAGTCATATTCGCCAATATGGTTAGGATTAGGCATATCGGTAGTAAGAGTACGACTACGGTACCAAACATTCATTCCATACTTCACCCTGAAACCCCGTACAGCTTTCAACAGATTCGTAAATTTCTCCTCCGGGAAATACTTGACTTCATCACCGAACACTCCAACATACGAACGTCCTGCACCGATAGACGGTCTGTCTAAAGAGATGAATGTGAAATTAAATCCGGTATAGAAAACCATAGTGTTACGCCAGTCCGTACATACATTGTACATTCTTTCCTGCCATTCTTTAGGCGGCTCCTGATTAATCACATAGTGAGTGCCGATTTCCCACCCTAATAGAGAGAGTCCATCTATAAGCGAAGGAATGACATTCTTATGCAAATCTGAATATGTATCAGCTACCCATGCGAACGGTGCGCCCTGACAATCCTGTGCAACTTCTTGCACTCGTTCAGATAATACTTGCACTGTTTTAGCACTGGCACGCCCGGCAATCCAATAAAGCGCCCATGGCATCATTATTGATATGAGCTGGGCCATCCAATTTGCGTATCGCTGTTCTACATCATCAGTCGATGTCTTTAGTTTTTGTTTCCTGGTCATCGAGCATTTCAATTATATCCACATCAATCACTTGCGCATCCCTCTTTAAACGAACTTTCTCCCGCTCCGGAATATCAGGAATAGAATCAATCTGTTCAGCAAGCAATTGCCTGTTAACCTGTGGAATTCCTACAGCCTGCGTATCAAGCATATAAATTTTTATATGCTTTTCGTTGACTTCCTTCCGTTTCTGCGGATCAGGTTTATCCAATTGTTTGACCTTAGCTGCCTGTATCATCAAGTTTCCATACACTTCCATGTCCTTAGAAGAATGTGCATTTATTAATACAACCTGTGCCGCTTTCTGCAAATTATCATACATCATATTTCGGTGAGCGTTATTTTCTACCGAATCATTCGCAAAAAACAGGTTTATAGCCTCATTATACATTTCCCTGGCCCTAGCTCTTTTTACCTGAAAAGGATCATGCATAAGGAAAGATATTGCATTATCCTTACCGTACTTCCGCTGTATGCCAATCAGGGCGTACAGCGCATTATAATAGTCCATCTCATCCCCCGTTAGTTCCATTGTACAACCGGATGCCAAGTAATCCTGTAACCTGTCAAAATAAGAAGTTTCAAACATTCTCTATATCTCCGAAAAAAACTTGGTTAATCGCATTCTTAAAACCGACTTCACGACGTAGTTTATCAAGTCGCTGCGCCTGAGTTACATTATCACCAACTTCTGCACTGGCTGTCATTGATAATCCTTCCTTAGCCTGTTGTATCAACTGTCCGCGTTCATAGTGATATTTCAGTGGAGAACCTACCAAATTGAAATACCACTCAAAATCATTCAAAGGAATATTGTAAAACATGGCTATTTGCTTAGGAGTATATCCTATAGCTGCCAGCTTTTCATATTCATCAAAGTTAATCCTGTCATACCATAACGGATTTTCTCTCCACTTAACCAATTCGTCCGCAACGAAACTCATAGACTTCCTTACTTTTTAAAAATACATATTGTTCTTCCATTGCATTCTCGCCATAGACTCATTCAAGTAATCGGTTCACCTCTTCCAATTCAGCTTTGTAACCAGCCAGTCTTTCCCGTCGTTCGATATCCAAATGCGGCTTATCTCCTTTATTCAATTCGTTAGTTACCCGCCAAATATTGTTTTCTATCTGTTTTTGGCGTTTTACAAGTTCTTTTATCGGTAGTCCCAATAGTTCTTTTCTCCTTTTTAAACTCATTAAAAATCGGATGCTTCCCTAATAAAGACTTATTCTGCTGATAATAATTCAGTTCATCCCATATCATCCGGTTTTCAATATAACTGTCTATTAATTGTCTGCTAACAGAAGTACATTGATTCAAATCAGTGCAATCGCGGAGTTGAGAATGTAATTCAACGTATGCATGATATCGTGAAAATTTCCGGGAAGCAAGTGCCTCCAACTCCACCGGACATGATTTCTCGTTTAAAAACGAAAATTCTTCCCGAAAAGACTTGGGTTTACGGCTGAATGTTATCTCTGTTTCTTTCCAGTTTGTCGTAAAATCCTGATTAATATTGTATTTCTTGCAAAGAAATGCAACCATCATTCTCTTATTGCCGGAAGGGTTGGAACGAACCAAACGCAACGTTAATGAAGATACGCCCGACTGTTCCATCAAGCGTATTCCTTCTTGAGCATTTGCTCCATTCTTCAGCCAAGCGATTACAATCTCTTTCACTCTTCAAATTCGGATTTATCCGGGAACATTTCAAGCAAATATTTCATTAGAAAGTCAGAATATCCACTTTCTGCGTTATTCAGGAATATTTTCTTTGATACCAGTTCCTGAAATTTCTTGTGATCCGGTTGCTTGGAGACGATAGACAATGCAATATTATCGCTTTGCCAGTTCAATTCGATAGAAGAAATAGGATCGAACTCTGGAAAGAGAGTATTAAAATAAACAGATGAGATCAAATAACCACCTGTATTCAATTCCGGGAACCTTTCAAACATATCTACAAGACTCTGTTTTCGTAAACAACAGGAGTGTGTGTTCCAAAATCTAATTTGGGAAAATCTGCAAGTAATGCAACTGTACGCTCCATATTATCCCTATAAATGCCTTTATATAGTTCTGGACACAAGATTCCTTTATTTTTAGGAACCTCAATATGAGCCAGCATTACCGGAGCTACAAGGTAGATATCATCATTGGACCAAATAAATTTATCAGTAACTTCATCGGCAGCAATAGCCAATTTTAATTTTTCAAGTACATCAATCTGAGGATTATCTGACACACATTCATGTTCTATGACTGTAACAACATCACTCATCCATTCCTCCCGGTCGCCAATGATGACAACATTAACACCAAAACGCAGGAATTTATCAAAAGAGCGCAATGCCATTTTCAACTCATTCCCTTGTGCTTTGTTTTTAACATAAGGAATTACCACCGTTGTATGATCCAGTATGGCTAAATTCTCTTGAGATGCCAGTCCCCCGCTTGGAGCCTGATCTTGTTCCACACTAGAAGCCTGATTATTTACTGAATCAGCTTCCACTTTTTTTCCTTCTTCCTTTTTAGTTCTCATATTCTTATTTTTGATACACAAAAGTACCATTATCCCAATACAGGCAAAGGACACAAAAAGAGGTGCTATATCCAATATGGATATGCACCTCTTCTCAACACAACAAACAAACTTATTTATAGACCTCCTTTAGATGAGCCTGACGCACTACCAGCCAATCCTAAAATAGCATTGATTTCCTCACTGTCTGTAGCCGGAATAAGGCTCTTGGCAATATGTCCAATTGTAGCCCCCGCAGTGAACTTGCCAAGTTGATCGTATTTTTATCACCTTCTTTGTTATCCTGTGAATCTGCTTTTGTGAGTTTCAATGGAGTACAGGGAGTACCTGCTATCTTTGCATCATCACCTGAGCAGCCAAAAACAATAGCTCCTAAATCTTCATTGATATTGTTGTTTACAAATTCATCGTGTTCAACCTCTGTTCCCGGATGCTCATAATCTACATGATGAATGAAGCCACGCGCATCGTCTTCTCCTTCGCTTGTGTGATAAATGTTAATAGTAGAGTCGGTTGCATAGACTGCAATCGGCTTTTTCCCATCTGCCAAAGCGAATTCCTTAACACGTACTCCTTTTTCATCACGGTTGTATGTCTTTACATCATTCCATCGGAAATAGACAATATACGCTTTTTTACCTTTCGGGCGTCCTGCATTCGATGTCTTCTTAGGAACCGATGCAAACTGATATACTGATTCTGCCATAATTTTACCTCCTTTTTTATTTTTTAAAGCCCACCAGCTTCGAGGCAGACGCTCCTGACTCTGTGGGTGGAATATATGCGAAAATAGCTTCAGCAATCCAGAATCCAGTTGCTTCCCACCATTCAGCAAAAAATCTTCACCTTATAGTTTTCTCCTTGCATCCAAATTTTTGTAGCTTGTGGGTCCTTACTACGCAAATGTTTGAAGTTCTCTTTTTGGAGTAATAAAGAAAAACTCCGGTACCACGCATACCTTCAAGTGGAGCAAATGTGAATTTAGAGAAATCGACTTTCACTTTTTCTCCATCTTCATTCTTCAACCAAGGATATTTCTTGCGATATGCTTTTCCATAGCGCGTTACAATGTCCGGATCGGCATGAATAAACATCTGTTTCTTTTTGTATAACGGTTTAACCTCTTCAACCGCCTTGTCGATCTGATCTACCAGCTGTTCATCCGACAGCTTCTCGCCATTGAGCAACCAGGTAATAGCTTTATTATTCGCTTCTTTCAATGCTACAAGTTGAGTGACATACCCATCCATAACTTCGTTGGCATCTGTAGCGTTATCACCGTCTTTCTCTGCTGTAGATTCAACGAACTTACCCGTAGCCAAAGCAACTTCCCGTTCTTCATCCAGCTTAGGGAATACAAGTTGATTTAAGATATACTTTACAACCGGCATATCTTCCGGCTTCAAGTTCTCATCATAAAGATATCCGATGATATCCTCCATCACATCAGATGGAACGATGGCAACGTTGATCTTACATTTGAAATTCTTAATGGTAAGCGGAGTAAATTTAGTTTTTCCTTTGGGCGTCCAATGGGGAGTAAACTGCTGTAATACCGAATCAATTGCTGCCTGTTGTGCACGAACCTCCACTTTATCGGTAGCGATGGTGGACATATACTGCGTAGATTCGGTCTTTCCCATCAAACTTTGCAGGATTTCAAGACGTTCACTATTTACATACTTACCAAATTCTTTTTGCAGTTCGGTAGTTTCAATAGTTGTATTGCCTGAATAAGAAGCGCCGGGTCTTCCATAATAAATAGCATCAACATATTTATTATGCGACAGATTCATATCCGGTTTAAAAAGTCTTTCCCATATTATCCGCATTTGTGCCTGTTACAACCTTTCCTGCATCAGCTGTTTCTTCCTTTTCCAACTTAGCGATTATGGCATCGGCTTCCTCTTTCTCTTTTTCCAGTTTGGCAATATGTTCACGAGCCTCTTTCAACTCTTTTCGCATTTTTTTTCCTTTCTCAGCCTCCATTTCAGACAGAAGTTCTTCTGTTACCACACTCTCTGCAGTTTTCCCCTCCTTTTCGAAATCGGCGAGGTCCTTTTGAACTCCTCGACGAATTTTTTCCATATTTATCTTCCAGTTTAGTCTCCTGCTCTTTACTCATTGAGGATTTTCCGTCCTTGTCTTTAGCTAAAGCTGAGATTCCCAAATATCCAAATACGGCAGCAACTACTTTTTTCAAACATAATTATGCACTTTTTGAATTAATATATTCGTTTACATACGCATCTCTGCGCAATTCTCTCACTCTTCCCAATGCAAACTCTCTAGTACCAACCGAATCAATCAAGCCATTTTTTTTGGCGTCGTTCGCATAGAACATGCGCCCGGCAATGATCCCTTCCATTTCGAGGTTAAGTTTACTACCTCTTCTACTTTTAACTGCTTCTTGGAATCCTCTTGCGAGCGGATCAAGTTCTTCTGTTTTGATTGCATCATATTTTCCCTCCTTCGCCGCTTCAAACGGCGCATTTTTATAAGATGATAAATTACTATAGATTGTATGAACCTTTATTCCATCTTTCTCATAATATTTGGCATAATCCGGAAAACTCATCATTACACCAATAGAGCCAAATTCCGAAGAGATTGTGTTAGAGGCAATAATTTCATCGCAATAACAAGCTACATAGTAGGCAGCAGACGCACACAAATCACAATATGCAACCACACACTTCTTTTTCTTCTGTGCATATTGGATTGCATCAATGAGCGGGGCGATAGCATCAACGCTACCGCCACCGGAATCTATGTCAAGCAAAATACCAGAAATTTGGGGAGAATCTGCAGCCTGATTTACCATCTCTGCTACTTCAGTAGTTCCATAACTACAGTATGAACCGTATTTCAACATAGAACCTTGAAGCCCTATGACTGCCACACTATCTTGTGGTGCATCTGAAAAAATCGTGTCCGGATTTCATTTCTGTTTCGGACATCGCACATACAACTATGGGAGACTTATCTGATAGTTTGGTTATATCTTCACTCTCAACCCCTCTTTCTAAAAGAAGATTAATCAGGATTTGGTTGGCTTCCACATCCCGGAGTGAGATAAACCATTTACCTCTCAAAACAGCACTATATAAAGAAGAAAAAGCCATGTATTTTTATACTTTATTTGTTTGATACAAAATTACAATGACTTACTGCCTATTAAAAGGACTTTAGGAACTTTGAAAACTCGGCACTAGAATGTTTTAATGATAGAGTGATGGCTACTGGGGAACCGCTTCTCTCAATAGAGAGTTGTACCGGGTTTTTATCTGTTCCAACCACTTTCCTCTCACCATTAGAGTAATCAATACGAAGTAGCCCATATCCATCACATTGTTCCCTAATAAATGATTCATTCGCCTCACTTGAATCCGTACAAGTAGCACTTAATTCTTGTTGTACCAATTCTCCCGGTGCAGACCTAGTTTCTTTCAACTCACATTTGGATATATTAAAATCGATCCAATTGCCGGAAACAGAGATGGAACTAACGCCCAAACAATCATCAATATCTGCATCGTCTATTGAAAGATAGAACATTGCGCTAATTTGTGCTCTTTTTATCATCTAAACTCATAGCTTATATGTCTAATAATGAATAAATTGCTTAAAAGTGTAAGTATAAAAAAGATGAAAAACATCTTTTACGGTTCTTCGTCAAATTTGGTGGTAATCTCTTTTTTATTTCAACTGTCTTCTTCTTTCTTAATCCTATTAAAAGTTGTAGATATGTTTGCTTTTTAGTAACTTTAAAGACACCACATCATTAAGAGTTACAATGCAACAAGTCATATCTACAACGTACAAATATACATCAAAAAAAGAAAATGCTCCTACAAATAGGGGATTATTCCATGATTTCAGATTCAGTCTTGGCTACGATAATCTGCAACAAGATGGTATCTCTGAAGCTGTTGGCTCATTGACGGTCTTTCTACATACATACGGCTGGCAAAGGGCTTCCTGTCCTTATTGCGGACATTTCAGTCACCGATTGCACAGTTACTACTCCCGTAATATTGAGGATCTTGAAGTTTACGGTCATACTTTGGAGTTAGTCATCAAGGTTGGCAAATATTATTGTGACAATGTTTCTTGTCCACAAAAAATATTCTGCGAACCGTTGTCTTTTCTGGCTCGTCGGTATGGTAGACGGAGCTATCTTGTTGAGGAACGCATCAGATCGATAAGTTTGGAACTTACTTCCCGAAAGGCCTCTTCTCTTTTGCAACTGTTCCATATAACAGCCAGTAGTTCTTCCTGCTTACGCATCCTACAACAGTGCGGACAACACAATCCTATGCATAATAAAAGTATTTATGTAGGTATTGATGATTTTGCCTATAAAAAGGTAAGGATTATATGAGTGTGGTCGTAGACCAGATGACACACATACCTATTGCTTTGTTAGAGGATAGAAACGGAGAAGCACTTGATAACTGGCTCATCCGGAATCCTCAAATACAATATATAACGAGAGACCGTGGAAGATGTTTCACAGAGGCTATAAACAGAATAATTCCTGGTGTTACACAAATCTGCGACCGATTCCATCTAATCAAGAATATGACGGACACGATGATACCGGAAATAGAGAAAATAATCCGTCAGACCATGGGAGATGTCCGACACAGAGAAAAATTGAAGATATACAGGGAAAGCTTGAACTTAAAAATGCAGGGGATGACCATTGAGCAGACAGCCACACATTTGGGTAAGAAAAGTCGCTACATTTATAAGATTATTCACAACAGAAGAATAGGGGCATACTTGAATGAGCAACAGAAGACAGCTCTTAAATATGTATCCGAACTGGCTACAATCATTAGTGCGGGCTGTATTACTCGAAAAATATTGGCACAAAAAATGGGGAGTAAAATCAGTGGCGCACTTATTGGAAGGATAACATCCAGCTTGCGAAAAAGGTATCAACAAAAGAGGAAGGAAGTCAAGGAGCATAATGAGAGCATTGAAAACAGAAGTAAAATACAGAGAGTTTCACAGAATCAGATACGCAAATACATTCTAAAGGGAGAATCGGATAATCCTAAACTAGCGGAACTGTATAAGTCCTCACCGCAGATTAAAGAACTTTTAAGCGTGTGTCAGAATTTCAGAGATATGATTAATGGGAACACTTATGATAAGGATATTAGAAAGTGGATTGAAAAAGCGAAGGCAACACGGAATATGGCACTGACGAACTTTGCATATGGTATTGAAAAAGACTGGGAGGCAGTACAGGCAGCTATTGATATCCCCTTCAGTAACGGATTACTGGAGGGGACAGTGAATAAAATTAAAGCGGTAAAAAGACAGATGTACAATAGGGCAGGAATTAAACTACTGAGAGCGAAGATTATTTATTCACAATAGAAGAAGTACCACCAAATTTGACGAAGAACCCTTTTTACTTATAGATTAATCGTAAAAAAAATATAATCACTTAGAAAAGAGATAGTTGTATTTCCTTATTTACCTCTTTTATCATCTTTTTCCGATTTCGATAGTCATACTTCTTTATCGCATCATAATTTATTGCGTTATTTTTAATGTTATACGCCATCAAAAACGCTTTTATAATCTTATCCTGTTTGAATCCTTTCTCATATCCCGCAACAAAATATTCGCGAATACGAAGACGGAAAGATGCTTCAATGTAATCCTGCAACATCCTTTGTTTCCATTCAGGAATATACAGAAAGTTTTCATTTAAAATGAAATGATTCCATTCCTGTGTTGGCAAATATAATGTAATTGGATTCTCTTTCAAAGGAAGACGTGGCGGGCGGTCTTTTATTGTCACCATTGCTTGAATCATTTTTCCGAGATCATTAGTGGTTGCTACCATTACCCCACCTTCTTTTTTCTACACCCAAACTCATGATATAAGTAATCATGTAAATAGGGTGCCAGTTCTATTGTTACACTTGGTTTTTCCATATTACTTGTTTTTTTAAATAATTTCCCATACTAGCTTACAACCTACAACTAGCAATCAAAGCATTGTATATAAGCATATTACATCTAGTCTACCGGTTGTAACCACTTATATGGTTGTAAGTGGTTGTAAGTAGGTTGTAAGTGAATACCAAACTACGCACTTACAACCTTTTCACATCTGATTATCAACATATTAAAACGCATATATTATAAAGGTTGTAAGGTTGTAACCACATTTTCAATTATTTTTCTCTTAAATAGTTTTTTATATATTAGACCTTATGATCTAATATACATATATACAAATATCTGATTAATAGAGTTGTACTACCTTATATCCATAACGTGTACCCATTCCCGGCAATTTCTTACCTATACGTTCATATCCTAACTGGCGCAATGCCTGCCCGATAGTAATATCGTCAATGCGGGTCATTGAGCTAGTTATCTTTCGTGCAGCTTTCAGTTCCCGAACGATGTCCATCGGCATGCGGAACAAAGACTCTTCATCTTCTTCCGGCTTCCGGTACCATTCCTTCACCAATTTATATGCGGTGGATTCAATCACATACTTTGCGTTATATTCTTGGAAATCATCATAATCTTTTCGATTAAAGGTATAATCAAAAGTTCCATTATACAAGGTCATAGCTTCCGCCCAAAGCTGATCCACGTCCACGGCTTCTCTGTAATCCCCGATCTCGTCAATCTCAATAGCGGCTATTCTACGGAGAAGACCGGAATCTGAATTAAACAGAAACCCTCCCATCTCCTGTGTCTTATTACTTGTGAAAGCACAGGAAGCAATACGTTGCATCTTTGTGGTGAAACTTTCTCCTGGCAACTTGATATCCACCATGAGCCGGCTCATATTATTTTTAAAACTGTTCTCTGTTGACTTTGTTATTCCAACAAACTCATCAAAGTTGATAATAAAGCGGGAAACAAAACACTCTGTCATTCTGAATATACGTTCGTCTTTATCCGAAACAACGTAATACTCTTCCAAACATCGTGGTACCAAAAATTCAATCAGTGTCGTCTTGCCTATTCCGCCTTGAGCATTAACAAATCCAATTGCTACATCATTCTGCCTCTTACCATATACTTGTGCAACTACAGCTACCAACCACTTTTTTATTAGGTATTTCATCCGGTTTTGATAAAATTCCGTATCATCTTTATCTTTAAAGTCGTGTGCCCGGAGAAAGCTGCAATACAAATCTATTTGGCTGACACCGTTCCATTTGTTTTGTAAACCATCAAAATACTCTGTAACCGGATTATATGCTGTCATCTGATTAGGAGAAGTCAATATAGCCTTTAATAACGACTTGCTACAGGCCAAACCATCATCAATCATATGCATATAGATATCATTTTCTGTGATTGATGTAGTGTATTCACGTTCCTTACTCTCAATATACGATTTTGAGTGGTCGAATATATTAATCTTAATTTCATAGTTCATATCCAACCACTCCTTTACCGCTTGTACTTTTCCAGCAGCTTTGGCAGCCGAAGAAGTTTTTTGCCAATTCTCTCTTAGCCATTATTTCCCCATCTTAATCGGCGGTTTTCTCCTGGGAGTTCCACCACATTAAACATTTCGTCCATTCTCGTTCGGATGAAATTACCATACCTTTGCGCAGTAACCTTTCCTTTTACATCTCTTGCAGCTTCAAGTGTATCAAGAGTAAAGTTCGAAGTAGCATAAGTCCTACCGCCATATTCATACCTGATAGCAAACAGGTCTACAACCGGCTTGACTACATTTCCATAGTCTTTCATCTCCAAATTTTCACGTCCCAACTCATCAATAAACAAAGGTCTTTCTCTTAGGCCAGTAATTCCACCTTCAGATTGAAGTAATTCTATCAGTTGCTTTGCATGAATAGTTTCAGTTATCTTACGAGTGAGATAATCCTGTACAGACAAATAGGAGTACATCAATAAGGATTTGCCGCATCCGACTTTTCCCATCAAATATATGCCTTTATGTACATTCCACTTGCAATTCCCCACATCTCCGGTCAGATAATAATATAACTGACGAATTATGTCCTTATTGTACTGGTCAACAATGAATGTTGACTTAATACCTCTTTGCATCATTATAGCTTCTGCCTTTGCTTTCAATAGCGTCCAAAACTCGATGTCAGAAATATGAGAATAATGAAAAGCCCATAGCTCCCGATCCAGTTCTTGCTGCTTTTGTTTGCAGGTATTAATGAAGTCACTAAAAGTCGCTGTCATGGGTTATTTCTTTAGGTGGGTTAGTATAGCTATTATCAGTCACTTTAACAAACTTAGGATAACTACCAGCCATAGCGAAGTTCAAATATCTAATTGCTATATCCGGGCTTCCTTCACTTATTTCATCAAGATAGTCCAAAACCTTCTGTTCTTCTCTGCTTTTATAGGTCTTACCAAACGTTTCAAGACGGTATTCTTTCCAATATTGCCAAGTCTGCAGAAACTCTTCTTCTTCGAATGGTAGTTTGATTTCAATCGGCTCTATGGGATTCTGCATTAATTCGTCAAACTTCATTGCCTGCTCCTTCAGTTTATCCCATTCTTTGATAAACTTTGCTATTTTTTGTTGTGCAATAGCAGGAATACCGCCATCAATATAAGCATTAAACTCATTAGTGGCACATTCAAACTGTTTCCATAATATATTCCAAACTTTCTGCATATCTTCAGCTATTTAAGTCATTCTAAAAAAAAGACCGGGGATTTCACCCGGTCCCAATGAACAAACCCAAACTGGGGCTGATACCCAACAGCTCTCCTTAAAGCTGGCATATTAAAGTTAGTTATTCATAATTGACTCCTGACGGAGCATTTTTTACACAAATACTTGAAGGTTTATAAAGAACTTGCAAGTTCATTCAGTTTTAGCCATTTTCTTCAATATCTTTCTGAATTTCATTATATTCCTTAATGGCCTCGTTTAGAGCTTTAATAGGCGTCATCCCTTTATAGGCATTCCACAAAGCAGAGGTTATAATTTCGATTTCTGCATTTCTTTCTTTGATTGCATTCAGCAACCCTTCTATTACATATTGTTCCAACATTATTATTTAGTATTATTCAGCCAATCCAAAGCATTTTGCAAGTTTTCGGTATAATCTGCATTATATACATATGAAACTTCATCACCTCTTACATATTCACGGTCATTGTCAGTTTCTCCTAATATAAACTCCATATTTGAGGTTCCTAATCGATGTACACCTATACAATAGGTTGTTCCTACACGTTTCTTGCTCTTTTTAATTGCTAAAAGAAAAATTCTTTGTTCCATATCTATCCCTTTATTAATCAATTATTTCAAATGTAACTTTCACTTTTCTAATTAAAACGGAAGGTCATCACCCAGCGCCGGACGACAATCTCTAACCGTAAACTTGTTTACTTCAAAAGACTTGATAGAGCAAAGAACATAAGCCTTTCTATTCGAAGATTCAGCTAATCGTTTAGCCTCTGTCTCTGCACTTGTCAAATCGCTGTGTTTATACGCCGGGGTATGTTCACCCTCTACATATACCATAAAGAAAAAATCTTCTTTCTCATTCATATTTATTTGGTTTTACGTTAATTGCTTTACCTTAACCTCTTTGAGAACATAAAGAGGACTTTCTTTACTACATTCAGCCAGTATTTCTTGTATCAATCTTCCGTGTGACCTCTCCAAAGAAATAGGCGAGAATGTTCCATCAGAATTTTTCTGAAATAACAGGATTGCGCCATCTTTCAGATTTTCAAATGCAGTGTTCAGGGGTGAAACATCTATCTTACTCATATCTATTCTGATTTGAATTATTTTTCTTCTGATAATTTCTTTCCGCAAAACGGGCAAAAAGGATAAGCAATAGATATAGTACTCTCCGTTTTATTAAATGTACCATCCTTTTTCTTTTTCCGGTAAGTTGCTTCTATTACTGGCTTCTTTTCAAAAGACGGCATGGCGTACATATAATTTAAAGATGCTTCCGGGTCATCGGTCTTTTCTTTCAAATTCGCTTCTACTTTATCAAAACAGTCACACATATTCCATTACGTTTGCCTATACAGCATTAGGTTCAAGTTTATTCTTGTTAAATTCTATATTTGTCGAATAACTTTTTAAGTTCTTCCTCAAAGTCAGCCTCTTGTTCTCTGGATATATAAATCAGAGTTTTGTCATTAACCTTGATTTTTGCTTCATATTCGTCTATTTCTTCCAAAACGAATTCAACACCAATGTTTTCATAAATTGTTCTTGCCATTTTTACTCCTTTCTGATTTGAATTAATAAAAAGTCTCAATGCCTCTTTCAAGTAACAACTCCATTACTGGTGGCGTTACTGCATTTCCGAGCTGTTTGACCTTATCTTTTCCAGTTCCACATATGACATAATCCGATTCGAAAGCCATAGCTGCCTGAACTTCGTGAGGAAATAGCATTCTATAAGTACACTCGTTTATATCAATGTTTTTAGGAGTAGACAAAACAAGTGCTACGCGGTCTTTTGTTGGAATAGTTCCAACTGGATCGAATATTCCGGATGCTTGATTATTTCCATAATAATAAGAAAGAAATGCATTCACAGCTTCGGTGGATGCTATTCCGTGCGTAATCATGGATGTTTGGGTACTTAATGCCTGGTTGATATCCCTGGCATTCGATTGGCCTCGATTTTCAACGATAAACGGAACTCTTAAAAGTGCATGAGAATCCACAGTAGTCATTGTTCCAAGAACTTGATCGATGGGTATTGGTGCATTCTTCGGATTGAAATTACCGCCGTAGTTCTTTATTATCATTGGGATACCGACGAAACCGTGATGGTTATCTCCGGAAAGTACCGTCGAAACGTGTTCATTTAACGGTCGGCACTTACCATTTTTATTATGTTCATCAATCAACATAGGCACTCCGACAACACCATAATTATGTTGCGTAGTCATTGTATACTCAGGTGATGTTATCGGCACTATATCACCACCGTATGAACCTTTGGTGACTAGTGCTGCAACTTGTCTGGTGGTCTGGGTGTAGATGGGATCAGATATGCCAGATGCACGGTTTAGTACGCTGGAATTATCTGTATAAATAACAAAACTTGAATCAGAACATTTATTTAATCCCCATTCGATACGCTTCATTGTGTTGTCAGCTAGTGGCTTCTTTCTATCTCCAATTCTCTCTCCGGGCTTCGACCAGTCAATAACATTGAATGCCGAATAATAATATGGTTCAACTTCATTTGTACAGCGTGGACAACGATAGATATATTGTTGTCGGTATTTCCCAAACTTCTTTTTGGAATTCTTCCAGCTCTGTATAGATTCAACTTCTTTCCCACAAGATTTACAATAAGCTTTAGGGCAGAAATTCAAATCCGGAGCCATGTTTCCTTTCCTCCAAAATATAACATACATTCTATCTCTGCTTTGAGGAGTAGGCAATGCATGCATTGAATTTAGATAAACACATTTATGCTCATACCTAAATTGTGCATTGCGTGCAACCAAGCATCCCACATTACCCATTGCCGTGCTTCAACTACATTCTCAACTATGATAAGGTTATATTTATGATATTCTGCAAAACGAGGAACATCCCACATTGTTGCCCGTGATCGTTCCGCTGCCGGGTCAATTGTTAGATCACCAAATAATGTATTAGTTTGCTGATACTTCCTTTTCACACCTTTTGCAAGAGAATGATTTGTACATTCAGGAGAAGTTATTAATATATCGGTACTTTGATAACGTCGTGGGTCAACAGCTTGTATATCGGCACAATCATGGTCAGCTTCCGGAAAGTTAGTATTGTGGGTTTCTACGGCCAGCTTCCAATGATTCATTGCCAACTTTACTTCTAAGCCGCCACCCATTTTTCGGGATAACTTGCGTGCGCCTTGCGATGATCCGCCGGCACCACAGAATTGATCTGTAACGGTTAAGTAACTATTCTTTATGCTCATTTCTAAGTTGCTTGATTTATTTAAATAATCTTTCTTGTAAATCGTATCCGAACTTCTTTATTTCTCGTTCTCGTAGAAGGCTTCGCTCTTCTTCCATTCCTGGTAAAACAACGACTTTTACTTCATCATTGATTTGGTATCCGTTTTTCCTAAGCCGATACCGGAGATTGTTTAACTTCCTCTGTCTTTTTCTTTTCCATCAAAATCCAATTTTTGTTCTCCTTCCCATTTTAATAGGATATAGTAAAAAATCAGCTTGCATTACATCAGGCACTTTATTCATGTACATTCGCTTCATCATATTTACGAATGCTCCCGGTTCATACCCCGTATCAAGGAAACTTATAAATTCATTCACCCGATAAAGCTTCATTATACGCATGCCTTTAATCGTTGCAGTTCCAATGTATTGTCCTTTCAACTCAATACGATACGTTTTGTTAATCTGATACTTGGCAGTAGCAAGACGAAAAGTCGTGAAGCATTTACATTTTAATTTTCCGTTCCAACCATCTGAGAATCTAATCACATCCATCTTTATTCTCCTTTCCCCTGATGAATGTTATTTGTTGGCATAGCCTGCTCTACAAATTGGAATAAAAACTGTGGAATATCCTCAATAATCTGAGTTAAACTATTCTCTTCAATTAGCTTGATAGTTACTGTACTCATAGATTCATCTATTGATGATACATTTTTCACCTCTACATAAGAGAGATTATTTAGTGCATCAATAAAAGGAAGATACCTCATTACATCAAAAGCAGCTACGCAATTCAATACATTATTAGAGGTAGGCTTCGGAATCCAAAATACATCTTCGTTATTCCGGTTCTGAAGAGTTACAAAAGGTTTGTTCTTTGCATCCATAATAATAAGTTTATTAGTTAGTAAATCGTCGTTCGAAGCCGGGAATCGAACCCGGAAAATGCTAAATTATTGTAGATTATTAGCATGCCAGTAAGAAATCATCTCTCCTACGTTCCTTGCTCCGATTTTAGCTTTGATATTTTCACGATGTCGGTTAACAGTCAAAATAGATATTGATAATTCAGAAGCTATATCTTCTGCTGTCAGATGGTTAGCTATTAATCGAAAGACTTCTATTTCTCTTTCAGAAAGTTTAGTAGAAAGCTTAGGTTTACAGATAACACCTTCAAAGATGCATTCTCCTCTTAATGGACATTTAACCTCTTCAAATTGAAGTCTGCCCAAGTAATCAATATCATATTTGTTTTGGTCATATTCTCCGAAATTACAACGAGCAAACCGATGCGCTACCTTATACTCATAAAATGATTTGTTTCTATTACTTTTTGAATATAATTCCATCAAGGCCGCATGAGCATTAGGATATCTGTCGCGAATGATGGCAAGCAACCAAGCTACTATCTCATAATCAGTTTCTTCAAAAAGACGAGCGGCTTTACCTTCTTCTTTCAACATAACATCCCCTTCAGGAGTATTATAAAATTCTATATTAACAAACTGTTTCATACCTTATCATTAATAGATTCGTTTAAAAGACGTCTAAGTAAATTTACCTCAAGAGGTTTAAATGAATTTCCTGACATTTTATTGTAAAAAGATGGTAGAGATACACCACTTTGGCGAAGAAATTCATCTCGTAGCTCTATCTTCTTCTCTCGTGATAAGAGATCATAATGGTTTTAAATACCATTTTGGGCTGTTTTTCTCCCTTTCTCATAGTTGTTATCATTTTTATTATTAAATTTATAACGCAAAGGTATTATTTTAAAACCACAAGGTATAACAAATCTTCCATTATTTTATAATGGTATTATTATTTATACTTTTCCTAAACAAGAAATTTATGCTTAAAGGACATATAATAAACGAATTAATAGATGAAAGGCGAGTAAAAAGGTCGATTTATACACCTATGCTGGTATTACAAAGTCTACGTTAGATAATATTATCAAAGGTATTAATGATCCCAAATGTACAACTATTGAAAAAATTGCAGATTTTTTTCAAGATGCCTATTGACTTTTTCTTCAATAGAGAAATAGATATATCCAATTTAAACATCGGACATCAAGTAAAAGGCAACGGTAACAATGTTTCTGGTGATATAACCCTAAGTGAATATCAAAAAAGAAATAGCTCATTTAAAAGAGCTTTTGGCTGAAAAAAGAAAGAACAATTCAAATTCTAATGAATAAATAAGAAAAACGATGATTGTCAAAGCATTAAAAGAAGAAATTAAAAAGTTCAAGAAACTGAAACTTGTTTTATCATCACCCCCATTGGAGATGACACTAGTATAATACGTAGAAAACAGATGGCCTGATAAATAATGTAATAAGACCCGTATGTGAGAAATTAAATTTCAAGGCAATTCCTGCACACGAAATAGACAAGAGTGGTTCAATTACTAATCAAGTAATTAAATTAATACTTGACTCTAAATTAGTAATAGCAAATTTAACAGGACTTAACCCTAATGTTATGTATGAACTTGCTATAAGACACGCTGTGGGACTTCCTATTTTATGTTTAGCAGAAAAATCTACGGAATTACCTTTTGACATAACTACAGAACGTACTATATTTTACTGTGATGACATGTTTGGAGCAATAGAATTAAAGTCTGAACTGGAAAAAAAGATTAAAGCTACTTTGAATGATACAGAGATTGATAATCCTATTTATAGAGTTGCGAAAGAAAAATCTATTATAAAAAATATAGAACGCCTCGAAGATAAAGAGGAAAAGAATTCATTACTATATATTATTAACAAACTTGATAATATTGAGAAAAAGAATCCCCGTATTAAAAACAGACCTATCTATCCCAAAGAGAATAGTAGATATAAAACTTATATTTGATAAATCTATAAAATCCCAATATGAGGATATAGAAACGAAAATTTATGAAATAATACCTACTTGTCTTGTGGCGAGACAAACTATTGATAAAAGAAAATGAGATATTCATATATAATTTAGCTCCATTAGATGATATAGAGAATGTAATTTCTAATTTAAAAATAGAATAGAGTATACATTGAATCTGACTATTATTGAATATGAAATCTTTAGAATGCACCTTCAATAATAAAATATAGACATTAATAGACGATTATCAACCGATTGACAATTATAGACTAAAAATATCAGCATAGGAAGGGTATAGAACATATGGAGTGACTTTCCCGCTACCCCGACGAAGAAAATCAAGTCAAGATTCACAAAATAAAGCCAGTACAATTAGTATTGGCTTTTTTATTATATATAGGATAAGTGTAATTATCCCCGTTTGGGGGCAAATAAAAAGGGCAATTCTTTGAACTATCTTTGAACAGGTTTCTAGCATTATCCTCATTTTCTTATTTAATTTAGAGTAAAAATCTATTTTGTTAACTTTACTACCCTTTTATTTTGGCGTTATCAATGTTTTGCGTTAACTTTATAGCGGAAATACAAACATTGTTTATAGAGAAAACGATAACAAACAAAATACTTAAACACATGAAGAAAACTCTGCTGATGCTCGTTGTTATTTTCATTTCACTATATTCGCATTCACAAAGTCCCTTTCTGAATTTTAGAATTCCAGAAGAATCAAATAAGCGTATCATTGGATATTCTTCAAGTAATAAAATAAATGTTTTTTGAATATAAAATATCAATCTTGTAATACTCTAATACAGTATTACAAACAGGATTCTAATAAATTGATTGTGTAACAAAAAAATAACGATATGATGAAAAAGTTTTTTTATTTGAGTGCGATACTAGCCATAGTTTTGGTTTCATGTAATTCAGAAAAGGAGTATATAGCAAAACTCTCTAATACCGCTTCTATGATTGAGAAAGAAGCTGATTTAAGTGAAGCAATAGCTCTTCATTATTGTGATACTTGGAGAAAAGTAATTTATGATCATGAATACAATGGGGAGTATTGCACCGATTTCAATGAAGCCTTAGCTAAGCTTAATGAGTTCATAATCACAACAGATACCTATAAGAGACTAAAACAAAAGAAAGATTCAATCGAGGCTATAATGCCACAACTAAATGATTATCCTTCAAGTTGCAAGGATGCTTATAATGAGTTAGTATCAATATATGCGGATGCAGATGAATTATTCAGATTTGCAGATGAGCCTAGAGGGTCTTTATCTACATACTCAACAAAACGACAGACCTTTATCAAAAGATAGAAAAGTCACTGAAAGAATTTAAAATAAAGCATATACAAAACAAATAATTTAAAAGAGTAGTATAGTTATTGTAGCAGCTTATTGAATTTAAGACTATCAAAAGACAAAATAATAATTTCACTTCAAGAGCAACTTCAGAAAATACTGCTAGCAAATAGTGTTCAAAAGCTAGAAATTACTCTTTTGAATTATGAGTTAGAAAGGAATAGAACGAAGATCTCAAAATAGCGTTTTTGAACTAGCTTTGAAATAGTGACGGTATATGACAGCGATACCGTCACTATCGCAAGCATATACCGTCACTATCTTTACCGGATAGCGTCACCCTTTTACATGTTCAAATAATAATCCCGGGTTAGCGTCATATATTCCTCGCTATATTGATGACGAGCCAGTTCTGTCAATAGTTCTTCTACAATGCACTCTTGATTGGAAAAAAGAAAAAGTAATCAAAACACGTTTCGGAATACCGCCGGGTTTAGTGATTACATTCAGTTGACGGACTGCATATAATTTCTTTATAGAAGCTATCTTTTTTACCCGTTCAGCTACATCTGCCGGAATCACCACTGTAAAAAATCCGTTTTCTGTCAATAATCCGCTTACTCCTTCCAACAAATCTTCATAGGTCAAAGAATCATTGTGACGCGCCGCGGCTCTCTGACGATCCGGACATTCCAGCGAATCGACAAAATAAGGAGGATTAGAAACAATTACGTCGAATTTATCCGAAGACCTGTATTTCCTAAAATCAGCCTGCACCACCTCTACCCGCTCCTTCCAGGGCGAACGAATAATATTTTCCCTGGCTTGCCCGACAGCCGCTTCGTCTATTTCCAACGCCACAATATTTGCATCCGGCAAACTGCGTTGCACCAACATTAAAGCTACCAACCCCGTCCCCGTCCCAATATCCAATATCCGGCGCGCACTTTCAACCGAAGCCCAAGCTCCCAAAAGCACCCCATCCGTACCAACCTTCATAGCACATTGGTCGTGCCACACTGTAAACTGCTTAAACTGAAAGAAAGGATTCGACATTTTATCCGTTTGTCTTAAAGCTGTTTTATACTATTATTTTATTGCAAATCGCCAAAAATAAATAATAATTATGGAATACTCCCTCTACAAGCCGATATTTTGGCATTGTTTTTGTGTTTTTATTCTGCGCAGTGCTTTATTATTAGAGAGAATCAATTAACTTTGCAAACGATTTATGCATATCAGTATGACATAAACTAAATTAAAACGAAAAGATGAAAGAAAGATATTTATTGGAAGATGGAAGCGATAACAACTTCTCGCTAATCACAGACTATGATGGGAACGATGAACAAGCATTTGATGTAAATGTGAAATCTGGTGAAATTCTTCCGGTACTCCCCCTACGTAACATGGTGTTGTTTCCTGGAGTATTCCTGCCGATCACAGTGGGCCGTAAGTCTTCTCTGAAACTCGTACGAGACGCTGACAAGAAGCATAAAGATATTGCAGTAGTATGTCAGAGATCGGCACATACAGAAGATCCGAAACTGGAAGATTTACACAATATCGGTACCGTAGGACGGATTGTGCGGATATTGGAAATGCCCGATCAGACAACGACTGTCATCCTTCAAGGAATGAAACGTCTGAACCTGATAAACATTATCGAAACCCATCCGTATCTGAAAGGTGAAATAGAACTTTTGGAAGAAGACATTCCAAGCAAAGACGATAAAGAGTTTCAAGCCTTGGTGGAAACCTGCAAGGACTTGACAATGAGATATATCAAATCGTCAGATGTGATGCATCAAGATTCGGCATTTGCTATTAAGAATATCAACAGCCCGATGTTCCTAGTCAATTTCATCTGCTCGAACCTGCCGTTCAAGAAAGACGAGAAGATGGACTTGTTAAGCATCCACTCATTACGTGAACGCACATATCACTTACTGGAAATCCTGAACCGCGAAGTGCAACTGGCAGAAATCAAGGCATCCATCCAAATGCGTGCCCGTGAGGATATCGATCAGCAACAGCGTGAATACTTCCTCCAACAACAAATCAAAACGATCCAAGATGAACTGGGTGGCAGCGGTCAGGAGCAGGAAATTGAGGAAATGCGCCAAAAGGCAGAAAGAATGCGTTGGAACGCAGAAGTCAGGGAAACATTTATGAAAGAACTGGCTAAACTGGAACGCACCCATCCACAATCTCCGGATTACAGCGTACAGTCAACTATCTGCAAACCATGCTCAATCTTCCGTGGGGTACGTATACAACTGACAATCTGAACCTTAAAAACGCAGAAAAGACGTTGAACAAGGATCACTACGGCTTGGAAAAAGTGAAAGAACGCATTTTGGAGCATCTTGCTGTATTGAAGCTGAAGGGAGACATGAAGTCACCTATCATCTGCTTATACGGTCCTCCGGGAGTAGGTAAAACATCTCTTGGAAAATCCATTGCATCTGCGCTCAAACGGAAGTATGTACGTATGTCTTTGGGCGGCGTGCATGACGAAGCTGAGATCCGCGGACATCGGAAAACTTATATCGGCGCTATGCCCGGACGAATCATCAAGAGCTTAATAAAAGCCGGTGCGTCCAATCCTGTTTTCATATTGGATGAGATCGACAAGGTCAGTGCCGACCGTCAAGGCGATCCCTCATCCGCTTTGCTGGAAGTACTTGATCCGGAACAAAATACCGCTTTCCATGATAACTTCCTGGATGTAGATTACGACCTCTCAAGGTATTGTTCATTGCAACAGCCAATAACCTGAATACAATCCCCGGCCCATTGCTCGACCGTATGGAATTGATTGAAGTCAGCGGATATATCACGGAAGAAAAAGTTGAAATTGCCCGCAAGCATCTGTTGCCCAAAGAGCTGGAAGCCAACGGACTTAAAAAGACAGATATTAAACTTCCCAAAGATACGCTGGAAGCGATTATCGAATCATATACCCGTGAGAGCGGCGTCCGTGAACTGGAAAAGAAAATTGGCAAGATTCTCCGTAAATCTGCCCGTCAATATGCAACAGACGGTTATTTCGCCAAGACAGAAATCAAACCGACGGATTTGTATGACTTCCTGGGAGCACCGGAATATACACGTGACAAGTATCAGGGAAACGATTACGCAGGCGTAGTCACCGGATTGGCATGGACAGCCGTCGGAGGCGAAATCTTATTTGTAGAAACGAGCTTGAGCCGTGGCAAAGGCGGACGTCTCACACTGACCGGTAACCTGGGAGATGTGATGAAAGAATCTGCCATGCTGGCACTTGAATATATCAAAGCACATGCTTCTATCCTGAATCTGGACGAAGAGATCTTCGACAACTGGAATATCCATATCCACGTTCCCGAAGGCGCAATCCCGAAAGACGGTCCGTCGGCAGGTATTACGATGGCCACCTCCCTGGCTTCTGCCCTGACTCAAAGAAAAGTGAAAGCCAACATTGCCATGACGGGAGAAATCACTCTTCGCGGCAAAGTGCTTCCTGTGGGTGGCATCAAGGAGAAGATATTGGCAGCCAAACGTGCCGGAATCAAGGAAATCATCATGAGTGCCGAGAACAAAAAGAACATAGATGAGATTCAGGAGATTTATCTGAAAGGACTGCCTTTCCACTATGTAAACGATATAAAAGAGGTATTCGCTATTGCATTGACTAACGAGAAAGTAGCGGATCCTATTGATTTATCTGTTAAGAAACCCAGCCAGGAATGACATTTGAGTTACAATATACAGACACTAAAAGTAATGCCCGTGCCGGTCTGATAACCACAGACCACGGGCAGATACAAACACCGATCTTTATGCCGGTGGGCACACTGGGCACGGTTAAGGGAGTACATCTGACCGAATTGAAAGAGGATATTCAGGCGCAGATTATTCTGGGTAATACCTATCACCTCTATTTGCGTCCGGGACTGGACGTGATCGAGAAAGCAGGCGGACTGCACCGTTTTAACGGTTTCGACCGCCCGATGCTGACTGACAGCGGTGGTTTTCAGGTATTCTCTTTGGCCGGAATCAGAAAGCTGCGTGAAGAAGGAGCCGAATTTCGTTCGCATATCGACGGAAGCAAGCACGTCTTCACTCCGGAAAAGGTGATGGACATAGAACGTACGATCGGCGCAGATATTATGATGGCTTTTGACGAATGTCCTCCGGGTGACTCGGATTATGAGTATGCCAAAAAGTCATTAGGTATTGACGCACAGATGGCTCGACCGTTGTATACAACGTTCTAATGAGACGGAACCTAAATATGGTTACAATCAGGCTCTCTTCCCCATCGTGCAAGGATGTGTCTATCCCGACCTGCGCAAGCAATCTGCAGAGTTTGTTGCGTCCAAAGGTGCTGACGGGAATGCCATCGGTGGTTTGGCGGTAGGCGAACCGGTAGACAAGATGTATGAAATGATCGAAATTGTTAATGAAATACTTCCTAAAGACAAACCTCGTTACCTGATGGGCGTCGGAACTCCTGTCAACATTCTTGAAGGAATAGAACGCGGTGTGGATATGTTCGACTGCGTTATGCCTACAAGAAACGGACGAAATGGCATGTTGTTCACCAAAGATGGCATCATCAATATGCGAAACAAGAAATGGGAAACCGACTTCTCTCCCATCGAAGCCGACGGGGCTTCCAGCGTAGATACGTTGTACAGCAAGGCTTATTTGCGCCATCTTTTCCATGCGCAAGAGCTACTGGCCATGCAAATTGCCTCGATACACAACCTGGCATTCTATCTGTGGCTGGCAGGAGAAGCAAGAAAGCATATTATTGCCGGAGATTTCTCGACCTGGAAGCCGATGATGGTCAAAAGAGTATCAACTAGATTATAAGAAATGAAAAGCAATCGATTTATAAAACGGCTGGACTGGTATATCATCAAGAAATTCTTGGGGACATACGTATTTGCTATTGCATTGATCATTTCTATTGCAGTGGTATTCGATTTCAACGAAAAGATGGACAAATTGATGGAGCATGAAGCTCCCTGGGATAAGATCATCTTTGAATACTACATGAACTTTATCCCCTATTTCTCCAATCTGTTCAGTCCGCTGTTCGTTTTCATTGCTGTTATTTTCTTTACCTCCAAGTTGGCAGAGAACTCAGAAATCATCGCTATGTTCTCCACCGGCATGAGTTTCAAGAGAATGATGCGTCCTTATATGATTTCGGCCGCTATCATCGCCCTCGTCACTTTCACACTAAGTTCGTACGTGATTCCTAAAGGAAGCGTGACGCGTCTGAACTTTGAAGACCGGTATATCAAACCAAAGAAACAAAACTCGGTAAGCAATGTGCAGCTGGAAGTGGATAGCGGAGTGATTGCATATATCGACAACTATAACAACGCAATGAAAACCGGTAACCGCTTTTCATTGGACAAATTTGTGGATAAAAAGCTGGTTTCACATTTGACTGCACGACGGATTACCTACGATACCACCACCGTTCATAAATGGACAATTCACGACTATATGGTACGCGAATTGGATGGTTTAAAAGAAAAAGATCACTAAGGGAGACCGAATCGACTCTATTATCAATATGGAACCTTCTGACTTTCTCATCATGAAAAACCAGCAGGAGATGTTGACCAGTCCCCAGTTGAGCGATTATATATCGTCAAACAGAAGCGAAGAGGATTTGCCAACATCAAGGAGTTTGAGATTGAATATCACAAACGCATTGCCATGTCGTTCGCTTCTTTCATCCTTACCATCATCGGTGTATCGCTTTCATCCCGAAAAACGAAAGGCGGTATGGGGCTTCATCTGGGTATCGGATTAGGATTAAGTTTCTCTTATATCCTGTTCCAGACGATTACTTCCACCTTTGCCGTGAACGGAAATGTGCCACCTGCCGTTGCAGTCTGGATTCCTAATATCCTTTATGCGGGTATCGCATTCTTCTTGTACCAGAAGGCACCTAAATAAAAGGTAGGCAACTTCTGCAGTCTTCACGGATTCTATCCATAGATTGCCCCAAGGTTTTGGATGCACCGGATAAACGAAGAGTATAAAAGTAGAAGTTCCGCCTACACTTGCATTAGCAAGAGTAGGCGGAACTTTTTTGTTGTATCCATTTCCTCTTTTGTCTATTCTCCATTGTTTTCACCTGACGGTGATTTGGAAAATCCCTCTTTCTCCTTACATTCCTAAAATCGTTAACCGATTTCTTTTACATAAGCAGAAAGATCTGCAGCAGAGATGTTTTTGGCTATAATTACACCATTTCCATCCAATAAATAGTTAGTGAATCCCCGATTTAAACGGTATTTCTTAAATAATCCGGAGTCCTCGCCTTCTGTTTCCACGAAACAAGTGGGCGTAACTATTTGGTCCTGACGAACGGTTTCCTTAAAAATTGACTGATATTCGTCAAACGAAACAGAAACCATTTCCACATTATGAGAAGAACGAAGCGCATTGCTCAAACTTACATTTTGCATCCGGGACTGCGCGTCATAACTTGCCCAAAAACTTAGCAACACGTATTTGCCTTTCAAATTACCCAACTTAAAAGCCGGTTGCCCATTCGACGCAGATTCGATCTTAAAATCAGGGGCTACATCACCCTCACTCAAACCTCCGGTAGGTTTGTCTTTCTCAACGAAAGCGGTCAAGGAACAAATTAGTAATACAACAAAAATCCACTTTACATACTTCATGTAATTCGGTTTTAGTTAATACTATCCGGGACTGTCCTTAAACAGTGGTTTCTTCCCGAAACGTTGTCTTTTCAGGCATCAGGCGAAGAGGAATCCGCTGATTATCAGAGCCTTTATTTTTGAAACCGGGTGCAAAGGTAAGTAATTATTAAATTAACTTCCAAGCAAATAAGCAAAAATCTCACTTTTTGGGTATAACTTTTTATGTTATTTAGCATAAAAACGAACTTTTTTCCCTACTTTTGCAGCGTTAAAGTCTATTTTTTTATGCAACCATCAAATACTGAATTGATTCTGATTCGAGTTACCGGCGAAGATCGCCCGGGACTGACTGCTTCCGTGACTGAAATCCTTGCCAAATATGATGCTACGATCCTTGACATCGGGCAGGCAGATATTCATAATACATTATCGTTGGGAATTCTGTTCAAGAGCGAAGAAAGACACTCCGGATTCATTATGAAGGAACTGTTGTTCAAAGGCTTCTTCTCTGGGAGTAACCATCCGGTTCGAACCAATTACAACCGAGCAATACGACAATTGGGTAGGTATGCAAGGCAAGAACCGTTATATCTTGACGGTTCTGGGACGCAAGCTTTCCGCCCGACAGATTTCTGCCGCTACAAGCATATTAGCCGAACAGGGCATGAATATAGACGCTATCAAGCGTCTGACAGGTCGTATCCCGCTGGACGAATGTCAGACTGATACACGTACTCGGGCTTGCATCGAATTTTCAGTAAGAGGTACTCCGAAAGACCGCATTGCCATGCAGGAGAAGCTGATGAAGTTGGCCAGCGAACTGGAAATGGACTTTTCTTTCCAACAGGATAATATGTATCGCCGTATGCGCCGCCTGATTTGTTTTGATATGGACTCTACCTTAATCGAGACAGAGGTAATTGACGAACTGGCCATCCGTGCCGGTGTAGGTGACGAGGTGAAGGCCATTACAGAAAGCGCCATGCGTGGAGAAATAGACTTTACAGAAAGCTTCACACGTCGTGTAGCCTTGTTAAAAGGACTGGATGAATCAGTCATGCAGGAAATAGCAGAAAGCTTGCCTATCACAGAGGGCGTAGAGCGGCTGATGTATGTATTGAAGAAGTACGGTTACAAGATCGCTATCCTTTCGGGAGGATTCACTTATTTCGGCCAGTACCTGCAAAAGAAATACGGTATAGATTATGTCTATGCCAACGAACTGGAAATTATTGACGGCAAACTGACCGGACGTTACCTGGGAGATGTAGTAGACGGAAAACGGAAAGCCGAACTGCTCCGCCTCATTGCACAAGTGGAAAAGGTGGATATAGCACAGACCATCGCCGTAGGAGACGGAGCCAACGACCTTCCTATGCTGGGGGTTGCCGGACTAGGAATCGCCTTCCACGCCAAGCCCAAAGTGGTGGCAAATGCCAAGCAATCAATCAACACTATCGGACTGGATGGAGTGCTCTATTTCCTCGGGTTCAAAGATTCTTACTTGAATATGTAATTGAGACCAAAAAATAGATTATCTTTGCTGACAAATAAAATAAAAGAATGAAGTTTTCCGAACTAAAACTAAATGCAAATGTGCTTGATGCGCTTGATGCCATGCGATTTGACGAATGTACGCCTATACAAGAGCAGGCAATTCCAATCATACTTGAGGGTAAAGATTTGATCGCAGTAGCACAGACAGGGACAGGTAAAACAGCCGCGTTTCTACTTCCTGTATTGAACAAATTATCTGAAGGTAAACATCCGGAGGATGCCATTAACTGTGTCATTATGTCCCCTACCCGGGAATTGGCCCAGCAAATTGACCAGCAAATGGAAGGCTTCTCCTATTTTATGCCGGTATCGAGTGTTGCCGTATATGGTGGAAATGATGGAATATTGTTCGAACAACAGAAAAAAGGACTCACTTTAGGAGCTGATGTTGTTATTGCTACTCCCGGACGTCTGATCGCCCATTTGAGCCTTGGATATGTAGACCTCTCCAAGGTTTCTTATTTTATTCTGGATGAAGCAGACCGGATGCTCGACATGGGATTCTACGAAGATATCATGCAAATTGCCAAATATCTGCCGAAGGAACGACAGACTATCATGTTTTCAGCAACAATGCCGGCAAAGATACAGCAATTGGCAAATACGATCTTAAACGATCCGTCAGAGATAAAGCTCGCAGTTTCCAAACCTGCAGAAAAGATTATTCAGGCAGCATACGTTTGCTACGAAAATCAAAAGCTGGGAATCATACGCAGTCTTTTTATGGATGAAGTTCCGAACGTGTGATTGTCTTTGCATCTTCTAAAATCAAGGTCAAGGAAGTTGCCAAGGCGTTGAAATCAATGAAGCTGAACGTAGGGGAAATGCATTCGGATCTGGAACAAGCTCAACGGGAAACTGTTATGCATGAGTTTAAAGCCGGACGAATCAATATATTGGTAGCTACGGACATCGTTGCACGTGGTATTGATATCGATGATATCCGCCTGGTTATCAACTTCGACGTGCCTCACGACAGCGAGGATTATGTACACCGTATCGGACGTACGGCACGGGCCAACAACGATGGGGTTGCACTTACATTTATTAGCGAGAAAGAACAGAGTAACTTCAAAAGCATTGAGAATTTCCTGGAAAAAGAGATTTATAAAATTCCTATCCCTGAAGGATTGGGAGAAGCTCCGGAATACAAGCCACGTTCTTTTTAGCAAGGGCAAGGGTGGCAACTATTCAAAAGAAAAGATTTCCGAGGGAAAAAGGAATAATAATAACGGAGGAAAGAAGAAATAACCGTCCGTCTCCCCCAGACAAAAAATTAAAGCAAGGCTTTTTTAATCCGGCACTATACGATCTGAATGTATGGTGCTTTTTTATTTGGATGAAGTGATAGTCAAATCTCCTTTAAAACTTACTTCCATATTTACAATGCTATATATGGAAGTTTCCGGAATGGCCAGGACAGCTTGATAATGAAAACCGTTCCGGTTTACTTTCAAAACTTTGTATCTGACAGGATTGATTGCTCCAGAAAATCGACAGGAAGTACTTTGTCAAACATCTGTTTGGTAACATCGCTGGCAAACAAACTTTTCTACCTTCATACACACAAATGTGCATCACATTGTCGTAATACACATTGTCCATACTAATCCCGTCTTCAGAATAAGTTGTTTTGATAACTTTCATCTTGGAAGGATTAATATATACATAAGCGCGATAACGAGCGCCATTATAAGTCACTACACTATCGCGTTTGGTTACTTCAGTATAGGTGGGAATTACCACTTCCTCACGGACAAAATAGATAGAATCATTGAGGTCTTCGGATTTATGCAGTTTAATTACATCATCCGTAATGGAATGAAACCAAAATATATGTTCTCCCTGCTTATCAATCTTATAATAAGTCGTATCATTCCCATAAGTATAAAGAGTGTCCCGTATAATTTTAAAAGCAATTGGAGTACTTTGTACATCTGCATAGTAGATAGTATCTCCTTCTACACGCATCAACGGGCTCTCCGTTTCATCGTCCAGCCAAATTCCTGCAAGCCCTTTTGCACATTCGAGATCCTCTTTCTCTTGTTGAAGAGAATGGGGACTCTTATTGCCGCTACATGCCGCGAAAAGGATTGCCATTAACGATACAGCCACATTTTTCATCATCTATTTTAGTTTTTATATAAAGATACTCTTATTTTTTTATTTACCAATACATGATAAATGAAATCCAAGTTCTTCCATCTTTTTTTATCATATATATTACGACCGTCCAACACAATCTGTCGTGACATTGTCTTCTTGATAACCGCCCATGAGGGCAAACGGAATTCTTTCCATTCGGTAACCAGCATCAATGCATCAGCGTCAAGCACTGCATCGTACATATCACAAGCATAATAGACTGTATCACCAATCCTGCGCTTACATTCTTGCACGGCAGCCGGATCGTATGCGCGTACTTTACAACCTGCTTTCAGCAGTTTATCGATCAATACCAATGCCGGAGCCTCACGCATATCATCCGTTTCCGGTTTAAAAGCCAATCCCCACAAAGCAACAGTCTTACCCTTGCAAATCACCATTAAACTGTTTCATTAACTTTTCGAACAAGACACTTTTTTGGTTCTCATTCACTTCTTCCACAGCCGTAAGTACCCGCATGGTATATCCATTCTGTTCCGCAGTTTTGATCAATGCCTTCACGTCTTTAGGGAAGCAGGAACCACCATATCCGATACCCGGATATAAGAACTTACGCCCAATACGGGTATCGGAACCAATCCCACTACGCACCATATTCACGTCTGCGCCAACAAGTTCACACAGGTTTGCAATATCATTCATAAAACTTATACGGGTTGCCAACATTGAGTTCGCCGCATATTTAGTCATTTCTGCAGATGGGATATCCATGAAAATAACACGGAAGTTATTCAATAAAAACGGCTTGTAGAGTTTCGACATCAGTTTCTCCGCACGTGCCGACTCCACTCCCACTACCACGCGGTCCGGGCTCATAAAGTCGCTGATCGCATTTCCTTCTTTCAGAAATTCCGGATTAGAAGCCACATCAAAATCAACCGTCACGCCTCTCTTATCCAACTCCTCTTGAATAACCGCACGAACCTTAGCCGGCAGTGCCCACCGGAACGGTACTCTTGGTAACTACCAGTTTATACTGTTTCATATTGCGACCAATGGTACGGGCCACCTCCAACACGTATTTCAAATCAGCGCTGCCGTCTTCATCCGGAGGGGTTCCAACCGCACTGAATATAACTTCCACTTCATCCAGACAACTTTCTAATGAGGTAGTAAACTTCAATCGCTTTGCTTTCATATTACGGAGCACCATCTCTTCCAATCCATTCTCATAAATCGGCATATTCCCCTTTTGCAAAGATTCGATTTTCTCCTTATTCGTGTCTACGCACGTTACATTCACGCCAATTTCGGCAAAGCATGTACCTGATACCAGCCCCACATACCCTGTTCCCACGATTGCAATTTTCATACTTAATCTATTGTTTGTTTAGAAATTCATTCAAAATAAGCGGCATCTTTAAAGGCAGTTCCCTCTCTGTCTTTCGCCGATAATACCATTTGCGAATCTGCCAACGGCCAGTCTATCCCCAACGTTTCATCATTATACAAAATAGAAGCTTCTGCCTGTGGAGCATACTTGTTATCTACCTTATACGTAAAAACGGCTTCTTCACTCAAGACTGCAAAAAGCCATGAGCAAAACCACGGGGAATGAAAAATTGTCTTTTGTTTTCCTTCACTAAGCAACACGCAGATGTGCTTTCCAAACGTAGGCGATGATTTACGCAAATCAACGGCAACGTCCAGCACTTTTCCTTTAAGAACACGAACCAGTTTCGCCTGACTGTATTCTCCTTTCTGATAGTGCAATCCGCGTAACACGCCAAAAGATGATTTCGACTCGTTGTCCTGTACAAAGTTTACGGGACCAATATTGGCTTCAAACTCTTCTTTCTTATAGGCTTCCATAAAGTAGCCCCGTTCATCGGAGAAAACTCTAGGCTCGATCAGCCATACTCCGTCTATTTCCGTCTGTATATAGTTCATTATTAATAGTGCTAAATAAAACGATGCAAAAGTAGTGAATTTTTCGTAGTTTTCTGGGATATATTCAATTAATCTCTTAATTTTGCAGACATGATTGAATTAGCACAACACATAGAGATTTTATTGCTGGAAAACGACTGCGTCATTGTTCCGGGATTTGGTGGTTTTGTAGCACATTATTCGCCCGCAACCCGCGTAAAGGAAGAAAATATATTTTTTACCTCCTACCCGTACCATCGGCTTTAATCCTCAATTAAAACTGAATGACGGCGTACTGGTGCAATCTTATATGTCAGCGTACGACACGAATTTTGCTGACGCCAGCCGTATAGTAGAAAAGGAAGTAAACGAATTCATCGGTCTCTTCATGAGGAAGGAAAAGCCCATCTGGATAATATAGGCGAGATTCAATCTAACATTTATGGCAACTACGAGTTCGTTCCTTATGACTATAAGATAACAACTCCTTCATTGTACGGTCTCGACTCCTTCGAAATGCATGAACTTTCCGTTCTGCAACAGAAAGAAAAAGTATGGATACCGGCTCATCCGGAGAAGGAAAAGAAGACTTTTGAAATTAGTATCAACCGCGCGTATCTTCGCAATGCTGCAGCAATGATTGCTGCCATCGTACTGTTCTTTGCCTTTTCAACTCCGGTAGAGAATACCGACGTTCAAAAGAACAATTATGCACAGTTATTACCCAGTAGCGCTTTTTGAGCAAATAGAAAAGCAATCGGTTGCAGTAACTCCTGTGTATGTTAAGAACGATGTTGCGCAACAAGCAGGAGAAGCTTTCTACTGCTTCTTCTGCTTCAACCAAAACTTCATCTGTAAAAAGAATACAACGGATAAAACCAAGAAACAAACCGATCGCAGTTAGAGAAGTGAAAGTGGCCAAACAGGAAACGGCGACTACTGCCCCTGCGGTTAAATCTCCAGAAAGTGCCAATCATCCTTTTCATATCATTGTGGCAGGAGGAATCAGCCTGAAAGATGCAGAAGTCATTGCGACTCAATTAAAATCAAAAGGGTTTGCTAATGCAAAAGCTCTGAACACTGATGGTTGGCAAAGTACGTGTCAGTATCAGTTCATTTAACAACCGTGATGAAGCGACCAAGCAATTACTTGAGCTAAGAAAAAACGAAACTTATAAGAATGCCTGGTTACTGGCTAAATAAAATCCCCCTCCGTATTCGCATTGAGGATGGAGCCATTGTAACTATTGGTGCCACTACTTTTATATTGCGGGCAGCAGAGCAGGAAAGCCTTTAGACAAAAAAATTGTGACTGTGGCTTAATTATTTCCCATCAAATGTGGTATAAATAAAAACCGTACCGTATAAAAACTCCTTTTGTACGGTCTGCTTGTTTAAAATCATAGGAATTAAAGAATACCTTTTACTGTTTCCTGCATGCCTTTTTCTTGGATGGATTTTAAGAAGCAGGTAATCATGTCTGTCAATCCTGGAACGGTATTCAAGTCTCCGTGTTCCCCCCAAGATAAGGTCTTTGGCTGCCAATACGCCTTCTGCCACTTTGTGAGTATCCCCCGTTGCCCAAAGGTCTTTCAATAACTGCATGATTTCGGGAGCATCATTCGGGATGATTTCTGTGCCGTCTGCGCGGGTACCTCCTTTGTAGTACGTGATGATGGCAGCCAGTCCCAATACCAGACCTTTCGGCAGTTCTCCTTTACGTTTCAAGTAGGTTTTCAGGCCAGGAAGGTCACGGGTTTGGTATTTAGGGAAAGAGTTCAGCATAATACTGGTTACGGCATGGTCAACAAACGGATTGTTGAAGCGCTCCAATACATCTTCTGCAAACTTTTTCAATTCGTTTTTCGGCAGGTTCAACGTTTCCATCAGCTCGTCAAACATCACTTTATGGATGTATTGTCCGATTATAGGATGCTGGCAGGCATCGCGTACAATATTTACCTCCGACAGATAGGCTACCGGAGACAGTACGGTATGAGGTCCATTCAGCAAGGTTACTTTTCTTTCGTGGTAAGGTTTTTCGGAAGGAACAAACAATACATTCAGTCCGGCTTTGTCGGCAGGGAATTCTTCGGCGACTTCTTGCGGAGCCTCGATGACCCATAAATGGAAAATTTCAGCCTGCACTACCAGATTGTCATCGTACTGTATCTTTTCTTTTATAGCGGCAATGTCTTTGCGGGGGAATCCTGGAACGATACGGTCCACCAGTGTTGCATACACACCGCAGGCTTCCTCAAACCAAGCTCTGAACTCATCACCCAATTGCCATAATTCAATGTATTGATAGATTGTCTCCTTCAACTTGTGGCCATTCAGGAAGATGAGTTCGCAAGGGAAGATAATCAGTCCTTTGCTCTTGTCGCCGTTGAATGTCTTGAAACGGTGATACAACAGCTGTGTCAGTTTGCCCGGATAAGAAGACGCCGGTGTATCTGTCAGCTTACAAGCAGGGTCAAAGGCTATACCTGCTTCCGTCGTGTTGGAAATGACAAAACGCATTTCCGGTTGTTCGGCCAATTTCATGAACTCATCGTTTTGAGTATAGGGGTTTAAGGCACGGCTGATTACATCTATCATAGTCAGACTGTTGATGGTTTCTCCTTTATCCAGACCTTGCAGATTTACATGATAAAGGTCATCCTGGGCATTCAGCATGTCAACCATACCTTTATCGATGGGTTGGACTACTACCACATTGCTGTTAAAATCGGTCTTTTGATTCATGTTATAAATAATCCAATCCACAAATGCGCGAAGGAAATTACCTTCGCCAAACTGGATAATGCGTTCCGGGCGTTGTGCTTTGGGAGCAGTTTCTTTGTTTAATGCTTTCATTTAAAAAATGATTTAAATGGTTGATATGTAATTTTTTGATTATTCAAACTCAAAGTAAAAGTCTATGTTTTCCTTCATCAATATGTCGATGGGCATGTATTTCACTGCAGTGACCGGTCTTTTAAATACCACGTGGTTGCATAAAGTCTTCACGCCACAATAGCCTTGCAGGCCTGGGCGTTGACCGATGAGAAAGGTTACTTCACCGGTTTTCAGGAACTCTGTATTTTTGTGTAAAAGGTCATATCCCACAAGTCCTGCCAGCTTCTGCCCCTTTTCGTGCAGATAATTTGCCACCTGATAAACACGGGAATTAAAAACAGCTCCCAGTACGGCTTGGGGATGTTCTTTAAAAAAAGCATCCAACATCCGTCTGTTGCCGTCAGTATCTTCCTTGTGCAACACAATGTCATGGATAATCAAATCCTTATGTTCCTCGGAAAGGTATTGCATGAACCCCTCGAGGCGGCGTTGCATCTGGATTTCTGCCGGATTGTTTTTCTGATTGTTCAGGAATAACACAAGCTCCTGCCCTTTTTCATAGCTACGCATCAGAATCTTGGCAGCGATGTATCCGCTGGTTTTGGAATCTTGTCCGATATAACACAAGGCATGCGTCTGTTCAATATTGAAGTCTATGAATGCATAGGGAATATCCGCTTCCTCCAAATAAGCAGTGAGTTTTATGGTCTCCTCTCGGAAATTCGGGGCAACAAGTACGGCGTCGGCATTTTCCTCCCGGAGCACAGCACATGCTTCTTTATAGGAGGATTTGTCCGCATGCCGATAGTACAGATAGCTAACTCCAACATTGAACGGCCGTAATTCTTGTGCGGCACGGTCAATTCCCGCTGCTACAGCATACCAATAATCATGTTCTATATAATAAGGTATAATGCAGACAATATGATAGTGCTTTTTAGCCGCCAGCCCGATGGCAAACATATTGGGATGATAATCTATCTCGTCGAGTACTTTCTGGACTTTTTCCCTACTGGAAACGGATACGTCTCCGCGGTTGTGCAGTACGCGGTCTACAGTGCCGGCAGAGACGCCGGACATGCGTGCTATGTCTTTAATGGTATAGTTCTTGTTTTCCATCTTGAGGTATGCTGCCTAAGGCGGTAAAGGTGAGACGTCTGAAGCTTAAATATTATAAATATTCGCCGCAAAGATACGAATTATTTTGTTTCTCCAAGTAAAATTTCTACTTTTGTGTTCGATAACGGTTAATAAAACTAAAAACAATTATACGACCTATTAGCTTTACAATCAATACTATATAAGTGTAAAGATAGAAAGTAATATTTTTAGATACTTAAAACACAAGAAGATGACGGTGACCATTACAAATGGCGTGCAATGCGTACTAATGGTGTAGACGAACGCTTCTGTACGGGAAAAAGCCACAGATTGGGAAAAGTTCGAAAAATGGGCGGAAACAGTGCCTTATACGTTCCGTAATCCACTATACCACTGGACTCATTTGGAGTTGAAAACAGCTTTCGGCATCGATAAGATATTAAATCCGAAAACCTGCACGTGAAATTTATGATGAATGTAACGAGAAATTAGCTCAACCAGAATATTCCGCTCGCGGAATGATACGTCGCTACCACGTAGAAACCGTATGTACTACCGACGATCCGATAGACTCGTTGGAATATCACATTAAGACATGCGAAAGTGGTTTCGAAATAAAAATGCTTCCTACATGGCGTCCTGACAAAACTATGGCAGTAGAGGTTCCTGCCGACTTCCGTGCCTATGTAGAAAAATTATCAGAGGTTAGCGGTGTTACTATCTCCAGCTTTGACGACATGGTTGTTGCTTTACGAAAACGTCACGATTTCTTTGAAGAACAAGGATGCCGCTTGTCCGACCATGGTATCGAAGAATTTTATGCAGAAGATTATACTGATGTAGAAATTAAAACTATATTTAATAAGGTATATGGTGGCATTGAGTTGACTAAAGAAGAATTTTGAAATTCAAGTCAGCAATGCTTGTGATTTTCGGTGAAATGGATTGGGAAAAAGGTTGGACCCAACAGTTCCACTATGGTGCTATCCGCAACAACAATACCAAAATGTTCAAGCTGTTAGGTCCTGACACTGGTTTTGATTCAATTGTCGAATTTACAACGGCAAAAGCTATGGCTAAATTCCTCGACCGTTTGAATAGCAATGGTAAACTAACAAAAACAATCCTCTACAACTTGAACCCATGCGCCAACGAAGTAATTGCAACAATGCTGGGTAACTTCCAGGATGGTTCTATCCCGGGAAAAATCCAATTCGGTTCCGGCTGGTGGTTCTTGGATCAAAAAGACGGTATGGAAAAACAAATGAATGCATTGTCTGTACTTGGTCTTTTGAGCCGCTTCGTAGGTATGCTGACTGATTCTCGTTCATTCCTTTCCTATCCGCGTCATGAATATTTCCGCCGCACATTATGTAACTTGGTGGGACGTGATGTGGAAAATGGTGAAATCCCGGCTTCTGAAATAGAGCGTGTAAATCAAATGATTGAAGATATCAGCTATAATAATGCAAAGAACTTCTTTAAGTTCTAACAGATAGTAACTCAATAAAAAAATCCCTCTGTTTGGATTTTGATTCAAACAGAGGGATTTTTTATTGAGTTACGTACAATTTCTTCACCGATTAAAAAGAAAACCATCTTTTCTTTTTCTTCAGTGGTGCTGTATCTTCTTCGTTTTGGCTATATATATCGGCAAATGTTTTTTTTTCCTTAACCATTTCGTAGATAACTCCCCAATCCGGTAAGCCGCCAAGATTCCGGTCATCGATAAACAAATCAGCTTTCAATTTCCGGGAAAAACCCTGATGATCTTTTTTGTTCTTCAGGATAATCCTTATTAATTGCGTAAAATTCCAACCCTCTGGCTTTACACCATTCAACTGCTTCGTCCAAAAGCGCTCCTTCCCGTACACTCCACAATATCAAACGGTGTTTTCTTGTTGCAACAACTTTAGTGTATCAATAGCGAATGGAATCTCCTCGCCAATACGTGGATAACGATGTTCTACAATCGTCCCGTCAAAATCAACAGCTATAACCATAATTGTTTAAATACCTAATTTTACACAAAGATACGGACAGTCTGCCAAAAAAACGTATCTTTGCGCTGAATTAACATTTTAACTAAAAACATAACTACATGAACAATTCCCCTCAGCGTGCTGCCAAAGGCTTTACCACAGCATTTTGGGTCAGTAACACAGTCGAACTGTTTGAACGGATGGCATATTATGCTGTTTTTATCGTTCTCACTATTTATTTATCCAGAATTTTAGGTTTTAATGATTTTGAAGCAAGTATGATCTCTGGACTTTTTTCCGGAGGATTATATCTGCTTCCTATTTTTTCTGGTGCTTATGCTGATAAGATCGGTTTCCGGAAATCAATGATTATAGCATTCTCCTTATTGTCTATCGGATATTTAGGATTGGGCGTCTTACCTACGTTACTGGAGACGGCAGGATTAGTCAACTATGGTGCTACTACGCAGTTTAACGGTTTGCCAGATAGCTATACCCGGTGGATTATTGTTCCTGTCTTATTTATACTTATGGTCGGAGGTTCTTTTATAAAGTCTATTATTTCCGCTTCCGTAGCTAAAGAAACGACAGAGGCAACACGCGCTCGCGGTTATTCAATTTTTATATGATGGTTAATATAGGTGCCTTCACTGGTAAAACAATTATTGATCCTTTACGCAATGTGATCGGTGAGCAAGCTTATATCTATATCAATTATTTCTCCGGTGCTATGACAATTATTGCTTTTGCTTGCCGTTATACTTCTTTATAAATCTACACATACAGCAGGTGAAGGAAAAAGTCTCCGTGAAATCAGCCGGGGATTTATGAAAATTATCACCAACTGGCGTTTATTGATTCTCATACTGATTGTCACCGGATTTTGATGGTACAGCAACAACTTTATGCCACTATGCCTAAATACGTAATCCGTATGGCTGGTGAGACGGCGAAACCAGGGTGGATTGCTAATGTGAACCCTTTTGTGGTAGTGTGTTTTGTTAGTTTCATAACACGTCTAATGGCGAAACGGAGTGCAATTACTTCAATGAATGTAGGAATGTTCTTAATTCCTTTTTTCTGCTTTATTGATGGCTTGCGGTAATTTATTAGGTAACGATATTATCTCTGGCATGAGCAATATTACTTTGATGATGGTTGCCGGAATTATTGTACAGGCACTTGCCGAATGTTTTATTTCACCTCGTTATCTTGAATATTTTTCCTTGCAGGCACCCAAAGGAGAAGAAGGGATGTATTTAGGCTTTAGCCATTTGCATTCTTTTTCTTTCCTCAATCTTCGGCTTTGGTCTGGCAGGTATTCTATTGACTAAATATTGTCCGGACCCTACCTTATTTGAGACGCATGCTGCATGGGAAGCAGCCAGTGCAAATGCGCACTATATATGGTATTACTTTGCCGCTATCGGATTGATTGCCGCCATAGCATTGCTATTATTTGCAAAAATCACCGAATCCATCGACAAAAAGAAGAAATCTTCTCGATAAATATCTTCTTTTTTGCTTGTATATTTGCCGTCACTTTGCTGTAAAAGTTGACGGCATTTTGCATTTTTAATAAAGAGGATAAAACATGAAAGTAAAATTTATAAGCCTGGCAAGTGGCAGTAGTGGGAACTGTTATTATCTGGGTACTGAAACCTATGGAATACTAATAGATGCTGGTATCGGCATCCGTACCATCAAGAAGACACTGAAAGATTTCAATATTCTGATGGAAAGTATACGTGCCGTATTTGTAACGCACGATCATGCGGATCACATCAAGGCTGTAGGGCATTTGGGAAAAGACTGAATATACCTGTTTACACCACGGCTCGTATTCATGAGGGGATTAATCGTAGTTATTGTATGACGGAAAAACTTAGTTCATCAGTTCGTTATTTGGAGAAAAAAGAGCCTATAACTTTAGAAGATTTCCATATCGAATCTTTTGAAGTTCCTCATGACGGGACGGATAATGTAGGATATTGTATAGAAATAGACGGCAAGGTATTCTCCTTTCTAACCGACCTTGGAGAGATTACTCCTACGGCTGCTCATTATATAAGTAAAGCCAACTATCTGATTCTCGAAGCAAATTATGATGAGGAAATGCTTAAAATGGGACCATACCCTCAATATCTGAAAGAACGAATTACAAGTAAGACAGGGCACATGAGCAACTCTGATACTGCCGAATTTTTGGCAGAAAATATCACCGAACATCTACGATATATATGGTTATGCCATTTAAGCAAAGATAATAATCATCCGGAGTTAGCCTATAAAACGGTAGAATGGAAATTAAAGAACAAAGGAGTCATTGTAGGTAAAGATGTGCAACTGCTTGCTTTAAAGCGAAATACGCCTTCCGAGCTTTATGTATTCGAATAAAGACGAAAAAAAGATAGTAAAAAAGCTGCATTATTGTTTGGTCAAATAAAATAAAAGACCTACTTTTGCAACCGCAAACGAGGAAATAAGCACTCTTAGCTCAGTTGGTAGAGCAACTGACTCTTAATCAGTGGGTCCAGGGTTCGAATCCCTGAGGGTGTACAAGTTCCGAAGTTGCAATAAAAATTTAATGTTGCACTCTTAGCTCAGTTGGTAGAGCAACTGACTCTTAATCAGTGGGTCCAGGGTTCGAATCCCTGAGGGTGTACAAAACAGAAAAAGGAGAACTTTTAAAGTTCTCCTTTTTTAAAATCACCGTAGCTATGATGCTACGGTTTTTTATTCTCTTCTTTTCCTTCCCACTTTTCTCTAAATTCCCATAATTGGTCGATAGTAGGATGAAAAGTAGGATTCTCCCAATTTCTGCCGATCATTGCAACTAAGATTCCAAATAAGTCTTACCATTGATTATAGTAGTACACTTATTTAATTCATATTTCTCGGTCGGATAATTTGCCCAGTTCAGCAATTCCTGAACAGATTCATTGTCATAAGTATGTTGTGTCATATCTTTATATTTTTTCGCAAAGATACAAAGTTTATTTATTCATAAATAAAGTTGTTCGTTTCTTTTTATATAAAGATTCCATTTTAAATTTATACCTTTACGATCCAATATACTCAATTAGACTAACTAATAGAAACAATAATTATGAAGAAAATTTTCTATTTTAGTATGTTCATGTGCTCTTTTGGCAGCATGCAACAATAGCGCAAAACCAACAAGAGTGCCGGTGCAGACAGTACTTCAATCGAAGTAACCGATATCCATAATGCGGAAAATTCACTTGATTACGAAGGAACTTATAAAGGAGTTTTCCCCGCTGCCGATTGTCCGGGTATTGAAACAACCCTGACATTAAATCCGGACAAAACATTCAGCCTCCATTCCGTATATATCGATAGAGACAGCTCATTTGACGAAAAAGGTACATATACTTTAAAAGACAACCTATTGACTCTTAATGAAGAAGGCGGAGAACTTTCTTATTATAAAGTAGAAGAAAATCATTTACGCAAACTAACAATGGATAAACAAGAAATAACCGGAGAACTTGCAGACCATTATGTTTTAAATAAGGAATAAGGTCCAAACAAATTTTACTATCAATAGAGAACAATTTCAAGATTTTTTATGTTTATATAAATAGAGATGAACTTAAAAATAGAACAACTTATGATTTATAATTTTTTATTCCCCACAAAATCGAATACAACAAAAGTATCTTTGTTGCTATTGGCTGTCCGGATCATCTTCGGCATATTATTAATGAACCACGGTATCCAGAAATGGAGTAACTTCCAGGAGATGTCAGCAGTATTTCCTGATCCGCTTGGAATAGGAAGTCCCCTATCTCTCGGATTAGCAATTTTTGGCGAACTTGTCTGTTCAATGGCTTTTATCATCGGATTCCTGTATCGCTTGGCAATGATCCCGATGATTTTCACAATGATAGTAGCCTTCTTTGTTGTTCATGCTAATGACGTATTTGCGGTTAAAGAGCTAGCCTTCATCTATTTAGTTGTATTCATTCTTATGTATATTGCCGGTCCCGGTAAATATTCAATAGACCACATAATAGGAAACGAATTGTTAAGACGAAAATCAAGAGCATACAAAAATTAGAAATAATACCCCTGATTAATTAAAAAATATTATATTTGCATACATATAACAGAGGCATTATAAACATTTTTTATTAATTAAAAATCATTTCGACATGAAAAGAGAGAAACTTACTTTAGTTGCAGTGCTGCTTAGCGGCAGCCTATTGTTCAGTTCTTGTGTAGGTTCATTCAGTTTATTCAACCGTTTATCTTCTTGGAACCAATCAGTTGGAAACAAGTTTGTAAACGAACTTGTATTTCTAGCTTTCAACATTGTTCCGGTTTATGGCGTAGCTTACCTGGCTGATGCTTTAGTTATCAACTCTATCGAATTCTGGAGTGGTTCCAATCCGATGGCTAACGTAGGTGACGTAAAGAAAGTAAAAGGAGAGAACGGCAACTACATGGTGAAAACTCTTGAGAATGGATATTCTATTACTAAAGAGGGCGAAACTGCTTCAATGGATTTGATCTACAACAAAGAAGCTAACACATGGAATGTTGTTGCAAACGGTGAAAGCGCTGAATTAGTAAAAATGAACAATGACGGCACTGCTGATTTGTTCTTACCGAATGGCGAAAAGATGAATGTAACGTTGGATGCTCAAGGTATGCTGGCAGCACGCCAAGCTACAATGAGCAATCTTATGTTTGCCGCCCGCTAAAAATAAAAACAAATACGAAGGAGATGAAACATCATATAGGAGTTTCATCTCCTTTTTCAATCTCATCTTCCTCTATCCAGCATCTTTTTTACTATGAATAAACTATATACACTTATCTATTCTGTCCTAATATTCACTTGTCTGTCCTGTCAGCAACAAACTCCTCAAACTCAAATAGAACAGACAGCCATCGATTTCTGTGAAGCCTTTTATAATTTCAATTATACGGTCGCCAAAGAATGGAGCACGCCTTCTTCTCAATCTTATCTTAGTTTCTTAGCATCTAATGTCGGGCAAACCCATCTGGAGCAACTTAAGACACGAGGCGCTGCAAAAGTTTCTGTTATTTCAAGTGAGATAGATGCTAATTTAGAAGAAGCGTCGGTTGTCTGCCAAATCAAAAATACATTCGTCATTCATCCCATCGGAGGAAAAATGGAATACGTAAGTTCCCTGCAAGATACCCTCCAATTTGTAAGAGAAAATAACAAATGGCTGGTTAGAAAGGATATCCCACAGCAAAATGGAAAGCAAAGTCACGACTAAATTTAGGATGAATAATCGGGAAATGTTCTTTCTTCGTTTCATAGGCGGGATTGACAGCTTTCATACCTCCATCAAAACGCAAGGATAAAGAAATCTAAATCCAGGCGGAGACCTAATCCGTAGGCCACTGCTATCTGCTTATAAAACTTGTCAAACTTGAAAACTCCTCCCGGTTGGTTGGCATAACTCCGGATGGTCCAGATATTACCAGCATCAATAAATGCCGCTCCCTGAAATTTCCAGAACAACTTGCTTCGGTATTCAATACTGGCATCCAGTTTAATATCTCCGGATTGATCGAGCAAATTTCCATTTCCTGCAAAAGAACCCGGTCCCAAATCGCGAACACTCCATCCGCGAACGCTATTAGCTCCACCCGAGAAATATTGTTTCTCAAACGGAATCGTTTTTGCATTTCCATAAGGCACAGCTATTCCTACACCGGCATGAAACGCAAAGGAGTTACGATGGTCGATTCTGATATTCTTGGCAAAATCAAACTCTCCTTTCAGATATTGAGCATAAGGAATTCCCAGAATAGCGTATTCACCATTACTGTTCTTCCGAATGTTTGCAGCCTTTGACAGAGCATACATTACATTTCCCGCGCAGACTCGAAATTAAAACGAATGGAGTATGAATTAGAAGCAATCGTATTATTGATAATCGATCCTCCCACGCTATTATAATTATAGCTATATCCCATATTTATTATCAGGCGGTCTTGATAATTATATTGAAATATATCATTTTGACCTTTATTTATATAGTCCTCTTTAAATCTGTCAGAGATACGAGGCAAATATAGAAAAGCGATATTAATCAAATCAATACGGTGTTGTATCTTCTGACGTTGCGTCCACTTGTAACTCCAGTTGGCAGAAGCCATCGTACGCAGGAATTCCGGGCGCAACTGATAATTATACTGCAAACCAAACTCTGTTGTCGCCCTGATTTTCCGTTTAAAATCAGAGGAAATGAAAGGGAACAGAAAATTAGGGAAGTTGATACTCGTTTCCACCCCGTACTCTGTATAGTTATTATTCGAATAACCTGCCTGAAGTCCGGAAATGACTTCATACGCTCCACGGAATTTTATCATAAAAGTTTCCGATCCGCGAAAAAGGTTCCTGTTTTGAAAAGAGACGGAAGCTGCTGCTCCCAAGTCACCGGCAGAGTTGGTCCCTTCTACCTCAAAAGCTATAGATTTATGCTTACTCTTAGTCAGCATCACATAGCAATCGAGCATCGTTGAATCTCCTATTTGAGTCTCAATAAAACGGATATTGGTATATTTCAATGCCGATAAACGTCCAAAACTGGAATATGTCTGCTGCACATCGCGCTCATTGTACAGATCACCGGAAGCAAACCGAAGGTTATCCGTAAGAACTTTAGGACGCAAATAGAGTTTATCCTTATAGAAAATAGGATATCCCTTATAATGAATAGAGTCGTTGATTTCCACACTGCTCAATGCCGAAGATTGCAGGACATCATAATCCGTAATAAAATTAATCTTATTGATCCAATATTGCCGATGTGCTCTTGCAGAATCATTCGCATGAGCTTTATACATCTGCAAATGTTGAGTCAGATCTACATTATAAGTATTTCGTACCGTATCTGCGGTATAGCCTATATAATCCTTATTGAATTTATAGTAACCATTCCGGAGTAATTTATCCGTGATTCGTTGCCTATCCGCATCCAACACGTTTACATCAAAATACATTCCTTCCTTCAGCAAACTTCTGGCAGAATCCTGTTTGAGAAGCGCAGCTATTTTAGGATCATAAATATCATATTTGATAGATTGAACAACGTATGGCTTGCCTGCCGTTACGTCATAATAGACTTTGATCTTTTTCTTTTTTACTTTGGTCGAACGTTTCACTGTTGCTGCCATATATCCCATATTATGAACAGCCTTTGTGATTTCTTCTTCAGAACGCTGCGCTTCGTCTTCATTATATATTACGGGAGCATCCCCTATTCTTCTCAAAACTTATTCCCCATTTGGTCGAATCACGCCCCGACAGATTGTATACATAAAGTTGGGTCTTTATCAGGCTGAACCATTTGGCATTAGGATTCTGGCGAACATACATTCGTAAGGAAGAAGGCCGTATATTTTTTTGGTCCGTACGAATTTTGACTTCATCCAACAGATAAGAACCATCCGGCACAAACTTGGTGGCAGTACACGAAGCAAGTGACAAGACAGCAGCAGAAGCAAGCAAATAAAGAAAATTTTTCCTCATACGGTTTTACATCGATAGCATGAAAAATGCGCTCACAAAGATAAATTATATTTTCCGATGAGGAAAATAAATTAAGAAAAAAGAGAGGAAAGTAAGGATAGATTGGAAATATCTTTATAGCTTTGCACAAAATATCAAGTTTATGGTATCGTTAAGTAAAAACAAAATAAAGTATATTCATTCGCTTGAGCTGAAGAAAATACGTAAAGAAGAGCGAGTTTTTCTAGCCGAAGGTCCTAAACTAGTAGGCGATTTACTCGGACATTTCCCCTGTTGTTTCCTAGCAGCTACTCGCCTCCTGGATTCAGGAACATCCGGGTCTTGACGCAAGTGAACTGGTAGAAGTTTCACAAGAAGATCTTTCACGGGCCAGTTTACTGAAAACTCCCCAACAGGTACTTGCCATTTTCGAACAACCACAATATGCTTTGGATCCGGAAGCAGTCCGCCATTCGCTTTGCCTGGCATTGGACGACGTACAGGACCCCGGAAATTTAGGTACCATTATCCGTCTAGCCGACTGGTTCGGCATCGAACATATTATCTGTTCGCAAAACACGGTAGATGTATATAATCCTAAGACCATACAAGCCACTATGGGTGGGATTGCGCGGGTAAAAGTACATTATACCTCTCTCCCTGATTTTATTCGTTCACTCGGAGATACATCCTGTATTCGGAACTTTCCTTAATGGGAAAAATATGTATGAACAGCCATTAACCGCCAATGGTTTGATCGTAATGGGAAATGAAGGAAATGGAATAGGAAAAGAGGTAGCCACATTAATCAACCGAAAATTTATATATCCCCAATTATCCACAGGAAAAGAAACCTCGGAATCACTCAATGTAGCCATAGCTACCGCAGTAATCTGTGCCGAGTTCCGGCGACAGGCTGCATGGAAGTAAAATCAAAAGGATAAAATAAATAAGGAAATAAAGCTTCCCCTTCTTTTCTGCTTCCTGCAGATATTCATTAAAACATTGGGAAGATTGATTCGAAACACTGGGAAGATTATTTGAAACACCGGGATATTTTTTAAAATCATCCCAGTGTTTTTTATTCCTTCAAGCTGGTCAGCAGGAAGCAAAACAATTACTCCCGGCATCCATTCAACCGACTCTATTTCTTCCGTTAGTGGAAATGTATCTCGAACAACTCCTTCATCGGTTATTTCCACTACCTGCTGTTTTATAAAACCAACATCAGGCATGAATAAATAATGAGATGCAAATCGTTTCATATCACTAACGATGTTTGACGTCTTTGCTGTTGCTTGCCTGCGCTGATTCATTTGCCGTTCCTTTCTTTGTTCTATTCTTCTTGCTGGATATGTTGCTCCACCTCGATCTGTTCCGGTTTCTTTTCACGTTGAGTTCCTGTACGACGACGGTTCATTTCTTCCGGCGTCAAACGTTGGACATCCTCTTTATGTTCTTCGGCAACTTTATGCAAGGAATCCACCACTTTCTTCCTCCGAAATATCTTTTTCAGAGAATCCGCTTTCAGAGCTTCTATCTTATTCAGGGAGTCACGAACAGCAAAAGCGAGAGTATCTTTGCAATGATAACGACTCATAGTGAAATGGTCTGCTAATAGCGTTCCCCCTTTCTGCTCGCCTAACATCGGATAGTAAATGAAACCTCTAATTTCCTTCATAGCTTCCAGCGTATCAGCATATAAACGTATTTGCTGAACTCCCCGGGCGGGTTATAGTCTTCAGATGATTTATCGTATCTTTTTCGTAGATAACCTGCATACCCATAGCTACCGCTCTCAAAGAATCAGCAAGCATTGGCTCCAGAAAACGATAATTCACTTCCCAAACCAAGGTATCACGGTCTTTATAGTTAGTATCGGTAGGCAATACGAACGAATAACGGTTATTCATCATCTCGCCGGTCAAACGTATCATACGCAACCAAGGCCATACATCAAGACTATCACCTGGTTCTGTCATTTTCGGTTTCTTATCTCGCAAAGCTATTAAATGATTAACTTCGTCCTGTTGGTCTTTCAAGCGTTTCTTTACTTTCTCATAGATTTTCGATAAAACTTCTGTGTTGCGTGTGTACCAAACCATAGATGAGTCGAATACAGCCTGCGTAGTTCCATACTTCTTAAAAACAGCATCAATATACAACGCTTTTTTATAGTTCTCACTGTAAGGCAGGTTATCTCCCATGGACTTTGCCAAATGATGATAATCATATAGCAAACTCTCCATTTTCGATTCCGGGATTACGTCATTAGGTCTTTTCACTTTACATCCCGCTACCGCAAAGCGCAAGCATGCAGATGAAACACAGATGAAACCGAAGCTTACTTTTCATGATTCTCAACTTCCTTTTTTATCGCCTTTATCCAATGAATGATATGACTCATTCAGATATTTACTATAAAAGAAGTAATAAAAAGCAATGATACCGCAACTAATAGCAGCATCAGCAAAATTAAAGATCGGGCTGAAGAATATAAAATGCTCTCCACCTACGAATGGCAGCCATGCAGGCCAGTTTGTATCTATAATCGGGAAATAAAACATATCCACTACTTTACCATAGAACCAGGTGGAATATCCTCCGCCCTCCGGCATGAAACTCGCAATTTGTGAATGAGTGCTTTCATTGAAAATGACACCATAGAATACGCTGTCTATAATATTACCCAAAGCTCCGGTCAGAATCAGAGCCACACAAACGATATATCCGGTTTTGAAGCCTTTCTTTATAATCTTATATAGATACCAACCGATTAATGCAACTGCAACAATACGGAAAGTAGTCAGGAATAATTTCCCGAAAATCTCCATACCGAAAGCCATTCCGTTGTTCTCGGTGAAATAAATATAAAACCAGTCCGTCACACGTATGCTTTCGTGCCAGTACATATGAGTTTTAATCCAGATTTTAATGATCTGGTCGATAATCAGTACGGAAAAGATAACAAGCAGGGCGATTGTTCCCTTCGTGAATAGTTTCTTCATGCGTTCATTATAAATTAAACATAACGAGCTACAAGTGCCGTGCGTCAAACATTGCGCAGCTACTTGTAGCTCGTCATCCGTAGCTTGTGTAGCTATCTATTATTTTTTACCACTGTTCTTAGCCTCGATGCTGAGTGTAGCATGAGGAACAGCACGCAAGCGTTCTGCCGGAATCAGCTTTCCAGTCTCGCGGCAAATGCCATACGTTTTATTCTCAATACGTACCAAAGCTGCCTGCAATCCTTGGATAAACTTCAGCTGGCGCTGTGCCAAGCGAGTCGTTTCTTCCTTTGAAAGCGTATTAGCTCCTTCTTCCAACACTTTATATGTAGGAGATGTATCATCAGTATCATTACCGTCCAATCCCATCAAACTCTTTTTTCAACTGTTCATAGTCACGTTGTGCTAGTTCCAGTTTCTCCATAATAATGGCACGGAATTCTTCAAGTTCCGCATCTGAGTATCTAGTCTTTTCTGCCATAATCTTACAATTTTAAAAGGTTAATCAATATAGTATTAGTCTTTTATCACATTCACGAACAGCGAAAAATCGTCAAAGCTAAGCTCTGTACCGTCTTTCACCTCATCAACAAGTTCAAGAGATGTGCCTAAAACCTGGTTACAAATATAAGTATTATATTCATTTACCGCATCATCTGTTTGTGTATTTTTCGAGATTGTTATTTTTATTTTGTCTGTAATCTCGAAACCGCTTGATTTACGTATATTTTGAATACGATTTACCAATTCACGGGCAATACCCTCACGACGTAACTCTTCGGTAACTGTAACTTCAAGTGCCACAGTCAACTTGCCTTCATTAGCAACCAACCAGCCCGGAATATCTTCACTGATAATTTCCACGTCTGAGACTTCGATAACGGCTTCCTCTCCATTCAGGTTCAAAGTATATTTTCCATTCTTTTCCAGTTCGGAGATTGCTTCCTGCGACATTTCTGCAACGGCAGCAGCTACGGCTTTCATTTGTTTTCCAAATTTCGGCCCCAGTTTCTTAAAGTCACATTTCACTTTCTTTACCAAGACACCGGCCGCACCGTCCTACGAACTTGATTTCTTTCACATTCACCTCGTTCATTATCAGGCTTTTCACAGCTTCGATATGTGCTTTCTGCTCTTCGTCCAGCACCGGCATCATGATACACTGCAGCGGCTGACGGACTTTGATGTTCACTTTACGACGCAATGCCAATACCATAGAAGTTACGTCCTGTGCCATTTTCATACGGGTTTCCAATTCCTTATTTATCATTTCTTCCTGATATTTAGGGAATTCAGCCAAGTGTACGGATACTACATTATCACGTCCTGTTGCTGTAATCAAATCCGTATACAGACGATCTGCATAGAATGGAGAAATAGGGGCCATCAGTTTCGCGACTGTCTCAAGGCACGTATATAATGTCTGATAAGCAGACAGTTTATCTTGTGTAAATTCACCTCACCAGAAACGTTTACGGTTCAGGCGAACATACCAATTGGATAAATTATCGTTGACAAAGTCGGAAATCAAACGCCCTGCCTTTAGTCGGTCCGTATTCGTTATAACAAGTATCTACTTCCTTGTATTAGCGTATTCAGTACTGACAAAATCCAGCGGTCGATTTCCGGACGTTCTGCCATAGGAACATCAGCTTCTTTATACTCGAATCCATCTACATTTGCATACAATGCAAAGAATGAGTAAGTATTATATAATGTGCCAAAGAACTTACGACGAACCTCTTCAACTCCTTCTACGTCGAACTTCAGGTTGTCCCACGGAGATGAGTTAGTGATCATGTACCAACGTAACGGATCGGAACCGTACTTCTCAATAGTCGTGAACGGATCGACAGCATTATTAAGGCGCTTGGACATTTTATTACCATTCTTGTCGAGTACCAGCCCATTAGAAATAACCGCTTTATAGGACACACTATCAAATACCATAGTAGCAATAGCGTGCAATGTAAAGAACCAACCACGTGTCTGGTCTACTCCTTCAGCGATAAAGTCTGCCGGGTATACTTCATGGCTGTCCAGCAATTCTTTATTCTCAAAAGGATAGTGAATCTGTGCATAGGGCATAGCGCCTGAATCAAACCATACATCAATCAAGTCGGTTTCACGTTTCATCGGCTTGACCGTCTTCCGATACCAGAATGATATCATCTACATACGGACGATGAAGGTCTATCTTATCATAATTTCCTTCGGTATATTCGCCCGGTACAAAACCTTTATCCTTGTAAGGATTAGATTTCATAAATCCGGCAGCTACCGATTTCTCTATTTCGTTGTATAACTCCTCTACAGATTCGATACATATTTCACCTGTTCCATCTTCCGTACGCCAGATAGGCGATTCCGGTTTCCAGTTGATGGTTTTGTTCAGTTCTATCATTCTATCCTTAGCATGCGGTTGAACGGATGAACCAGCTATCCAAAGGATAATAAAGGACTGGTTTATCTGTACGCCAACAGTGCGGATAATTGTGGACATGCTTTTCAATCTTAAATGCTTGATTGCCTTGCTTCATCTTCATGCAGATGTAGATATCAAGCGTTTCAGCTGCTTGTGCTGCCTTCTCATCGTACTTCCCATCTACTGTAAACTGAGGATCATAAGCATTCTTCACCCATGCGTCCTTGATATTCTTTATACAATTCCAAATTCACACATTCAGAAACGAATTTATCATCAAGTTCATCCAACAAGTAAAATTTACCTGTCAAATCCACCATTGGGCGAGTCTCTCCTTTTTGTTTATCATAAACAAAGAAGGAATGCCGGCAGCTTTTGCCACAAAAGCATCATCAGCACCGAATGTAGGAGCAATATGAACAATACCTGTACCGTCTTCTGTTGTTACATAATCACCGGAGATTACTCGGAATGCCTTAGAGGAAGCATCTTTCCAAGCTCCTGTTTCTTCATCCAACTCTACAGGTTTAACCCAAGGCATTAGTTGTTCGTATTCCATTCCAACCAAATCCGGACCTTTATATTCTCCGACAACCTTAAATGGAATCAGTTTATCACCCGGCTTGTAGTCTTCCAATGCCAAGCCTTCAGCCTTTTTATTGAAATGTGTATACAGTAACGCTTTTGCCAAGACAACAGTCATTTTCTCTCCTGTATACCCATTATACGTTCGGACAGCTACATAGTCAATTTTCGGTCCCACACACAACGCCGTATTAGATGGCAATGTCCATGGAGTAGTAGTCCAAGCCAAGAAATAGGGAGTTCCCCATTGTGCCATTTCTGACTTGGGATTCTTTATTTTGAATTGCCCAACTACCGTTGTATCTTTTACGTCACGATAACACCCAGGCTGGTTCAATTCATGTGAACTCAATCCTGTACCTGCGGCTGGAGAATAAGGCTGGATAGTATATCCTTTGTATAATAAGCCTTTATTATAAAGTTGTTTCAACAACCACCACAATGTTTCAATATAACGAAAAATACAAACGAAGGACAGCCATCACGTTCTGTCATACTCTTGGCGAAAACCTGGTTTTCGTCCCACTTCTTCAACACATCTTTGTTCACCTGCGAAAGGTCAAACTGCGAATATTCAGTAAATCTCTTACCCATAGCTGTATCTACGATTTTACTATTTACAATTTACAATTTGAGGGGTATCCCCATTTTTAAGGGTGCAAATTTACAAAAACATTTGTTTAGTTGAGCAAAAAGCAAGGACTTTTAATTGGAATCATGTGAAGTTATCGTTTATAAATGGATGTTGCGTTAAACAAAACGGATATCTCCTTGTTTTAGTGGGAAATAAAAAGCACTTAAGTTATGAATTACGGTATCAGTATTTTATTCAGAGCAATCCCTTTGACGATGGCGGTCTTTTGCTTCGGATACGGAGCATTCATTTACGGTTATGGTGACGCGGGAAACCGGGTCTGGTGGCAGGTCCTGTCGTATTTTCACTAGGTATGATATGTATTGCGCTGTTCTGTACAGCAGCCACTATAATCCGGCAAATCATACATACCTATAATGAAGCTACAAAATACGTTTTACCTGTTGTGGGCTATCTGGCAGCTCTAATCACTGTTATTAGTGGTATCTGCATTTTCAGTAATGCGACTACTACCTTCAGCCTTCGTCGCAGGGCATGTCATAACCGGTGTAGGATTTATCACAGCTTGTGTAGCTACTGCCGCTACCTCTTCTACCCGATTCTCTTTTGATTCCGGAAAACTCTAAAAGCAACAGGAAATGAAGTGCCGGAGGGAGCGTTTTCTGTGGGCCAGAGACGAGCAATGATCATTCTCGCAATCGTCATATCCTGTATTGCATGGGTATGGGCGTTCATCCTATTAAGCAACAGCCACTCTCATCCTGCTTATTTTGTCGCAGGTGCACGTGATGGTAGGGCTCGCTTGTATTTGTACCAGTCTCATAGCATTGGTGGCAACTATTGCCCGTCAGGTGCGGAACGACTATTCGGAAAGAGAACGTAACAAATGGCCGAAACTGGTTTTATTAATGGGATCGATCTCTTTTGTATGGGGCATATTCGTCATCCTTGCCGATTCAGGGAGTGCAAACGGTACTACCGGATACATCATGCTTGGTCTTGGCCTTGGTATGTTACAGTATTTCCAGTAAAGTAATCCTGCTGGCTAAGATATGGAGGCAAGAATTTCAAATTAGCCAACCGCATCCCTATGATTCCGGTATTAACAGCATTGACTTGCCTGTTCCTGGCGGCTTTTTGTATTCAGTTTGCCACTATACATGCAGATTATTTCATTCCGGCACGTGTTTTGGTAGGTCTCGGGCTATTTGCTTTACGCTGTTTTCTATCGTTAGTATATTGGAGAGTGGCACGTCATCCAAATAAAAAATATTCTATCAAAAATATATCGGCGTAGCAAATAAATTATCACTATATGCCCCGGATAGTGACGTTATCCAAGTATAGTGACGCTATCCGGACGCTATTTTAACATATAGCGTCACTCTTTTTATTTCTTGTATCTCACCTCATAGACAGGTCATTCCTGCGATCTTTCAAATTGCGTACACTACCGTAAGTATGCAGTTCATTCAATAAATCCAGATCGACATCCGAAACCAATATCATTTCTGTATTCGGAGTCGCTTCCGCTCGTTTTCCGTCTGTCGGAAAAGCAAAATCACACGGAGTAAATACACCCGATTGGGCATACTGAATATCCATATTGTGTACGCGGGGGGGATTTCCCACGCTGCCTGCAATGACAACAAAACATTCATTTTCGATCGCACGCGCCTGAGCACAGACACGAACGCGGGAATAGGCATTTTGTGTATCCGTCAGGAAAGGTACAAACAATATCTGCATTCCTTGATCTGCCATTAGCCGGGAGAGTTCCGGAAACTCTACATCATAGCAAATCAAAACACCAATCTTTGCACAGTCCGTGTCAAAAGTATTCAGAAGTTTACCCGTATGGCATACTACCGGTAATAATGTTTATATTATAGCTAATAGCCAGATTTATAAACCGATCACGAATCTCATCGGTATATTTTGCCAATCCGCGAATAGCCTGCGATTCTCCTTTATCATTATACTTCGACATTAAAGGCGCATTAAAGTATTCCGGGAAAAGAACAAAATCACTTTTATAGTCTGATACTGCATCTACAAAAAATTCTACCTGTTCGAACAGATCATCCAGTGTTTTATAACTACGCATCTGCCATTGTACCAAACCTACGCGAACAGTAGTTTTTGGATTGATATATTCTTGTGTAGGAGGTTGATAATAGATATTATCCCACTGTAACAAACAAGCATAATGTTTAGACTCCTCATCATTCGGCAAATAATTAGTCAGTACCTTGCGGACATGGAAATCATTTGATAATTGGAACGTAAGCACCGGATCGTAAATATCACGCTGACGTACCCGTTCGATATATTCTTTCGGGCGCATCTTATCGGCATATTTATGATAATTCGGGATACGTCCGCCGAACATAATCGCTTTCAGATTCAATGTTTCGCAAAGCTCCTTACGATATTCATACATACGACGTGCGAGACGCAAACCACGATAGCCCGGGTGGATGAATACTTCAATGCCATACAGGATATTTCCTTTAGAGCTATGTGTATTGAATGTTTCCTTACCCGTAACCTGTGCATACGTATGGTCGTTCTTTACTTTATCATAATCAACAATAATGGAAAGAGCACAACCAACTATTTTATCGTCAACGACTGTGACGATCTGACCTTCCGGAAAAATTTTAATCAACTTCTGAATCTGCTCACGAGTCCAAAATACATCGCTACCGTCAGAATAAACACGGGTAAACGATTGGGATAGTTGTACATAATCTTCTATTTGCAGATTACGTATCTGCACTTTATTAATTTTATCGGATGTTGTTCCATAACAATACGTGTTTTTATATAAACTGTAAAAACGTTCGAAGCAATCGGCAGGAAGCTAATTTTCCTAATGCGGAAAAACCTAAAACAGTTTTATTTAGCCCAATCACGACGATATGCCCCTACCGTATCCAGTCGATCGTTCAGGTCACAACGTCTGGGGAGCGTTACACCACAAATCAAACATTTTATTAAAGCGTTAACCAACCTCGACCGTTCATGGGAAAATGGGATGCCGGAGATGCAAAAAGGCTTGCCTGCATTTCTTTACTTTACAAAACTCACCTCGCGCACAGAGTGTCAAAAGATTTTTTTGAAGAATGGGCGAAATGGTCGAACTTCTGATATCAACTTCTTGCTATCGTGGTTTTGTCAGTCAGATGTTACAAGATTATCAACGTCAATTACGTGACTTGGAAAAGCTCTTGGGCAGCAAACCTTCGAAACTTTGGAGAATGTATCTGACCGTGAAGTCGCCACAGATAGATATTGATCGATCTGACGTTAAAAGTAGTGGTTGGTTTTGATTCTTTTCAGTGCCAAAATAGATGAGGCATTGTGAAATGAATGAAAATTTTCCTACTATAAAAGTTGAAAAACATAAAAACAGCTGCCACCTGCAACGAAAGCGTGTAACACACTAATTGGTAAATAGTTGGAACGTGGCGGAGTAACGCACTTGTGGCGAATAGGTTGCGAATAAAGTATCTGCAACGTTATAAATCAAAGAAAAGCCTGGATTCCCTTTGTACCAAAGCTATGGGATAATTAAGGGTGACTCCGTGGAGAAATGGGTAGTGTCTCTACGGGAAACGACAGTATCCTTACGTATTAAGCTGTAGTGTCCGCCTTAGAAACTCTCGTTTCCCGCCGTGAAACTGTTCTAATGCCGGAAACGACAGTTCCCCGCCTGGAAACGATTAATGCCTTACAATAAACTTTTGCCTCCTGGAGAATTGGCTTATGTAAGGTTTATACTGTGTGGCGAATGCTTTGATCTGCAACC